>JAABUI010001477.1_pt1 | contig 13630 bp, 9 predicted proteins | sample 5559111 | NCBI WGS metagenome assembly JAABUI01 (sample SAMN10711870, study PRJNA513365) | rock metagenome | isolation source: Antarctica rocks | place: Antarctica: Victoria Land, Buttleship Promontory
TGCTGACACAAGATATGCAGAGAAAGTGGCAGAGAAAAACGAACAACATGAAAAATTGGTTGACATGCTGAAAATGTATGGATATGATGTACAGCTAAGACCAATGCCATTAGGCTATGCTGGTACAATCTACAACTGCAACCTTTCAATGCTGCAAGATCTTGGACTGCAAAGAACAGTGGCTAAAGGAGTACTAAAAAAACTGCATACGCACGCAATCTTGTGCCTACACAACATCATCAAGGAGAGGAGATACCTAGAGAACAACGGCAGATATGCATTGCAAGCTAGAGGAAACAGGAGGAACAACGGGGCGGGCTAGAACAACCTCAACATCTTTCAATCCCTGGGCAGCCGGGTATGATACTTGGCTTCTCATTAAATTGACGCCGAAAGGTGTAGTCTTTTCTTTTTCTGCAGCCATCATAGCAAATGGGCTGAATGCTGGCGGCAAGGCAGCTTTTGCTGAAGCCCTGCCTTCGGAAAGTGAAGATGAGGATGAGGCAGCAACGCCACTAGCTGCTACACCACCCTCACTTGCCCCATGAATGTTCATGACATTAACAGGAAATAAATACACTCCTGAGCATCTACCAAGCAGAGATGCCGTCCAGACTGCATGTCACATATGTGCATGCATGGGTTTGTCAGCTGCAACTGTGGGTGTGGTGTTGCATCCCAGTTGCTGTACAGGATCATCCATCCTGCAGTGCTGCAGATGTGACAGGTTTATTTCAAGCTCAGCAGCAATGCATGCGGCAGCTTGCAGCACAGGTGTTGCGCATGAACGTCTCTCTGCAAAAGGCGCCATGCCAGGTAGGCAAGCAAGTTCTGGTGTCCCTGTCAGGCTGCTAGCTGCAGACTTTTGTGATGGCCAGCTTTGAATCTTCATCTTTTGATTGTGGGTTGATTGTGGAACCACACATCATCACCATCAGCACATCATCCATGTGTTTGCACAACCCAAAGGTTGTAAATGTACCTGCAGGGATGGGCCAATTGGCAGGGATAGGCCAATTGGCACTTGGTATTTACTTGTCACTTAGTTCAGGGAAGAGTGCAGCATGCCTCTTGAGGTGTTGGACGACAAGACGTGATGCCTGATGCACAAGTACAGAGGCCATCAGTGGCCAGCATAATCTGCAGGACTGGTTACTGCACAAGCTGAATTAGAGGAGGCTATCATGATCATGGTCATGCATATGCGTAAGCGCAAGCATGCGCGGCATTGCGCAAGTAGACAGCATATGCATGTCTAAAATAAGCTACTGGCTTGTGGCACAATGCTGTTGTCATGTGGTTCAATGCAGGCATGTACAGAAGAAGCGCTTTCTGACCTTTATAAAGTAATTACCGTGAATGTGGCAAAACAGATTTGAGCTTGCAGTGTATTCAGATCAACAGTGTTGTTAGGATGTGAGTCATATCTGTGTGTCAGAGGCAGTGCTTGTCAAGCTTTGCTGTGCATGCATGGCATGAATCACTACCACCATTTATGTAGCAACACCACTCAGCCTTAAAAACAATGTATGTTTGTACAAGAATAGAATCAGATCTGGCCATTGCTGTCCGTGTGACAACACAGACCTATCTTGCATTGCCCAAGAAATTAACTCATTGGTGCTGTCTGCTCTTGCATGTGACTGGCGCTGTCTATGCACCAGTGCAAGTGAACCTGAGCAATGCAACTAAGCTCAAGGCTTGCAGTACACTCAATAATCCCATGTATCTGACCGAAAGTGCTGCTGCATGTCATGCATGCATATATCAAAAATTGAATCTGACAGCTGCTGTGCATGCAGCAATGCTTGCCCTGACAGCTTGCTTGTCCCTCTGGTTTGTTTCTGAGCATCACTATGAAGTCGAGCAGATAGTTATTGGATCGTTGTTAACGAGCTGATTACGTGCGCATAGCGACTGGATAACGACTCAATCACTAGTCGATAGCGCTTTGTTAATGACCAGCCGCGTCGTTGCATAGCGACGGAGAATGGCACACAATCCGATAACGATTACAACATCGTTGCAATACCAATCGTATTGCTTTACGAGCCGATAATGAACAAGCTAGACATGGAACCGTTGACCAGTCCTTAATCATTGAAAGCAGAAGCAAATGCCTATGCTAGACCTTCTCACCTAGCTACAAGCAGCAGACATGCATCTGGAGTAAAACATTTACTACCTGCAGCAAGTCTAGCTAGTCTGTAGACCGACGTACAAATCCTCTCAAACCAGAACCCAGACTGAGAAAGGTTGGAAGTTGGTGGCCACAATAACAGGCGCTGGGAGCCAACTTGAACTTCAGCAGGCCCGTCCTGCCGAGTGCTGGACCTCATGCGGTGTGCCTACTTATTACTTGTCACTGCTTGGTTCCGGTTTGACCTGCGCAGTTGCTGTGCATCAGCTGCCTGAACAGCTGCTCCGCTTGCGCCTCTTCCTTGTGCTCCTCTTGCAGCAGCTTTATTGGTTGCAAACGCGTTTTCATCTGCCATAACCTCCTGCAGTGTGTGGTAAGCACTGCCTTGACACAAGCATTTACAGAAGGCCTGTGCTGATCTGTCATGTATGCACTGACTGTCAAAATGTGACTTGCATACAAAGTGACTGCACAGTACTGTCAAAAACTGTACAGTATATGTGGGAGACAGGTGGAAAAGCAGAAGCACTCTGTTGTAGTAGGTGCAGCACAACTGCTTTGATGAGGAGGTGACTCGCCACAACCCTTTCTGTCCCACAGTAAGGTTGTCATCAGCATGATCTCCATCCTTGTGGAGTGGTGTTCCCATTGCCCACCTTGCCAGCTGCCTGCATTTAAGGAGGTGCAATGTTTGCACTGTAAACACATGTTTTGCTGCCAGAGTCGATTGACACAATGCCTGTAGACAGCAAGCTGTCTGACTTGCTTCACTTCTGCTTTCAGAATGTTGGACGGTAAGGACTGCATGCAGCATCTTCTTGCAGCAAGTGTAACTTGAGCTAGCTTAGCTCAGCAGACTGTTAGAAGACTATATTGTTGACAGCAGGCTGCTCAGCAACATTGGCCAGCTTGCCACTGGCACCAACGCTGTTCCAAGCCAGCAGCTGCTTTTGACAATGTCACAGTGTCAGTGCATGATCAAATGTCATGTGATTGACTATGAACAGTGCTTGCATCTGCGCTCAGACCAGCTCTGCAGGCCTTGTATGCAAGTCATTGTACAGCACCTGCAGCTTCTGGCAGGCAAGGCAGAGTATTCTACATGGCAGTCTTCTGCTTCTTCTGTGGTTGAGCTGCACCCTTGACCAAGAGTCTGCCACAGCCTGAAGACAGCAGCATTAGTATTAAGTGATGACTGCACACCTGCAGGAGAGCAGGCAACATTGTAAGAGCACGAGGAGCACAGCTAGCAACTTCCTCTGTGATAGTTCTGCTGGCATGCCTCCATGCTACCTGCAAGCATGGGAGAAAGTGGCAAACATGTGCATTGCTGCCATCGCTAACTCAAGGCAAAAGCAAGCAACAAAAGCGGCTTGACTTGCTGAAGGTGTGCTGTCAAACCAGGCTGGTTGAGTCGTATGAAGTCCCGCTTTTCATGCTGTGCAGCAAGCAGGCATGACTCAAACTGCATCTGCTTCATTGGTGGCTCAGCAATTCAAGATGATGCTGACACAGCGGGAACCAACTTGTTGATCAGATGTACTTGCAGTAGCAGAAATGCGCAACATGACATTATAACACAACAGCAGTCTCTGAAAAAAAGGCATTCATGCGGGCAGCTCCAGCCAGCCCTTGCAGCAAAAGTGCAAAGACACTCTTGGCAACAATGGACGCTTCCAAAACCTATCAGTGCAGGAGCTACTGTGCCATGCTGCAGAACCGCCAAGAGGACTGTACAACATAACATAGCACATCATATGTCCCTGTCAATGCAACCAGGACCTCTATGCATGGCTCGGTGTGCACATGGGAACACATGTGCTGGACAGTGTCCCTGCAGCCAAGGCGTACCTGGCTTTGCTCCTGTAAGCTGGCCTGATCCTGGGGAGAACGATGCTTCCAGACAGCAGCCTGTTCGTCTCCCGCAAGGCTGTTCAAGGTAGGCCTTCTTGCTCTCCTCGCGCTTGGTGTCACAGAAGAGCTGCAAACATACGAGGTCCAGTAAAAACCACAGCCTCATGGATCACCATCATTACTGTTATCTTTACCAACATTAAACATGTGTCCCAGGGTCAGGTATGTATAGGTCTTGGTAGCTCTCGATATGAGGTCCTGTTTTGGCAGTCAGCGTCCCAGAGATGTGCATCTGCATCACCAATTGAGAGCAAGCAATGGCAGAATTATCAGCTGCTGTTTACATTGCACATCGAAAGACGTCACAAGTGTGAGGACTTGCAACTTTCAAGTCGCATTCATGTTGACATGCTATTCGTGTACAGCTTGTAAAACTCTGGGAGGATGGGCTCATTGGTGACCCTGTCAAAGGTGGAGAGCTTGTGGTAGAACAGGTTGGGAGCCTCACAGCCGTATCCTTACAACAGTGCATCATCCCAGTCTGTGAGAAGCTGCTGTGCTTCCATTTCTGGCAGAGACACACATGTTGCTTTGAAAGCAGAGTGGGGCATTGAACATTGTGGCCTCTGGGTGCAACGTCTGAGTTATCCAGTCAGTGAGATGCTTCCAAAAGCGCTCAAAGCCAAACATGGCCCAAGCCCAGCAAGGGCCATTAGATCTGATTGCCTGGACCAGGTGAAACATTTTGTGCATGTTCATGTATCTCCATGACAGTGCATGCAAAATGCGTCGCAAACCTTGCATGGCTGGAGGCAGCTGAGCATCCCCATTTACACTGGACTACAGGTGATGGCTGATTTGCACAATCTATGTGACAGCTGTTGCATGACTCCCTGCATTTGATATAATGTCAGCTGTGATGCAGCCTGTGTCCTACAGCACATGATGCTGACAAAATGTAGTTGAGTCCTTGTCATCACTTCAAATGACGGGCACTTTGCGGGCTAATACATACAATGCACATACTGAAATGCTACTGAACCATCCCCACTTTGCATAGTGTGTCTATGGCATCACCATATGCAAGGCCACAGGTTGTGCCATCAAGCATGCAGATGCATCAAGTCAAGGTGATGATGCATTGTTTGGCTTACTACACCGTTTGCCCGAAATCATATGGCGGCAAGCTTCCAAGCACCATGGCTTTGCTGCCACCTGAGTTATGTCTGATATATGTTGCATCCATGTCAGCCTCACAATTTTGCCTGTATAACACCCACTTGAATCAGCAACACTCTTTTCACTTTGACTTTCTGTAAGGAAGTCAAAAGCTGTCATGAATTGGTGTTTGTCATGTATGGTGCATGCTCAAGCATGTGACTTGCAGACAGACTGTACACATCCATAGTTAACTCATCGCAGCTGCCACAGCAGCCTCAAGTTGGTGGTGCATACAAGAAGTGTATGCAAGGCTCTAAGTTATTGCAATGATTGTCTCTGCAAAACCAGTTGTGCGACTCCATCCCAGGCTGCTTGCATGCTTGGCAGAACAAATAAGTGTCTTCAGCTGTTTGGCTGGCCCTGCAAGGACACTGCACCCTTATGATGGATGTATACAGCAGCATGCATTGAAAGCACACCCATCCATCAGCTCCCAACCTTGCGCTAGGAGTGTCTCGTACAGCAAGCCACTCTGCTGCAAGCTCATGTAACAAGTCAACTGCAGCCTGCCTGAGGTTATTCAGGATACACGTATTGCGGCCAACTCCTGCGCCTCTGAGCTGGGGATGGCCGCAACCAGGCGCCTTAGGGTTATAACAACCAGGCTGCTGGCTGCTTCTGCTGTCTCTTGGCTTCAGGTGCCTGGCTTGAAATTTGCAGCACCAATATCTGGATATAAGCCGCCAAACATCTGGCACGACAGCAGTGACCTTCAGGCTGTAGTGATCAGGTGCAATACCTTTTTTGCAGACTGGATCTTCTCGAACCCTTGCAGTTCCTCATACGAAGCAGCTCTGAAATCAGTGACAACGGGGTTTGACAGCGCTGTGCCAGGCGTCTGTTTCGAGCACTGTTTCCCCGACAACTGCTTGTCTGTCGCAGGGAAAAATGCCTCTCAGCGACGTACACGCGCATGCATATCGCTGAGAGGCAGCGTCAGGCCTGCTGTGCCGTTGTGAGTCAACCCAACGTTCAGGCTCTCGATGGCACTCCGAATGCGTGCTGAAGGACGCCATACCATTTATGCCAAGTACAGCTTGAGTCATAACTTTAGTCCTAAAGGTCTGGACTGTTGATTGCAATGTACATTGTAATTTCCATTTGTGGCAGCATCCTGAGACAGCATGCCCTAGGAGATTGCACAATCAAATTTGAAAGCAACAGCTTCAGAATTCTGCTGCCAGCGGGGTATAGCAGCTTTGGGCCTTTCGACGCAGTCGAAGACGCAGTCTGCCGTCAAAGTCAAAAGTCAAAAGGCACCAAACTCTGGCAAAATCTTTTGAGCTGGCAAGTGCACTGCACTACTGTGCATATGCAACAGGTTGCACAGAAAACAGAGGTTTGCTGACTGAACAGGCTGTCCCTCTGTCAGAGGAAAGCTTGTCCAGGCAGCAAGCTTTTGCGTCTTTCTGTGGAATCGCTCATGCTGCTTGGCTGATGCTTTGCTGAAGGAAGTGGATACTACAGGTGCCAGCTGTCTTGTTTTGCCACGATCGTTGACCAAGAAAAGCCATTCTTTCCTATGCCTTTTGCGTGCCGCACAGCTGCCAAGTCAAGGCTGGGTCTCCAGCCCTGTTTTGCTGGTACAATGCTGTTGTCTTCACCGATCAGCCACGAGCGCTACAGTCGTTTTCCGCGGCGGTGAGCCCGCACACAGGAAGGTGTACCGGATGTCTTGCTGCGCCTGTTCGCACCGGGGCATCGCAGCAGCGGTCCGCTCGCAGTACTGTCGCAAATCTGGATACGGTGGGCCTCGGACCTAAACTTGTGACTCACGCTGTAGGTTTAGGCTTTTTCTCTCGCTCCAAGATATAACGCCTATAGCCAGCTTTTCTTCTGCGCAACTGCACAGAGCAATCAACAACCGTGGCCAGCTGCTGTCATTGGCTCTTTCTGTGTATTCGTTTTGAGCCAAACTGCGCTTTCGGAAGGGTTACGAGGTCGCACTGCAGTGAGCCAGCTGGTAGCTACTATAGTGATCACAGAGCAACGACGTTGACGCTGGACCTCTTGGTGACACCCAGGAGGTACTTCTTGATCCAAGACACGTATCGATCATGAACGCATCGCCCAACATTTCAAGACTTCACACACTACAACCAACGCAAGTCGCGAACTTCACGTTGCAGTATTGTTATCTCCAACTGCTCACGAGTATTGTCTGCTTGTGAGATCGTCGAAGACGATTTCTTGTTTGCAACGTGCTCAAGCAAGACCGTGACTTACGCTGACAAGAGCTTACCGCAAGTGCCGGCAGATCGGTCGCTGAAGGCTTTGACGTCAAATAATTATGTGGGGGTGTGTCTGCAGGTAGCTTTCGTGCAATGACCAGTACAGACAGCAGCGCAGATGATGACGGCAATTCAAATGGTCTGCACGGCAGCGACGAGGGGTCAGGTCTGCTTTGCAGACAGTGCACACAGAGGGTGCAGGCAGCATGTGATCAAGGTGATACTTTTTGACAACTTGCATTACACGCGGTTAGCAACTGACTCACATAGTAACAGACACAAGAACTGGTGCAGGGGGCAGAGGGGTACAGGGTGCAGGGAGTAGGGGCTGGTTGGGCGACTGGGGGAATAAGCGAGGCAAGGGCTGGGGTCCCAGAGGGTTTGCAGGAGGTAGCTGTTGCGATGTAAGCAACATGCAATGTGACACCCCAGACTGGCTGTCTTGGGTGATGGCTGGCATGATGATGGGCGTTTTGACCACCATGGCAATTGGATATAGACGCCACAACTGAGTAGCTACAGCGCTATAGCCTTGATCTGCTGTTGTTTCATGCTGGAATCTGTGTGTAAGTGTCTTGAAATTCAACTTAGGTTGACGCGCGCACATGCCGCAGTGCGTATATATCTTTGACCAGACCTATCACTATGCATGCACACGTTCTGTAAGTTGTGCATCAGCCTGTATTTACGCTTGCCTAACGTAATACAATCTTGCTGGCTTGGTTGTGCCAAGGTAAATGACGCTCACATGAATCTCATGTCTTATTTCTCAGGTGCATGAATCCGATCGCAATTGCGATGACCATGTCTTAGAATGCGCTTGTTTGTTAGGACAGGACTAGCTATGACAGTGTACAGTGTCCTTCCTAGAGTTGCCATACTGTGCATTAGCATGCATGCTTGATCGATCATGAAGCTTCAGGCGGTGTGTGCACATGTTACAATAGGAGCTAGCTAGCTGAGCTGATAACTGCACTCCAACATCAAGCACTTAGGTCCACTGGAAGCTGGCATTTGTTTGCGAAGTGCATTGCTGCACCGGGCCATGTAGTACATGTAAACACCTCAATAGATATGTAGACTTGTACCCGAAAAATGCCAAAACTGCATAAGCTTGCAGTCATCGAGCGGCATGTCGCATAATTTCTATAGTATTTAAGCAGTTCCATAACACATCTTGCAAACTTTATCCTGTCTAGCTATAGGTTGTTTGCTCATGTGTGGGTGCATGCAGCTCCCAAGGATATGGCCCTGAGAGTCATATCTCTGCAGAGCGGGCAGCGTGCCACTGCCACATCAGAATATTCTTATAAATTACTCAAAAGCTTCTTATAATTTGGGGTTACAGGAAGTGGTTGGGATGCATAAAGGAACTCACTTTTAGGAAACTTCCTATAATGTCTTCCCAAATGTTGAAAGTGTGAGCACTTAGCAATATCCAGTCACACCATTCATGGAAAGATTGCTCAGGTAGTTAGTAATGGTTGCATAGGCCGCGTTCCTTAGCTAGCGGCCTATTACTTTGTACATATGTGTCTTGCACACAGCGTTTAGACACAGTTAGGAGACCTGTTGTCAGTAGCTACACAGTACACACACCATGTAAGACACGGTCCTGTTATGCAAGCCCGCCGACTGCACAGTGCATCTCAACACCAAATCTAAAATAGGAAGGCATTCACAACTGCGAGATAGGAAATTTAAAAGGATATGTTTGAGATTTCGCTAAGATAGGAAATACAAATAAAAGTATATGAGAACAAGACAAGAACGTTTTGGGCTTCCGTTATTACTCTCATGTCTTATAGGAAGCGCATATGAAAAATAATGTAGAAGCATATAAGAAAGAGACAGGAAGCTTCTAGGAAGCTTAAAGGAAATGTTTGAGATTCCGCTAAGATAGGAAATACGAATAAGAAGATGTGAAGAACAAGACAAGAACGTTTTGAGCTTCCATTATTGCTCTCATGTCATATAAGAAGCGCATTTCGGAAATGTTACGGAAGCATATTGGAAACTCTGATTTCTCCTATATGATATTGAATCAAACAAGGAAAGGATGCATCCAGTGTCAGCCCATTCCAAGGCGCAACAGAAACAGAGGTCAGACATGCAGCAGCATAGCAAGTGGTGATGATGTCGTGGGCAAGATGGCACAAATAGACCACCAATCAGCCTTAGAGGCAATCTAAATCATTGTACATATTTTTTTCTTGTGGCATTTTATGCGTTTTAGACTTCTCAATTGTCAGTATGCATTTCTGCTGATTGCATGCATGTGGTTAAGCAGCAAACATACAGAGCAATTGTGCATTAGGAATGTTGTTATGACATACAGGTAGCCCAACTTATGTTCCCAAGCAAGCACAACATGGCTATAAAGGCCTTGAGAAGTTGGGCAATGCAGACAGCACCAAGCACATTCAATAGAATGGATTGCTACTCAAAGCTTGAGCATCATATAGGGCACCTTGGTCATCCTGAGGTTGGCTCTGGGGCTGCTCAGTACCCTGCAATCAGTTTTGGTTTGCCAAAACCATCATTGCTGCATAAATGGACAGTGCCTTGCACGCCTGGCGCAGACCAGCAACAAAATGCTAGACATGCATGTGCCATGAGTAAATGGGTGTTTGCAGGTCTGCAGCACGAGACTCTCATTGCACGCAACCTAGATGTCGGCAGCTGTATGAGGTATAATGTTGCCATACATACACAGGTTGTGCATGCACTGAAAGACAAGGCACCGGTGCAGCATGGCTTGCTTTGTAGATGTAGAGCATGAAATACTTGCATAGGAGCATCATATGGATATATAAGCTGGCTGGATCAGCAAACCTCCAGTCAGACACAAGCTCTCCTGCCTGCCCAGCAATCCTCCACTTTTCAGCAGCACCGTCGAAGTCACCCTTGAATGGTAATTAACTCTTGTTGGCTGCGGATGCCAACCTGAGGCAAACACACACACGCTTTATAACGTTTGGACCAATCTGTCACAAAACATGAAATTTGTAATTGTGACGTTCCTTGGGCAAAGGCTATGCCAATTCGAAGGCGGAACTTTGCTGGCACAGTACTTGCTTATATGGACTGCTATGGTGTGCACAAATTCTGGCCAAATGAACATCGTCACAGAATACGCATCCTCCATGGCAGACATCTGACTTTGCTGACACGCAACAGGAGTTGCAGTTGTGACAGCATCACGCAGAGGTGTTGTCGGTTTAAAAAAGAATAAACAGAGATGCGTCTAGCAAGCAGGCACTCACCGGCAAGTAATACTGCCCATTGTTTGTGCGGGGAACCTGGCGCTTGAAGAAGGTCCTGCACATTCTGTGCCCGGTTGGATCTCTGCTCTGTTACCAGGCTTTTTCGCTGTCCCGATCCGGATGTTGGCACGAGAGGTCGCTGTTCTTAATCTCAACGCAGCTGATTCGATGGGATCTAGCGGGGCGACCAACACACTAAGAGGTGGCATGGTGAGCGGGTCGAGCGCTGATGTGCTTTGAATAGTTGCCTTCAAAAAATGAGCGGGCAAACCACAGTGTGGGTTTACGGTGCGCAGTTACACTGTAGTAATTGGTACAGCGGACTCCCATGAAACTACGGTTCGTAGTGACAGTATCCCTTTGGAGAACCGGTTCGCCCAGGCTCGTAATCATCTTCTTCTTCAGTAAGCAGATGCTTCTGCGAAGGTGAAAGCCTGTCACATTCACATTACCTTGTGAGTGTGCATGCCAGACAACACATTCCTACAAGCATGCCCTACTACAGCAGTTAAGTTTAAATTGCTTTGCAAAGCAATCACTGAATGTCACAGTTGTGCTTGCAGGTAGTTACATGATTAACACATTGTCACTGCTCCAACAACTGAACTACAACGTTGTTGCAAAATTCCAAGGCAGACATACGCACCTAATATGTATATGATATGTATAGTATGTGATATGGTGTATACTCTGAGTACTACTTCTTTAGTTTGTCCTATAACCTAGCAAAGTCTGGAGAGGTTTTGAAATGACATTTTTTTGTGCTGACTGACTGACTGATTGTGCTGACACCACATGACATTGCCAAACTTCAGATTTACAACAGACCATGCAAGCCCAAGGACTTCTTGCTTGGCATCAGCCTTGTGTTTGTCCCACCTGTTGAACAAACTAATTTCCTCCTTGCTGTTTGTTGGGCGGAGATCAAGCAAATGATGATGACTGTCCTCATCAGCACCTGCAACAGGCCTGCAAGCAGGCAATGATGAGCTTGGCCATGGCATATATATCTCAGATATACATACTGTTGTACAGTTTATTTGCCAAGGACGCATGTCACGAGAGAAGTACAGGGGCAAACCCTGCTTGATTGCAACTGTTGCCCAACTTATCAGCATCAATGGCACAATCATTGTCAGCATCCAGCCTGGCTGCCGCATCCGTTGACAAAGCACACTGAGAGCTGAAATCTACCGGAGAGAAGTACACATGCACAATTGTGTGGGCAGAAAATGCCTTGGGGCTAAATGAAATCAGCTCACCATCATCAAGCACATGGCTTTGCCAATATTCATTGAAGTCAGGTGGTTGTTGGTCTCGAAGATGTTGCAGCAACTGCACATGCAGGTCATCAGGAATGGCGCAACCCTACATGTAAGCCTGGCAACTGGTGTTTGATGATGCACAATGCTATGTGATTTAGAATGCCACATCTCCCCTGCCTTGATCAAATGCAAATCAATTGGGTGTCCCAGTTGGTTAGCAAAGTTAAAGGCAAAGATGCCGCGATTTTCAAAAATGCTTTGCTGAGGACAACCCATGGCCCTGCAAGCAAAAGCAGAGCTGCTGTACATAGCCCATGAGTGACCAAGGTAGTGGCATATGTGTGACTAGATGGAAGCTATGGCCAGCGTCACAAGCAGCACCCACAATGTCCAATCCCTTAATGGCTGTAAGCAGTGCTCACCTGTCTGTCCAATCACAGATGGCACATGCTGCATAAGAGCGATTGTCAGGCAGAGATAAGCACCTAAAATTGAAAAACGCAGGTCATGCATGTGCAACTACCTCGATAATGTGGCAAGACCTGCACAAAGGGTCAAGGTATGTAATGGAGAAACCTGTCATGTTGAGCATAGCACAGACCAGAAGCCATTTAAGACTGTTTATGCAGCCACGCATGGTCAGCAATCAGAAAGATGGTCATTTGACACTTTGTAATGCTGGGCAGCATGAAACAAGATTCACAGCCTTGCAGCATTTACCTGACAGACCATGCTGTCTGGCTGACTCATCATGTTGCCCCACAGAGTCATGGCTCCCGCTCTCCACATCTGCAGTCAAGTCCAGCCTGCACAGGCAGCACATGATCATGTCAGAAGCCTTGACATTGCCAAGCTGTTGTGCTAGATAAGAAAGCTGCAGCAGGTCATACATATGTCAGTGCATGGAAGCAAGCTTGACAGCATGTGCACATATCAACTGCTTGAACGGCCCTGAAATAACTTACAAAGCGGAAGGGGCAGCCGGTTCTGTATCACCCGCAGGCGCAGGGTCCTGCGTTGACGATTCGTGCTAGGCCTACAGTCAGATGGGCCGCAAGAGCTGATTCGATTATGTACCTTGAGTTGCAGGTTGTGATGGCTCTTGATCTACCCTTTGGTTTTTTCGGTGGTCCAGGAACCTGTCCTGCGGGCACGTGTGTCTTCTGATGTAACTTATCGCTACTGTAGTTCCACATTGAGGGCATACTTGCCGCTTGGGAGCTCCTTGTCGTGGATCAAGCCTGTCAACTTCCATACACGTCAAGAGCAAAACAATACAGAATGCTGTGAGCAGTGAGCCTATGCACACGATCTTGCAGCGCATAACATCTGCTCAGCCTGTGGGTGCTGGCGCCTGCGAACCAGCGCCTACAGCCCTAAGCTTGCATGGGATCAATATAGGATCACTCCCATTACATAATTAGGAAGCCCAGCCATGCTTTTCCTATGTTGTTTAAGAACAGGTGGCACCATAAAGGAAACATGGCAGTGTTCCTATAGTTTTGAGATTTATTTGAGAAGGTTATAAGAGCTTTTTCAAATATAGGAACTTCCAGCCCAAGATTTGAGAAGACCGCTAAAGCTTTGAGAACAAGAAGGGAACAGTATAAGACTCTTATACTGTTCCCTTCTTGTTCTCTGATCATTCTCTGA
>JAABUI010001479.1_pt1 | contig 13622 bp, 11 predicted proteins | sample 5559111 | NCBI WGS metagenome assembly JAABUI01 (sample SAMN10711870, study PRJNA513365) | rock metagenome | isolation source: Antarctica rocks | place: Antarctica: Victoria Land, Buttleship Promontory
AAGATGCGCCGCCTGCTGATCTGGGAAGGGGTCCGCATCCACCTCGACCAGGTCGACGGGCTCGGAAGGTTCATCGAGCTCGAGGCCGTCGCGCCACCGCAGTCCGACCTCAACGACGAACAGGCGAAGGTGGCAAGGTTGCGGTCGGCCCTGGCCATCTCGGACGACCGTCTCGTCGCCCTCGGCTACGCCGAGTTTGCTGTACGGCCGGCTGCATTTCGGGGGAACCGCATGGCACGCCGACGTCGGTCGGAATCCGCTCTGGCAGTACCTCGACCTAGAAACTGGTTGTCATAAGTAGAGCTATCAGCGGCCGGGTACACGCCGGCGAGACCGGACGTACACGGGCAGCGCACAGGCGGGCTGCGCACCCGACCACGCGAGGAGGCGGCGTTGTATGCAGCCGTCGGCGAGAGGCTGGGCATCCCTATTCCAACATCGCAATAGGGATGCAACTGTATGCCGTCGTCCTGATCTTATTTGGGAGGTCCTGGTGAGGGCGCGGAGTGAGTCGACGTCGTAGGACTCAGCTTGGAAGGCACTGGCTCATGTCACTTGCTGATCGGCTTGCAGGTCTGGGCAGCCGAGGATGGTGGCGTCGTTGGCGGCGAGTGGGATCTGCTAGCGGAAGGCCATTGTGCGATCCACAGGTCGCCGAGGGCAGACGGCGCAGCGGTGGCAGCCCGCCGGCGGATGCGGCCACCTGCCGGTCAACCCGCTTGGCCCCGCGCTCGTCCTGCCCATAGTTACGCGTGTTCTGCAGGTGATATTGCGCCGATCGTCAGCAGGAGGTTCGCGTACCAGCGCTGCTCCCCGGTCGCGACGGCGAGCGTGACGTCGGGCGCCGACGCGGCTCGATAGAAGGCGTGCCGCTCCAGCCGCTGGAGCGCTAGTCCGGGAAGTAGGCGACGGAAGTCCGCGAAGACCTCAGGCTCGGAGTCGCCGTCAGGACGCATCATCGTCGCCGCCTCGAGATCGACGGCGGTGAGGACGGTCTCGAGCACGTCGAGCACCCCGACGAGCCCGGGCCGGAGGTTCAGGTGCACCACGGTCGCTCTCGGTGAGACCGCCGTCGCGTGCGGGTAGTTGCCGTCGGCGAGCAGCACCCGGGAGCCGTGGCCGGCTGCGGCAAGGGCGCCAAGCATTACGGGGTGGGTCAGCGGATAGCGCAGCACGCGCGTCTCTCCTCCTGCCGCCGACAGGCTTCGTGCCGGCGACGAGCTTGTTGCCGCTGACGACCTGGTCGCGGGGCCAATGATGCGGCGGCCCAGGGCCCGGTCGAATGCGACATACCCGTCTGCGATCGTGCAGGCTGGGGCGCCTTGCGCGCGGGTGTCCGGTCGACCTGGCGCTCAGGATCTGAGGCCGGCCGCCCGGTGAGGCGGCTGCAGCGACCAAGCCCTGATCGTGAGCGGCGGATCCGGGTGCCCGCGACTGTCTCGTCGGTCCCGTGCTCAGAATCATGCGGTGCCCGCGCCTGACGACGGCTCACTCAGCCGGCGGCAGATGAGCACGAAGCCACGACAGCATGGCGTCCCAGTTCACGTACTCGTGCGCCGCCCGCCCAGGGTCCCTGCCGTCAATCATAGCCGGCAGATCCTCCACGACCTCGACGTCACCGCCGGCACCCGTGACGGCTTTGGCGTACGCCAAACCCTGCTCCTGCGCCGGGACGAGCGAGTCGAGCCGGTTCAGGCGGACCTGCAGCCTCGGCACCGTTGGCGGGGCGCACAACGGGCTCCGCTCGGCCCATGCGCCTGGCGCGGTGTCGCTGCCGGCGCCGAGCTCGGTGAGAATGGCGTCGGCATGCGCACCCCCGTCCGGCAGGGCGGCCAAGTGCCGATGCCAGGCGACCAGGTCGGTCACCGGGCTCTGTGCCGCGACCGCGACGACGAGCGATGGGTGACGCTGCCCCAGCAGGATCGCTTCCTGGCCGCCCATGGACAGGCCGGCGGCGACGACGCGACCTAGGTTCAACGGCGCGCCGGCGTCGGATGCCTCATGGAGCGCCGTCACGTACGCGTCGAGGTGCGCCGGCCAGCCGAGCGACGCTCCGGTCACCCTCAGTCCCTCCGCAGCCAGCGTGAGGACGGCGAAGCCCTGCCTGCGGGCGGCCGGCGCGACGCCGGGCAGATCCACCAGGGTTCGGTGCCCCCCTGTCTCACCGAACAGGTTGCCGAGAGCGGTCAGCCCGAAGGGATGCGGCGACAGCAGGACCGGCATCCTCGCCGGCGCGTTACCGGGCACGAACAGCCAGGCCCTCCGCTCGAGCCCGTCCTGGCCGCGCACCGTCCAGGTGGAGAGCTCGTCCGCGGGGACGAACCCTCGCGGGTGGCGACTGTCAGTCGGCACTCTCTCCTCCGATAGCGCGGGACAGGGCCAGCGCGATGAGGATCACGAGGCCGTTCACGGCGTCGATCCAGTAGCTCTGCACCTGCGCGAGCGTCAGGAGGTTGACGACCAGGCCAAGCAGGACGACGCCGGTGGCCGCACCGAACATGTTGCCCTTGCCGCCGTTGAGGCTGACGCCGCCGATGACGGCTGCGGCGAAGACAGTGAAGATCAAGTTTGCTCCCTGGTTGGCCGTGACGGCCACGACCCGACCTGCCTCCATCAGCCCTCCCAGCGCGGCGAGCGCTCCAGCGACGACGAAGACGCCGATGCGAATTCGGTCGACCTTCACCCCGGCCGCGCGCGCCGCCTCCCGGTTGCCGCCGATCGCGTACACCGCGCGACCGGTTCGGGTGTAGCGCATGAACAGGCCGGCCGCGACGAACACGAGGATCGCGATCCACACCGAGACCGGAACGTTCGCGATGGCGGTCGTACCGAGCGCTGTGAACTGGGGCGGAAGCCCGTAGATGGTGTGGCCGGACACCATACCGGTCTGCACGCCGGCGAGCAGGATGTACATCGCCAGGGTCAGGATGAAGCCGTTGATGCGGGCTTTGGCGATGAGCACGCCGTTGAACAGGCCGATGACGGCCCCGCAGAGCAGCCCGGCGAGCAGGCCGAGCACGGGGGGAATCTGCGTGCCGAGGCCGGACTGCGCGACCGGGGCCACCAGCCAGGCGGCGAACATCGCCGACAGGCCGAAGTTCGACTGCAGTGACAGGTCCAGGCTGCCCGAGACGAGGATCAGCGTCTCGGCGACCACCACCACGCCGAGGGCCGACGTCTGCAGCCCGATGTTGGTGAAGTTCCCTAAGGTGAGGAAGGAGGAGTTGATCGACTTCCCGACGACGATCAGGACAGCGATCACCGGCAGGAGGGCGAACTCCTGCAGCGCGGTACTGGCCCCCCCGCGCCGGGCCCACACAGATGCCCCCAAGGAGCCGCGCCTCGGGCTAACCTTCGTGTCCGTCATGGTGCCGCCTTTCGCATCTGTCCGCTGTCGTCGGCGCCGCCGGAGAGGCCCTCCGACGCGGCGATGAGCGCTTGCCTGTCCCACGGCGCGCTCGTGAACTCGGCGAAGACTTGTCCACGGACAAGGACGATCACCCTCGTCGCGTGCTCGAGGTCGTCGAGGTCGTCGGAGACGAGCAGCACGGCGGCGCCCTCACGACGTGCGTGGTCGAGCGAGCCCATCAGCGACTCCTTGGACGCCACGTCGACGCCCTGGGTCGGTCCCACCGCAACGATTACCTTCGGGTCTCGGGCCAGCGCTCGACCGACGACCGTCTTCTGCTGGTTCCCCCCGGAGAGCTCGCCGGCCGGCTGCGCCGCGCCGGCGCTCACGACATCGAGGCGTTCGCACAGCGCCTGCGCCGCCGCCTGACGGCGGGCGGGCGACAGCACGCCGCGTCGGCTCAGCCGGTCGGTGACGGTCATGGTGACGTTCTCGGCGACGCTGAGGAGCGGGACGAACCCGCGTGCGTGCCGATCCTCGGGGACGTAGCCCACTCCTCGATCGAGGGCGACGTCCGGCCGTCCTGGCTTGAGCGCCTGGCCACCAACCCTGATCTCGCCGGACGTCGGCGTCACGAGCCCCGCGATGACGTCGGCCAACACGGTCGAGCCCGACCCCCGCAGGCCCATCAGCCCGACACACTCACCCGCGCGGACCGAGAGGCTCACCTCCTCGACCCGACCGCGGCCGGTCTCCGCACTCAGCCGGTCGACTACGAGCACCGGCTTTCCGGTCGCGCCCGCTTCGGCCGGCGGCCGAGCGCCGCGGGTGACGGCATCGCGCGAGACGCCCGCGGTGTGCACCTCGCCGACCATCGCCGCGACGAGCTCGTCCTGGGCGAGCTCCGACGTCGGTGCCGTGACGACGCGCTGCCCGTCGCGCAGGACGGTGATCCGGTCGCACAGCTCGTACACCTCTTCGAGATGGTGCGAGATGTAGACGATCCCAACGCCGGTTGCCAGCAGCGGCCGGATGCGTCCGAACAGCCGCTCGACAGCACCACGCTCGAGCGCCGCGGTCGGCTCATCGAGGATCAGGCAGCGGGTCCTGGCCGAGAGAGCCCGGGCGATCTCGACGACCTGCCGCTGCTCGACACTGATCTCCGACGCCTTCGCCGTCACGTCGACGTCGAAGCCCCAGTCGGTCATGATCCGCTGCGCCTCGTCGCGCATCCGGCGCCAGTCCAGGAACCGCCCGGCTCGCGTCCGGGGCCGGTTAAGGAAGACGTTCTCGGCCACGGTGAGTGTCGGCACGAGCATCGAGTGCTGGTAGACGCACGAGATGTGCTCGCGCCAGGCGGCGGGATGCCCCGCCGGTGGCGCCGGTTGTCCCTCGAAGAAGACCTCACCCTGGTTCGGCTTGCGCAGCCCGGTCAGGATCGACACGATCGTGGACTTCCCGGCGCCGTTACGGCCGACCAGACCCAGGCACTCCCCGGCTCTGACGTGCAGGCTCACGTCGCACAGCGCACGGGTCGAGCCGAACGACATCTCCAGGCCGACGGCTTCGACCACGCGGTCCTCGCGCACGGCTCCTCCCCCGCCCGGGCCCGACGGCAACTACTTAGCCGCCTGGTTGCCCCACAGGTTCGGGTCGCCCGCGTTCTTCTTGGTAACCAGCGGCGCCTTGATCGGGTCCTCGAGGTTGCCGAACACCGTGACGAAGTTCCCGCTGTCGTGCCCGGTGCTGCCGGCCGCCTTGTAGGCCTTGCCCTCCAGGGCCTGCCGGGCGTAAAGGACCGAGTACTGCGCGTACTGGTCGGCGGGCTGGGAGATCGTGGCGTCCATCAGCCCGGCCTTGATGTCCTGGAGCTCGAACGGCACGCCGTCGTTGCTCACCAGCACGACGTGCTTCGGGTCACCCACCGGCGCCGAGCGCCCGACCGACTTGGCGGCCTGCAGGATGCCCGCGACCGGGCCACTCCACTGGGTGTAGATGGCCTTGAGGTCCGCCACGCTCGACAGGGCCGTTGACGCCGCGTTGGTGGCGGTGGCGCTGTTCCACTTCGTCGGGTAGTTGATGACCTTCAGCGCGGGGTAGCTATCCTTCATGCACTTGCTGAAGGCGTTGGAGCGGTCCCGGCCGTTCAGCGAGGCGAGGTCGCCCTGCAGCTGAGCCACCGACCCTGTCTGCACGTGCGTGCCAATGTACTTGCACGCCGCCTGGCCGTAGAGCTCGTTGTTCGCCCGTACGATCGCGAACACCTTGCCCGTCGTCGGCGCGACGTCGACTGACACGACCGGGATGCCCTTGCTCGCGGCGAAGTCGAGCGCGGGCGCGATCGCATCGCTGTCGACCGGGTTCACGATCAGGGCTTGCGCACCCTGGGCGATGAGGGTGCGGATGTCGGTGAGTTGCTTGCCGGCATCGCCGTTTGCCACGACCGGTCCGATCAGCTGCGCCTTGTACTTGTCGGCGGACTTCTTCTCGTAGCCGATGTAAGACGTCCAGAAGTCGGTGTTGTTCAGCGTCAGGGAGACGCCGACCTTGAACGGCGCGTCGGGCTTGAGCTTGGCCGACGCCTTGGCGCTGGACGTGGTGGCGGTTGACGAGCACGCCGCCATCGCCGTTGCGGTCAGGACGACCGCCCCAACCGAGGCCGCCTTGACCCAGCTCTTGCGCCGGGGCCGTCCGCTCACGCCATCGCGCTGACTCGTCACGTTCATCCTCGCTGCTCGTAGCAAGCCCTGGGACCTCCCGGGGCACCCGGCCGACACGGATCAGAAACCGATTGCTTGAGTCACCCACGCCATGCGACGCTTGTCAACAACGCCGGGACAGGCACCCTGATTGAGATCCGGAGAGCCGCGAGCCCGGCCAGCGCACCACGAGGAAGCCATGGCAACGATCTACGACGTCGCACGACGGGCGGCGGTCTCCCCGGCCACGGTCTCGCGCGTGCTCAACCGGCGCGCAAGCGTGAACGCCGAGATGGCCGAGCGCGTCCATGCCGCCGTCACCGCGCTGGGGTACCGGCCGAACAGCGTGGCCCGAAGCCTGCGCCGGCAGGCGGCACCGGTGTGGGCCGTCGTCATATCCGACATCGAGAATCCGCACTTCACGTCACTGGTCCGGGGGATCCAGGACGTGGCGCGGGCGAACGGGAAGTCGGTGGTGCTTTGCAACTCTGACGAGGACCTGGCCGAGGAGGCGCAGTACCTGGACGTGGCACTAGCCGAGCAGATGTCCGGCATCATCATCTCGCCTGCCTCGGACCGGCGGACCGACGTCAGCGCGCTCCTCGCGCGCGGCATCCCGGTGGTGACGATTGACCGCCGGCTCCGCAACTCACCGGTCAGTTCCGTCGTCGTCGACAATAGCCGCGGCGCGCGCAGTGCCACGCGCCATCTGCTCGCCGCCGGGTACCAGCGCGTCGCCTGCATAACGGGTCCACTGACGACGTCGACCGCTCGGCAGCGGCTGGCCGGCTACCGACAGGCGCTCCGCGAAGCAGGGGTGCCGTTCGACGACCGCCTGGTCCGGGTCTCGGACTACAAGGAGGCCGGCGGGTACGCGTCGGCCTCCGAACTGCTTGCCGCCGCCCGGCCGCCGGACGCGCTGTTCGTGACGAACAGCCTGATGACAGTCGGCTCTCTCGAGTCGATGAGCGACCTGGGCGTCCGAGTGGCGCAGGACGTCGGCATCGTGGGGTTCGACGACAACCCGTGGGCCCGTCTGATGCGGCCCGCGCTCTCCACCGTGGCGCAGCCGACCAACGACATCGGACGCCGCGCCGCGGAGTTGCTGCTCTCCGGCACGGCGGGGCAACCGGGGGTGACCCTGACGCTGCCCACGTTGCTGATCGCGCGCGAGAGCTCCAGGCGGGATCCGGTTCCGGACCCGCCCGAGCAGCGCCCGCCGGGCGACACCCCGGCGAAGGCGCTGGGCTCCAAGCCGCGCCGGCTGGCGCTCCGGCCCAGCCTGTGGCGCGATCAGGCAAGTGGGTCACTCGCGCCACGCAGCCGGTAGACGCGTGCCGCCGTGCCGGACAGGACCAACCGCTGCTCGTCCTGCGACAGCTCCCCGATGAGGGTCGCCAGCACCGCCCACGTCCGGGCGTAACCGTCCGCGAGCAGCGTCATGGGCCAGTCACTGCCCCACATCAGGCGCGTCGGACCAAACAGCTCGAGCGCCGCGTCCCAGGTGCGGCGCAGTGTGTCGACCCCGAGCCGGCGCCCGGGCATCTGCAGGCCCGACACCTTGGCCGTCGTGTTCGGACGCGCCGCAACCTCGGCGACCTGAGCGCGCCACCGCGACCAGGAGTCCGGGTCAAGTGGCGGCTTGCCGAGGTGGTCGAGCACGACAGGGAGATCCGGCAGCGCGGCGGCGAGCTCCGCTGTGGCGAGCAGGTGCCGCGGCCATGCATCCGGCACGTCCAGGACCAGGCCGCGCTGAGCGACCGCGGCGAGCGAACGACGCACCTCGGGCCGCTGCAGCAGGTCGTCCCGCGGGTCGTCGTGGACCAGCTGCCGCACCCCGCAGAAGACCCTGTCGCGCTGCCACCGGTCCAGCTGGCGCTGGACGACGGCCGGCGCGTCAAGCTGGACCCAGCCGACGACACCGGAGACCCACTCGTGCCGCTTCGCGACGGCAAGTAGGAACTCGGTGTCGCGCTCGGAGTCCTCGGCCTGCACCAGGATTGCGCCGTGACCCCGCAGCCGTCCATCTCGGTGCGGGCCTGCTCAGGAGTGAAGCTGTCGTACAGCGCGCCGTGGTCCGGTGTCAGCCAGCTGTAGCCGCCCCGGCGGAGGTCCCACAGGTGCAGGTGGGCGTCGAGCCGGGCTCCGGCCACCGCGGTCACCGCCGGATCAGCCCCTCGGCGGACAGCTCGTCCCAGAGGTCGTGCGGGACGGCGACCTCGAGCCGCGCCAGGTTCTCCGTGACGTGGCGGCGCTCGGCCGCACCCGCCACGACGCAGCGCACCGCAGGCTCGAGCAGCGGGAACTGCAGGGCTGCGACCGGGAGCTCAACCCGGTGTCTCCTGCACACCCGCTCAATGCGCCGCGTGCGGTCGAGGACGCTGGGCGGCACCTCGCCGTACTCGTACCGCGTGCCAGCGCCCGGCGACGCGGACGACAGCAGCCCGGAGTTGAAAACGGCGGCGGCGACGATCCCGATCCGGCGGGCGCGGCACTCCGGCGCGACCTCGAGCAGCGCGGACTGGTCGAGCAGGGTGAGACGGCCCGCCACCATCAGCAGGTCGAGAGCGCCGGTGCGCGCACCGGCCAGCAGCGCCTGGGTCGACTTCGACCCGAGCCCGATGGCGCGGACGACACCCTGCTCGCGCAGGTCGACGAGGGCAGGAATTGCCGTTCGGAGCGCAGCGTCGAGGTCGTGCTCTTCGGGATCGTGCACGTACAGGACGTCGACGACATCCAGGCCGAGCCGCTCCAGCGACTCGTCCAGGCTGCGCCGCACGCCGTCCCGCGAGACGTCCCAGACGCGCCGCATGCAGGCGGCGACGGCGAACTGGTGCTTGTCGTCATACCGGTCGGCGGTCTCAGGGCTTGGCCGCAGCAGGCGGCCGACCTTCGTCGACACCACGTAGTCGTCCCGCGGCTTGGTCGCGAGGAAGCCGCCGAGTCGGCGCTCGGACAGGCCGAGCCCGTAGTGCGGAGCCGTGTCGAAGTACCGGACGCCGCCCTCCCATGCCGCGCTCAGGACCTCCCAGGCCTGCTCGTCGGTCATGGCCGTGTAGAGGTTGCCGAGGTTCGCCGAGCCGTGGCCGAGCCCCGTCACGGCGGTGAGGTGCGGCGGCCCGGCGATCTTAGACTCTACCGGGTACTGTGTGCGCTGCGATCGATTCGCTTCGCATCTCGGTCCCGGCGCCGGGTACCGACGGTGCCCGATACCGGCCGGCCCGCACCTCAACGGGGGTGACGAAGTGCTCGTGCAGATGGTCAACGAACTCGATGAGACGACCGTCCGTGCTCCCCGACACCGCGACGAAGTCAAACATGGACAGGTGCTGCACGGCCTCGCACAGGCCGACGCCGCCGGCGTGCGGGCACACTGGGACGCCGAACTTCGCGGCGAGCAGCAGGATCGCGACGTTCTCGTTCACCCCGGCGACTCGCGTCGCGTCGATCTGCAGGACCTGGAGCGCACCGGCCTGGAGGAACTGCTTGAACATCACGCGGTTGGCCATGTGCTCGCCGCTGGTGACCGGTACCGGGGAGACGGCGCGCGCGATCGATGCGTGCCCGAGTACATCGTCCGGGCTCGTCGGCTCCTCGATCCAGGCGAGGTCGTGACCGGCGAGCGCGGTGATCCAACGGATTGCCTCCGGCACGTCCCAGCTCTGGTTCGCATCGACCGCGATCCGCACGTGCGGTCCGACCGCTGTACGCGCCAGCGACAGACGCCGGACGTCATCCTCGAGGTTCGCGCCGACCTTGAGCTTGACCTGCGTGAACCCCTCGGCCACCGCCTCCCGGCACAGCCGGACGAGCTTGTCGTCGTCGTAGCCGAGCCACCCGGGAGTGCTGGTGTACGCGGGATACCCGTCCCGCAGGAGCTCCGCCTCCCGTGCCGCCCGCCCGGGCTCCGCGCGGCTCAAGATTTCGAGTGCCTCGTCGGGCGTCAGGGCGTCGGTGAGGTACCGGAAGTCGACGAGGGACACGAGCTGCTCCGGGGTCATGGACGAAAGCAGCTGCCACAGGGGAACCCCGGCGCGCTTGGCCTTGAGGTCCCACAGCGCGTTCACGACAGCCCCGATTGCCATGTGCATGACGCCCTTCTCCGGGCCGAGCCAACGCAGTTGAGAGTCGTGCACCAGCTCCCGCCACACCGCGCCCATGTCGGCGAGCAGCGGTTCGACGTCGCGGCCGAGCAGGTGCCCCGACAGGGCGCGGATCGCCGCAATCTGCACGTCGTTGCCGCGTCCGATGGTGAAGACGAACCCGTGCCCTCGCAGGCCGTCCTCGGCGTCGGTACGCAGGCAGACGTAGCTCGCCGAGTAGTCGGGGTCGGGGTTCATGGCGTCCGAGCCGTCGAGCGACGCCGACGTGGGGAACCGGACGTCGGCGGTCTCGAGCGCGGTGATGCGACTCACGAAGGTCCTCCCGTCGGGCCCCGCCGGCGACCGTAGACTCCTAATCTGAGCGCGGTCAACGCCGCGCCCCCCGGGATCTCGCAAGCCGGGGTAGGCGACCGGATACGTCCGCCATCTCGTGGAGGCAGGTGTGAAGCTCGCCCGGCTCGGCCAACCGGTGCCGAGATACCAGCCTGTCTAACCGACGACGCCAGCTATGACCTGCGCGGCCTGACGACGAACCTCGACGGTCGATCCTTCGCCAGCGACGGCATCACCCGAGCGCGCCGCGCCGTAGCGGCGCGAGAGCTCCCCGAGCTGCCCGATGCGGTGGCGATGCGGAGCGGGCCGCCGCTCGCGCGCACCGAGCGCGGTCGTGTGCGTCGGCATGAACTACGCCGCCCACGCCACGGAGTCCGGCAGCCCGCCGCCCGAGCATCCCGTGATCTTCCTGAAGACACCGACACCGTCGGGGGAGCTGCGTCAACCCCGACACCGCGGACACTCCCTGGATCGGCCGCCTCCGGGACCGCGCGGACAACCCGACCGCTGAACGGGTCGCCCTCGAAGCGCGCCAACCGCACGGCCGGTTCGTGTCCGCCGAGGAGGTGGCGGACGCCGTCGCCTACCTCGCCAGCCCGCGTTCCGGGTCGATGTCGGGGACCTCGATCGCCGTGGACGGCGGCATGCAAGACCTGCGGCTGCGCTCGACGCCGTAACGCGACCGCTCCGGCTGCCAGCGGTGCGCGGTCTTGACGAGGGAATCGATTTCTGCCAGCGTGGTCCGCATGCCGTTGCGCGCCGTCGTGAGCGTCGACATCGGCACGTCGAGCGGCAAGGGCGTGCTGGCGTGCTGGACGGGACGGTGCTGCCCCCGGCGATCTGCGAGCACGCGGTCGACCGTCCGGGCCCCGGCAAGGTCGAGATGGACCCGGCCGTCTGGTGGGGCGAGTTTGTCTGTCTGGCTCCGGAGCTGACCGCGCCGCGGGATGCCGACGTGGTGGCGGTCGGGCTCAGCGGGATGGGACCGTGCGTGCTCCTGACCGACGGCGACGACGTCCCGCTGTGCCCCGCCATCCTGTACGGCGTCGACGCGCGCGCCGTCGCGCAGATCACGCAGCTTGAGGCTCGGCTCGGCGCCACCGACGTACTGGAGCGGTGCGGCTCGGCTCTCACCGCGCAGGCGGCCGGCCCGAAGATCGCATGGGTCGCCGAGGAAGAGCCGGAGCTGTTCGCGCGGGCCCGCAGGCTGTACATGCCGAGCTCCTGGCTGGCGCGCCGGCTCGCCGGGGCCTACGTACTCGACCACCACTCGGCCAGCCAGTGCACACCGCTGTACGACACCGATGCGCTCGCCTGGTACCAGCCGTGGGCGCGGGTAGTGGCACCGGGGATCGAGCTGCCGCCGCTGCGCTGGGAGGGTGAGGCCGCCGGCACCGTGTCGGCGGAGGCGGCCGTGACGACCGGCCTGCCCGTCGGCATCCCGGTCGTCACCGGGACGATCGACGCGTGGGCGGAGGCCGTGAGCGTCGGCGCGCATGGCGTCGGCGACCTCATGCTGATGTACGGGACGACGCTGTTCCTCGTCCACACCGTCCCGCACCGGCTGACCAGCCCGGCGCGGTGGGGGACCGTCGGAGCGTTGCCGGGGACGCGCAACCTCGCCGGGGGGACGGCGAGGTCCGGAGCCGTCACGGCCTGGCTGCGCGACCTGTTCGGCTCGCGGGACTACGCCGAGCTGCTCGGGCTCGCGGACACCGCCGATGCAGGCGCGAACGGGCTGCTGCTGCTGCCGTACTTCGCCGGCGAGCGCACCCCGGTCATGGACCCTGCTGATGCGCGGGGCGTGGTCGCCGGCCTGACCCTGTCGCACACCCGAGGTGATTGCACCGGGCGGTCCTTGAGGCGACCGGGTCCGGCGTCCGCCACAACAACCAGGCCATCGAGGCGGCCGATGGAGACGTGCGCCGCGTGGTCGCGGTCGGCGGGGGCGTGCAGGGCGGGCCGTGGGCGCAGGTCGTGTCCGACGTGTCCCAGCGGCCCCAGGAGCTGCGCACCGTCTCCATCGGCGCCGGCTACGGCGGGGCCTTCTTGGCAGCGCGGCTCGTGAGCGACGCCGACATCGACAGCTGGAACCCCGTCCGCGCCGTCGTGACGCCCCGACCGGAGACCGCCGAGCGGTACGACCACCTGTACGACCTTTATCAACGGCTGTACCGCTCGTCCTCCGACGTGGTGCACCAGCTCGCCGCCCTTCAGTCTCGTTGACATACCACCGTCCCAAGGAGCACCGATGACGACGTACGCGATACCGCAGCGGACCGAGCCTCCGCCGGCCGAGCCGGGCGTCGTCTACACCGTCGCCAGCGGCGACCTGCGGCGCAGCGCCAACGTCTTGGGCTGGCCCACGCAGCAGAAGCTGGAGGCCGACCTCGCTGCCGCCGTCGAGAAGCTCGGCTGGACGCTCCGCCGCGGCCACGACGTCGATCCGGACAAGGGGCACGGCTTCATTGACAGCCAGCGGGCCGGCCTCGAGGTCTTCAAGCGCGTCCCCGTCGACGCGCCTCTGATCGTGGCGACCGGAGTGTGGCAGTACAGCCACCACGTCCTTGCCGGCCTGCGCGGGCACCGCGGGCCGATCCTGCTGGCAGCGAACTGGAGTGGCCAGTTCCCCGGCCTCGTTGGCCAACTCAACCTCGCCGGCAGCCTAACCAAGGCCGGCATCGCTTACTCGTCGCTCTGGAGCGTCGACTTCACCGACGAGTGGGCACGTCAGGGGCTCAGGGCCTGGGTGGAGACCGGGACCCTGACTCACGACACCAGCCACGTCCGCGACTTGCCGCCGCTCCCCGCCGGCCCCGAGGTAGAGCTCGGCAGGGCGTTGGCGGCGCAGCTGAAGGCCGAGAAGGCGATCATTGGCGTTTTCGACGAGGGGTGCATGGGGATGTACAACGCCATCTTCGACGACGAGCTGATCAACCCGCTCGGCATCTATAAGGAGCGGCTGTCGCAGAGCGCGCTGGTCGCCGAGATGGACCGCGTGCCTGACCACGAGGCGCAGGCGGTCCGGGCGTGGCTGGACGAGGCGGGGTTGACCTTTTACACCGGCAGCGACGACGCGACCGAGCTGACCGACGTCCAGCTGCACAGCCAGCTCAAGATGTACATCGCCGCACTACG
>JAABUI010001480.1_pt1 | contig 13621 bp, 17 predicted proteins | sample 5559111 | NCBI WGS metagenome assembly JAABUI01 (sample SAMN10711870, study PRJNA513365) | rock metagenome | isolation source: Antarctica rocks | place: Antarctica: Victoria Land, Buttleship Promontory
GGTCTTATTCCCACCAGCTTTTCTCACTCAGCTGCACACAGAGCTATCAAAGGGCATCGCACTCATGGCAGTCAGACTGCTCTGAGCTTTCTCTCAGGGGGGTACACCCCCAGCAGCCCCCACAGAATCCCCAGAGCTGCAGAGCAGCCCTTGGACTTGACTCAGAGTGCCCCAGTGGTTGGAGCAGGGCTGTTGGCTGATGATGACTGTCACAGCTGACATGGCAATGGACACAGTCAGCATGGGTCACATGTGCTGTTGGGGTCTATGAACAGCCCGCAGAAAGCTTGGGGGCGTGGCAGGGGGTGCTGCGACAACTCAGAAGCACTAGCAGGACTCAGGTAAGTGCTGTGTTGTGCATGCAACAAGCAATTGCATGTGTCTACTGCTGATCTGCGATCACTGTCATTTTGGCTGTGAGCCTCAAGCAGTGTATAGCTGCAACGTTGCTGAGATGCCAGTGCTTGAAATGCAACTGCCATAACCCCTTTTTTTGGCTTGTCAAGGCCAAACAAACAGCGTTTGTGAGCATTGCATGCTCACTGCTCACATACTCTTGTGCATGGCGTCGCATGCTGCTAACAACCTGCACTACATCTGGACAACTGAGTGAAATGCCTTGTGTCAGCGCACATGGCGCGGCAGCCGGAGAATGGCAACAGCCTGTGGGAGACTTGAGCAGCACGAGTTGTAGACATGTAGGATCATCAAACGCCATGCCTTCGTGCACACAGGTTGAGCAGAGTTTCTGCGGACAGTCACAGAGAGCCAATGCTCCCTTGCATCCTGGAAGGGCTACCATCTCAGGATTATGAAGTTAGCATGGCCTGTCCACCAGCACTTGATGAGCTACTCGGCAGATCCTCTCAGAGTTGTAAAGTACAGCATATGACCAACGGTGACTCAGCTGCCCATCTGTCTGCAAAAGTTGCTGCTGTGTGGCCTCAATCGCTGTTCATCCCCCCCTTCCGTCTCCCATCGTCAGATGGCAGCTTGAAAGGCAGTGCTGATGTTCCGAAAGGCAGCCCTGCATCTCCCAAAGGCAGCGCTACTTCTGTGATAGGCAGATTCCAGTTCTGTGAAAGGCACCGCCCCCAATGGCAAGCCCCCTGTGTCCCCAACAAGCAAGTCAGCTTCAGCACGTTCTGATGTCGCAAGTCACCACTGTTGCTGCTCAGACAATCAGAGTCACATTCGATCTCAGCATTTCCCTCCCAGTCAATACTTTGCAGGTATTACTGCTCAGTCTTCTTGTACCTCTGCCTCATTTTCAACTCCTTACAGCCTTTCTCTTTTATTGTCTGACAACTTGGCTTCTTCACTCAGTCCATCCACTTGTCTTCTGCATCTAGGCTCTGTGATTTTGCTTTTGTGCATGCTGTCTGTCACTGTTCTGCTGTTTCTAGCTCTTCAAGGGCCTGTTATTGATCTTGGTCTAATTTATCATCATTAGGGCTTTGCCAGTGCACCTGTTCTGCCAGGGTTTTGCTGCCAGGTTTTTGACCCTCAGCCTGTGGTGGCCATCAGCTGTGGAACTGCTGGTCTAGGCAACGCTATTTTCTTTTTTTCTTTTCGTTTTTTCTTTCCCTTTAGCTCTTTGCTGTTCGCATGCAGCAAGTGCCTGTCGCATGTTATAGCGACGACCGGCGTATTTGCAAATAGGCCCTCTTGCCCACACACATCATGCTTGTGATCTTCTGTGAGCTGTCACACGCAATTTTGTACTTGTGGTGTGCTGTGAGCTGTCATGTGCAGCTTTACAGCTGTCACATCAGGTCCTGCCATGCATGACTTATAATCTGTTTTGATAAACCCTACATTGACCCTATGCAGGCATGAAGAGGGTTTGCAGCTCTCCTGAGATGCATGGCAGCCTGAGCTCATTGCATCACCCCACTATCCACAAGGTCACCCCCCGGGGCAGCCCCAGCAACCCCTCCCCTTCTAAGCGGCTTCACACACACAGCAGCTCCTTGGACAGGTTTCCATCTGGAGCAACAGTGCCAACTTTTGGGAAGTCTGCAGCGCTGTAAAACGGCAGCATGTAATCACACAGTATGTAGTGGACAGATGTTGCTGGTCCCAAAGCAAGGACTGTTTGCCGCTGGGCAAGGGTTTCGTGCTAGGTTAATAATATGACTGAGCAGCATAAGTCATTAGTATGCTTGGTGCATAAAAATGTAGCCTGCTGTTTGGTATTGGGTTGGTTGTGGTCACAGCAGTGTAGACATCCTTCACACTCTGAAGGGTGTCTGTGCTTACAGAGTTGATGAGATGCAATGCTCTTTACGGTTGATACGTACAGCAGGTAGCCTCGCATAGACACACATGCATATGATATGTTGGTGTGGCATAAGCAGCATTTGGCATAGAGTCTGTGCTGCCATGTATGAAATTGGTCCAGTTGTGCTTGGACATACTTATGCACTGTGCTCGGATGACCCTCAGAAGCCTGATGCGTTTTGTTCAGTTGCACTAATTTCTGCTTCTGTGCATGGCAATTGCCATGCTTTATCGATAAAGATATCTGGTTATGACAAGGACAGCATGTCAGTAGCAGGTGATGAACTGCATTCCATTTTTGAGGATCACCGACTGTTTTTAGTTATTAATGTTGTGCTCAATTTGTTGTTGCAAACTGTTTTCAGACAGTACTTGTCACTTGTTGCTTGTATGTCTGAGTTCTGTGTCAGGCTGCTTTCACACGCAGTGCCAAGATTATGACATTACGAGGGATGCTGCATGAATATGCAAGCGTGGCTTGTAATACTCTGTGCTTTTCAAGGCTTTTCCTTGCAACCGTGTAGCAGTTGACTACATCTGAAGGTGCATTGTGCTCACTTGCAAATATGTATTTTGCCTGCATCGGCCGATCTGTGCAGTATGCCTCTCTGACTCTTGCATTTGACAGGTGATCTGTAGGGTATTGTGATTGGCTGGATTCACATGTGTGAGATGCCAGCTCTGATGGCCATCCAGCTGTGAGTACACGACACTGCTAATGCTCAATGAGAGTGTCCTCTATCATAACGTTGACGTTCTTCGACATACATTGATGAAATTTACACAATTTGTCACGCCACAATGAAAAACACCAGTACACTCACGCTGTCAGCAGTGAGAAACAAGAGAGCAGCAGACTGGGTGATTACATCTGCCGTAGCCTGGAGTCATCTATAGTCATCACCATTCCCAGATTTCCTGTACAAGCAGTTTCATAGACCAGAAATCAAGCCATTGCACAGCAGATCTTTTGTGTGTACATCCCCGTATGGGGAAAAGCTCACCCCTCTAGTGCCTTCTACCTCTTAAAGAAGTAGCACTCTTGCCAAGGTTGTCAAAACATCTGGTGACAAGCAATTTGCAAGTCTAGAGTGACCCTAGGGTTGCAACACGCAACAGAACATGCTGTCTGCGCTATGAATCAGGTACATCTAGCAGCTGTGATCCTTGTGTGGAGTGTGCGCTGGTTTACAGATCGCTTTTTTGCACCTGGCTCATCTGACAGCCACCTAAACTTAGGCTTGCTGGCCAAACTTGTCACTTCAGCAGCACTGACACCATTCTTGTCAGCGTCAAAATCATCAGCAATGTCAGGACAAACAGTTTGCAAAGAGTTGCACTCACAAAGCTGGTGCCCAACACAACAAGGGCATCCTGTTGGCTTTTTGCATAATGTTCGGTTGAATGCCCAAACCTGCCAGTTGTGCACCTTGCCCTTTGGGCATTCATGGCACTGCCACCAAATGAACTTGTTACTTCGTAATGTCGTGTTGTCAGGAAAATTTCCATTTTCTCTGTTTCTGTCATGATCCCATTGCTCCAGCAAGGCATGGTTTGCCCTTGCAAAAGTGGGGTGCTTCTGCCTTGTGCCGTCTGCTTTCTTGCCGCCGTTTGCCTTTGCACACTTGGGGCAGCCGGTGTTGACACGCGCCTTCATCATCACTGGAGCTTGCCACTCATACAAGCAAACACTGCAGCTCCAATGGGCTTTCATGTTGCTGAAGACAGTCACTTGATCTGATGACAATGGATGGTTCTTCTTGGCATCCCAAAACAGCGCAACTTCAGGTGCCTTTCTGGCAAGCGTGTTGTGCTGACAAATGGCCATGCCTGAGCAGGAAGGACAGCCGCCTCCATACGTCCTGTCTTTGACAGCAGCCTCCCAGATGTGTAGACAGCCGTCTGGACACTGATCACATGACCACCAGACTTTGCGATGCCTGTAAGGCCTGATTACAACATTGCCAATGTGCCGGTTGAGCTTTTCATGCCACTGTGTTTGCAGCTCGCCAGCAAGCAGGCTGGTGTTGGGCCCGCTATCAAGCTGCGGGCTTTGCTGCTGAGGCAACTTGTCAGCGCTACCGTCAATGCCACAGGCATGCCGTGCAGATCAGAATGCATGCGTGAAGCATTTCAAAGACAGACGCATTTGACCAATCAAACTGCTTAAGCTGGCTTGCCAGGTCAGGAAGCACAACGAACAGACGGTCGCATGCGTACTTCCGTGTAAGTTCCGAGCACCTTTCTGGGGCTCTTTTGGGTAGCTGGTCAGCCGCCTGACGCGTTGAGGCACTTGCGAGGTCCGCCTGAAAGCAGGCCATCGCCAGGGTTGAATACTGCGATCAGTTGCAGAAGTCGTGTACGCCGGTCGACCTTAATCTTCGCGCTACAAGAGCTATTATAGCACACCTGATACAGCGCTCGGTGCATGAGAGCGTCGCTCTCATACCACTCGACTGGAGCTTGGTGTTGATCACTTGGCAGAGCAGTCGCTGCCTGATATTTTCGATGTGTGGGAGCAGGGAACATGCTGTGTTGCAACGTTTGTCGGAGCCTTCACGCAGCTGCAGGTATGTGTGTAAACCTGGGTTAGGAGCTGCTGACACTGCCTGAAAGTTTCAGGCTGAAACGCCAGAGCTTGATTCAATTTGTATATTTCAGAGCCAGAAAATGGTCATTCTGCAGATACTGACGTTCCCAGGTTGGCAGGTTGACACCCGAGAGGTTGGAGCTGTAGTGCCTATTTGCTTAAGAGATTTCTGAGGCACTGTGAACGCCTTGCAAGCTTGTTTGCAGATAATTTTGTTGATCATGTCAATGGCAGTGGGGTGTTAAGAGTTAGTGCCACCTCCCGTCGGCAGTACAACAATAGCTTGACGCCTGACAGCACCTCTGAAATCTTCAGGTCAGCAAACTGTATATTGTCTTTTCTCACACAACAGATTTATTTGCAGACAACAGCAAAGCCAAAACTGCCAAGAATCTGGCTAGCTTTACATTGCTAAATCGTTGAAACAACATTTTCAGCAGCGGCTCAGACCCATGCCTCTGAGCATCACATCTACCAAAGCTCACAAGACTCAACAGCAGGTTGACAATACAGTCACATTTCTGCTCTGTTGATCACATTCAGGGCCTACATACAAGAACAGGGACGGCAGCACAGCATCCTAACTGCTTCTGCTGTTTTGTGTAGTAGTAAATGCCGGATCTGTACTGTGTGCCCACATCATTGCCAGCTCTGTTGGGTGTGGTGGGCTTATGCCTGGAATACAACAGGTCCACCAGCTTATCACACCCGACCTGCTGAAGGCCGTAGTTTGAATGGCCTCATAGTGGCCAAAGGACTCAGAGCACACCTGCACAGACATCATCTTCATGATAACAGGCTTGGGATACCAGGCAAGCAAACACAAGTCTACAGGAAACAATGCTATAGACGACACAGAAAGCATGCAGACAGTGACCTGAACGTCAGGCTACAAGGCGGACACAGTGCAATAAAGATGATGACGCAGATCAGCATCTATATAAAATCGCTTGTCATGAGACATCGTAAACTTTGTGGAAAAGATCAGCATGTACATAAGACCTTTTGTGGAGATGAAATGTCACAGACTTTATTCCTAGTCGAAACTTGATCTCAAGCATGCCCGAGGATCAAATGCAGACATGTTTCAAATTATGTTGTACAACGGGGCAGGGAGTGTAGAAGGCAGGATGGGAGGCAACAGCGGCCAAGATTGGGAACAATTAAATGTAAGAGAGCGAAGAGCAGGAAGAGAGGCTTTCTTGCATCAAATGAAGTGCATTACTAGTTGCATGTTGCAAGTGCATACTATGTGCCTGTGACACCAACCCCTCGTCCAACAATCGATTGGCACAGCAGCCGCCGCTCCCATCCAGCTGAACAGCAGACAAGGCGACAACGCTCTTGGCATTGCGCATTGCCACCTTTGCCAGGCCTTAAACCCTCGGGCTTAGTTTCTTACCATGAGGTTGAGGTACCAGGCATCGGAGAGCAGCTTGGCACCAGGACCCACACTCCCATCAAGCCGGCAGGCAGTGAAGGCAACAAAGTTGCAGACATTGCCAACTGCCAAACACACCCTCACTCGGTTGAGGCCTTCTGTCCAGACGCTTATGTCTGGAGCATGCGCTTGGCTTGGTCAAGCACTGGTTGATCTTGTGAGCAAATGCCTGCAGCAGCAGTATAAAAGCTGGGCTGTTCATTCTTGCATGCTTGCCTGTGTTTCTTTCTTCATTCCCGCATCCATCCATTCATTAACTTATTCAGCCATTGACCATTTGCTCACTCACTCATCAACTCCACTTACCAACCCACTCACCCACTCGCTCACTCACGTATTCTTCATCAGGCATTTGGCGGCAACATTTGGTGGCAACAAGCATGCCTACAGCAGTGTCAGGCTGAGTTTGATCCAAGCTACTACACAAGTCTGGATCCAGACAAGCAACAGGCATGAAGGTGCCTATCAAACACAAACCATGTAACACACAATTTGATCATGCTGTGTATCTGACGCTATGTTGCTGCATATTTGGGCGTTGGTGAGCTTCCTGACAAGGGCTTGCAATAGGCATGCAAACTCTGCACTATACATGGTGCAACACAGAACTCAGGCACGAGCGCTGTAAGAGTGCTGATGGTCCAAAGCCCATCAGACACTGGCACAAGATCGGCTGGGAGTGAGACACGAATCATCTGACTTTTGTTAAGTTGTACGGTGACAAATATGTTATGCTTGACAAAAAGCTGGCTGTAAACCGTCGACAAACGCCTGCCCAAAGCAGGGTCATGTGGTCAACAACGCACAGCTGAACATGATGTGCAAGCAGGTTCTGTAAAGCAGTTTGTGTCTCCACACATGTGCTCCTCAGCAGGTGACTGGGTACAAACTTTGGTTTTCAGTGTACTGAAACAGATTTCTTTCCTACTCAGACCCAGCATTAGCTTGCAGCAAGAATGAACTCAATCAGCCCCTGGACAGGAGTGAATGCTTTGATCCGTGGGACTGCACGACCTCTTGAGCAAGCTTGAGAAGCTTACTGCGTACAAAGTAGAAAACTTGGAGAAAGGCATGTTGCTGATGTCTTGGACAGTCTTCACTCTTGGTTGGCTGTTTAGAGCAGTCAAGCTCACTGTATGCTCGGCGTTGAGCAAGGGACACCAGCCTTCTCTCCTCTGCATGAAATGGCAAGCACTGAAATCATGGCTGTACAAGTCAACTTAGATACTTAAAGCTGTAGTCAGTCTAAAGTCTATAGTCTACACTCTGTAGTCCACAGTGTACTGGAGTGTATAGTCAACAGTCTACAAGCTGGTGTGCACATGGGGATTTGGAGGCAACAAATCTCTCCAGGGATTTGCTTCGGGCAAGGGGTTTGATGCAGGGCTAGCGCACGTGTGTGGTGAAAAACAATCAATAGGCCCAGGACATCTGACGTCAATCATATGATGGCTGCACAGGCCAGGCAAGGCACAAGAATAAGCAGGCGCATTGCACAGAGATCATGGCAGCGCTCAGTGCTTGGAGCCAGCAGTGGCACAAAGAAACAGGAACTGTCTCACCTCATCTGGGTCGAAGTCAAAGTTGCTGTTAATGACTGTTTCCAGCAGAGAGTTTCGTGCTGCAAGCTGTAGCTGCCTGGCTTGCAGCTGGTGCAGGTGGGACAAAGCCTGGCAAGCTTGGGCTTCCAAGCCTTGGACTCGGGCCTGCGCAATGCAATGCTATGCGTGTCATACTGCTAAAGGTCGCGGGCATTGGCTTGTCGATAAGATATTAGGTTCACAACGCTCAGTTTGGAGGACAGGTTTGAGGCTGCGCTACCTTCTGCCGCTGTCGTAAGCGATGCTGCGCTTGCCAGTTCTGCTTCTGCCTTCGAGTCGCGCATGGTGACGCCTTCGGTCGCCGTTGGACGAGCTCTTTCGCTGGTTCGGTGCAGAGAGATCTAGAGCTGCTCCTGAGGCGCTTCGACAACACCTTCGCCGACACCCATAGCCTAAGCACCTTGAAACGTCCCGAGATTGCTATCATGCAGTTCGCTGATGACCCTCCTGCTCTGGAAGTTCCCAATCCGGCAAGTCGTCTAGGATTGCAAAGAGGTTAGACTGCATGTGGGCGAATCCGGCCTCATGCTTTTGCCTACAAAATGGCGCTGCGCAGCAGCAGTCTCATCCGCCCCAGATCGCTGCCCTGCGCGTGTGTGACTTCCAACGCAGAGACTTTGAAGAAGCCTTGACCATTCGGACCTACACCGTCGCGATGAATGTCAGTGCGTACATATCAACTCAGCACGGCTTCACAGCTCAGCCGTGAGTCCACGCTCAGGTCCACGCTCTGCGCTTTAAGGCTTGCGCGTCGAGGTTTGCGCAAAAGCTTGAGCGATTGCACTTCTGGGTCTATACCAGAGGCAGCATACGCCAGAGCATACGCATCGAATTTCCCGACAGCCATTTTTGCCGACAGAGATACAAATCAGAATAGTTTAGCCAGCCAACAAGTCTGACCAGTTTTTCAGGAAGATGAAGGTCATGCCAAGTGGCTGTGAGGCTCACTCTTCCTGTGACGACACGCAGGTGCAACCGGACCACAAAACACTGGGTCCGCAACGTGCTCAGAAACCTACATTTGAATGCTTTGAAATGACACAGTGCCGATTGACACTTCAAAGTGTTCGAACACTGCACAGCACCCGTGCTCCTGACACGTGAATTGCTGAAACGGACCTCTGGTCTGCTGAAATAAGAGTTGGCCATGATATTTATAGAACAGTTCTTACGTGTTGAGGAGTGTGCACTCCGGTGTACACACAACATCAATACCACCAAGCGTAAAATTAGGGCTGAAAGTTGTCAACCTATTCGACCTTGACAGCTTGGCCCACCACCAGCAGCTCTTTGGGGCATCAGCAGCTGCATAGCGGTCTATCCTGTTCAGCACTAGTATCAGATACCAAGATTGCTAATGCTTCAAGTCTGCCCCAAATGGTGCATAGATATGGTGTACCATTAATCAATGTGTGCATTGCATGGGATGCCAACAGTCAATTATACTTTAAAATGCAAATTTGCGGCAGCAGTCAGTTCTTGATATTTCCCTGTCTCTTCAAACCTTGCGGCTGAGCAGCAAGCAGCATTGTATGACTGTAATACTGTAGACTGTGCCAGTTTTGAGCAGTGTAGTTGCATGCTGTATTTATGTAATGGTGTATAACACTGGTGCTTTCAGACAGCCACAAAGCTTCAGGCATCATACAGAAGTACTACCACCAAGGTCGAATGCCAACAGAACGTGTTCGAAGAATTCTAGTGTGAGCAGCAGCAAGCCATTCCAACACAAGATCAAAGCACATTAAACATCCTCACACTTGGTCAGAGGTGACATGGTATCTATTGGTCTAACATGAAATGAATTTACTCCATACTACGCTACTCAACACCATGCAACTACAATGTATAGGTATCATATATATATGACAGCTGGCGCCTCGGCCTGGAAAAGGCCCATGAGGCCCAAGCGTTCAAAAAATTCTGATCTGCCATCTTTAAACTTAACTTAAAAGATGTCCATGTCATGCAGGTACTGGTACATCTGTGTCTCATAAGCCAGCAAAGTTGCATGTGCAAGCAGATTGTAAAGCTCATGTGCGTGACAGTCACTGAGTCTGAACAGGGTTCGTAATCTTGTGCATGATGTATGGAAATGCCTACAAACCAGAAAAGACAAGTCTGCAAACTGCTTCAACTAATTCAGCTGAGCATGCACGCCACCAGAATAAAATAAGACCCAGGTTGGTGAAAAATTTCGAATGTGCTGTCATTGGTCTCAGTCCTGACAGAGTGACCCAAGCGCTGCCAAAAAGAATAAGTTATATAATGCCCTCAATCATCATCAAACCCCAAATCAAATCTGTGCCAAAGGAATGTACAGATGCATGTTCTCCTTGGTAACGCCCTTCACATGATTCACAAGGCGCTGCCAATTGCCATGATGTCCAAAGTCATCAAGTTTCCCGGGCTGGGCCAGAACACACCCTGGGGGTTCCTTGCGCCTGGCTGCTAGCGCCTCCAGCATGCGTAGCTTGTCTGGGGAATAGGGATATGCTTTCACCACACACAGGGCTTGCTGCTTTGTGGTCAGAATCTGCAAACGCACAAGTACAGTCACAGTGAGTCTATGTACCCAGCTGCTTATGCCTTCAGAATGCGCAGCTTATCTGATGAGCAGGGAAAGGCTTTCCCCACCCATAGTGCTGGCTGTCTGTTTATAACATCAATTCATTCATTACTTATGTGTCGTTTTGCAGGCTCAGGTGCGCACAGCCCTCAGTAGCGCCCTTTTTTTTAGATTTCAACAGCTGCAGACAAACTGAACATGTGCCAGCATGTCTTGCCCCTGCCAAGTCTGCAGCTGTTGACACCATGAATCCGTGAGCTACTTAGGACTGTACGTGCTTAACCCTAGGGGAATACACATAAGCCAGCCATATCTTGCAGGTGCTGTCAAATTGAAAAGTTCAATGCAAATGCTTCATCATCACTCAGATCATTTGACCATTTGACAGTAGACGCGCAGACATGAGTGGCAAAGGCTGCAGCAGCATTGACCTCTGACTCACACAACATCATGAGTAAGTGAGTGAGTGAGTGGCAGGGTGACTAAGTGAGTCATTGAGTGGATCAATGGATGGCTGGTTGAGCGAATCAGTGAGTGAGTCAGCAAGCAAGTGCGTCACATCTGAGGTGATGAGTGAGAGTGACAGAACAGGCAGGTCAGCCAGTAGACACCAGTCAGCAAGTCAGTCGACGCAAGTCAGCAAGCGAGTAGACACAAGTCAGCACCCACAGGGATGTCATATGCCAGATGTGTGCTTGGACAAAGACATGCCCTTGGGCTGCGTGGAAGCCCCTTGTCACTGAATGCTTTGCAGCCTGCTCACAAGGTATGACATGCTTTTGTATGATGCGACATCATACAATGGTATGATATGATGCGACATCATACAATGGTATGATATGATGCGCACAAGGTATGATACAGAACTACGACAGACAGCTCGCCCCTTTCTGTTGCGAGGACAGGCCTTGCATGAGTTACTAAAGGTTCAGGGTTCAGTGACATCAAAACCCTAAACCGCTCCAAGCCCTAAGCTTACCCCTCTCTGTTGCGTGGACAGGCGCAAGTAGGCGGACATGTGCAGGTAGGCTCTCAGCTCTGCATTGCTGTTCTGCTCCAGCTGCTGTGCATTGCTCAACACTGTGCCAAGCCTGATGCTGGCATCACACTCTGTTTCTGTTGGCCCGGCTGGAACCTGTACATGCATTGACACCATGCTCAATTGCGTGTACCTAGTCTGTATATATACTACGTATATTATGCATGTATATATTAATACATATGTTCACATGGGTGCTGGCTGTCTGGTTAACATATATATGCACATACGTATTGGTGGATATGTATACATACGTATATCGCACTGATATATGTACATTTGGTTGTGTTTTGTGTTATATGCATGTACCATAGGTCAGCCAGAGCACACGCTCAAAGCTTTGGGTGAAATGGGAAATCAGGGGGGAAAGGGGAGGGGGAGGAGGAGGGGGAGGAGGAGGGGGAGGGAGAATGGGGCAAACATGGGGGGCAAGGAGGAAGGGCAATGCACACCTGTTGCAGCAGGTGCTGGCGGTGACGCCTCAAGGCACCTAGCTTGCCATAGAAGAGGCGGCGCAGGTGCATCATAGCTTCCTGCTGGCCTTCCATCAGCTGCAGAGTTGCCTGCAACCAGAGCATCGGTGCTCTTTCAAGCTGAATTTGCACCTGAGTTCTGGGTTGCAATTGCCTTGAGCATCAAATCTGGAGATCAACGCTGAGGTTGTGACAGCTGTTCAGCTTTATCTCAGCGCTGAGTCTCAGACATGCGACCAGGACGTCACACAGTTGACTGGCAGTGAAACACTTGCTCTCCTATCAAGTTGTCTGGCAGCAACGGCAAGAGCTGTAGGTTCCCATTCAGTTGACTGGCAGCAAATTTGCATAGGTTCCTATTCAGTTGACTGACGGCACTGGCAAGAGCTGTAAGCACTCGTGTATTGTACGGCAGTCAAGGGTGATGTCAAGACCACAATCGTTCTGCCATGTGCAGACATGCATTGCCCGTGACCTCGCTGAGGACCTCAAGCATGCTCCTCTGCACATGTAGGCTTGCACACAAGCTTCTTTGCAGTCGATGATGGGGGGTCGGCGTCATATAACAGGGCGGCAGGCAATGGACTAGCCATAGGGAGTATGGGTGTTACCATTAAGCTATCGTACCAGTCATCAGATAGGTGACTGGAAGCAGGGCCCATGCTCCCATCAAGCCGACTGGCAGTAAAGGCAACGAAGTTCCTGGCATTGCCTATCGCCACAAACACCCTGAGGCGACGGAGACCCTCTGTCCATCTGCCCATGTCCTGGAGCGCGTCAGAGGAGGTCTGCGATTGGATATGATCCCGGAGACACTCATGAATCTTCTTGGCATATGCCTGTAACAAATCTGTTTTGAACAGATTGAACAAGGCCCTTGGGGTTAGAAGCCCTAGTTAGGGTGTAGGGTTTGGGGTGCTACAGCATGCAAAACACGTGCCACGGTGCTTGACTGAGACAATGTGTACAGTAACGTTGCAAGCATGCTTTGCACATGCGTTGCATAGCAGAGAAGTCCAGATTGGGCATGCACATAATCATATACAACATTGTGAAAGTCTGCTCATGACTTCCACAATTAACAAAATGGTAGAAAACAGCAACAGCATCAAGCAATTTTTTCAGACAAACATTGAGGTGAGCCTAAAGTCTCTGATGTAAGAAAGATACGTATGACCAGACTGCCGATAACAATGTCAAACGGGCTTACCGCATACAAGGCAGAGAACTCTGTGAAAGGCATCTGACCAACATCCTGAACATTTTTCACCCTTTGCTGATTGTTCAGGGCAGTCAGGACTACTGTTTGGTGAGCATCGATCAAGTGCGATGACCTGCTTGTCTGCAGCAGTGAATGACATCCTGTCAATGCGCGGGTGCACTGCTTCCATGCGCTTGCCAAGATTTGCCGAAGAGGTGCAGCTTTATCTGTATACACTGCTTGCATGCAGACTTTTTGCTGCAAAATCAAGACCGGGCCAAGCACTGGCATTTGGACTGGTCTTGATAAGTCTGATGATGCATATGCGCAGTGCTGCGCTGCTAGCAAATTGAGCTGTATGCAATGCACTTGTGTCACAAGCCTGGCATTGTGCAAATGTTTTCTGTTAGGACTTGCTGAAGCT
>JAABUI010001482.1_pt1 | contig 13610 bp, 7 predicted proteins | sample 5559111 | NCBI WGS metagenome assembly JAABUI01 (sample SAMN10711870, study PRJNA513365) | rock metagenome | isolation source: Antarctica rocks | place: Antarctica: Victoria Land, Buttleship Promontory
TAGTTAAAGGAGGCAATACGGAAGAGGATCGTTGACATTTGATTTCCTTTACAAGGCGCACTTCTCCTGAGCCCAATACCAATACATCTGGAGCTATGGAGAGTCACTATGTTCCATTATTTCACGCATCCTAATCTCTCGTCATTCTGATTTTTGCGTGACTTCTGAGCCCAGGGTGCTGTTTCGGACATAATTCCTCTCCACAAACATTGTTCGCTATGCTTAAGATACCATCCTCTGATCTCAACCCTCACCATCCGCTTCTCTTCCGCGAAACATTTTCTTAGATGTTTCTTATACCACCAATCTCAAACATCGTTCAAGACGCGCTCTGGTCACTCACGAAGCGTCGAGGGAGCTGGGGTGCCATCTTTGCAAAGGATTCTGTGTCGAGGACATTTCACATGAGTGACTTCTCCGATTAAGATTGAAGAGGCGGGGGGCTCTTCGATGCACAAGCGTTGGGATCGAGATGTGAGTGAGAGCTTGCCGGATATATACGGATTGCCTTTAGCTATCCACAGGTCAGAAATTGCGAAGGCTCGTGAGAAGTGAGAAATAGACATCCTTTGAACACTCGAATGAAATCAGGTCTCTTTTCACCGTATCTCTCATGCCCTTTGATGTGGCCACGCCTACGTGCAAATTCATGGCTCGGTAATCTAAGAGATATCTCACCTCCTTTCTTCCAGTAATCGGCCATACTCTCCCCATCAACTTGAGCGAAAATCGCGTAAACCCGCTTCAGACCCAAGCACGGAATGAAAAGCGACCTTTCGGAGGTATTCGTAGAATCTTCCAAAGACAGCGACGACCAGGGCTTCTGTGACCGGCATCGCTTCGATGTGGTTTCCAAAGTGGGCTTCCAATTTCCGGCTGGGTGAGGTTTCCTACGAGGTCTTTCGGGATCGAGTCCGTGACATCGAAAATTTGACAGCAGTTGAAATAAAAGCAGTACGCTCTCTCTGATATGTGAACGACGAAACATCGTGATTCCAATTTCACCCATCCACGACGATAAGCCACAGCCCCGACCGACCCATTCCGTGCCTGCCATTTGTATGTGGTCAAGGTCGACTTCTCCATCCAAGATGCGGTTGACTCCATGGTGATTAAGATTGACTTCGTCGTGAAGAAAAGAACAATGGAGAAATCGGGGAGGGGGATGAGGTAAGGGGTGCAGTGTCATCGTGGCGACTGCCAAATGAATCATGCAATTTATCGATTGAAATTAGCTCTGCCCTCGTTGCGCATGGCCGGCCACTTGTCGGTCACTAGAGGGACTGCTCTTATCTTCGAGTCATTGCAGGTGACGAAGGGGTCATCGGTGGCTTCCGCTCCCAGAATCGCCCCCTTTCCCCTGAGAAATCTCGCTACAGCCTTCGAGAGTCCTCGTAGCGGTTTCTTGTGAAGGACGCCTAGATCTGGCAACGCGTGAAGCAGCCTCAACGTCTTTGACATGATCATCGGTGCACGCGCCGATCCAAGGCATTGAATTGGACACAGGTGCGACGAAAGCGCAAAAGGCAAGAGACACGCACACGAGGCACCTAATCGCTTAGCCAACGATCAATAAAGGTGGCAGGATACTCACAGGCACGCTCGACGCTTTGTTCTTACGACGACGCTTGCAGGCGCGGTTCTCGTTGTAGACGCGTTTCTCACCACTTAATCCATCGATCTTTAAGCAGCGCAGGGAGCAGAAGACACGGTGGTGACGGTTTGACGAAGCGAATAGGGGAGGAAGTGGGATCGACGACTTCTGTGAGCGTCTCAAACTGGTTCAAGGTGGCGGCCAGGGCAAGTGCTAATACCATGATAGCCATGACAGAAGCCATAGGGCTTGAGCTTACTTTAAAGCACGCGCTTTCTCACGATTGTTCTTAATCGTTTCTTTCACGATTAGTCTTAATCGTGATGGGAATATGTCTTATTTCTTTTCACACCAAGGTACTGAAGGTTTTAAATTCTGAGAGGGTCTCGGCTTTAAAGATTTTGCGTTGGCAATTGAATAGAGCAGCTCGTGAAGTTCCCAAGGGATCTATTTCGTCTTCGAGGCGTAATCTCTGTGATACGTCGATAACGCATATGTTCCTGAAGCAATGTATGTTGGCAGAATTGGCGGGTTGTTTCGTAGCAGGCTTGTTAGCATAACGAAGGTTTTTCATAATGGATCGATAGTGACTTGAGATCTCACAGCCACCAAACTGAACAGCAGAGTACAATGTCCCTAAAACCCCACGAGACCATTTGTTATCTCAATCTTTGCTCGACGTTGAATCTTTCTCCTACTGTATCCTGGAGATCGGCCTCTAAATGGCGATGTCGCGAAACAACGGAGAGTAGTTCCCAATCATAGAAACATCGGTAAAGGAGAGTCGCGTAACACAAGCGATGTCGAGACGGTACCGATGGTGTTGTCGAGGTCGGTACCGGAGCAGTGGCTGTGACTGGCCGAGAGAGTCGAGATAGGAGAGATTTAGATCATATTTACTAGTCATGTAGATTTTTGTTCTGTGCTGTATTTAAGAAAACATCAGCGTTCTCATTGCAAGTCCTATATCTCCATAGTCAAGCACATGTTCTCTTCGAATGATGCTTTGCGCTTTGAGAAGCGTCATAGCAAAGCGAAGAAAAATGGACGAGCAAATCTCTGGGACTTGTTTGATGTGATTCCTTCGAAGTCACAAGCAAGAATGTACTACTCGTAGCCCTCACGGTGGAACAGCAAAAGTAAACGAGTAAGACTCTGGGAATTGTCCCAATGATTCTCAGAACCATTCTCGTGTAGTCGTCAAAGCAAAAGAGCATGATTCTGGGACTCTTTCAGTATGGTATCTTTGAAGTTGTAAGCCGTAGTGCGATGTCTTCGATGCGTCGTGGTGTGTCTGCAAAAGCAAACGGACAGGACTTTGGGGCTGGTTCAGTGTTGTCACTTTGATGCTTCAAGACATGGTGAGACATTTGTAAGCGTACTATCGAAAGATTAATCGAGTAAGACTCTGGGAGTTGATCAATATGATGCCTTGGAACTTAGAAATAATGGTGGGATTTTCACAAATAAGGTCCATAGTATATTAGTAAGATTGAATGAGCAGGTTTTGGAGAATTGCTCAGTGTGAGTCGTTTCGAGTTGAAATTTCTTTTGTGATATTCTTAGCCGTCACAATACAATAGCAAAAGTAAACGAGCAAATCTCTGGGACTCGTTCAGTATAACACACTCAAAGTCCCAAGCTATCTTGAAGCTTTGGTAATCATCACAGTGTATTCGAAGAAAAAAATGGGCAGGGCCCTCGAAATCTTCAAGCATGATGCTCTTTAATTTTGCAGGGATTCTTGGGGTGTTGGCAGGTATTTTGACGTGATAATTGGGGTGAACAACCAGAAGTCTCGGCCCCCCGGTATGGAAGCAGGAGGACCCCGTAATGGAGATGGGGAGTGGGTGGCAATTAAGTGGCCTTGCGGGCCTTGGTGCGGGCCTTCTACAATTTTGCTATTTCGTTATTACAAGCATAGCTTGTACGCGCACTGATCGAGCGGACCCGGCTGGTCAAATTTGAAGAACAAAACGGGCCTTTGTATGCAATTTTAAAAGTACGCGTTGAGTAAAAAAATCCGGCGACTAGTTTGTCAGCAAGCAGCTGAAGAGAACGGCAAGGTGAAAGATGACGAATATCTTTGCGATCTTTTCGAGCGTCGAAGTATTCAAACTGTGGATGGACGCATGCAGCAGATCCTTTGAATTCGGTTGACTGATAAATAGGTAATCAAGGAGTCGTAATTTCTTCAGTTCTCGATCTAGAGATGTGAGACATTCTGGACGTAGCCCGAACTTTTCGATGCACTCGCCTGCTTCAAAATTAATGCATACTCACAGTGTGGAGATTTTGAAAGCTTCTTGCGATCTTGCTCTAGACCTTTAATTCTTCCCCAATCTGGAGAGCAGACCCTAATTTCGTTAAGAAAATCTAGAATTCTGGATTTGATTTCCCCTTTCTCTTGTCCTGAGAGATTCATAAGATTCGAATCTCAGGCAAGAGCTTTAGAATAGATCAGCTGATGAGTTATTTGAGCTAAAGCGATCGTAGAAAGAAAGGGGACAGATGAAAAGAATCACAATACCAGCGAACATGCAATGAGATCATTAGATTGGAATTCAGCCTCAGCCTAAGAGCTGAAGTGCTGTTCATCGAGTGTCTTGTATAGTCAAAAGGACGAAGGATTGATCTTTTGCTCCTACTACGATCCTCCTATAGATCTCTCACAATCAAATGTCATCACATCTGGAAAAACATCCCCCTCATCGCCTACATTAGCTTAGAGACGGGAATACTTTGACATTCCGATAGTGATTGGTGAGTGCTAATCGAAAGCTTTAAAAGAACGGGTAATCCTTCATCTATGAAGGCACTGGTATGGGGACCTAGTTTCAACGGTAAGCATTCGCACGACGTTCTGTGCCTACTCGTTCGTGTGCTGAGGCTCAGCGTCGTCCCGCTCAGTAGACATATTTTAAGATGCTGTCAGGTATACGAAGGTGGTGAATATCACGATTCTGTAAGTTTGCGAGGGTCTGATCGATCCGACATCGAAGTATTCTGCTAACGTTAGCGCTCATCTTAGTATATGTAGGCTTCATACGAGACGTTTGAATGGTTGTGTAATTCTTTAAGTCATTGAGAGTCTAGGAAATGCCTCCCCAAGTCCGCGAAGGCTTGTTTTGATGGAGCATTTTGTTATCGTGAGCCGTTTGTTTCGGTGCAGGCACATCCCACGGATCTCGAATTCCTCGCCGTGACAATCTTGTTGTATTTGAAATCAGTGAAGTCTATTCTCCTCTTCATTTCCCTGCCTTTGCGGCACTTTCACGTGGCCATGCAGCGTCTCCGTACGCCATGTAATCATTGGCGTTCACACCAAGTTGCGGAAGGGGCGTCCTTAACCTCGGCGAGTAGGAGACGTTGAAAAGCTTTGAATATCCTGACCTGGTTTGTACCCGACCTCGAAGCTTTGCTAAGCGGATCGCCTAAAGCTAGAATAAGGCTAATCGATTCATAGATGATGAATCGAGAACATCTGGATAGATTGGGCACCGTGTTCCACATTTCCAATCACCACAAAGTGATTGTCTCTGATCATGAGAGTTCCGCCCCTTCTTTGGCCGTAGAGAACGCATCTGTAGGAAACCCTGTAGCCCTGTTACTGCACGAAGCTTGGTCTCTCTGAAATACTCTAATCATCTCGTTCTTCAAGGACCTGCATTTGGCAAGTAAGGTGTTTTTCAACAAGTGAAGATCCGATGTAGAGACTGTTGTCGCTGTGATGCATCCAGGAATCCTTGAAGTCCGGGTTGAAACGCGGCATGGTCTGTGAGAAAGAAGAGCATTTTCCTCGGTTAAGGTGCAGATATAGTCATTTTAGGCTCAAAGTATAGTCATATGGGACTGTGTCCTGTCCCGTCTCCCCAGAGCTATGTTCCTTTCATTCCCACATCAATGTTTTTGAAAAGGGGGAGGCTTCATTCTGTCCAACAAATGATATCGTGGAGCATTATGAAAGGACGCGACAGTGGAACCAAGATAAAGTATTTAGTGTCTCAAAAACTGAGTATGGTGTACCAGATTTGGAGATCAAGCTAAAGGCCCAGAGAATGCTGCGGCCCGAGCCAAGATTTAATCAGAACATATCTGGCCACGTGAGATGGTCCGACCTTGAGCAAATCAGCCATAGTCAATTTGAGATATGTCATAGAGGAATCAAAATTGTGACTCCTGGAGTTTCGTGTGCTTTTCAAATTGTCTGAGCTTTACATACCGGTCATCGTTATACCTTTTTACGAGAATGTATATTTAGCCATGAGATGTCTGTGAAATTGAGAGACATCCGAGAATGTCAGCCTTAAACCATTCCAGATTGGTCATAATCGATGGAGCTCTCTACCCAATACAGATCGGTTCGTGAGGAATCGCTGGCATAATATTTGTACCATCCAGATGAGAATCATTGGATGTAGCTGTAGACCAAAAGCAAGCTTCGAATTCTCCGAAATGGGAGGCAGAGCGAGGAGCAGGATGAGAAGATGGCAGAGAGCTGAAGAAACGAAGATTAATCTAGGAGTGAATTAAATCGTCTATACGACAGTCCGGCCCTTTCCCACAATGGATCGTGAACTTTAGATGCGTTCGTCAAAAGAATTATCGGCGAGCACTAGAATTGGATAGGATTGAAAGGGTGTATGGAAATATGATCGAGAAAGTTTGTTCTGGTATGGTAATATATATGTATTAATTCACAAATAGAGGCTCACCTGAAACACACCACTTTCGTCAAGTGATTTTGGAAAAGAATACCATGGGCGAGAAAAAGAAAACAGGCCCGGGCTGCGCAGATGAGAAGTGTGTCATCAAGATACTAGGAACTGTGAAAAGGCTATATTGATGTGTCGTGATACAGGCACGTCGAGACTCTTGATACATTTTGCACAAGGCTTCTGATGCGAGACCCATGATACGAATTGGTTAAAAAGAGAGAAGAGATATGCATGTGTGGTTAAAGAATTCATTATTAGACTTAGGAAATCACCAATCCTGGTAGGAAATAAATTGCTTCAAAGCACGAAAGCCAACCTTTTTATTGTAATCAAGACAAACGACTCACCGAACATGCAGTAGTAAAAGCTCGGACCAGAATCCTTTTGTAGAGTATCCTGCATTCTTTCATTCTGTAGTCTTCTCCAGAGATTCACTGCCCAGCTTCTGACTCCCTGCACTTGCCTTGAGCCCATTCACATGGGCAGGAATAGCCTCATTATTGAGGTCGATGGCGTTTCTACGTTTGGAGACGGGATCAACATTGACTCCAGCCTGTGCAGATTCATTGTTCTTGGTTCGATTACTCGTCTTCTTGAGGGGGCCGTCGGTAGAAGAGTCTGACTCGTGGATCTTACCACCGGCTCCCACGTATGGCACGCCATGAGAATCTGATTCGCCTACTTGGTAGGGCTGCTCCGATTTCACTGACGATGTTGTTGGTCTTGTTGGCTGAAGTCCTTGACTACCATGCGGATGCTTGGTCTCATTTTTCCCAGGATGATGATGTCTACAGTCAGCGGCTATCCCTGATGGGAATACGGTTACATTGAATCTCTCGTCACCGTTTGTGTAAATCACCGGCAACGCGCTTGCGCAATCCTTACCGTGGTGGTCATGCTGACCTGTGAAGTTGTGATGAGGATAGCTGCTCGCATTGAAAGCTGGATATGGCGACCTGTTCTCAGTGACGGTAGCTGTCTCGGTGACGGTACGAATCTCTGGCGTTGTTTCGGCCGGTGAAGGGCTTACAACTGAGAAGATAGCCGTATCCGAGGGTCCCGGCTGTCTGAGCGGACTGGCTGTGATGGTACCGATCACGGCTGTTGAAGTGACGGTGAGAACGGAGAAATACATCCCTGGAGGTGATCTCGGGAGATTTCTAACGTTATCGTGAGTGCTCAGGGATCTTTAGGTACCTAGATCTTACCTTTTCGTTTGGAGCAGACGGAGACTTTTCCGCTGTGTGGGCTTGGGAAAAAGAGCCAGGAGGAAAGCGGATCTCGAAACATGGATTTATAGAGATAGCAACGTCATTGTAAGCGTTGTAACCCCTCGCACAATGACATTGTCAGTCAAGCAAATCGATTGCATTGTTCAAATGAGAAGGTCTCACTTTGTCGTACACGCACAATGGAAAAAAGAAAAGTGTATCGTATCCATACTATCCTTCGGGACAGGACACGCTAGGCTTAGTGAACGAGGTGATTGCCTCATTGCGTCTTGCATGGGCGCTAAAAAACACAGTGGTGTGAGGCGGTGGCTGCAGCTGATAAGGATGACCCAGGGAGCTAGGTGTAGAATTCCGGCAAACGTTAATAGACAGGGGGAGCGCATGGCGATCGCCAGGATGTGTGGTAATCACTCACATTGACTTTGCCGCGGATTAAACCCCTGATCGCCTTGGCCTGCTGCTCCCATTCAACGGGACCATGGGCCCGACTGTGGTGGTGGACGGTCACGGCTACGGAACGGTAGACGGTGTCAGGATAACCTTGTGCAAAGAGTCAAAGCTTGGAAACATCATCTAGAAGGTGGTGGGGTGATGGTGGTGGCGCTGGGAGGGTAACAATACTTTAATAGTTGGTGGTGATGATGACTCTGACATTGACCTTATCTATAGCGTCGATGCAATGACAAGGTCAACATTTCGGAGCAACTCAGCGCCCATAGGGAAATAAGCGCTGCCCAACTAGAGAGTCGGTGGTACATATCGAAGTCTAGTGCATCTTCTCCGCCCTTCGAACGCAAGAGATCTAATTCACCCCCCATGAACACCTGCTATCGTCGATAGACCACAATCAATACCAAAATCGTTGGACAGCAGTTGACCTTGACCACGTCCGATCGTCTAATTCAATTGTAACGCCGGTCATGAGATGATGAAACCCCAAGATTGCCTTTCCTTTCCTTTCCTTTCCTTTCCTTGCCTTGCCTTTCCTTGCCTTGCCTTTCCAATCCAGGTGAGATGCTTGTCATGCCTTGGCTCAACCGTCCGGGGGAGCTTCGTGTATACTCCAGTGAGGCTGCTCACGTGGATGTGGCCGTCAACGGTGAGCTAGGCAATCAATGCCTGGGAGCAAAGTCCATGTGCTCGGATCGGAAGACGAGAGCAGATGCGGTGGGGCCCGCAGGATAGTCACGCTTGACGGCGGTGGGACCCGGTGGCAGGGCAGAGGACGTGATGTTTTCATAATGGGAGCGTGGGAAGACGGGGCGAGCAGGAGGTGCAAAACGGGAATTGATGTCACGGCCTTGAACGTGGATTTCTGGCAGGGGGCCCGAGGAGACTGGCCTGCAGTCGGAGTCAATATCAACACGTAAGAGAGGGTGTTTGGTTGTTGACTCACATGAGCATTGAGATGAGAACTGCACAGGCAGCGAAAATGATGGTAGCGGTCTTCATTGTGGTGGACTATGTGTGAACAGAAGAATTCGTATATTGCTGATGGCTTGAAGAGGGCTGGGGGAGTACAGCGAGAGTAGATATGTAGGCGTCGGGATGGCGTCGACGGGGGACGTTAGTAGAAGCGATTGTAAATTAACCTGGAGATCCAACGACAATAGACTGATGTACATGCAAGGATCTGGGGGAACTGGGCGTCTATAAAGCGCTCTTATCAGCGCCTTCCGATGTCTTGAGTCATCATTGACTTGTGCTTCTTCGGCAGTGGAGTCTCCCCTGCATGGAGGGCTTCCTGCTTGTGGAAGCCAATGACGATCATAGCTTGATGGAGGCTGCGGTGAGGTAGAGCTGAAATTGGATGGAAAATGTGGAGCCCGCGATGGATTGGACGATAAAAGCTCCACCGAGGCCAGCCTTGGCCGCAGTACATCGGCAGTGGTCGCGAAGAGCAACCATCCTGGCATGCCCGTGGTGCGACTGTGGGTCTGGCACGCTTCGACGGAGACTTTCTGCCAGAGTGTTTGCCTGCATACTCTCGATACGAATGCCAAGGCCTTTGGCGAATGATTCGAAATGTTGGGCGTCTTGAGAGACTACCCAGTCTCGGCAGCGGGTGCGCGATACGCCATTCACATTGCCATGGTCAATGTCCTCTTTTGGTCGGGCTGACGCAATGGCGAATTCTTAATTTCCTAATCGATGCGATGGATCTGCAGGCCTGCAGCATGTGTGGTCGTAGAGGGAAGCAGCGCTAGGCCAAGTTCCATGCAATTCACGTTTCGTGTGTACGCCTCCCTTGCGGGCGCACATCCAGCGAGTTTGCGTGCCATTCCAGTGGTGCGCGTTGCATCCCAACCAAGGCATTGTCCCTCGGTGCTCCGGTATGACAGCTCGTCAAGCGAGCGAGACAGCGGGTACTGCTGGTAGCCAGCACCCACGCTGGCAACTCCCACGTCGTTTGTCTAGAACAATGCAGGGTGCATGCACACCGGCGGAATAAAAGTGGAAGAGTGCCTCAAGGTAGGGGACCAAGAGGCAAGAAGAGTGGGTCTGTTATGTTAGCTGCTGTGTGCCCAACCGGTGCTTCCTGGTCGAGCTGGTCGAAGGCTGAGGCAGGCAGGCAACGGAAGCCACCTGCTAAGTAAGCTGCTGATAAGAAGCGACAAGCGCGGTCTCATGCCAGCCTCATGCCGATGGCCACACGAACGTGCGGGAGGCCGATGTGATTGGAGACACATCAGGCCCCAGAGGCACAATGATCAGCCAAAAGCCAGCCATCCCCGAAAGTGGCTGCAGACGCACGTCGTAAGAAGCTTACCCGGTGCTGCAGCGACCAGGGTAGCTCATGGTGCGCTGGGATCAGCTCGAATCAGCGCTGCAGTGCTGCAAGGCAGACCTCGGCGAAAAACCCCCCAAAACACCGTGATCGTCACAATCGAACATCCTACATCTATTTCGGATTCCTCCGTTCTGGTCGGTACGCACTCTCGCGAGTCACTAGTCCCCTAGCCCCTCGTCCCCCTAGTACGCTGCTTAAAAAACCCTGGAAGTAACTCCCTTTGGAGAGATGCTCTAATGCAGCCTACGCATCCTTTTACGCGGCAGCCTTGCGCACCCTTTTCTCTGGCTGCCAAACGGCCTCGACGTCAGCGGTGTCAGGGTACAATATCAATGTCACATCGCGCCCACCGGCCTCCAAGATCGAGCCATACTGGTTTGCCCATAGCGCAGGATCGATGGCGACAGCCTACCAGGTGTACCTGAATTTGGGATGCCGGTATCCAAGCAGACCCCCGTCGCCTTCTGACAATCGATGATCCCTCTCACCGCGCGCCCGCTTTGTATTCTCCCACCTGGCATACAGCATGTTAGCCGTCGACAACAACAATGACATGGTCAGAAATCCCAAGTTGATAGAATGTCCCGTGACGTAGCGTGGGCTGCGCGGCTCTTATCAGTGATAGCACTCCGGAGTGCGGCCAGACCATGCACTCACGCATCGGCCTGTAAATAGGTAAAGGTTGCGATGAAAGCAGCGCAGTTCGCAATCGCTATCTGAAGTCCCGTCCCAGTCGCTCTCACATAGTGAAGAGCGAGATTGTTGGCAAGCCTTGCGCAGGATCAGCCCTGCATAAGTTAAAAATAAAGTGGGTCGGCGGTCAATCATACCAGCCCATGACCGCAGGCGAGCTTGGAAAAACGCCTCGATTCTGCCGTCAGCTGAAAGTACGAGATACGTGGGACACGGACGTCCAGCGCTTCCGGGACGTAACCGCAGCCACAAAGAAGGTCCTATACTTCAGTCAGTAACCTGCCCGTCGATCCAAGTCTTGTCGCTCACCCTCCATAATGCACCAGAGGATGCGCAGGAACCAATAGCAGAATGTAGCCGACGATGGCAAGGGAGCATCCGACTATCATGACAGGGCCTCGTGCCTTGATTTTGTCTGACAGGAACGTCCCGAGAATGACAAATATGAATCCTGTGATGTTAGGCGGTACAGTGAAAAGTTGCGCTATGACACTGCTGTACCCAAGACTAGAGATGATGGTCTATACGGTTTCAGAATTACCAAGAGATTAGCCTTCCTTGCGCAAGATGGATCTTCAGGCACGGCCCTCGCCTGAAGACAGCGATTCTGCCGCCTTAGCACTCTACTACTACCCCGGTCTTCTTTTGAGCTAGTGGAGGAATGCAGTACAGGGCTACTTACTGGTAAGAACAACGAGAAGCTGTAAATCGGGGTGATGATGGCAAAGAAATTAAGGCTGAGAATGATCGTATTGATGCTTGACATTCGTCCAGATCAGCATAAATCCTTCAGAGTTGAGAGTTGACTTTTTAGGCCATGAGACAAGCTAGGGAAGCCAATCCTCTCTTGACGTGCATACACCGTGACTCAACGAAAACATCAAAGGGAAATCATGACCTAGTGAGCACCCACTTGAGGACGGCCATGCGAGCCCATTGCCAAGAAAACTTCTCTGCCTCCACGTTCGACGCATTGCTCGCACCGTGGGCGTCGAGCTTCATGCGGGCAACAGCTGTCACTTTTTCCTCCTCCGTTAGAAAGCTGGCCTGCATTGGCGTATGTGGAAGGAAGAAAATGGTCAACAGGCCGAAAAGGACCGTGATCGCGCCCTCGACAAAGAAGATCCACGGCCATCGATTGAAACCGTGGAAGCGAATCTGAGCTAGACCTGTAGCGAGCAGCCCGCCAAAAGCTCCGCTAAGGGGAGCAGCACAGTAGAACATTCCCAGCCGGAAGAGCAGATCATGCCGCCTGTAGAACATGGATAGATAGAGGACCATGCCTCCAAGCAGGCCTCCTTCACACAGACCGAGAAAGAACCTCGCCGCGATAAGGCCGCCATATGATTTGACAGCCCCCATGCACGTTCCTACGAGTCCCCAACCGAGCAGGAGGCCTGGGAGATAGTATCCCGCTCCGACATATTTCAACATCCAGTTGCTCGGCACGTCGATGAGGATGTACGGAACGTAGAAAACGGTCAGTGCAACGTTGAATTTGTCGCCCGTAAGCTTGAGGTCTTTCGCAAGGCCGTCGATTCGGGCATTGCCGATGTTGCTTCTATCGATGAAGGCCAGCAGCCAAAGACCGAAGAGCCAAGGCACGACGTGTGTGTCGAACTTCCTAGTGATCCGTCGGTCCAGAGCTGGGTCAATCTTGAGCTCCTGGTATGGCTCCTCCTCCTTTGTGTCCTCTTGTCGCGACTCGATGACAGCCTTCTCTTCCGCCACCTCAGGGGCCCCTGATTGGGCTTCTCCACGCCGAGAAGGCATAGTGATTGATTCAGCGTGGACGTGATGACGCGCGATCGGCTTGGAGAGGGCGAGAATCGGCAAATGGAAGGCGTGGAGTGGTGATCATGGATTAAGTGATTCAACGACAGCAGTCGGGATAGCATGTCGTCTGATCAAGCATCAATGCAACGAGCTGCAACAATTCCCGGTCGCCTCGTGGAAGAGACAAGGTCTCCCTGTCTTGCATTGAGAGACTCGGAGAATTGAACTATCTCCCCCCTAGACCGACGGTCCTCGCTTCGCTAGTCTAGCCCTAGTTTGGCCTTACCCCCGATAGGTAACGCGCCCCGCGTAAATGCCGAACCTCCGTATACCCTCGACACCCTCGCTCGTCGTAGTCGAGTAAAGACGTAGGCTACGTAGTATAATCGTAACTCTTTATCTAAAGGGAGAAGATTAAGAAGGGCGAGCGAGAACCGAGCGAGTAAACGAAATTTTCGAGTTAGAACTATAGAATCTAATCTCTTCTATACTAAATACTAAGTACTTCGTAAAATCTTCGTTTTAAACGTTAATTAAGGAGTAAATAATAAAAAACGTTAAAGTTAAGGGACTACGACGGTCTTAGAGGGACTATCGGTCTAACCGCGTAAATATAGCTTCTTTTTTATAGAAGATCTCGCTAATATAACGTAGTCTAAACCTTCTTACGGCTAGACTAACGGTCTTAAGATATAGAGGGAAAAAAAGGGAAGAAGCGCCGTAGGTAAGGAAAATCTCGATATCTACGTAGATTTATATAAAATCTTTATAATTTACGTAGGGAAGGAAAATCTCGATATCTACGT
>JAABUI010001484.1_pt1 | contig 13583 bp, 23 predicted proteins | sample 5559111 | NCBI WGS metagenome assembly JAABUI01 (sample SAMN10711870, study PRJNA513365) | rock metagenome | isolation source: Antarctica rocks | place: Antarctica: Victoria Land, Buttleship Promontory
TGCTCCCTGCACATGGTCCAATGCTCAAATCCCACCTTTCACATTGGCTGTGAAATGGACTTCCTTGCACAGATTGAAAGGCTCGCTGTACTCCATTGTCATTACCCGAAACGAACTTTTGGAGGACGGGAAACCCACTAATGACTAGCTCATCCTCGATGATGAACATTGATATTCGTTGCAGTGAGAATAATATCCAGAAGATCTCGAAGCCTAAATGACTTCATTTCACAAGGAGTTTTGATGATCCCAAGTCCTGCTGCACAATCATGACAACATGCTACCCAGGAAAAGAGTTGCAGTGATGCAAGTCACGCTCACAAAGAACCACACCAATCTCTCTTGCAACAGTTCGCATTGCAGAAAGGTTCTCAAATGTAATAGCCATGCTTGAATGGAAGCAGAAGAAACACGCCATCACAAAGACAGAATGTAGCTTCTGCCTATTGCCGATACTGTCTCTGCTATCCTGAGAAAGAAAGTGTAGGAGCATATGCTGAAACAATAACCACATGAGTCTCCCTTCGAAGACCTTGTATGGATTCAAATGCATGCTCACTTCCTTTCATACTCTTTCCCTTCGTTGCTTAAAGACATAATTGTCTCGCAAAAGCCCACGACAGCAGCTCTGCACCTCTTGTTTCTTCACTTTTACATTGGCCGCACAAAGCTTTCTGCACCTCAAGTTTTCAGCCATGTCTTCCAATGGCATGGAGAAAGAGTCCAGCCAACCCAAAACCCAGAGACTTTCAGAGGCAACTCTGCCTTCAAGCCATGAGCAAGCGCCCTCCAAAACCATAGCATGGGGGAAGAAGAAAAATGTTGATGTCAACTGGCTTCTTAAGGTGTATCCTTCTGCGAAGATTGGTGTGTCTGCTTGATTCTGTTTGGGCAGAAGTAACAGCTGATGTCCAGAGCCCAATGCGGAAGGTGACTGGAGAGACAACATGGAGACGCTTTGGGATACGGGATGGCATGACTGGAGGAAGCAGATGGGCACCAGCAACACACAAGCCTCAGTGTTTTCAGCAAGGAGGTACCCTCCCAGCGCTGAACCTACCTCATCAGAAGGGAACAGTAAATGGTCCAAAAACAAAGTCGTGACTCTCCTAGAAAAGGCAGCCAGCAGCTGTTCCAAGCACAGGGCAACCAAGAGGCAGTCTTCCATCATTGTTCCACAGTTTGATCAGATCTCTGCAACCCGCTTCACCACAGAATATCTCATTGCGAAAGGGAACTTGAAAGAGGCGTCTGTATTGGGAGACTTGAACTCTCATATTGCTGCTGAGATTTCTGCAAGGCTTGTGGTTGTGGAGGCTGCACTGAAACTGGACCAGCCTCCTGCCAAATGGTTTGGGTACACTTCCAGAGCTGAATTTGCCAATGAGATTGCTGAAACAGCAGAGGGACTTGGCGCCTCAAAGATTTTAAGGACGGAAGTCTCAAAGACAGGCAAAACCAAGACCTTGCAGCTGTACATGGATATTGTTCGAGGGATTGCGGTTCGCAATAACGTTACCACTCATCCTGGTGAAATCACGAAAATATGGCATCGTTTTGATCCCGTCCTGCAGACGATTTGTACAGAGGGCAAGGAAATTCCTTGAATCCGAGGAAGGGAGGACACCATTTGATACTGGCATGTGGAGGAATGTATAGGAACTACCATATATTGACTGGTGACCGAAAAGACAAATTCATTGACTCTCTGTAAAAGCCTTGAAGTGGTCACAGAAGCCATAGGATTAGACCTTTCTCATGGACTTCCTTAAAAATAACAAATGCCAGAGTAAGGACGACTCGATTGGGGTTGCCCTGAAGATACCGGAAGTTTGCTACCACCGAGGGGTGACAGACAATGTCTCTGATAGAATACAAATGATCAACTCATACACCTTCTGCCCGGATGAACCCCTTCCCTGGACATGGCTTCTCCAGATGGAATTTGTCTTTCTTAGAATGGGAACTGTTGCATCATGTCAAGTCAATGCATCATGTCAAGTCAATCCCCAGCATGGGAATTTCTTCTCCCATCAGGGTGGTCAGATGGGTATCTGGGAAAACAGGTTTCCAACCTATTCCCAGCTGTTGACAGTGGCGCGACTGGAGAATGCTTCTTATAGCTGGGTATAGGGTGGTTGGAGTAGCGTGAACAGAGAGAATGGGTGTAATTCAGAAGCCTCATTGAAACAGCTTTGCGTAGTTCATGACAGCTTCCTAAGCAGAGCAATCCCAGACGATCAAAGGATTTTGGCGACTTTTGGAATTACCTGTGAAGGGCAGCAGGAAGGTCATAGGCCCTTCTGATGTTGGAAACATATCTTGAAAGGTCCAATGACAAATCTGAGTTTAAAGCATGAGAAACTCCCCCACATACCCATGCAACTTTCATTCATGTCAGCCTTGTTCTATTGTTAGAGGTTCTTGAAAGATGCTAAAATATCTCAACGATTGCCAAGCTTCTTTGGTTCTATCATGTGTCATCCACGCCTCCCTGAATATAAAAGCCCCTGACACGTCTGTTCTTATGCTTCACCACTAAGCCAGATAATGCACAGTTCTTGTGATGTTCCCTTCCAGACAACACCACTTGACTCAACATCACCAAGGACCGAAAAGAAATCAGAAATGACTTCCCTCTGAAGAGGTTCCAAGCTCGCTCAAGGTTGCGGACGGCAGCAGTAGTGTACCATGTGGAGCTGATGGCAGCGCCCAAAGGCCTTTGGGCGCAGAAGCAACCAAGGAATGCATCCAAACAACCAAGGAAGTCTTGTCCGAGAACTTTGTACCCAACATTGATACTCTGAGTGAGCAGTTTGACGTTCTTGAGCCTAAACCCAGAGAAAGCTTATGGGACTATGCTGTAGACGATCTGGTTTTGGAACCTTACAAGGATCGAGCGGATGAGGTCTGGGGTTGTATCGCCTATGATCACCCGAAACGGCGCTTTTACGAAGGATCAAAGAATGAAGACTTTGTCAAGAGATAGAATGGTGTGGCTTCAAAGATTACCCATCTGACTGGGACGGGATCTCAGGTATTCCCGGGTGTATCAATCACCCCGATAGCTCAGTCACCAAGAAGTCATTCATGGGTTGTTGAGCAAGCATTTCTATGCTTCCGACCGTGCCATTGTGCACAAAGCTCTCATCGATGCTACCAAGTCTGCCATCACAAAAGGATGGTTGGACGAGAAGAGCGTAATTTCCAAGACCGGGGCTTTGAGGCCATGGACCTGCTTGTCGAGCAGGTAAAGTCTCAACTTCACAAACCAGCTCAAGAAGATTGCGAAGGCAACCAGGTACATGACAGAAGGGGAAGTTCTGAGTGCTCTATGACACCGTCATGGACCACTCTTGCACAAGGCAGGGTAGGACATCTTTGTGATTCCCGTTTGGATAGGGAAAATCCAATCTTCCATGGCAAGGCATCCGCCGGATGGGAGCAATCGGCGCTTTCCAAAGCCCGATAACGTACCAAGGGGACAAGCAATACCTCAGGGAGCCATGTTGACGTGGCCTCAAACACCCAGGGATCTCCGGACAACTCTTGGGCAATTCGCGTTGAAAGGGACTGGGGCCCGATGGTACGGAGCAGAAAACCGAGTCCAGCTCGCGCACGAGGTGAGCTCAGATCGTCTTGTTCAGTCTCCGGTGATAAGAATGATCAAGCTAGGGGTGAGGTGTATACAAGTGTCAATGAGATATATGCATGAAATACCGCGATCCTGTCCCAAAGTCCATCGTGACCTGTCCACGCCGCAATGATATGTATCTCCACGGTCTTTCTACTCCGCCTTGGAGAAGAAGAGCTCCTCGAGCTGTTTGATAGTATCTTCCGGGTTGAGAACGGTATGTCCAATTGTACGATCGTCCGCGAAGATCTCATGGTCGTTACCGCCTTCCTCCGTCTGCGGCGTCATTATCAGCTCCATTATCGCGGAAAGGCGGCGAGACACACCCTATCGCCAAAGAAGTGGATTTGGTCGAATCCCTCGTCCTGGATGTGGGTCAGGGAGAACCTCTTGTCCCAGCCTGACGAGTCAGTGCAAGACATGCCGAGGAAGTTGAATTTACCTTCCGGGAAAACGTCGAAGCTGATCTGTCCGCCGATGGAGTAGGTCATCTTCAGGTGAGGGAACTCCTTCTTCAGAGCCTGGATCATGGTGGCTCGGACGTGGTGCTCCTACGAAAGAACGAGATGAGCCCGGCTCGAATATTTGGATACTGTGGTGCGACAGAGAGGGAACGTGTTGAGGCGGTGGAACAGGCAGAACTGGAGACTGACGTCGTCGTACTTCCCGAAAGCGTTTCGCTCTTCTTGTCTGATGGAGAGCGCTTCTCATCAGTCTGTTTCGTACGTAGAAGGTGGGAACATACGAGCAATTACGACCAATTGGGCAGACATTGATCATCCCGGTTCTGAACTCGACGAAGGTACCGCTGTCATAAGTCGTCAGCCAAACTGGCAATCAAGCTCCTTGCCGGTGAGGTGGGCTTTTCGAGCTCCAGTAGGACTCACCGCTTCACCGGGATATCGAGCTCGCTCATGTACCGCAAGATAAAGTTCACCAACTTCTTATACTGCTCCTCGCCGACCTCCTTGATGAAGCTAGCCGACGGCAGCTGCTTGCCGAGCTTGTGCGCCGTTAAACCATTTTCGTTCAGACCGTAGTCGAACATCTCGAGTACTGCAACAGTCAATCAAGCAAGCAAACTGCTTGAAGCTCTGCACAGCGAGAAGAGGAGGGAAGGGCATCAAGTTGGTTGGTGATGCAATAGCCAGGACGGAGGCTGGGATAGACTGCTTTGAGATACATGAAGAGATCGAGATAGAGAAGCCTTGGGTGGAACATCGAAGTGGCCTTGCACCCACTCACCGTTCGCCCCACCGACCCCGAGCTGATCCTGGATCTTCACCAAGTCACTCCCGCTCACAAAAGCCGTAGCAGTATACTCGCGTAGCTTCCTCATCGCCTCGATCATCTCTGGCGTCGCGTCCCGGCGTGCTGGTGTGAGCGTGCCATCCACGTCGAACATGCATATCGATTTCGGGAACCTGCGCTCGGTGAATGGCTTGACGCCGGCGGGGAAGATGTTGGCGGGGGTGGTGGTAGCCATTTTGAACCTGGTCAAGGAGAAAACGTCGTGTCGAAGCTTTGGTCAGCGGAATGTAGAGGACTTGGCAGATGTCATGGAATGATCACCAAACACAGGTGCAGGTGATGGAGTGATATTGGGAGTTTGAATCCGACACGTTACAAGACGCAACGGGGATCTAGCTCAAGCCGGCGGCATCTGCTGCCTGACGTGGCGCGGATGATACAGTATCATCCAGGTGACACGTCGATCCATCAAATGATTTTTTACCTCTATCCCTTGAACATTCCTTTCAAATAACTCCCATATAATCACCTTTCTCGATTCGCATCACCTCTCCAGAGCTCTTTTTGCCCTTGGAAGGTCTAGCGGTCGCCGGCACCGCTTCTTTGCCGATGGCGCCCATCACGCGCTCGTCACGGACTAAACCGTCCAGCGCGACCACCGCAACATTACGACCACCCCTTACCGTCCCTATCAGGCGAACTATCTCCGTCTCACCCTCTCCCCTTCCTGAAACTGAGCTGGCGACTCCTGAGTCCGGCAGCGAGGAGGATAACGAGGGGATGTTCCCTGCTACGACGCTTCGTGGGCGGAATATCGAGGATATAGGCGAGCTGGAGGAGAAGGGGTTGTTGAGGGCTAGCAGTAGGGATTCGTCGGAGGATGGGATGAGACGGAGAGGGAAGGAGAAGGAGGTGAGGGTGGAGAAGATGGTTGATGGGGAGGGGCACGAGGCGGTGGGGTTGAACAACCCGAGGGATCGACAGGCGTTTGCGCTTTTGGTTGTATTATGTGAGTTTGCCCGTCCTCCACTCTGCGCCTTTATTGCTGATGTGATACACAGATCTGTGAGTAGTTTGCGGGGCCTTGAGAGGGCCTGACCAGGCTCGCTGATGCTCGCCAGGCTGCAAGGCATCCCCCTCGGCCTGACTTTCGGCACCCTCCCCTTCCTGCTCAAACCCCACCTCTCCTACTCCCAACTAGCGATATTCGCCCTCTCCACCTGGCCCTACTCTCTCAAATTGCTCTGGTCACCCATTGTCGACGCTTGGTTCGTGCACAAATGGGGACGGCGGAAATCATGGATCGTGCCGGTTCAGGGGATCGTCGGGCTGGGATTATGGGTTATTGGTGGGAGGGTCGAGGGATGGTTAGAAGGAGTGAGTTGTTGATCTGGTGCCTCAGCTCAAATCCTGTCGGTCACACACTTCCGCTGATTCTAGTTTGTAGGATACGGTGAATGTCCGGTTCATCACTGCTGTTTTCGGAAGCTTGATCCTCGCTGCGGCAACTCAAGGTATGTTACCGCGTTGTCTACCTCTGCAAGCTTGCTGACGGTCTGATCCTGTGCGCAGACATCGCTGTCGACGGTACGACCTTTCTCTGATCTGCGTTCTCGTTGCTGACTCGACCAGGCTGGGCGCTCACCCTCCTCTCCCCGTCCAACCTCTCATACGCCTCCACCGCCCAGGCCATCGGTCTTGGTATAGGTAATGCCCTAAGCTTCACCGTCTTCCTGGCCTTCAATTCGGTCGAGTTCTCGTGCGTCACCTCTCTCCCCTCTGCCCTTTCCAAAATACCCTGCTGACTCCGTCGCAGGAACCGGTATTTCCGCTCTGAACCCCTCGAGTACGGCTTGGTCTCCCTCGGCGGCTATCTACGATTCTGGGCATTCGTTTATCTCGCCGTGACGGTCTGGCTGGCGCGATTCAAGACGGAAGACCCGGTCAGCGAGGAGAATCCGGATATGGACGTGCGGAAAGTCTATTCGATCATGTGGAGTATCGTCCGTCTGAAGAGTATGTCCATCCAATACACTTCACCCCGCCCACCATATTTGTCGATTGTATGTCCTACTGATGGGAGTCATCAGATATCCAATCCTTCCTCCTCGTCCATCTGATCTGCAAGATCAGTTTCCAAGTGAACGACTCGGTAACCTCACTCAGCCTCCTCGAGAAAGGACTCTCCAAAGAAGATCTAGCAGTAGCCGTCCTCCTCGATTTCCCCGCACAAATGATCGCAGGATGGCTAGCGGCGAAATGGTCTCGCCCCGCTCCCCCGACGAGACATCCGCTTACTGGGACTAGCGTGGCTAGCGGGAACGGACAGGTGTTGAAGCCGTGGGTGTATGCTTTTTGGGCGAGGTTGGCGATGGCGGTCGTGGCTACTGTTGTGGTTTGGGCATTCCCACGGGGAGAGGTCGGGAGTGGGTATTTCGGGATCGTCGTCGCTACCATTCTGTTGTCTTCTTTAACCGGGTGAGTTAGCTGCGGACCAGCTCGGTCATTCGCTGACCATCCCGCGAATGCAGCACGGTCCAGTATGTCGGCATCACTGCATTCCACACCCAAATAGCGGACCCGCTCATCGGCGGAACATACATGACGGTCAGTCGTCCCTCATTGTTCGTACAGATGGATCCTGAATTTCCGCCATGCTAGCTACTCAATACCGTCATGAACCTTGGCGGTACCTGGCCAAAGCCATTCATCTTGCGAGGTGTCGACCTCCTCACCTATTCAGCCTGCACATCTACCAACGCCGAATGCGATTCCGAACACGACAGGGCGATCTGCACTGCATCTGGAGGTCATTGTGTGCTCCAACGCGATGGATACTATATCATGAGCGTCGCTTGTATCCTCCTTGGTGTGAGCTTGTTCGTCAGCTTCATCTTGCCTACAATCAAGCGATTACAATGTATGTACATCTTCTGCCTCGGGATGAGTGTATGCTGATTGAGTTGTAGCATTACCGATGTCAGCTTGGCGGGTCAAAATCCCACATTGAGATGCATGCCATGCTGGATATCACATGTCCATATCCTCATCCTCCGCCTCGTTCGCGATGTCATTACTGACGAGCTCCGCGACTTCCTTGACTCGTCTTTCGAGATCGGCCTCCAGAATATACCGGTTGAGCACCTCAATCTCAGCTCCGTGATCTGCCATGAGCGCCTCGATATCCTGAGCCGACCAATCGGGGAATCGTGCGGTCAGCTCGGCGGTTAAGGGGGGCTGAGAGGCTGTCAAAGGGGTAAGGATGTAGTTTCGTGGAAAGTCTACACATCTCGTCAGAGGTGAGGTGTTAGCGGGGAGGAGCGGGACAAACCGGAGATCTCATTGACCGCACGGATGGTGGAGTAGGTCAGAGTCCGTTGTTGGACTGCTCGTTGCGCCTCTTCGCTCCGCCCGGACGTCTTCGCGATCATCGTCCAGCTGTACCCGCATTAGATTCGGTCAAGCAATAGCCGAGTATACGCTACACGTACTCGTCACGGACAAAGATTCTTCGCCAAATGGACAGCAGTGCGACCTGTTTCCTCCCCTCTGGCAATGCCTACTCTCCGCTTTCAGCTATGTGTGCTTGATTTCCAGGAAAAGGGATTCACTATGTCTTTGACGAGCCGCCTTAAAGCAGTCGCAGCATCCCCGCTAGTCAACCCGACATTATCCTTGAGAGTCAAAACATCCACCAAACCCTCGATATCGAGCGCAATGCCGCCGACAAGCTGTTGCGCGAGGTCCACGAACAGCTGCCTGAAAGTTGGTCGACTGTCGAGGTTGGTCGCTCCACCATTGATCGAAGACGACATGAGAGACTCGCGTAGATCATTCTGCACGTTGACGGTGTCAATTTCATCGTCCAGGTCTGACAAGGTCAGGTTCAAGTCCCAAAAGCGAGCATGACGCTTACCGTTGAGGAGCTGCTTTCGGTCCGCCGTGCCTCCCTTTGACTTGATCTCCGTCACCGCAGCGAGCTTTCCGATACTACTGATGAGCTACCAGATCAATTCGCATTGTTCCCAGGCGAATTGAGATACAACTCACATGCTTCTCCGAAAGGTCACTCGCTTGCCCTTGAACCGCGATCAAAGCCGAGGCCGCGTCCCCATACCGCTTGCAAGCGATATGGTGCATCCAGGCGAGCTCGGGGTAGCCGTAAGTCTCGAAAAACCGAGTCACCAGGCCGCCATACACCCCGTCCTGGCTCAAAAGGGCATGTAACTCCGCTTCGGGTGAATCAGCGACCTCACGAGGACAATGAAGGGGCACTGAGCATACCTTGCTGGATGTACCACTCATATAGGACAAAAGCAAACTCCTCGCCGAATCGCTCGATGTAGGTCTGAAGGCGAGCGGGTCCGGATCCCGCGATAGGGTCGTGACAAAGCCAGACGAGGGTAGGGAGATCAAAGTGGGTCTCTGCTAAAGCGTAGGCTTCTCTTGCCCGATCGATGGCGACTAAAGTGATGCATCTTAGTATCGCGAGGGAGGCATAAAGGGAACTCTCACCCAGTGGCCGGATGACTCTGGGTTTCAAGGCCGCCCATCGCTCATTGAGTGCTAAGCCTTTCTGCGGATCAGAGCCCACCTCCATCTCCCTTCTGCGTTCAGATCAGCCCTTATAGCTTACGTGACTGAAGACATACGTCTTGAAAGTCCGGATCTTATCTTCCATGTTCGTGCACAATGCCGCGGCCAGATCAGTCATCTGCTGCTTCAGTCGCGCCTGCATTGCCTGTTGTCCCCGCAGATCTCGTGATGATGCGTCGGCTGGAGGTTCGTCGACCACTGAACCGAGGGTTCGGGTACGATCCGCAATGAGGCGTTCCGTAGTGGCGTACAGAAAGTCGAGCGCGTCAATAAGCGAATCTTGCGCCGTCCAGATCTCGATGGTAGGATGTGTACGGTCAATCTCGTAAGTCGCCAGCTCATTCTCGGAGAAATGCGAGGCAGCACGGAAGATGATCTGAGTGTTTGAAATAGCCGTCAGCGAAGGACAAGCATCAATCCGATGGCGTACGAGGAAGATGGAGTTAGTTTCGGTGGCCCATGGAGACGGGTCGATGCGTGAGTCGGCCGAAACAGCTGATCGAAACGCGGCGAAGACGATCTCAAGGAGGCGATCGATGTTTTGGATCTGTAGAAGGTGTCTGCAGTGCGCCTTGTATCAAGAAAAAACTGCTGACCTGAGTACGGAAGAAGAAGCGGATGACATCTTCATCGCCTGTGACATTCAGTCGAGTCATGTACGCCAGGATCGAGTCAGAGAGCAAAGAATTGGGAGACCGCGAGTGCATTTGGCTGGCAACAATGAGCAATCGAAGTCGCTGGAAGCAAGGGTAGACGTACTCCATGAGACGGTTCTGGTATTCCCAAAGATCGATGGCGCCGCGTATCTTCTCCGCATCCCTCGACAGTCGACGCCGAGTTGCTTGAGGCAGCTGAGTCCGGGTGAGCGAGTTGGAGACAAGACTTGGGATCCTCGTACCATATTGAGCAGCCCGTTTCTTCGGATGAAGATCATGAGCTCCTTTAGCCGCAATAGTCGATCCGACAATTGTGGCTTCAGCTCGAAGATCGAGGACATGTAAGATGAGCCTGCACAACATTAAGGGAACACTGGACGACACTGGGAGGAACTCACTCGACGCGATGATTTCAGCTGATACAGCTTCTGCCGCTTCAACTACATCACCCTGGAAGCCGGCGGGAAGATCGAAGGACAGGGGATTCTAAAAGGAAATCAGCAAAGACAACAATGTAGAAAATCACTGACATCGCTGCGGTCGCCGAAAAAGACGGCTTGTTCCATCTTCGACTTTAGCCTCGCGGTCGCGGAAGCCGACTGCGATCTGATAGGCATGTATCAGTCAGATTGGCTTCTGTCAGAATGGAGAATCTTACGAAGGTGCGGCTCGATGGGTGGATTCATCGACCTCGATCGACAAGAGACCGCCGCTTGCGGCCATGGATATGATGAATGGCGCTTGCGGTCGTTTTGCTGGAGATGTCCTGCAGCCTACGCCGATATAAGCGGAACGAGCGGCGTCCTTGAGGGCGATGACATCCTCGTATGGCGCGTCTAGGCTATCTTTCAGGTTCGTTCCTGGTGTTGAATACTGTGCACACCTGGTAAGAGGGAGATCGTCACGATGACATCCGCAAATCGAATGAAAGCGGTCGATGATCCGAAGGGTATAAGGAGACGAGGGATGTCAAGCATCCTAGGATCAGGATGCTGATAAATGTCAGGTCTTCCCCAGCTTGTTTTGAGAGGTTGCGTACCGCAAGATAGGACACTTCAACCATCCTTGATATCATGAGTGCGCCAGATCTGGGATGCACGGAAAAGATGGCGATGGCGAAGGAGTTATGAGAGCAGGGATATCCGGAAGAGCCAAACTGCTGTTCGGAATAGGAAATCAAGGTCGCCAGCTCATCTTGACTATCCTGCATTAGGAGATCCATCTGTTTTCCGGAGCGACCCACCCATATGGCACCAAGTCATTGATCTCGAGGGTGTACTTGCCCGAACCCCACTCCTCCTCAAACAAGGCACCGCCAATCGCGTCCTGCAAATCGAAGTCTTGTAGGAACTCAGTCGAAGCGTCATTGATGGATATTGAAGGGGGCGCCAGACGCACCCGTTGTCCGTCCGGATTCAGCACCCATTTCTGCATGGTCCTGCCTGCTACCAGATACAGGTTGCCCCCACTTCCGGCAACCGCAGCGATCCCAACCCGGTCATCCCGACCGTTGAAGAGGACATTCGTCGCGCGACCGAACATACCCCCCAGCCTTGTGAAGGTTGACACCGATGGGACGAGCCGGCCAGCTTGAGAGGCTATGGTAAGGCGGAAAGCCATCGAAGAGGTAGTCGTCACCACGAATGTATTCGCCTGAACCCTATAAGCCAAGCAAACCAGGCGGGGACAAGTAAGCTCACGTCGACCTTCCAGATTCTCTCGGCGAAATCACCTTCCCCCAATTCCAGCTCCAGCGTCTGATACCGCTCCACATTCGCCAGCGCCAAACTCATGTTCTCCCAGAACCTAATCTCCCCAGTCGACGAGACTAGTGTCATCCCCGGTTCGCCTGAGCGTGAGCCGGTATAGAAAGCAGCAAGAACAGACGGTTGGGAGGCTGCATGGCCATAACAAGGGAGTGGGGCGGAAAAGGTGTAGCAAGTTGGCGAGGAGTGAGTGCGCTATGCCTCGAGTGAGCGAGGTCGTACGGTGTGGGATATGTTTCATACTTTTTGGTAGTTCCAGGCAATACATGTAGAAGGCGTTACGACGAACGCAAACCCGGAAGTGGGGTCGAGATGTCCAGAAACGGGATGCATTACCAAATCTACCCCATCTCTCTCCATCAGAATGTCCCCCTGCTCTCCTGGCAAAACATACCAGAGCGCTTCACCACACTCGCGACTTCCCTCGGCAGAGCGCCTACACTAGCGACAGAACATCTCTCATCCCGACTCCAATACACCCTATCTGACCCTTCGCCCTCGCCTCGCACAGTCCGGGTTGTCTCGCCTGCTGAGCTAGTCGGACTGAGAGGTGGGCGGAGCCGGGAGCTTCGGATGGACGGTCTCGGAGGAACGTGCTCCGAGTAGACGGAGATGCTCGCGCGGGATGTCCCACGGCGGGGCGTGTTGCGCGGGGCTGGGGAGGAGGTGAACATTCCGGTGGAGCTATGGCGGCTGGAGAAGAAGAACAGAACGAAGAGGTGGGATTTTGGGCTATCATTGATCACGTGATCCATCCTTGGGTCTATCAACCCAGATTCATCTCGCTTTGTTTTTGGCAACCAAGAACACATGCAAGAACACATCACCACTGCTCACTATGGCAGACCCGAAGCGTGATATCAAGCCCGACATCGTGTGTTGTCCCACGGTGGTAGTCGCTTTCCTCGAGCTGACGCAACAAAAGACACCTCAAACCCAAGCTAAAGGCGCTCGAAAGCAATGGGATAAATCCGAATGGTCGGCGAAAGCGAAAGCGAAAGACGAGGAGCATGCGGATCGGGCCAGAGACGCAGAGCAGGCTATGAAGAATGGTGCGTCATCATCATCCACCTCGCCCGCTTCTTCCACCTCGCCCGCTTCTTCCACCTCGCCCGCTTCTTCCACCTCGCCCGCCTCCCCCATCTTCTCTGCATCCACCAAGATCCACCTCACCTTTGCCTCACCCTGACCCACCCGCCCCGACCCTTTCACCCCTCGACTCACCGTGCATTGGACGCTGTGCTATGCCCTTGCTCCGCTTCCTGCTGATTCCGGTGACCAGGCAAACGCCCCCGACACGGCCCCAAAGAAGACCTGCCCAAACCGACCAAAGCTCTGGAAGCCCGCTCCGAGGACCTAGGGATCGATAAGAACCTAGGCAAGACGGTGCTCGTGCAGACGGCTACTACTGGAAAGGGTCCTAGAGGAGCTGGATTCTACGTGAGTGACCCCACTCTACCTCCTCATTTAACCTGTTTCAGCGCCTCACTCCTAGCTCAATGGCTGATGTGGATAGTGCGACCTATGTAATCGGACCCTCAAAGACAGCTTATCATACCTCGACCACCTCAATTCCCGATTCCGTATGTCCCTCGCTCCCCCTCCTCTTTCGGATGTCTTCCCTTCCCCCGCGCTTCCCCTCCACCTCCCACCCCTTCCTCCGCCCTGCTGCCTCCCACC
>JAABUI010001485.1_pt1 | contig 13581 bp, 12 predicted proteins | sample 5559111 | NCBI WGS metagenome assembly JAABUI01 (sample SAMN10711870, study PRJNA513365) | rock metagenome | isolation source: Antarctica rocks | place: Antarctica: Victoria Land, Buttleship Promontory
CTCCATCTCCTTTACCCCATCTTCCATCTCTCATCTGCCCAATATGCTCACTAACCAACGCCTCCTCATCACTCCTCTGCACCGCCTGCTCACACGTCCTGGACACCAGCAAAGTGACTCGCTACTGACGCTATCGAAGTGATGGGTGCAAGGGGAGTCAGTATGTCAATGCTGCTGATTGTGGGGTTTGTGGGGTTTGTGGAGAGAGGAAGGGTGGTGGGGAGGAATGAGGTGGTAGCTTTGGACTGGGGATGAGTGATGCACAGTTTGCATTAGCTACGTATTTTATAATTGAAATCGCCAAGGAATGATGGCTTTCAATGAGTTGAAGATATTAGATACCCAATTCCGTAGCTATGCTACGTCTAGAACAGCCTAAATCTCGAGACATCCAACGGCATGCTCAGTCATTGCCCCTGTTGCATCTCAAACACTCGTGACGGTGACGCTGATCCGTCGCGCCATCGCTCACACCCCTATCACTACTACCGACCTTCTTCCCTCTGATCCCCCCCGTCATCGAGTCCGCCAGCGTAGGTTTCGACCTACATGGCAAATTCTCCCGCATAGAGCATGACCGTGCTATCACGATGTTCCGTCTCAGCCACGACATTGCTGATCCTTGCAAGGAACGCTTTGTTGGAGGTTCTAGTATTTGAACCAGAGATGCACGATACTGTTAAGGAAGAGTGTAGCGATCCGATAAAGACTTCCCCTCCCATCAGGAGAACTGACCAGTCAATGGCCTGACACCGGACTTGTTTGTGAACACAGGGACTCCAATTATGAGATTGGTGTCCGTTCTGAGTGGCTGGATGACCGTACAGTTCTCTGGAGGTGATAGGGTCTGCGTTGGTTTCGAGTAGGCCTCAAGGATACTGATTCTGAGAGACGTCATTGTTCTTGTTGTCCCCGGCTTGATATTGTCCATGCTGGCGATGGTACCAACGAGCAAAATCGGTTACACAAGATATCTCTGTCGTCCGGGCATTAGGATCTGGGTATTTGGGCGATGTGAATTGATCTCGAGATTGTGGATCCTAGTCGTCATATGGGTTGACGCACCAATGGTGATCAAGAAACGAGAAAGTCGAGGTCGTCGCCAGAGACTCGGACGGGTACAGACCATTGTACCTGCCGAGTTTATTCGTCTTTGCAAATCGATGGACCCAGCTTCTGATTCTCCGCAGTCCTCCAAATCAGTCAAAGACCAAGGACCCCTCAACACCAAACCCCCTCACCCAAACCCCTCCCAAACCCCCCAATCAACCACCTCCTCCTCTCCCACCCTTCGCTGAAACTTCCTCTCCATCAGCAACCCCCAAAGATAAACATTTGTCTTCGCGAACGAAACATAGGAGCACCCATGCGTCTCATAATTGATTTTCCGAAGGTATTTGAAACGGCCGCATTCCCAGAAGAGATAGTCGTCTAGGTGGTAGTCTGCTATCATGAGGAGTTCGGGGGGGAGGGAGAGGAGGGTTGTAGGGGATCGGGATGTGGAGGACATTGAGATTTTTGGGGGGGTTGGTGAAGGAAGGGGTAGGTGATGGGGGAATCTGTGTGGATGTTTGAGGCTCTGCGGAGTGGCGCTTGTGTACTTATGAAGGTTTTGGGTGTTACATACCCGTATCACACACAAACGGTAATACCAAGACCACGTGCTACAACTGCCACCAGCACTAGCCGTTTCAGTTCGGATGGTATCGTATCAATACTTGCCACCCAGGAACAGAAACTGAAATTCTTACCATCAAAATTGATTCATCAGTGAGACCTGATTCCTTTTTTCAAAGACACTGCCAATGATGGCAATCACTATCGGAATGCAAATCCAGGGCAAGCGTTCAACATGGGGAATCTCCTCTAGAGCTCGTCATTGATAAGTACGCTAATAGTATCACCATGCCGGCTCAACCAGCCTTGGCCTTCCTCAGAGTTCCACCTGGACGTCTTTTATATTTCCGTGGATCTATCAACCACACCGTCAGCTCCATTGCCATCAACTCACTCCTCTCCAGCAGACCACCTCTGCATTGATGAAGGGTCACATACCTTTCCTCGACATCCGGCTTTTGTCTCTTGTTCCTTTCCCACCTTCCCAAAAACCACTTCCCGCCTTCTTGACAAGGCTCACATGGCAAATCCCACAATCTTCCGGTCGATAATTCTGTTCCCTTGAACAATGACCACAGATCATTCGTTTGGCGTGCTCGTTCGGATGATCACTCGCCTCGTCATGGCATCTATCACAAGGAAAGACTTTCGAGCAACAGCTGAAGCGAAACCAACGATAAGACTTGCTATAATGGGTACAGCGACCGCGGCGAGGGAGTTCCTGCCCTGCCACTATGCCGAGGGATTCTTTAGGTCTCTTACGCACAGGCGCACGATTTTCTCGAGCAGCAGCGCTGACTAGAAGGAACTTGACTTCTGGGATCTTGAAGCTCATCTTTCGATGGCATTCACGGCAAATTGCCATGGTAGATGCACCGCGGACTGATACCACCCCTGGAGAGGGATGCGTCGTGGAGCATTCGGAGCAGGTGGGGAGGAAGGTGCTCGGCAGCATATCGACTACTGTGCATCCCTCGAGATCAAGATATCCGGCGCGGACTGAATTGACATGCATCAATTCTCTTCGAAACCCGACGCTGAGGGTCATGGCGCATTTCTTACAGGACTCAGATTTCTGTGATTTGTCTCGCAGATTATTGATGTCCATAGTATCTTTGCAGCGTTCGCACTTAATGGTGATATAGAGAGAGATTAGCTCGAGTAGTTCGATACTGTAGAGTTCGAGTAGAGGAAAGGAGAGCGATATCCCGCGTTCTGGAGCAGACGTCGTTGGTTGTTCAGGTACAGATTCTAGGGCCGCACCTCCGACTTCTTCGTCTTCGTCACCTGAGTCGTAGGAGTCCGAGTACTCGCTCTCACTGGAGCCTTCGTCGTCGTCCTTGGTGGTAGTCCATTCAGGCGGGCGAGGGATGAATACGATATGATCACGGTCATCCGCCTCGGGATTGACTTTTCTTTCAGTGGCTGGTTCTTCCGCATCCACTAGCACCCAGTCTTTCACCTCTTCTTCTTGGACCGTAGGATCATTTGTGACCTCTGTGGCAAGGATATGCATATTCTGAGCCATGCAATTCACATGTCCCATTAGGGTCATCTCTTGGCTCTCTTTGGCCTTCCGCTCAAAAGCCTTTTCTGTAGCTCTTGCCGCTTCGCGGCTTACCCCTTGTAGCTCGAGTCTACAGTGCTGAAGAGGGTAGATTGAGGGGACAAGAAGCTTGACGGACGTGACTCCTTGCAGGGGTACAGGGAGATCTTCATGCTTCCGAGGTGCCATGGGCAGAGTGTAAGCGATGCTATCAGAGGACTTCGAGAAAAGCGAGGTGCGTCCCAGACGGGCTTCAAGCTGGCGGGTCTCCGTGTCTCGACGTTCTCGAGCGAGGCGAAGTTGTTCAGGCGTGTGGGTCTCTGTAGGCTTGCTTCCCCTGATTGGGACTGATGGCCCACGCTTTGAATCTAGTTTAGGCTTCGGCGGCTCAGCTGGCTTCAATGTTTTCCCTGGATTTTTGTTTGGGACGATTGTAACCTCGACTTCCTGCTCTCCTCCTAGCAGACCCTCGAGTTGTCTATCCAGAGCGTTCATCAACCCTAACAAGCTCGTTTGCGGCGTTCTCTCTGCCAAACGAGCAAATCCTTTTTCAACATACTCTCGATACTCTGTACCCATCTCGTTGTTTTTCACATCGAGACTTGGCCGACCATCCTTTGGGTACGAGGACGGTACATGCAGCACACAATTCAGTCCTCCCGGCATCTCAAATGGGAAATCCGGATCAGAAGGCACCATCTGGAAAGAAAATGCAGTACCTCCATTCTCAGCAGTTTCGACAGGGGAGAATCTTCGCTTCAGCTGTGAAATCTGGAAGGAGCGTGGATCCTCAGCCTGTGACTTTGGCACAGGTTTACTGACCACACGACTTCCATCTGCGGGTGGAGGGAGATATCGGCGACCTTGGTTCAGGGTCGACGATGGTCCCTCTGAGGGTCCACTCTCAGCTGGCGGCTTCTCATCGCCACCAGTCTTCCGCCCGGTCTTAGGATGAGCCTTGGGTTTCGGTCCATTATCCTGAAGCTTAGACGGGTCGTGAATGAAAGGGCACGCATCACCTGCTCGACAGCCTACGGTGGCAAATCAAGATATCAGAAATTGAGAATGAAAGGACTAGGCCAAAGCTAGACAGAGACGACATCCACGTGCAAGCTCAAGGACTCAGACGATGAGAGGTGGGAATAGAGAAGCACGTGCAAAGCGCACATCAGTGGCAAAAGAGACCTACCGTTCCTAGTCCCAAAGAACCTACAATAGACCGTCTTCTTCTTACTAGCGGCCGCGGTGCTGCTGTTGTTGTCGCCTTGCTGGGCAGGCTCCTGACCTCCTTAGTCCCATCAGCTCGCGATCTCCGTGTGACCGTGTGACCATGAAACCGCCAGCGCATCATGAAACTATATTTCCGATATCACATACCACTTCCCATAGTCCCTGGCCCTTTGCCCGATAACGATTCGGAGGTCGGCGATGGATCTCCGATATGGTAAATTATTCTCCGATGCACGGTGTCAATGGTAGCGAGCGTGGGGAGTCGATCAGGTGCACGTGGGTTCCTAGGCAGTCAAAGACGGGATGAAAGAGTTGGAGAGGAAAGTCTGCTGTAGCGGGTTGGTCGTTGTTGATCATTACATTGCGCGAGGAGTCATGTTTCGGAGACGGGCGAGGTTGGCAGCTGCGGTGGTGGTTGATCGATGGCGATGAGTCAAAGGCATGAGTGAGAGAGAGGAGAGAGCGGCGACCCGCTGGTCGGAGTGATGCATAGTGCCGTATCCTAATTACTACTTCAATCACATACCTGGTGACCTACGTACCCAGATTAATGCTGCCTGTGACTCAGTCTGGACATTCGACACAGTATGGAAGCCGGTAGAGTATCCAAACAGCATCTTAAGCTCCGCTGGCAGTATGCTGTTAAAATCGAGTCTTCGATAAGGTCCTAGGCCCCGGCCAGGCTCGCCAGGGACTATACCTCGGCCTCCAGGCATGACCCCACCCCCCCACCAGCCTCCCTAAAGCCCTGCCAAGCTACCTACCCACCTAATCTAATCGCACCATGCGCGCCCCCCACTCCAGGCCACGCGCTGGCCCCACCCACAGGGACCCACATGGGGACCCACCTACCTTCCACATCCAACGGTAGGCTGTCCCAACGCTCCACAAGCGCCAAGTTACTCTAAACGAACGACGTGACACCGTCGGAAGGGAATGTGTGGAACCGAGGATGCCATTCGACCGGTCGCCGGTGAGGGATTTCGCGATTTCTCTTGGTCGGTACCGTGGTAATGTCGTGGTACCTGGTACTTGACAGCCTAGAACAATCGATATGCACGTGATGATTACTTTAACCTCAACGCACCGTTCTATTTCGGGTCTCGGTTCCTTCTGGAAGCTTTATTGGTTTTTTTCTTTCAGGGTTAGAGAGCGCATCGGGGAGAACGAGGTCGGAATCAATCGGGAGAGGGTGCCCGTAAATGGACGGGCAAATACCGCATACGAGCTCCGCGGTCGAACATAACCAAGGAACCATTAGCCAAGAAGCAAAAGGGGCGAGGGAGCGAGAATGGCAATTGAATGACCAGATTTGGATATGGATGATGTTCCATTGCTTTCAACTACCTGAGCATCCAGCCGTCGCTCCACAAAACCCTCCACGGCTGAGCGACTCATCCGCCTCCTTCGCATTCCACCGCCAACCTCGGTGGCTTTTCGCCGCGCGTTCGAGAGGAAGCAAGACGGTCCACTCAATTCCCACTCCATCTCAGTGTAGTCAGTAGTAGAACACGTGTGTTCCTGTTCCGAAGTAGCAGCGGCGTTGCAGTGTGCCATGATGGCACATGCTGCAGAAGTGGTATCTGTGTAAAGCAAAACACCCCCCAAGGAAAAGTTTTCTAATTGGCTACGCCGAGCCGACGAACCTGCCAATGAAGGCCTGATGTGTATGAAGTGTAATCGCTAGAACAATGCATTATGCCGCCTCGCTATGATTAGACCTCCCAATGAATGGTCGCTAAAAGCAATGCAAGAAGGAAAATCGTGATTCACCGTCGTGTGCCGTGGATTTGGTATGTGAGGTATCTGAGTATAGGGGGCCGCCAAATAGAGGCAGTATGTTCAAAAGTAGTCGCTCTGATAGCGAGCAAGGTATGTGAAGTGTAGAGGATGGTGGGCTGGCTCCTTACTACCAGCCGACCTGATGGTATTCACCGACAGCTGGGCCAAACCTCCAGGAGTTGATCTTGGAATCTCCCTCTGCCGAGACTTTCTCATCTTCCCGGAGTTTCACTAGATTGTGAGCTGTATGTCTCCTCTTCAGGACCGCGTTGGCCGTGGCTTTCTTTTGCTGTCGTTCCCACAGAACGTGCTTTCGAAGAGACTCGGTCATCTCTGTCGAGAGCATGTTTCGTCGGGTTGTTCGAGGTGACAGCGCCATTTGGTGGTGAGTGTTGGAGGTAGTCATAATGATCGGTTTCGATCTTGTCATGTGAGGTCCCAGCATGGGCACCGACGGCTCAACGGCGGCATCATTGGCGTCATCTCCCGTAGGAAGGCCGATGGGAGGGCTTCCTTTGGAGGTTCGTGAGCGCCTTAGAGCCGGCGTAGATCTTGAAGCCATGTTCTGGAAAGCCGCCGCTCTGTCGCCTTCATTCATTAGAGTAGTAAGGAGAGATCTTCGAGAGACGAGGTTAGGCTTTGAGTCGACGCGTTGAAACATCGGTGTGGTCGCAGTATTATCATTGCTTTCCGAAGCATCATCTTCCCAGTCCTCATCGTCGTCTTCTTCCTCCTCCTCTTCAGAGTCAATTGCACTGTCAGGAATGTCCTCCTCATCTGAAGACTCGAATACGCCCTCGTCCTCATGTGATTTGTTGTTCAATTGACGGGACTCCAACTCATCTCGGAAAGACAACGTCTTCTTTGCACTATGGGGGCGTTTGAGTCCTGCTGTGAGGGAGCTCTGCTTGGATTGCGACGTCATTCTCTCCTCAAAGGAGCTGTCGTCCTCGCCTGAAGAGCCTCCCAGCAAGAACATGCCACCCTTCTTCGACTCTTCGGCTTTGCTTGGCACCATCGACTTGGTCGGTATCGGTGCGGGCGCAAGATGAGTGTGTGATCGGTATGAAGATGAGACGTGGTTGGGCGAGAATCCGCGAACCACACTGTGAGGCATGGTGAGTTCGGCGCTGGTGTCTGAACCGATGGTCTGGATTGTGCTGTTATCGGTTTCTGGGCTGCTAATCGGAGCGGTGGAGGATGAGGAATCGGAGGAGCGGAACGGGGCATCTATGGTGGGAGAGGTTGGTCGGGGCGTGATGTCTGTTGAAAGTAACACCGCCGGAATGGCGTCCGAAATGCTAGGAGACAAAGGGCCGATTTCTTGCTTGTCTTTGATCGAGCAGACCATCTTCTCCAAGCCCAACGAAGTTATGTGCTTTTCTTTCCCACGAGACGCGGCAATGGTAGTCGGTGAATTTCGTTTTGCATGTGTGTGGATCTCCAACGGCGCCGTAGGTGAAGATGGTGACGACGGTGATTCTTCGGTCGCGTCTGACTCTTCCGACGATACCGAGTCGACACTCGCGGAGAGCTCCGGGACGTCTTTGCGTCCTGGCCTCGACGTTTTGATGTCGATTGCAGGTGTGGTGGCGAATTGTGGTTGTGTCTCGCAGCAGAGGGTCTCTCGATTCCATATACGCCAACTCAGGTTCTCCAATCGTTTGCCATTCTCCATTGATTCTGCACATTTCGAGAAGACTGGAGCGAATGTCAATAGCGGGCCCTGAATCTGCAGCGCGACGCCCATGCTTACCACTCCACATGCCAAACAGGTTCTCCACATTCCGGGTGTCAACGTTGCGCATCCTTCCCGGGTCGACGGACAACATTGGGTTCTCTAACCGCACCGGCATCGTGAAGGGCACTGGCAGCGCAGGCCAGAGGAATTGAGGCCAGACTACGCTTTTGTAGACGGTGTCGAGGGTGAATCGGAAGAGGAATGCTGCGTCAGGCGCCGCTGCGACCGAGGTTGCCAGCGCGAGGGGTCGAAAAAGTAGATGGCCGGAAGCTGGACATGTGACCCGAGTCAGTGATTAGATAATTTGGGGCCGTGAGATGGTAACGAGTGTGTGTTAACGGCCGTTGCGTGTGGGGTTGGAGTGGGAGAGAATGGGATCAGAGGGAGATTGGTGGGCGAAAGTTACCTTTGTCTGGATTGGAGGTGGATGGAAAGCGACTAACTCGCCGCTGATGGATCTGCCCAGCACTTCCTCGCTCCTCTCGCTTTGTCTAACATATGCAGGGCAGTGTAAGTGGAATGTGCGCAGTACAGTAAGGCCCAGGTAGATGATGCGGTGGTAAGAATCGTCGGATGCATGTACGCATGCAGCTATGAGGGTGGCACGGTGGGTAGGTCGGAGTCAACGACAAAGGTTGTGGGGGAGGCCAGTACATATGAAGCAGGGGCAACCGTCTGCTCTGCTGTTCCCTTTGTCACCGCAACTTAGAACGGACTGGTGCTGGGTCGCGCGACAGGACCAATGGCATGGGGGTGGACGGTTGGCACTCTGTTCGACTGGCGAGGCAGGATCTGGATCATTGAATGGCTCTGCCACTTTTGACTTTGCTCTTCCTGTATCCCCGAAAGGACGGCGGCAAGGGCTACTCGGAGTAGAATGAAAGTAATAATCACTTAATCAATGGGCAAAATAATCATCGTCCTGAGCGAATTCCGAATTCGTGACGAGACCCATGCCACGCGAGAGGGCAGGGTTCTACCTACAGTACGGTCCTGTTCTAGCGCTCTACGCTCCACATCCCACTTCTCTGCCTCCACCGCTTCTTTCACCGGATCGTACATCTACACTCCTATCGACGATCAAAAGTTACCTCATCATCAGATATCATTCAGAGCACTTGACACGGGAATCGTCACATCTGACATCTCCTTCCTTCTCTTCACGGCCACGGCAGGAAGGCAGGCCTCTCTTCCGCATCCTTCGCTCCCTTTCTCCAGCTGATTTGTGTGACGGCTCCAGTTCCCCCCACTCCTCCTTTTCCGATTATGATCAATTCGGTATGATTGCTATTTCCCCCTACCACGTCTCGATCTAGAGACACGGCCCTCTAAACCGCCCGTCCGCTTCCTGTCTGGAAACGGCGCTGATAAGCCACTGCAACGCCACCAACGCTTGCCACCCTCCCACTGGCAACAAGTCGCCTGTGAAGCCTCGCTCGCTGCCTTTCTCGTCAAGAGGAAAAAGGTGATGCTCGACAAAGCTCCGAGGTCCCTTCATCCTCTGCCTCTCGTTATCGTCTGCCCTTTCACCCTGCAATTACCTTCGTGCATTATCGACCTCCTCAAAGGAGATGTTCGTCAGCCGAATGCAGAGGGAAGCTAACTAATCTGTGCCAGCTCACCACTGCGGCTTTGACAGGCTTTCATGTGACTCTCAGAGACTGGCGAGAATGTCTTTGCCATCGGTCTGAAACCCGTCGAGTCCACGACAAGTGATCAAAGTCATGGACTCTCGAAGGGACTATTCGATGCGTTGTTGACGAAGCATAGCGCATTGCTGTGTTGTATTTTAGACTCAACGATCAGGCATCAGCCAACAGGTATAGCTATCAACACTCTCCGCATCCAATAGCTTCAAGGGGCAGCCTTCCAAGCCCCCAGGGGAATCCGACAGCCCGGTGACCTGACCTTGGTCGGTCGCTTATACGTGTGAGGTCGGTTTGAACAACGCATCGTGGCGCGCATCGACTGACTGCTCAGGTGACTCGCGCCAAAGCGCGGGGACCTCGCAGACCCCCGACGCACTACCATCACTACATGCATGAAGGATTGTGGTTACATTTGTTTGTGCAGTGTCCGTGTTGTGTGAGATGACCCGCTGCAAACGATCCCGTAGGAGTCTTCCGTTGCGCTGTCAGCTGAAACATGTCATTACGACTACGACCAGTGCTTCCTTCCAAAGTATATCCTCTCTTGATGATTTTGCAAACTGTCCGACAGCATTTCACAGGCTCTCTGGGCAATCGATGAAATCGATTATGATTGACTTCGCTTTTGTGTTTTCATCCAAAGTCTAAAACTGACCGACAGTTGAGGATCCGGGGACACCGCCAAGTCAGCGGGTTTCTCTAAATCTGGAGAAACATCAAATCAAGCAAGATCCCGTTCGCCACGTGAGATGGAAGATGTTTGCCTTAATCTGGGGTACACGCGCACGACTCATCGCCTTCACCGCTCGAATGAAATCAATACCAATTGGATCCGATATGGACGCTGCTGGTCGCTGGTCGCTGGTCGCTGGTCGCCCTTCCGAATCTCTCCCGGGCTGCCGATCATCCCCACAAGACCCCTGTTGGCCTCGTGGTCAGCTGCACTTCATACTGACGATCCCCAAGCGGCCTTGGACCTTTTCCCTTGTTCTCCTCGCGGAGGTAGTCCCGCGTCGTCCCGCCTCATTTCGGGTCATCCAAGCGGAGTTCTAGCCCGGTCAGCCTGTTTCACCACCGGTCGACGGGCAGGCTGTGTTCAGACTGTCGTCGTCTCTCGGCGCAGCAACCTGATTCACGTGGCATGCGGTATGGGGGAGCGGTCGCAAGGACTTCTCCATTCGATCGGTGGTATTGTGATGGCATCACATCACATCTCTGATTAAAGTAGATTAACATTACCCAGTCAATTTCTCTCCGATGGGTATGGTTACCAACCCAGCAACCAGCGCGCGGGAGTCCCGGAACTCCCAAAGCGCAGAAGCCTGCGTGGGGGTCGGGGTCGATCCCTGCACGAGTAGATCAGGCTAACCGCGCGGAAGGCTTCCCCCCGATGTAGCCGGGGACTCCGCACGGCACTTTGGGTCCAGCAGTCTGGATCTCCCGAGCGATTTCTGACACGTGACGAGGAGAACCCCCCCCCATTCGATGACAGCCCCCTCAAAGCCATGTTGCGACGATCGATCAGGAGGTGTATTGACGGTCATTTCATCGCAACCTCCTGATTGAGAAAGGCGGCACAAGAACGTTGCCATCGACCGGGCTGAAACGCCGCAACACCATCATCCACCGCAGCCGGATGGTACATACCTGTCACATGCCCTGCACTGGCACCGTTCCTGTTCCAGCAATTCCAAACTGCCATCGGTTTGATCTGTCAACTCCTCGGGTCGTTCTGCGTCATTGCGAGGATCAAGAGCTGTCCTGTAGTTGTGACCCTGGGTGCAACCGTCTCCAAAACGGCAAATCTTGTTACAGTACCGAGGTGAGATCTGTGGCGTGCCGCCGCCCTCCCTTCCCTGTCTCCGCAAGATTAGGGGGGTGTGACTGCTCCTGCAGATGGCGCCCGCCACCAAGCATGGAGAGCCTCTCTGATGTCGTCATCTTAGCCGTCTGACAGGCGAGGGTCTAGGCCTGGCAATCCTGCCTTATCAGATGAGAGAGAAAGAAGCATCCTCCACCATCCTCTGCGCCTTCTTTCATCGGTAAGAGATCGACATCTCCCTCGCTGACGACCTTTTGTGTCTTTGTACCTTGAACCTCCAATCTGACGTTCACTATTTTACTTTCACCGCAATGCGATAACCACGATAGTCTGCCAGTGGAAAATTTGTTTTTGGGTACACCACACTTTCCCTATAGAGAATATCGAGTGCATATTCATGATCCCCTCTTATTAGGATTTTCTCGTGGTCATTTTGCAACCATTGCACGTAATATTGTAGAGTGGCAGAACTGTACAGGTTGCAAATAAAATCTATACAGTCTCAGTTCTCGGAAATCGTGCTCCTCGTTGCTGAATGCGCTATGGGGTACTCAAATCAACAATTCCTATCTTGGCTATAGTCTCCCGACGTCGTTTACGATTACAAGTGTCCATTGGATATGATTGAAGCACACGTTGAGGATTTTCCCAGTCTGTCTCACAATGTTCAGGGTTAACGGACCTGAGTGGCATTTCAATCATCTACTCATATCGCGTTCGGTTGTGTCGTCGTTTTGGCCATCTCGTGGTCTAGTTTCAAGGTAGCAGGGGGAAGGGTGCCAGATCCATTCGCACTTTTAGTTATTGTTCAATTTCGCTTGCCGAGCATTCATTACTACCCACCATTTGCGGTCTTGATCTTCCTTGAGCCACGCTTTGCCTTTAATACACACTATCTGCATACACATCTGTCGAACACGGCAGCAGTCTCGTAATTTGATGTGACTCACCGTCTCGAATGATCCGAGAGTTAATTACTGACATTTCCGAAATTGTCCCTTACCCTTTCAGCCATCCTTCATTAATACGATACAGGCAGATTTTATTACGGGTCACCAGGTTCCGTCAATTTAATGAACTTGAGTTTTCGACCATATGTCTCGGTCGTCCGTCGAGCTACTGCGACCAACCATACGACTAATATCGCAGTTTTCTGGACATCTGAAATGTCTATATACTTATTTGGACGGATCTGCACGCGGGCCATCATGCAGCATAGAGTACCCAATCGTCACGTGTTGGGTCCTGGACTGGGCCTTGTATCCGCGAAATTGTTGATTGGAAATGCAGTACAGTACGGACACGATCTCGGACTAAATCGCCCTCTCCCTTCACGTTGCATCACACATTAGCAATACCATTTCAAGATTATAAAAATTCAGGATTCCGTTCAGAATTCTGCGAATGACGATGCGACAGTCCGCATAGGCATCATGCCGCTGTACAATCACTGTGCTGTCGAGGGAGGTCACCATACCACCGACAGACAGGACCCATACATTTCCCGAGAAGCTGACCGATGGATGGAGGATTTTTCTGAACCCTCGACAAGAGAAATGGTTTGCAAGCATGGGCCTTTTCACAGCATGTTAATCACGTGAATGGTAGGGATTGGTCGTTGCGGCTGATATCTTTTGTGTGGCTAATAGATCGATACGTTGGGAAGTATCTTGTCCGCCAAGCATCTCAACACCCTGACCTTCTCAAGAAGGATCTGTCCATACGGTCACAAAGCGCTCTTGAAGAGCCACGTATTTTTCTGGGGGCTTGAGGGTTTAGGTCACGGACTTGATTCCAATGCAGGTAGCTGAGTAACCCTGGTAGGGAGACTCGGGTTACATCCTGAGTTATTTGGCAGGCATCAATGACGGCAGTCCTTCCGATACTGTTTGGCACAGATCCTGAACCGCCGTCTTGTTCTGATAATTGGAGAGGCAAACGAGACCTAAGGGAGGATCATGGTGTTCTATATGCTCAAATGGAGGACGTCTGCTCCCATGGGCGAGAGACAAGACGCTTTGTCAGCAAGTCAGTCAATCTCTGAAGAACTTGACAGATAAGCAAACTTCTAAACGGACCTGTACTTCTTAATCTTTGGATATCTGACAATCTATTCGGCGATGTTATCCTTTAGACTGGCTATCTTCCCGCTGATTTCGATTGAAAACCGCAAATGACTCTTCGCTACTATGAA
>JAABUI010001486.1_pt1 | contig 13570 bp, 22 predicted proteins | sample 5559111 | NCBI WGS metagenome assembly JAABUI01 (sample SAMN10711870, study PRJNA513365) | rock metagenome | isolation source: Antarctica rocks | place: Antarctica: Victoria Land, Buttleship Promontory
GTATTCCCAGCCGTCTTCCTGAACATGGGGACCATCTCATCGGATGCGGTGAACCCAGAGTCGGCTAGCAGGTATTCGTTGCGGGAGAAATGCTCGTCTGGGTGATTCAGAGGTTCAGCGGCACGTTGAACTCGCATGCCGCTCGGATGATGCTGGATAGCCATAGTGGGAGGTAGCGGAAGCGCTTGGTATCGTCTATAACCCCGAGAACGTTGTAGCCGTACCTCTCCTTGCGGCTGTGGAACGCGCCGGCGTCATCCCTTGCCGGCGCAGTTTCTAGGGTGACATGAAACCCATCGATGATGCCGATACAATGAGGAATACCGTATTCCTCCATAAAGCTGAACTTGATATCATTCCTCTGGCGAGTTGTTGGCCAGGAGATGAAGCGGGAGCGCTGTCTGAGGAAGGCTATGACGCATCTACCGGTCCAAACATGGACAGAGCCCTCTGCCACTCAGATCAGCTTGACCGGCAACGGACGGGAACGACGGACAGGCAACTTGAAATGTACGCTCAATTACGTTCAAGGTGTGTCCATGAGCCATCCGATAGATGAAGACGCCTAATTGGTACAGCAGACAGGCATGGGGCGTGCGGTTTTGAGACTGGAAGATGACGTCGTCCTCGAAATATGCGACAAGACGAACTAGCGGGGAATGAGACATTCGGAAGGCTTGTTGATGGCGAGCGCCGCGTTCAAGGAACGCCTGGATAGGGTGAAAATAGAAAAAGGGATGATTGATGTTGGGATTGACCTTGGGTTAGCGACCCCAATAGCGGTTGGACGCGGTATGGCGATAGATAGCTGCCAGAAGGTGAAGACGGCGATGGGTGGACTGCCGATGACGATGAGGGACCAGCGCTAGGATGAGGGGCTCCAAAAATTGGAGGGATTGCGCGCGAAGAGACTGCACAGGTATGGTCATGAGATGAACGCTGTAGCTCCAGCGGTAAGGAAGATGTAATAATGGCTAGCTGGCCATTAGAAATGACTAGCCTCACTTGAGCAGACCTGCGTAACCAATGGAGCTGTGTTTCAGGCATTCTCCACTAATGCCACCTCTGGGCAGCTCTAGAGAGTGCGCGCCAGGGCATAAGTGTCGGCTATTTTACATGCCGGTGGCCTGAGGCAAGCCATTGAGGTGGAATGAGACTGCTTTGTTTTTGTCGAAACAGATGATCTCGGATCGAAAGTGCGACCCACCGAGCTGTTATGCCGGGAGCAAATCCGGGAAAATTTGGGTGAGATTTCCTTGCGCCGTCTAGTAAGTCTCTGCAACGGAGTTCATTTCAAACTTTACCATATCTGGTCGTCCAGTCACCACGTCGATGTTAAGGACCATGTGAGTGCCTCTCCAATCTCCGACCATGATGTTGCACTGATCGCACACCCCTAGAAAACCGAAAAACGCGCGGGTCAAGCGGGCTCTGGACAAGCATGAGCCTCAAGCTGTCGAGAACGAGAAGACTGCGGTCTTCATTAGGGGGACTCAGACTAGCGAGAATGTCCGGGCGGCTCTAAAGGATCTGGTGAGTGACCTCCTCCGGCTTGACCCTGTGCTCGAAACCCCCAGCCTCAACGACTGTCGTTCGCGAATCTCGCTAACACGGATCCAGTTCGCACTCAAACGACCCCACGCCATCCATTTCTCCCGTAAGAACGATATCCACCCTTTCGACGACACTTCCTCCCTTGAATTCTTCGCTTCCAAGAACGACGCTTCGCTTTTCGTGACGGGACTTGACTCGAAGAAACGGCCGAATGATCTGATTTTCACGCGGATGTTTGGGGGGCGGTTGATGGATCAGATCGAGGTGGGCGTTGAGGCGATCCGACCCATGTCAGGTTTCGAGGTGCGTCATACACTTTCGTAACCGATGTCTATACAGCATGCTCATGGCGGCATCTTCCAGTCTTCGAAGTCGGCAGTCGGAGCTCGACCACTCATGGTCTTCCACTCCGACCTCTTCGACACTCACCCCACCTACCAACAGCTCAAATCCAACCTTCTCGACTTCTACGCCGGCCACGCCGTCTCCGAGATCCCCCTAAACGCCCTCGAACACGTCATCAGCATCACCGTCGGGCCCCTAACACCCACAACCCCTCTCCCACTCGTCCACCTGCGAGTCTACACGCTCAAACTTCTCCCTTCCGGCTCGAAAGTCCCTCGCGCCGAATTGACAGAGATGGGCCCGAGCATCGATTTCTCGGTGAGGAGAGTACAGACCGCGGACGAGGAGTTGATGCGGCATGCGATGAAACGGCCGAAGTTGGTGAAGGGGGATGTGGAGAAGGGGTTGGGGAAGAAGAGGAAGAATGTGGGGACGGATGAGATGGGGGATAAGGTCGGCCGGATACACTTGGAACGGCAGGATTTGGGCAAGATGCAGGGTAGGAAGATGAAGGGGCTGAAACCAGGACGAGTGGGGAAGACGGGGGAGGTGCATGGGGAGAGCGAAGTGGCGGCAGAAGGGCTGGAGTTGGGCGAGACCGAGTGAAGACTGGCACCCGCAGGACAGCATGGTGCCTCATGATCTCTCACTTCCTCGCCGCATGCTTGCACTTTGACTGATAGCCCGTCGTGTATTCACGGAAAGCGGATGACTTTGCATCATTTCGCATTAAGCAGGACAACATCTCTTCTCTCCCTTCAATCGTCATGCCGCCTATCCACAACACGGTCCACAGCCATCCTGAGAAGCTGATCAGTGCTGTAAATTTCAAGGTGATAGTCACGCAAGGACTCCTCCGGACGGCTCGGCGAGATCGTAAAATGCTTGAGACCGAAACACCCTATATCCATTCGCCCGGCCTCCATCGTCTGAATGGAAGCATGATAAGGACGTTCTTGCGTTTCAGCCATCGCTCGGTCTCAACTACCCACCAGGAGAGGGGATGCCGAAAATCCCGAGAGAGGCTCTCCAACTGGAAACATCCCGAGGTGCGATGTCAACTTGTGACGTCCGATCTAGGCCAAGTCCAAGGGCTTTACCGTCGTCAACCGATGAAGCAGCTCAGCTCGAAGGGAGCTTGACCACTTCCATCCTTGTCACTTTAGCTTCGGACACAGGTTGAGGATTTCGGGAGACTGGGTGGGTTCGGGCATCGCGACCGTGAGCCACTACGATGAGTGACGGGAGCGTACCGGGACGAGCTGCGAGGAGCTGATGACATCATTCAATCTCGTCCCATCACTTGGGCCGCGTCACGGACATCAGCCGGTGGGCGATCGATAGGAGACGACCCATCTTAGAAACTGTTTGCAATTCGCCAGGCTTGCTCTTCGGTAGATTTCGCCGCTCGGCCTCTCGGATTCCGTCACTGTTTTATCAGTACCCACTACGCCTGACGCGCTGATCTACGTCGACGGATTCCCGAGCAGATGCAGGGCTCGCCCTGAGTCGTCCGGTGTGTGTCTTGTCGACTTGATGATGACCGATCCGAAAAGGTGGCCGACCAGGGCGGAGACGATCGAGTGGTCAACGAGCTATCAGGGCAGGAGTATGCAGCATTAGTCAGCGTCAGGGGGACGACGGGAGTCAGTCCCTTTGGCCATAAGTATCTTGCGGTCAGCACACAAACGGAGGGTATACGCATATCAGCGTAATCTATGGACTCTCAAGAGGCCGCGCTATTCATTTGTGCTGTTGTACGCTCCAAAGCAAGTTGCTAGGGGACGCCACGTTTCACGAAGAGTACAGGACATACAAAGTTTGAGCGGGGATCACCATCTTTCCTCACGCCTCTCGCCTCCTGCCTTCCGCCCTAGAACTCCTCAACGTCTTTCGATCACAACCGGAAGTATAGCCAAATCGAAGAGGAGAGAAGTCTAGTCGGAGGTCTCGAGGTCGCCAAAGGTGTTCTCGGAAGCGTAGAGGACGTAGAGGAATCCTGTGATGTGTTTCAGCCTGGCGACCGTCAATCACTGAGTCAGGGCTCACCATCTTCATCCCTAACGTAGGAAGAATCAGTACATGAGCTTGAAAGGTTTTTGATCGCGTTGCCACTCACTTGTGCTCCTCGTAAATTGAGCTCATGAGCGCGGCAGTTGGAGGGAGGATATCGTCGACGAAGATGAAGATGGCCTTCTCGGGCGCCAGCTTGATGCGCTTCCTACAAGGGACAGAGCTTCGTCAGCACCCGGGGAATAGCTCAGAAAGACCAGTAGTCTCTACGTAGACGGCCAAGCACTGACCTGATGACATAGACGAACTGCCCTACTGTCAGGTCCTGCCAGCACACATAAGTTCAGTCCAGCCTGAAAAGCGAGACGCCCACCGCCGGCACAAGGTACTTCTTCTTGTCGATAGTCGGGATATCGCTCTTCTCCGCCTTCTCGCAGATCACCTGGAAAGCAAAACCAAACATGAGCACTCGTCTGTTGAACGGAAGCAAACCTCTTCTCTGTCGCAGAAGGGCGGCAGAACGACGAAAAAGAGCACCGCAACTCACAGGAATTCTGTCCGCATACTTTTGGCGGATGCGTTCAGCCTCGGCCTTGCGCTTCTCTGTTCTCGCCAACGACAATGGATGACAAAAAGCAGTGGAGCGTGTCGGAGGTCAAGGAGCGAGGTGACAAGCAGTCGAGATGTACGGTTCGCGAGATGTGCGGTTCGGACAGACAAGGGGGCGGGGGACGTTATTGGAGGGTAGAGGCGAGCGAAACAGTGTGCGGTGAGAGGGGAGGGGAAGAACATTTGTCAGCACAAGGTCGTTCCCGTGAATTGCGGAGCTGACCGAAGGGGTGCTCATCCTTAAACTTGCTGCGAACCATGGCGACGAGAGGGTGAAATCAATCAGATCTGGGTACGTCTCAGTCAGCTACACAATGTAAGAATGAGGGATTGACGTTGGGCGCGAAAGTGCACTGACGAAGTGACGCGGCTGAGAGTCTAGTCGATAGGCGTACGCGCCGACGAGGAGGTCACGGAGAGGGATGATGACCAGGCGGAACAGGACAGAACGGCAGATCACTTATTCAGTACGTGTCACTCGACAATGAATCACAATGCTCACTATAACGAGGATGGCGAGGTTGAAAGGAAGGACGATGAGAAACGAGGTGTCGTCGTTTCAAGCGGGAGGGTGGCAACGACCTTGGGCAGGCGGGAATTACCGGAATTGTCCATTGTGGCGCAATGGCAAAGTCAGGTTAATTTTGAGAAGGACGGCAACCAGCAATCCAAAGTCATCCTAGCCTGACGAGCGAGCAACGACTGGCAGGAATGGGATATACGTCAGATGTGAAGGTGTCCAGGATGGCGAAACCTGATTCACGGTATGTCACGTCTTGGAGTCAATACCTCTCAAGTCGTCTGATTGGACTCCTTATAGACCGCTCAAGCGTCTACCAAAGCGAAACGCTCAGTCTCGTCAATCATCCTCATCGAGCTCATCGACCGGCGGGGGTTCGGACGAGCATGGGAAGATGCTCGCTGTGCTCCAAGCTCATGGACGGGCGATGTTTGGCCTGGCTGGTCCTGAGGACGCAGAGAGCAGTGTGCAAGCTGCGAGCAGATCACTTGGGTCTGGCCGATCAGAGCAGGATTCGGAAGGTGAAGGAGAGGACTATCAGTCAGACGACGGCTGGGCTGCGGAAGACGGTTTTGTCAGTGATAGCGAGGATGAGCTGGTGATGCTTCCGCCAGGTAAGCAGAATCTTCTGCCTCATCTTCGAGGCTTATGTGACTGTCTTCTTCAGTCGGCGCGACCAAAATGGTACCTGAGATATTTTTCGCACCGGCTCAGTCCAGTGCACCCGATGCTGTATCCAAAGCCGAACGGCGAGCCTTCCTCGTCAGTATCGCATCTCAATTTGCGGTTGAAGAGCTGAGTTCTCGATAGAACGGGAATTCCGCCAAAATGATGGGTCTCCCAGCTGAGCTCGACTATGGACCGATATCCGCAAAGCGAGCTCGGGAAGAAGGAGAAGAAGTAGCGGACGACCAGTACACGATTAATATCATTTACGGTCTTTCTGCTAACGACTGCCCGCAGATCCAACCTCAAGCTCGACAAAACCCTTCACACCATGCTCCTCACCACTCTCCTCCCTTCCGCAGCCGCCAACGCCGCTTCTCGACCCGTCGACAAGCGCAACGCTGTCTCCGGCCGACTACTCGAGCTCGCATCCTTCTCTCTCCCCGGCCAAGGCGCCAAATCCGTCTCCTCATCCCATCTCTCCAGGCATCCCGCCAATATCCGCACAGGTCTGGTTCACGCCAAGGCGAAGAGGGATGAGAAGGCGCATGCGGAGGCTCAAGCTGCGAGTGGGTCAGGGCGAGGGTACGACGGGAAGAAGATGAGGAGCGAGCAGGGGAAGAGATTGCGAGCGGGTTTCGGCGAGGAGGTTGGGAAGAAGAAAGGGATGGAAGGGAGGAAGGAGGAGAGAGGGAGAGGTCTGGCGATGGGCGTGGGGAGATTCGAAGGTGGGATGCTGAGGCTCAGTAGGAGCGAGATTGCGATAGGTTCGGGGCGGGAAGAAGGGAGCTTTCGGGGAAAGCGGGGGAAGCGGACGAGATGATCACCTGTGCGGTATTCGATCTGCCAGTATTTCACGATACGCGCTCTGACGTAGTCATGGATGACTTCTTGGCTGGATATCACTGACACTTCCCGGCTGATTGCATCTTACGCTCAATAGAATTCTCCCAAATGCGACACAGATGACAAGAAATATTCGATCTCCAAACAACTCGCTTCTAGGGAGAACAGGACGGTCATTCGAGCAGAAGGTCGAGCATTTCCGCAATTTCCAATCGGCCCTAGTGATTCTAGCTGTTCAGAAAGGATGAAGATGACTTGGTCATCAGACGGGTCCCTCAGGCCACTGCTGCTGCTTTCCTTCATCCTAATCGAACAATAAAATGTTTTACAGCAAACGGATATTCGCGACAATCCGAACAATCGTCAAAATTCGTCAAAAGCGGTGGTCTGCGTATCGCCAGCTTAGCCATCGCGGGGACCCTTCTCGCCGCTTGCAGTCGCCACGAAGGTCTCATCCTTTGTCCGATATCCATTCCAGACGACGGACTTACCTTACTCATCCCAGAAGCTCTTCGCTTTCCATGCAAGGCTTCAAATGCTATTGATGCTTCATCAGAAGATGGACTGCCTTCGCACAGTCTCATTCAGGAGCGACTCGCGCTTTGAAGGCCTTCGATCACCGAACACGTTATATGGTTGCGCCTAAGGGTGGATTAGAGGCGTGAACGACCGGAAGGAAAACACCCTTTATGTGCACATAGCATTAGAAGCAAGTGCTACTTTGTGAGGCTTCCAGCAGGTCTTCCAACATCATACAAAGTGCTCATTCCGCCGGGAGAGTCATAGGCTGCTCTCAAAGTAGCAATGCGGATGCTATCAGGTACCCGCACGGGATGGAGCAGAACGGATGACGCGTTGTATAGAGATGCATAAGACTGCGGCTAGATCAGTCGAGTTCATGCATCGCTTTTCCATCCACTTGTAACAATAAAGAAGGCTGCCGGAACATCCCACCAAAAAAGACCCAGCCTGGTCTTTTGTTTCACTTTTCTGTGGTCATCCAGATACATGAAGGCAAGCTCCAGACCCATTTCACTCTTCATACACTTTCATTACATTTCTGACTGATTTATGCCCCACTGCTTCATAATCTGTACCGTCATCACACAACAACATGTCCTCCTTCCAAAGCGGCAGCTCCTTCCCCTTGAGGACCATGAAGGTCAACGGGAAGACGAGAGGGCTCTCGAAAATCGGCACCATATTGTTTCTCGATCCTGAAGCGTGAGTGACGCTTGAAAAAGCCGTTGACACCAGCCAGGTCCTCGGGCTGGGAAGAGTTGACATTTGAGGAATCTTGGATTGAGAGCCATTCCCTTGAATAGCTTGAGAGCTGTCCAATATGTTACACTCAGCAGGACATCAGAAAATCCTTTCCCTTCCTCCATTCAGATTATAGGACACAGTGGAGGAGGCAAGAATCGATCCGCAAATATCTCCACTTCTTTGCCACAAGACATCTGACTGACCTCAGGGAGACTGTACGGCGCAAGTATCACGGTGCTACGTCGATCAGCAAATAGGTCCGACGCTCAGCTCCTAGAATCGGCGACGGTCGTCTGAGCTTCGGCAAAGTTGGACTACCGTGGTCGAACTTGGAATAACTCGAGGACACGCGTGGGTGTAGCCGAGTTAAGTGCCGGTCGAGTAGCGTGGGCTAGAAATGCAGAGGCTATGAGTAGGCTAGGTAACGATAGTGACTTTTCAATCTCGAATCACTGGTACTCCCCGACTCTCAAGTCACTTTTCATACACCGTCTTCCAGGCCTATCTTCGGTGATGTTCGGCGATGTTCGGCGATGTTCGGCGATGTTATGGCGGTGTTCGGCGATGTTATGGCGGTGTTCGGCGGAAATCGCCGACTGTTGCCCCGGGCCTGCACCGCAGCGCCTAAGTCCCATCAGAAGGCAATCACCATGCGCCACACGGTCGTCACCGTGCGCTCCGTCCCGTGGATTTGAGCACTGCATCAGTAGCAAAGGCCTGCTCGCGAGCTATCGGCTCTTTCCTGAAGAAGACACTCTCAGCAGAAAAAGACTTGTATAAACGGCAGCTTGAAGCGACAATGATTCTGGCCCACAAATCTCGTATGAGCAGCGTTGATTAGTCCAAACTCATGAGTGGCATCAGTCCTTCTCTCACTCGCGTATTCCTTATTGAGACTTGTCACGAGAGTCTAGAGAAGCGAGAGCCCGCGTTAGAAGACGTGGTAAAATGGGCAGTCCCCCGAACATGCTGCCGACCGTAACGAACCTTGACATCATGATTAGTAGGACAACGGGGTAGAAAAACTACAGTAAAGTGAGAACGCTACAACCGGAGCTGAGAAAGTATCCAAGAGGGATTCAGGTCTAGAACAGCCTCAGCGCCATCCAGATCTTGATTGAACAGGCGAGACTTACTCGTAACTTGTCTTACCGACACGCATCAACGCAGAGCACGCCCGCCGTCTCGTTCCACGGGAATCCCCATTCGGCGAGGGACTGCTTGATCGAGGCGGCGAGTCGGATCTTTGACGCGCCTCGCGAGGGATCTTGCGAACCGACATGCTTCTCTTCGCCGACTAGCACGTATGCTGTACTTTTGTCAGCGAGTACCCCCTTGCTCTTTGGCGCGGTACGTACCTAAACCCCGGAAATGCTCTCGCTCGAGCTGAGGGTATCCATGAGGACGACATACAGACAGGGGAAATCCGGCGTACCTCTGCTAGGAACTGCCCGAGGATGTCCGCCCCTTCACTCCCATGCAACGTGTGCAAATCCAAAAGACACTCCGTCCTCTCATCCGCCGAAAGCTGCTCTCCGCCAAGTACCGATCTCGCCGACGTGACGCCCATGATAACCCCCAGCCCTTCAGCACACTCCCGCCCGCGTCGAGCTCGATCGCCAGGATCGTCGCTCCATGAAGGATCTCGTTCCCGGACTGCTTTCTGCGCCTCCTGCCGCCGTTCCCGGACCAAAGCCTGCGCCGCATCGGCCGACTCGTTGAGCATCCGTTCATTCAATGATTTGCCTTCTCTAGAGAATCGCTTGGCAGCTGCCCCGTCTCCACGCCGGAAGGCGTCAGCTGCGCGAGCGAGACATGCGTTCCGGGCCTGACCCAATCGAATGGAGGTCGCACGCGTGGACATATATTGCTCGTTGACGCTGGAACCGGTCCGTAGAGTAGGCAGAAGCATCGGCGGACGTAACTTGATCCGCTGCGATGGTCTCGGGACGACGAGAGCCGAAGTGCGGGATTCCATCTCTGGCGAATGTGGACCCTGATTTATGCCGGATGACTGGCGGGCACCTGTGACGTGCACAGTGGGGATGGCAGCGGGTGCAGCACGCTTGACAGCATTGGCGAAGCGGTTGCGCGAGGGATCGAAGCGGAAAGGCCTCCCCAGACGAGCAGCGTAAAGATCAGGGAAGTCGTCAACAGGCTGGGGAGTAAGCCTTCCAGGGGAATATTGCGCGGACCCATCGGAGGAGAGCTCGACGTGAGACATCGCGCTGGCGAGAGCGCCGGGATCGACGTTTTGAGGGAAATGATGCAAGAACCTGGCTAGGATCAGACTGTATGCGAAGAAAGAATACCAGCTACCTACTCGCAGTTTGGGCCCTTTGCGCAATGGCCTCTCAGCCAGAAGCGACACAAAGCTCGATCCAGGTCGTGACTGCGAGCGAATCAGCTTTTCCGACTGGTAAACCATACTCAACCAACCTGAAGCGGCAGTCCGACCGCCTGCACTCCCCTGCGAGGTAATACCTACACATCCTCGTACCCGGCCCACCGGGACTCAGCGTCCCGCCAAATCCCGGACTGATGTTCCCACCGCCATAGCTTCGACCACCCTGCTGGAAGTACCCATCCCTCGGACCAGTATGATTGATTGGCAGAGCTCCTCGTCCTCCCATTCCGAGGAGCGGACGAGGTGAAGCGGTGCGTTGTGGGGTCGACGAGCCCGAACGTGGAAGGGTGTGCTGAGAGACAAGGAGAGCCATGGCACCTTCAAAGTCGTAGCCCGATCGGTGAAGCGCGTCTTCGAGCTCGGAGCGAGGGATGGATGTGAAGACGGAACAAAGGACGTCGAGAGGCGTCATGCCTGCTCCTGTATCGAGAGCATCCTCCGCAGCGAGGTCCTGCGCTGTGACCGAATCGCCAGAACCGTGGAAATTGTAAGACCGAGAGGAATCGGAATGGGGCATGCTTGACGATAGGGTAGGGGGTGACCCGAATTGACTGTCTATGGACGGTGTGCCGAAAGGCTCGAACGCCTTGGCATCGGTATTGAGGCCGTTCTGGTCATGATGGTGCAGCTTGGGCAAGCCGGAGCCGAATGGTGAGAACTCATCATCATCATCGTCGTCCGGAACGACATTGCGGCTCCCCATCCTTGGTGCTGAGAGGCCTGGCGAGGCGAAGACATCGGGTATCTTGATTGTCCCGCGAAGAGGGGTACCGAGGGGTGAATGGAAGGGACTGGTTCGATCGCTGAACAATGGAGCGGCAATCGCGAGGTTCGAGCTGGTTTTCGCCATTAGCGGACCGACCGGACCGAATGGCGATGCTGATCTTGGTGGATCAATCGGGAGGTCTCGCCATGGATCGCTTGGGGAGAAGGTTGGCAGAGCAGATGAAAGAGTAGCAGATGCAGCTCGTGGGGACGGATTGAACGTCGCTGCTTTCGCGTTGAGCATCCGGGGGGATGCAAGCGGTGAGCCGTGTGGAGGAAGCGCGTCGAGTGATGAGTTCGTCAAGCCGGAAGATCCATGCGAAAGAGTTGGGGTCTGCGTGCCGGATAGAGAGGGTGACTGTGGTCGTCCCAGCGGGGTACGAGCGCGAAACGAAGGCATTCGAGTTGGTGTATACGGACGCAGAGGAGCAGCGATGACCGAGGGAGAGCTGCGAGCCCGTGAAGCCGGAGTCAGATGGGGCGCAAAGGGGACTTGCTCGATGTCGTCTGCACAGGGTCAGCTCCGCAGCTCCCTGTTCTTTGCCTACGACCAACCTCTTCTACGATGCATACAATCCAGGCATACCTGCTCCATGAGCACGTCATCCTGTAGTCTCTATCAGCTCCACTACTAAAGAGACCGATCTCAACTGACCTTGCCCAGATCCCCCATATGCGGTTTGAGCACCTCCTTAACCTCCTCTTCCTCCTCATTATCGAGCATCTCGACGATCCTCCTCACCAGTCCATCCCTATCTAACCCATCCCTCGGCCCATTTCCATTCTTGCGAGCCGTCTTCTGCTCCAGATCCGCCTCGCTCACGTCCCGCTCCTCATCGTCGCTCGAGCTAGACACGCTCAGGGGATGATGATATGCCAAGCGATGGGGACTCGTCTGGATGGAAGCAAGTAGATTGAAGATGTAGTGACCGAGCTGAGGGTATGTGGTGAGTACGGAGGGAGTTGGACTTGACGTCAAGGAGGGAGGTAGAGCGAGACCGAGGACGTTGGAGGCGGTGCCTGATGAGGGTGAAGGCGTCCCGTTGAGACCTCCACCTCCTTCTAGTGAGGGCTGAGAGTCGATGATCGGTGGGGTAAGAGACATGATACGACCAAATATAAGTCGAGCGGAGCTCACATGGAGCTAAGATGAGGTGAGAGATAGGGGATGAACGTGCAGGGTTCAGCTTGTGAAGAGGTCGAATCCGAGGCGCCAGATTACGCAATACACGTAGATCAGCGAGGTATAAGTCTCAAGTCTCCCACGCTTGTGTAGAGTCCCGGTCTCCTGTTGTCCAAGTCCATGTCCTAAGTCAAATCCTCTTGTATCAAATTTCCTTCTGGCGCACCATGCCAGACCCCTCATCCACCCTAGCCGGCTCCTCTCCAGCTCTCCTACCACCAAACGGTACGAGCAACAGCACCACCAACACCAACGCTCAAGCCGGCCCATCCTCCCCACCTCGCAACACCTATACCACCTCCAACGACGACATCCCCATGAACGGCGAGACCACCCCTCGAACCAACGGCGATGGTACAGCAGACATGTCGCTGCTATTCACGGCTAAGCGCGAGGAAGAGTTGGCGAGGCGGGATAGGAGTCTGGCGGAGTTTCTGGTCATGCTGGATGGGTATAAACCTGTTGTCAGTCGTCGGGAGACTAGCGAAGCTCTTTCCAAGCTTTCTTAGTGACATTCAAGGCTGACGACCTGCGTTAGATACCCGAGGAGGTGACGGAGTATTACCTCGAAAGAGCAGGCTTTGAGTGCTCAGATCCCCGATTGTAAGCTTACTTCCTGTCGATTCTCTGTTGGCCGTCGAGCCAACCGATGGTCAGGGTTGAAAGCTGACCGTGCGGTTCCTCGCAGGAAACGACTCCTCTCCCTATCCGCCCAGAAATTCATCTCCGACCTCTCCCGCGACGCCTACCACTTCGCCAAACTCCGAATCAACGGGACTGCTGTCGGGCGGGGTCGACCGGCAGCGGGCGTGGTGAGCTCCGTCCCACCCAGGAGCATATCCTGATGATATCCATTCGGTCGCGACACGGAGCTCATGAAGTGTAGGATCGTAACAGGGTGGTATTGACCATGGATGACCTGAGTTTGGCGTTGAGTGAGCATGGGGTGAATGTGAAGAAGCCGGATTACTGTGAGTCGGGGCGGCCGTGGTAGAGCGTCTCTCGAGGTGTAGTGCCCACAGGACTCGCTGATGGTCGGTGCAGATCTATGAGCGCAGCATCGTCTCCAGCCTCGGTCTACCTAGAGATGATGAGGCGTCTCCGGACCGAGAGCTTCACGATGTATTCTATGTTTGTCATGAAGCCGATCTGACAACAGGGTCATCAATGTCATACGACGACATTCCGTCTCCGTCAACAACAAACGAGAGCGACACATGTCTAACGATCTACTAAGTCCCACAAACCAGCGTCGGTCCACCCTGGCTTATCGTCCTTCTTGACCCTCTCACCCTCCCTGCTGACCTCGCCGTCACTGGAACCGCCTTCGGATGTCCCCTCCTCCACCTGTCATCGCGAGGATCTGCAGCATCCATCCACCCTTCCTCACTAACCA
>JAABUI010001487.1_pt1 | contig 13567 bp, 1 predicted proteins | sample 5559111 | NCBI WGS metagenome assembly JAABUI01 (sample SAMN10711870, study PRJNA513365) | rock metagenome | isolation source: Antarctica rocks | place: Antarctica: Victoria Land, Buttleship Promontory
GTATACCGTAATCCCTAATTAATCTATCTAATAGTATATAGCCTAGTTACTCGGCCGTATATAACTCTTTAAATAGTATTAGGGTGGAATACTTAGTTAACTTATCGATAATTACTATAATTAAGTTATAGATTACTCTAGTAACTAGGTTTCTTAACTTTAGTAGTTTTACGACGAAGTCTATTATAATATCGTCCTATAGTAACTCTAGTATCGGTGTAAACTAGATTTACCCGTACTTACTATATCTTATAGATTTATTCTATTAGTATTAAATATATTCTTTAATATATTTCTCTACTTTAGATCGTAGCTTTAGTACTACGTATCCTCTTACTATAAGTTCTATCGTCTTAGAGACTCCTAGATATCCGTAAGTTAGATTATCGTAATAATTACGTATTAACTCTTCTTAATATACTTCTAGAATATAGGCTCGTCCCTTATATTCTAGAATCTTAGCATTCGGTTACTAGCTTCTTAGTACTTATACTAAGGTATCTTACTCGTATTCTTTCTTAAAATCTTCCGTAATTTCTAGAACTAAGACTTTCGTTATTACTACTAGCTATTATACTAGCATTAGCGATTAATCCTTTACTTATCTAAGGATTATTTACTTATTAACGTCTTTATTTTCTATATAGTCCGATCGTCTACTTAAAGCGTCGGCTCTACTATTATCTTTTCCTAGAGTATACTAAATCTTAAACTTATACTATCCTAGTTCTTCTAACTAACGAATCTATCTCCGATTAAGAACCTTCGTTATCGTAAAGTTTACGAGATTCTTATAATCCGTAAAGATAGTAAGTTCTAAATAACTCTCGGCGTATACCCTCTAATATTTTAAGGCGTATATAACTACTAATAGCTCTTTATCGTATATATCGTATCCTTACTCTACTATTAACATTTTCCTAGAGAAGTATATAACTAGGTACTATTTTCTATCTCTTATTTAATATAAGTATATACTAACCGCGAGGTCCGAGGTATCTATTTCGATCCGTACTTATTCTCTAATACGAAAATTATAGAGTACTATCGGTTTCTTATAGGCGTACTTTAGCTCCGTAAATACTTTCTTTTAATTAGTATCCTATCTAAACCCGACTTCCTTCTTAGTAATATCGGTTAATAGTATAGCTTTCTTAGAGTAGACTTCGATAAATATCCGATTAAAGTTCGTAAATCCTAAGAAGCTCTAGACTATTTTAACGTTATATAGCGTAGGCTATTCACGTATTACCTTAATCTTTTTAGGGCTTATCTAAACACCTATAGTACTAACTATAAATCTAAGAAATTCTACCGATTCCTTATAAAATTCGTACTTTTCTAGTTTAAGGAGGAGTCCCGTAAGTAATAGGTATTTAAGAACGTCCTATATATACTTAATATATTCTTCCTTATTATTAGAATATACTAAAATATTATCGAGGTAAGTAATAACCGTTTAATCGAGGTATATTCTTAAGATATTATTAACTAGTACTTAGTAGGTTACTAGTATATTAGTTAAGCCGAAAGGTATTATTAAATACTCGTAGTAGCCGTATCTAGTCCTAAAAGCGGTCTTCTATTCTTTACCCGCTTTTATTCGGATTAGATTATAAGCGCTACGGAGGTCTAACTTCGTAAATATCTTTACCCTTAAGAGTCTATCCCGTAGCTCTATAATACTAGGTAAAGGATATCGATTCTTAATTATAATATTATTAAGTTTTCTAAAGTCGATATATAATCTTAGTTCCCTATCTTTCTTTAGTATAAAGAGAACTAGATATCCTACTAGTAATTTAGATTCTCGAATAAATCTCTTTTTTAGGTTCTTCTTAATATACTCGCGAAGTACTTTAAGTTCCTTTTCTAATAAAGTATAGATTAGCCTAAATATCGGCTATTTACCTAGTTCGAGTTCGATCTTATAATTCTAAGGCTAGTGCCTAGGTAAAGCCTTTAGGCCTTCCTCTTCCTTAAAGAGCTACTTATATTATTAATACTCTTTAGGGATATCGGGAGGTTCGTTAATTCCTTCCCTAACTCTAACTTATTTACCCTACTAACCCTCGCTAGTATATATCGAGTCGGATTCTCGCTTTTAGAGACTATCCTTATTCGAAGTTAAAGCGATATATACTTCGATTGTTTTTCGGTTCTTCTTCTTATCTATAGACGTCTACTATTATCTTATAGGTTATATACTAGCGACGTCTCTAGTTACCGTAAATATAAGTACTCCTCTTCTCTAATTAATTATTAGATTATACTTCTTTAACTAAGGTATTCCTAAAATAACGTAATAAGTAGCTATCCTAACTACGTCGAAGGTAATTTCCTTATAATATCGCTAAATAGCTACTAGTAAGTTAAATATTTCTATATCGACTTACTTAAATAATAATAACCCGTTAGCTATTCTAAGGTCGTAAGGTATTCTTTTCTTTCTTATTAGTAAGTCCGTTAACTATACTAAAGTATAAGAGATAAAGTTTCCTATCGCTCCTAAATCTATTATCGTAACGGTTCTCTATCCGTTTATCTTAACCGGTATATATACTTATATTCTATAAACGGTAGAATATAAGTTCTATTTTAGGGCTAGGGTAGTAATCTCCTTACGTAGCCCCGCATCGTAAGAGATTACTCTTTTCCCGGAGGTTTATTATTTAGTCCGTAAAACTATTTATTTTTTTAAATATATTACTTAATAATATTCGTAGATAAGATAATAGTACTACTATTCGTATCTATAGGTATCTTTGTCTTTACTAATTTTTATACTTTTTCTTAGAACTATTTACTAAGAGGTATTATATCCCGGAAAGACCTAGTATACTCTCTTCTATACTAGATGCTATACGTAGTTATCTTATTAATAGGCGTTCTATCTAGTTACTCCGCATTCTAGCCGTAGTATAGGTCTTTCTACTTCGAACCTTTCTACTCTATAGAAGTAGTAGTAGTCCTCTATATAGGCCGTCTAATGCATTTACTAATATTTAGGGTATATTATATTATATCTATAATTATCTCTTTTCGTAATTATTTATTTTATACGTAACTATTCCTCTATAGGATTCGTCTAGTAAGGTATAAGGTTATAAGGTACCGAGTTATCCGAAGAACTCTCGTATTCTAAGTCGTTATTAGAATTAGGTTCGATCTTATCCGGATCTAGCTATCTCTCTTACTCCTAATTAGGTAGTTCCTTCTAATCCTACTTATTACCTTCTTCTAATGCCTCTTCTATTACTATAGTAATTTCTATAAACGCTCTAGTCGTTATTCCTAGCGTTTCTACTAATCTCTTCTTAACTTCTTTACTATTAGTCTATCTTAGACTCCTAAGATATTAGGTAATAGCTCGATTAATCTATTCTTTCTATTCGATTAAATCGAGTAGCTTAGGGTTATCCTACTATTCTTCTTCTAAAGGTATTCTAGGATTCTCCTATATTAGATCTAGTAATAGTTTATTTTCTTTACTAAAAACTACTTCTATTATATTTAACTATTATCGAGGCACTATATTACTCGATTTATAGTCTCTAGCGAAGTGGCCCGGTTTACTATAGCCGTAATACGTTAGTATCTTCTTATTAGCCCCTTACTACTTCTTTCCTCTTCGGAATACTTTTTTCTTTATAAAATCGAGTTCTATAGGGGTGTGGCCGTAAGGGTCTAGTCTCTTACGCTTTCTTACGTTTATCCTATAGCTCACGTACGAGCTTAAGTGCCCTTAGCGTATCTCTCTATTATAGCGTTTTTCTATTACCCGTTTATAGAGCTTATCGTCGATTTTAATTACCGATATTATTAGCTACTTTAGTAATTTATTTAGTCTACCGCTTCTTATTAGTTCGTCTTTAATATTATCCTTAAGTCCGCGATAGTATATTATTATAAGTGCGTTATCGCCCTACTTAGTTAATACCGTATATTCCTAGAACTGCGCTAAATAATCCGCTACTAATTTCTTTTACGATAAATATTAAATAACCCTAATAGCTATTTTATTATTATTAGAAGTTCTAAAGACTCGTATAATTTCTCTTTTAAACTTAACGAAGTCTTCGATCTATTTCTTAATTTCTAGGTTATCTTTAGGATCCTTTATATAAGCCGTAATAAAAGGTTTCACCTAGGTTTAGGCTCGTCCTCTTATATAAGTAATCGTAAAGGTGACTTTCTTCTTACTCGCTAATACTCCTCCTTAGAAGGTGAAGTATAACGTAAGTTATATTAACTAGTCGTTAAGCTTACTTCGTTATCTATAATAGAGGTTAGGTAACGCTACCTTAACTCTATATTATTCTTCTATAGTAATACTACCTATACTAGTACTTAGTGTCGAGGATCGTTATCCTAAGGTACTTATCCTTAGGGGTACTTAAAGTGTTATAAGACTCGTTCGTTTAGTCTAGAAGACTTTACTAGTAAGGTGTTCCTATAGGGTTAATTCTTAAGGAGAGGAGTATTAAGGATAATAGAGTAAGGTAGGTTTTACTAAGACTAGTCTAGTATAAGGAGATATCTTATATATAGTATTAAAGTAGCTAAAGGGGAATTAATAGGATTAATTATATAAGGTTAATATAAGAGTTAAGTACGAGGCTCCTATCTACTGGGAAAAGTAGGCTATCTATATAGATATAGGAACTCGTGCCAAGCCTTCGCGATTAGTGCGATTAGTCTCTAATTATCTCGTCCATAATTAGCTTACTTAGTAACTAATCTAACTAATTATAATTAGTTATCTTAGTAACTAATTAAGACTTAAAAGTGCTATAGAAGCGTGTAGTATAAGGAACGTTAGTTCCTAATCGTAATACTAGGTTTAGATATATAGTTAGTAATAGTATATAAGAATATACTAACCGACTAATTAGATTATCCGTTCTAGAAATCCCGAAAATAAATACCCGCTCCTCTACTCTTAGCTCCGATAATATATAGGCTCCTACTACTCTAGTCTCGCCAGTAGTCTCTAAGGTAGATACTAATTATATATAAGCTACTCTTAGCTCCCCTAATCTACTTTTAACTCCCTAATCTATTTCTAACTCCCCTACTCCGCTTCTAGCTCCCCCGCTCTATTTCTAGCTCCCCTAATCTATTTCTAACTCCCCCGCTCCACTTCTAGCTCCCCTAATCCACTTCGACCTACTCTACTCTATTCTTAGCTTACGCAGCTATACCTAGCTCTCTAATCTCGCTCCTAACCCCGCTCTCTCTACTCGAGAATTAAGATAGGAATCTCCTAATTAATTTTATACCTAGATACTTAACCGGTCTTAGCTAACATACGATAATAGGTTTATAGTAAAGGGACTTTTATTTTCGGTATTAATAGTTAAGAATAGTCTACGTTAGATTATATTAAGTAAGCGGAGGTATAGTCTTATTAGAAAAGTATTTCTATAATATTAGGCTAATATATAGTAATAATAGATAATTTTTAATAAGCGTTTAACGTAATATACGAAATACTAAATAAGAGGTAGTATTCGCTAGAAAATCTCGCTCGGAAGAGATTAATAAGAGCCGCGAGACGTTACTATAAAGCGCAAATAATAGTATAGTATAACGGAACGCTTATAGAGCGCTCCTAACGAGCGTTAAAGCCGAATAGCTCTCTATCTTATTCTCCCTAATTTTAATAGTTACGGAATAGATATTAATAAGGTTTAATATTAGTATTAGTATCGATTTTAGAGCTACTAATACTATCGGATATTAATAATTATCTTCCGTTAATTATTTTCGTATTATTTCTCCGTTAAAGAGTCTAGCTTCTATTTATAATATTATAAAAACTTTTCGTCCTTCGAATTCGATTATTTTACGATACGGCAGATAATTTAGGAGATCTTAATTAACCCGTGCCTAGCTAGCTATCTTAATAAGATTACTTCGCGATAGAAGAGTGTCTTCTAAGTCTCCTAGCTATTCTATTATAATAGATATACGAGGATATTAACTAGCCCCCGATATTATAGCGTCGTTAACTAACATAGCGATCTAACGTATACTCTTATACCGGTGTTTATATTAGGTAATAAATTCCTTTATCGGTTTTCTAAAGGATAGGATATCCTTAGGTTTTAGATCGCTATATAATTACGCCGACTTCTCCTCGACTAGAAACTAGAAAGTCTTAAAAACTTAATATTTAGATTTAATCGGCTCGCCGTCTAAAGTAAGTTTATCTATAGCTCTAGTTATCCCCGTATCGCTATTATTAGTAGATCCTATTCCGGTAGATAGGTCTCCTATATTACTTATCTCCGTGTCCTCGCTATTACTAGAACCGGAACTAGTACTAGTACTATTAGTATTACTAGTACCTAATTTAGTACTACTATTTCTAGTACTTAGCTTAATCCTAGAATTATTACTAGTACTATTAGTATTACTAGTACTAGATTTAGTACTACCGCTATTACTAGTATTAGTAGTAGAATTAGATTAGGGCTCCTCGGCCTCTAAAAGCTATAAAAGCTCTTTATTAATATTAGTATATTACTAAGCCTATATCTTAGGTAACCTATAATCCTCGTAGAACTCCTATATTACGATATAGGGAGCCTTAAAAATAGTAGCTAGCTCCTTTTTCCGTCTAGGATCGGTTATATCTTTATATATCACCCTTAGTACTTACGTACTCTAGTACTTATCTTAGAGGTACTTTAGAGGAAATTTTCCGCGACCTAGATTATAACCTTTCTCTTTATTATAGGCTTCGATATTACTATTAACCTTTTCGATAAAAGCGAGCGCTTTCTTATTAGAGGGGTCGATCTATAGCCGGCGGACGCTTCCTACGAAGGGTGTTATATTCTAAAATATTTTATATAATTTCTTAGGCCTCTCTATTTCCTCCGGTACGATAATAGATAGATTAAATTTATCTCGGGTGTTATTTAAAACTATATTATAGTTAGTTTACCTACTTTTAGTTTAGGGTTCTTACTTACTTTACTACCCCTAGTTAGCCTTTTCGTTCTATTCTATAGGCTACTTATTAAGATAGGTAAGAGTAGAAAGTTACTTATAAACTTATATTATTATAGCTTTATCCGTATAATAAAATTATCTAAGCGCCTTATCCGGGCTACTATTAATAATTCGATCGATCTTATAATATTATTACTCGCGAAGCTAGCTTTAGCTTAACTCTTCGATTAGACTAAGTAATTCGAGGGCGACTTTCGCCCCTCGCCTAGACGATCTTATTTATCGCGTAGTAGCGGGGTTTTAATTAGACTCTTAATTTACGGTAGTATTAGAACTTCTATTCGCGGTACTATTAGAGGTACCACCTATATATTATTAGCATTTCCGCCTAATATATTATTTACCGAATCTTATATATTACTATTCGTAACCGTATTACTATTAGGGGTTCCGGCTAAGGTTCCCGATATACCTAGGAGGGTAGGGTATTAGATACTATCGTTATTAGGGGGTCTTAAGCTTATAATTAAGGAAGTCGTAGAATAGGGTTAACGGCTATAGATTTATCCTAGAATTAGGTTAGCTAATTTTAGCTACGAGCGTATTTCGGATTAAACGATTTCTAGTAACGAAATATACTATTAGGCCGACGGAGCTTTAAATCTCTATTAGAATAGAATATATAGAAATATAAGAATATAAAGTAGGTACTTATAGATAATAAAAAGAGTAAGCTAGCTAATTAATACTCCTATAGGCGCCGGCTTTAGCTAGGTTATCGGCGTAATTTAATTCTAGCTATATTTCGATCTAAAATATACTCTTTAGAAGGGGTATCTATAATAGGCGCCTACGGATCTAGAACGGGTGCTAGACTTATATAATTAATAAAGAATATATTTCTCCTCGCTATTCCTATTTACTATACTACGAATATAAAAAGAATAAAGCTTTTAACGCTATTAATACTATATATCGTTATAATATATATATTCCGGACTTATAGCGGATAAGCTAATATACTTTCCTTAGTCGCGCGGACGAAATCCTAGAGACTATTAATATCGAAATAAATATATTATAGAACTTAACGAGCGTTAATACTAGTGTAAAAGCGTCTATCGATAGTACGGAAATACCTTCTAGTATAGACCCTAATACTACTCCGGGAAGAGCTACGGCAGTAGTCGTATCGAGTAGATCTAGCGGTTATATTAGGCCTATATCTATAATTACTTAAGTACTAGAAGTAGGGCCGTCGGTCGGGATATAGATAGACTCTTTTATACCTATAGGCTTATCTTAGCCTAGCTACCGTAGTTTAACTAGCTTAGCTCTAACGATAAGTTAGTTATCGGGTTTAAAGTAATTAAATAATAGTCTCTAGGCGACCGGTAGCCTAAGGCCGAAAGCGTAAGCCTCTTCTTCTCTATTCTCTAGAAAGGCGTTAATAAGGAAAGTATAGAAGGAAGACGTTAGCTTACTTATCGTCCTAGGCTATATTATTAGAATATTTCTATAGGTAGACTATAGTAAAGATAGAACCTAGATAATATAGAAGAAGTTTCGACGGGCTATATAACGATTAAATATAAGGTAGAGACGCCCCCTATCTAGGAGCTTAGATATAGATACCGGTTATTAAGTAAAAACTGCGAGGCGTAGATACCTATATATAGAGTAAGTACGATATAAATAAGGTATGGCTGCGCCGTCTAAGCCTATATAAAATAGTGCGGCTAAGAGATATCGCTAGAACTAACTACTAACTATACGCTATTCCCTTTAATAACTACTTAGATTAAAGTCTTCCGATACTAATATTTATAATTTAAGGAAGACTTTCGTCTAAAATATAGAGATTAGATATCGTACCTAAACTTTAGCTCGGATATTTCACCGCTACCTTTCTTATAGTACGGAAAGTATAGCCCGTAAGAATAGTAGGTATCGAACTAGTTAGAATTAGGAGGATTAACTCGGGAGTTCTTCGAGCGGAAGTCTACTAATTTAATAAAATTTTACTATAAGATCTATCTACTATCTATACGCGAAGCCCCCTCGATCGGCGATCTCCGTAAGATAGGAGGCTTAGGGATCGTAAATACTCTCCTTTCGTCGACGATCTTTTCGCTAGTCTTCTACGCACGGCTTTCCTTAGACTCGCTAAGCTCTATTACTTCTATCTATACTCTATCCTCTCCTACTACTCCTCCTCCTCCTACTTCTCCTTCCTCCTCGTCCTTATTATTATCCCTCTCTTTATTTATTATTTTAAAGTCTTTAGGATACCGGCGGAAAGGGGGTAGAGTAAGGTTTATCTAATAGGTAACTTATAAGCGGTCTATATTATAGTAACTTAGATATTGGCTTATAATATCTTACTCCGATAGAGGCTATCCGGGTCGATCGGTCGATTTATAGGTATAGTATTTATTACTATAGCGAATAACTATATAAATGTCTACTCCTATTACTAGCGCTAGCTTATTTCCTTTTCTAAACTAGCTTAAACTTCGTTTACGGAACTTCTTATATACGGCGCGTCGGTTACTTCGTTAGATCGCTATAGAGTAGATGCGAAGGTATATATAACCTACTCGAATCTATTTAACGTAGCGGATTAATAGCGCTATCCCGTGCCGTAAGGGTTTAAGTTAGTATTTAGTAGAGCTATAATTAGACGCCGTATCTAAAATTAGATCCTTCGTCGGCGGATATTACTTAACCTATAATATATCTTCTTTACGTCGAAAGCGGGCTATATATATTAAAGGATCCGGATAGTAAACCTCGCCTCGATAACGCTAGAAGTAGATATCTCTAGATCTAGATACCTTTCGGTTAAGTATAAATTAGTAGCTATAGCTTAACCTTAAATAGTAATATTTAACTAATTTATACTACTAAAAGTTATAGACGTTACCTAGATATACGTAATTACCGCCGGAGCTATCTTCGGTTTAGTACTAATAATTAGAGCCGCGTCCTCTTTCGTCCGATTTCTTCGACCCTATAGCGTATTACTTATAAAGTATTTCCTCTACCCCTACGTTCTACGGCGGCACCGCTTCTTCGAACTATATACTCGAGCTTAAGTATTATTACATCTTCTCTACCTAGCCGTTAATATATTCTATAGTATATTTAGAGTATCCTCTATTAGAGAGCTAGGTACTCGGACGGGGACTTTATTACTAATTAATATAATACCTTCGTACTTCGGCTATTACCTAAGCTTCGCTAGCGATATATTAGGTCTTTCTATTATCGACTACCGGCGGATCCGTACTTCGACCGAAGTCTTATCCGTTCTTCTCGGTCTATATTACGCTATCGTTAATATAGCTAGCGTTATAAAGTCGAGATTATTTAGCGCTTTAGGCTAATTAGTTAGGTTTATAGTAAATTTATAATTCTTCTAGAAGTAATACGGAGACTAACGTATTCCCCTAGGCTATACTCGCTAGTAGCGCGCTTATCCTCTAATCGCTATAGCTATTTCGAGTACCCTCCTATAAGCTTTTCTTACGCGGCTATTAGGCTATCGTATTAGCCGCTAGCTATACTCTTTAGAAGTATACTACCTCGCGCTCGAAGCTACTACGTCTATACGTATATATTTCGACTAGCATTTTCCTCGCTACCTCTATCTTATACTACCTTATCGTCCTATACCGGAGCTTTAGCTTCTAGAGGGGCTACTCGCGAGCCCTAATTTCGAAGCACCGTAGTAGCGTTAGGATAACTATCGATATTCTAAGGTCGCTAGATATTAGAGCTAGCTAGTACGTAAATATATAGATACCTTCTATTAGCCTTTAGTCTTTCCTATAGAGTTACCCTTTCCTAATCGCTTCTTAGGAGGCTAAAGACGGAGTTACTAGTCTTAATCTCCTTATAGATCTAAGGAAAGGCTTAACGTAGAACCTATATACTTATACCGAGTACTATAGGGAACGCCCCGGTAAGGGAATAGATAGAATTTTAGACGAATATCCTAAAATAATTATTAAATTACTTAAACCCCGGGACGTATTATACGAATCGGTTAAGTAGGGGTTTAAGAGCACCGCCGTTAACTATTATAAATCTTACGAAATATTATCCGAGTTAATAGAGAAAGGTATTAAGAATATTTAGCTAACTAAATTCGGTTACGAACGTTACGAAAGCGAGCCTTAGAGGTCTAATTTCCGTCTAGTAATTATTAGTAGACCCTACGGTATAGGAACTCCTATTAGCGATTATAGAAAGGTCTTAATAATTACTACCGGATTCGGTATCGTCGCTTAACTACCGTATTTAAAATAGCTAGTATAGGGTTTAAATAATTACTAAGTCCGGACGCGGGAGATACGCTTAATTTAGTAATTATAGAGTTTTAGTAGGTCTATTAATCTCTACCGCTAATAAATTATTAATAGAGCTTTAGATAATCGAAGGCTAGTAATCGAACTAATAGATAGAGTCCTAAGGGAAGACACCGATACTAACCGTTACGTAAGTACCCTTACCTAAATAAACGAGATATATCCTTCTAACTAGAATTAGATATTCTATATCGAAGTATATTATAAGTTAGGAAATTTAGCGAAAGACCCTATAACGGTAGGTAGGTACGGCCGTCTTATCTATAAAAAGGGTATAATAGATCTATTAAAATTACTAGATAACCGATTAGTCCCTCGATTAGCTAGTGCGAGAGAGACTATACTAGTTACGGGTAAGTTAGGAACTAAATTCGCACGTAATAGACTTATACTTACTAGTATCCGTAAATAAATAAGTGCGGGACGAACTATAGGACCTCGTTTAGTTACGCCTAGATAAATTACGTTATTCGAACTAGACTATTTAATTTACCGAAAAATAACGTTTCTAGAACTCTATATAGCGAAGTAAGTTATAAGTATAGGTTTAACCGGCGGATAGTCGGTTATAAGGTATCTTTACGTAATTTAGTACTATAAATATTAGGGATATAGATATATAGCTAGTACCTACCGAGGGGAGGTACCGTGTGCGGAGTATAGTTAAGAACACAATATAAGGGAGTATAAAACGATCGCACTAGCGGTAAAGAAGGCTTATACTATAACCTACGTTATGCGTATACGCTATCTTATCGCTAGCGCACGACCTTCCTTATAGGGCTTAGCGCTTATAACGTACGGGGTAGACCTAGGGCCTTAGCGCCCGTATATCTACTAGGTACTCCTCCTAGTTTCTAAAGTTCTTTAGAGATTAGTTCTACTACTAAATAATATATATTATTACGCCTACTTAACGCTAACGCCGTAATATTACGTCTTTTATTATTAGGCTAGCTATCTACTAGTAATCCCTCTTATAATTCTAATCTCTCTACCTTTAAAAGGAAAAGGCCCGGTATCGCTACGATATCGCGTTTACCTCGTAATCGTATTTAGGAGTTACCCGATAATATATAACCCGAGCGCCGCGATAGCGCTACCTCGTTCGAGAGGTTCTCTTCCGTAGGAGCTATAACCCTAAGAGACGACGGTATAGAAGAGCGTCTTCTAGCCGCCTAAGAGGAGAATCGTCGCCTAAAATAATAGCTCGAGTTAGCGGAGTTAATAATCTATAATAAAATACTTCGTAACCCCGGAGCGCTAGCTAATCCTCCCGTAACCGCCGTTATACCGACGGAGTAAAGACCCTTAAAGTATATATTACGACCTAAAAGGATAAAGCCGTATAAGGGGTAAAGCGAGGGAGAGTATATACGCTAGTTCCGCGACGTCGAAATTAAGTTTCTTATAAGCGCCGAGTACTTTACTATTAATAAGGCTCGGATCGCTTATTATATAGACTCCCTAGAGGGAGACCCTAACGCTTAATAGTACTCTAGGTATATTAACTTTAGCTTAGAAGGAGTTACGTTTAAGTTTTTTAAGAAGTTTTTACTAGATCTAATTACTAATCCGGCGAGCCGTTAGCTCCTCGCCTATAAAAGGTAAGAGGAATTAAAGTAACGTTATAATTAGAAAGTCTCGGCCTTTAAGGCCTATTTAAAAGAATTAGAGTCCTAGCTTTATCTATTTATTAAGAAGTATAGAGCTAATAGCTTCCTAGTAAAACTTCGACTAGAGCTTAAGAATAAGATTCTAAGTACCGGTAAAGTAGCGATAGACCGTAAAGATATCTTCGCTTAAGTTATCTTACTAGAGAAAACTCTAGGGCGCGGGCGCTAAGGTAGCGGCTATACTCCTAGGAACTCTAAAGGGAAGGGTTCCTAGAAAAAATCTTAAAATAAGAACTAGCCTTCGGAAAATCGGGTTTCGAAGCCTAAGGGTTCGAAAGGCGATAGCGCTTAAATAGCGTAATCTAAAAGGAAAGGCTATAATTATAATTCTAATCTCGTTTACTATTATTATAGAAAGCTAGGGTATACTAGACTAAACTACTCTAATAACGATAAACCGTAGACGTATAATAGCGTCGGTACGGTATCGTTAAAAAACGACTCGCCCCCGTATCCGCCTTAGAAGCGGGGGAAGAAAAGCGACTAATAGAGGTACACCTATCTATCTTTATAAAGGGATAGTCTCTTCTTTAAGGTAACTAGCGGTAAGTAGTA
>JAABUI010001488.1_pt1 | contig 13554 bp, 11 predicted proteins | sample 5559111 | NCBI WGS metagenome assembly JAABUI01 (sample SAMN10711870, study PRJNA513365) | rock metagenome | isolation source: Antarctica rocks | place: Antarctica: Victoria Land, Buttleship Promontory
AGACGAAGCTGATCATCGAAGTTCAGATCAATAAACATAGACGAAACGTCATCTATGAAGTAGATGACTGAATTTGACTATCTTCTAGAAACGTCAAGACAACAAGACTCTGCAAAGATTTGAAAGACAAACAGCTAGATCTCTATCAAATCACTGTCAAAGTGAGTATCTTCTATCATCTTCGTCTATCAGTCAGCATGAAGCATCTGCATTCGATGTTCAGCTCGAAGCTACTGCGATCGTATTCAGAAGACTTTCTATCAGAACAGCATTCAGAATCACTCAGGTCAATCACTATCAAAGACGATGAACACTGAGAGATAGACGATATATTGAACTTCAGACGCTATCGAGATCGAATACAGTACAAAGTCAAATGAACAGATCTAGATAGAAACGACGAATGATACTATGTCAATAAAGGGGAATTCGATGGCTCAGAGAAAGTTTTGAACGAATTTCATAAGCTATATTCAAACAAACCGCGCTAAATATCGGAATAACTATCAACAAAAGCGAGCAGATGAACTACATTCATGCGAACATGAATTTTCGAAGAGAGGGGTAATGTTACGAGCGTACCAAGGCTGAACAAGGCTGAAGCTCTAATCAATTCGCATCAGGTTTGACTCAGATATGACTCAGATATGACTCAACACTCTTTTTCTTCCTCAACACTCTTTTCTTTCATCAACATCTTGTTCATCTACATCACATTCTTCTCGTGTCACAAACACATTTCTTTCAGGCCTAGCGCAGTCTCTGAACATTACATAAATAGAAGCTTTTGTATCAATCTTCTTCTGTATTCTTAATATTCAGTTATAGCTACCTCTAAAGATCAAGCACTATCAACCCTGATCTTCATTGATTGTATCATCTAGGCACGGTCCTGACACTATGTCAATCAGATGAAAAAGTGCTTCAGAATCATTAACTCGCTCTCTTTGTGATTTGACTGCTACTTTTAAAAATTCATCAAATTTCTTATTAAATTCATCATATTATTAAACAAGCTGATCATTTCTTTTAATTTAAACTTTCAACACTGAAAATGAGTTTTCTATAAGATTATAGTCAAGCGAGTAAAGTGACAATTTGACAAGATGCATCTTAAAGCTTTCACATAACTCATCAAGCTCTGCTGATTGATAAATTCTAGCATTATTCATGATCATCATTGAATGTGATTCTATCTTTTCAGAATTGCATATAGAAAGCATCTGTGATCACATGAAGTTCAGAAAGATCTTTTTTGTTATGAAGTTGTAATGCATCTTTCATGTAATGTATTCATCAATAAAAAATGCTGATAAAATGCTTCATCTCTTTGATCATTTTAAACTTTAAGTGATGTGCAAAGATAAATTGATTAAGACTCAATCATACTTTTGATCAGCTAACGAGCAAGCATTAGCATGATTAAAAAGAGTAAAGAAGAAAAGAAAGTTGAATTTATCTGTTCACTCACAAGCAACGCTTTCATCGAGAAAGATTAGCTGATCAAATGTTCAGCTCATAAGTCGTTGTTCTCATTCATTGCGAAGCTTCTCATCGCGCTCAGCAGCGACTCTTTGAGTGATCTTTCTGCTGTATCTAGCTTCTTTGAGCATTCTGCTGATACAAACTCGTCGTACAGAAATCAGATCATGTCATTCTGATAGATGATGAATCGTTGACTGAGAAAGTCAAGAAGCTTCTGAGCATGATACTCACTCAAAAGTCTTGATCTATCAATCATATCAAATGCAGATGTCACATCGCTGAAATGAAGATGTTTTTTACGCATACGATTGATCTGCTGTCTGATAACATGAGTGACTTTGTGTATGAACGTTGTGCTATCGCCACGGGCTAGATGAAACTGAATCTCGTCTCTAAGATCCTGGATAAGAGCTTGAGGCATGGTAGGTAGGACAGGATTGCTCCCGTGTGAGGCTGAGATTTGTATAGCTTCAAAAATGAAGCTTTGGGGTGTTTTGGGGATGTGGGGATGATATCTAGGTATTTGCTCTATTTGCACCAAATTTGAGGCTGATTTGTGGGTTTTCCCCGCCAAATTCGCTAAAACCCGAAAACTGAACTAGACTTTCGAATACAACGATATCATCAACGACTTCTTGCGGTGTCAAGAGCAGATCGTGAAGCACGAGAACGCCGTGTATGAAGATAGACTTGATGCTTACTTCCCACCGGCGCGCAATATAAAGAAGCATCCCCTAGAGGATATCGATTTCCAGCAGATAAGTCGTCTGCTCCGATTCAGTGGTAAAGCAGATGCAGGAGAGACACCAAAGCTATACTATATCCTTCGCACTATACAAGAGCTTGACCGCTTGCCATTTCTCCATGCGAAGGGCTTTAACGATCTATGGTTCCCATTCCCTCAATCTTCGTTGGCGCGGAGTTTCTTCCAGAATTCTTCATCGCCAAGAGCATTTACACAAGCTCAACAGCACGTCTGCAGCTCACGTTGGGCCGAAGATGTTCATCTCAATTTCACGCGCGACGACGATGAATACTTGGACAAGCTGAAAGATCTCGGGTCCGGTGGAACAGGTTTCGTGGATCATGTCTGGTGTCCTTCATTTCGCAAGAATTATGCTCGGAAGGTTATTACTCGCAGTCCCGAAGGCCTCCGCCTATTCGCCAAGGAGATCAAGATGCTCAAAGCCGTGGACCATCACCACTGTGTCTCTCTGATAGGTAGCTACACCGATACGAGAGTCATAGCTATGCTTTCCGAACCTGTCGCGGATATGAATTTAGGCACATTCCTCGACGCTGCACCTATACCTACGGACCGGAAGGACTTGCTGCAGACATCCTTTGGATGTCTAAGCGTTGCGCTTGCCTACTTGCATGAGAATGGTATACGGCATAAGGATATAAAGCCACAAAATATTCTCATTCATATCAATACACTGCTTCTGACCGACTTTGGCTTGAGCGCCGACACCATTAGCGACTCAACGAGTTTGGCCAGTAACACACCACGCTATTGCTCTCCGGAGGTTGATGATGGTTTTCGCAGAGATGAGGCATCTGATGTCTGGTCCATGGGATGTGTCTTCTATGAGATCATATCAGCCTTGAGAGGATCATCGATAGCAGAATTGAAGACATTCTTCAAGAAGACTGGCTCCAGGAGATTGAACTTCAAAGATAACCCTGACGCGATCAGCTCATGGCTTCTGGCAGAGGTTGATCCACCTGCAGCGCTTGGACAGATGGCCACAACTGCTATGTCCTTGGTATCTATAATGCTGTCTTTTGCACCGGAAGAAAGACCATCAAGTTCCTCTCTAGTGCAAAGCTTTGGTAATGACTATGTACCGTCCGCTTTTTACAATCGGTGTTGTAAACAGCAATTACTTGCAGCGGCTTCGAATTCTTTACGCCCTCGGTCTCACGATTTCCTGAAGCCCGTTGCTGCTCAGCAGTATTCTCTTCCTCTCCATTCTTCCCTCATGGCCTCACCCCAGCTCACAGCTTCTCAAAAGTCGGCACCTTCTTCCTCCTCCTCCTCCTCCTCCTTCTCCTCTCTCCACCCTCGGTCGCCCTCACCACTTCACTCTTCTGCAACGTCGCCCCATCCCAAATCCCCGTATACCTCAACCGATCCGCCACCAAATAATCCCGACTATAGTTCACTACCTCCTTCGTCCCCTGCATCGCAACGAAGCTCTTCAACGTCACACTCTTACACCACTGCAGCGCTCTCACCGTCAGTTTCAGGCGATGATACACCACGTATATTGCAGTACCACTCGCTTGTTCACGAGCCTAAGGGGACTTCACTTTCCCAGGAATCGAAGGGGACTAGTCCTTCGTCAATAAGAATTGATTCATCGGCAGACTCTCATGAAACGATGCTGGAAGCACGCAAGCTGAGCAAACAACACTCTGATACCTTCACGTCTCCGGCAAACCTCGTTACTTCTTATAATGACGTCGGACGGAAGAAAGAAGCGCTGGATTTAAGAGAAAAGAGGCTGGAAGTACAGAGACGTACATTGGGTGAAGAACATCCTGGTACTCTTAATTCTATGGCTGATCTCGCCGTTTCTTATTATGACGTCGGGCGGAAGAAAGAAGCGCTGCAGTTGAGAGAAAAGACGCTGAAAGCACGAAGGCGTATATTGGGTGAAGAACATCCTGATACTCTTAATTTTATGACTAGCCTCGCTTTTTCTTATGATGACGTCGAACGAAGGAAAGAAGCGCTGCAGTTGAGAGAAAAGACGCTGAAAGCACGAAGGCGTATATTGGGTGAAGAACATCCTTATACTCTTAATTCTATGACTAGCCTCGCTTTTTCTTATGATGACGTCGAACGAAGGAAAGAAGCGCTGCAGTTGAGAGAAAAGAGACTGGAAGTACAGAGACGTACATTGAATGAAGAACATCCTGATACTCTCACATCTATGGCTGACCTCGCCGTTTCTTATGATAGCGCCGGGCGGGAGAAAGAAGCGCTGCAGTTGAGAGAAAAGACGCTGAAAGAACGAAGGTTTATATTGGGTGAAGAACATCCTGATACCCTCACATCTATGACTGACCTCGCCGTTTCTTATGATAACGTCGGGCGGACGAAAGAAGCGCTGCAGTTAAGAGAAAAGACGCTGAAAGCATAAAGGCGCAAGGAGAAAAAAGCTCTCAGAAGCGCACTCAAAATTATTCTTAATCTTTTCAAATAAGAATCTTAAATCTATTTAATCTCAAAGTATAGATCAAGAACAACCTTACGCTTATTTTTGCGATGATTACCGCAATAGGCACACACTTCGAAGCTAAAGATCAATCATAACGTGTTAAAGGAGCTTCGCCTCTCTCGAGTCCTGAACCTTATCAATCTTAGCTCTCTTGCAACCAAGCTCGTGGGACTCGGGAGTTATCAGCAATGTGCTCATGTGCTTCCCTGCTTCAACGGGCTCAGTTTCTTTTGATTAATAATCGAGCGCTTCTTCTCAATCAAAGGAGCCTTCATAACGCTCTGCCTTTAAAGATCATACGCTCGTTCCTTAGTCAATTAAGTGTTTCCTGTCGGAATTATGATACTGAACGTCTGCCACGACTCTGTATAATTTCTATGCGTGTGTCAAGTCGTTTCACCTGTTTCACTAAGCTACAATTATGTCGTGGCAAGCTCCCCTAGATCTCAAGATCAATCGCTTGCTCATTATAAATTGCAAACCTCGCCAAATTCAATGCCTCTCTCTGCAGCCAGCCCGCAGAAGCCCTCACAGATCTGCCTACCAATAGGTCCTCAGCTTTGAACCCCCCAGAATTTCCTAGGAAAATCTGGCAAACCGCGAAGACCAGCGCCGCAGGTCTGGAGGAGGCAGAGCGAAAAGCTATCTAGACCTGGGTGAAGCTAAACCAGAAGCACCACTACGAGGTCGTGACAAAGCACAGCGCCGAGAGCTACGTTCTTGAGAAGTTCTCGCACCGGCCAGACATCGCAGAAACCTTCCTCGACCTGGAGGACAACATGATGCGAGCCGATCTCGTGAAATACCTCACCCTCTCCGGCGACGACGGGATTCGACTTTAGCCTCCTCCTCGTCCATGAGATCGGTGCCTCCGCCGGCGATGACTGACGGATGGAATGGTCGTCACCCGCTGAGCTCACCCTCTCGTCTTCAAGGTCTCTCGGCGAGGAATTCGCCTTGCATCTGTTCGACAGCCTGATGCTGCAAGGCGGGCGGCATGCCTCGATCCATTCCATTGTATTGTAACATTCTTCTTTTAGACTCAAAATCCGTAATTTTCGGAGAACTCATCCAACTCCTGAAAACACTGCTGGAGGTCTTATCGTATAGCCTCCAATATTTTTATCTTCATGTTGTTTTGCTTGCTTGCAATGCGTGACAGTAAACACAGACATGATCGCCAAGACCCTGACTGATGACGTGTCCGACAACCCAATTACTACATAGTAGATAAGTCTCGGAAGCGAACTTTGACACTGACAGCTTAACCAGGCGTGGCCAAGGAAGCAAAGAAGCTGCGCTATCAGTTGCGGTCTACGCTCCCTGCCAAGCTCCCTTCGAGGTAAAGATCAAGGACAGCTAGAATCGCTGTGCCTGCAAGGCAATCTGGGCACTTACGGGCATGACCACCGCTGGTATGGCAACAATAGATTGAGGGTTAATCATGTGTGTTTGTTTCCGCCTATCTTTCTGGAACCAATGTTGAGATGATTTGTCCAAGAAGCGGACGATGTTGATGTATGCTGCAATTGTATGTGCGCACATTTAAGATTTGCCATATATCAGGTTCTGTCACGCATAATTGGACAAAAAAAGGCGCTACCTGAGTTGGGGAACGTTCTATAGGATTGAGGTGCAGCACTAGAATAACTTCTTCCTTCTGCAGCCAAACTTGCAAGCTGTTGGAAGTGTTTTGTCAAGAGCCTACGTACTGGCGTTCATCAACGTATTAGCCACTCGCAGCATTGTCTAAGTTATCTCGAACCATCTACGTCCTTCTCATCTTCTCTTCCACAATCCTCCCCACCATCTTCTCCAGCACCCCCATGTCACTTACTCCCTCCCCTTCAAAATACCCCTTCACGCTCTTTTCAACATACTTCCCCACCATATCCACCTCCACATTCACATCCTCCCCCGTCTTCTTCCCCGCCATCACAACCCTCTCTTGCGTATATGCAATCAGCATAACCTCCCACCACCCCTCACCATCCTCCACCTTCGTAATTGTCAGACTCGCCCCATCAAGCGTCACGTATCCTTTCTCCACTATGTATCTCAGCACCTCTTTTTCGCGGGGCTGCAACCGGAAAACCAGAGAGTTGCCATCGGGGGTTACGGAGAGGATTTTGGCGATGGTGTCGACGTGGCCTTGAACGAAGTGGCCGCCCATGCGAGTCGAGGCGGAGACGGCGCGCTCGAGGTTGACATAGGAGCTGCGGGCAAGGGAGCCGAGATTGGTGCGGCGAAGGGTTTCACGGGAGACCCCGACCTTGAAGTTGTCAGGGGTGAAGGAGGTTATGGTGAGGCAGGTTCCTTATCGCAAGGGTCAGCAGTTGGCTTCATACTATGGCGTTGAGGGCGGGGGGAAAGCAGTCCTGGACTACCATTGATGCTGATGCTATCACCAAGATGAGCATCTGTGAGGATGTCGGCACATTCAGAAATGGTCAGCGAAGTTCCACCGCCACCGCTGGCAGTGTCATCTTGCTTCTCGAGGGCGGAGACAGCTGGCTGGGTCAGCTTAGCTGGAGGTCTTGGTTGATGTTGTGAGCTGATGTAGGTGCTTACTACCAATAGCCTCGACAATACCGGTGAACATGATTCAAAGATGTATCACCGTCGATAAGCAATGAACTCGGATGGAAAATGTAGAGTGTGGATTGTCGAGGAACATATATCTACGTAATTATGTATATTTCGGAACCTCGGCTGCGGGGCTTCATGATCCTTCCCCCGCCTGCTTTCAGTTCTTACCTTTAATCACCACATGCTTCGAAAGGTGAAATGAGTATGTCCAGATTTTTTCGGTGCCTTGCAAAGCATCAGAGGCAGATTAATATCCTCAATGGTTCGAGATTCCCAAGATACCAAAGTTTCGCCACGGCGGCTACGGAGTCACCAACTTTGCCCCTGGCCGGCATTCGGGTGCTGGACATGACTAGGGTTTTGGCTGGAGTACCTTAAGCTCAATCGGTCTATTTGCGATTCCAGACTAACCTCTTGTACAGCCTTATTGTACACAAATACTTGGAGACCTGGGGTAGGCAGCCACAAACCCAGTATGCACCTCCCAAGAGGTGGGCGCCAAGTCAAGAATTTCTCCAAGCTGATACACAGAATTTTGCAGCGCAGAAGTCATCAAGATAGAGCATCCCATAAGAGGCGACGATACAAGAGCATGGGGACCGCCATACGCAAAACATATACGAGGAGATCATACAGATAGTCCCGGAGAGAGTGCCTACTTCTTGTCGGTGAGCATTGACGTAATGGGGAATTAGAGCAATTTCTGAACGGCTCTTTCCTCAGGTCAACCGGAACAAGAAGTCATTGGGACTTTCTTTTGCCCAACCTGATGGAATTGAAATCCTGCATAAGCTCGTCAAAGATTGTGATGTCTTAGTGGAGAATTACCTCCCGGACACTCTCAAGAAATACAAAATGGACTTCCAGAGTGTTAACCAGATCAATACAGGAATTATCTACGCTAGCATCACTGGTTACGGGCAGACGGGTCCATACCGGAAAAGGGCCGGCTACGATGTCATGGTTGAGGCGGAGATGGGATTGATGCACATTACGGGATCGAGAGATGGTCCACCAGTGAAAGTGGGAGTTGCTGTGACAGACTTGACTACAGGACTGTACACCTCCAATTCCATAATGGCAGCACTTCTGGGGCGAGCGAGGACAGGCAAGGGGCAGCACATCGACGTGGCTCTGAGTGACTGCCAGGTAGCAACTTTGGCGAATATGGCAAGCTCGGCTTTGATAAGCGGACAGCCTGATTCGGGCCGATGGGGAACCGCGCATCGTGTGTCCATTGCGCTTCTTGAGGATCATACTTGTTGCTGACATGTTTCAGCGTCTATTGTCCCATACCAAGGCTTTAAAACTAGAGACGGGGATATTCTGCTAGGAGGTGGTAATGATCGATTGTTTGGCATTCTCTGTGACAAGCTTGGAAAGCCGGAATGGAAGTCAGACAAGAGATTTTTCACGAATAACTCGAGAGTTAAGAATCGAGTGACTCTTGAAGTCCTGATTGAGGAAGTAACGCGGAAGAGAACAACGGCTGAATGGCTGGAGCTCCTTGACGAGAGCGGTATGCCTTATGCTGCAGTGAATGACATTCAAGGAACATTGAATCACCCCCATGGTAGGTCATAACCATGGATATATCTGAGATCGCCAGTGACTGACGTCCGTAGTGTTGGCCCGTGATATGGTGAAAGAAGTCGAGCACCCAACCTGCGGTCCTATGAAGCTCGTTAACACGCCTGTCAAGTACTCGTACTCAGAACCCAGCATAAGAATGCCGCCACCACTGCTAGGACAGCATACTGATGAGGTTCTTGGAGATATCTTGGGTATGAGTGAGACATATATTGCTAAATTGAAGGCCGAAGGGGTTGTAGCTTGATTGTATATAGATCTAGATAAGGAACAGAAGTGAGGTATATGTGGTGCTAGCACCCGAAATTGATGATTTTGGCGCCAACTAACAGGACCGCTGTTGGAGGCAGGAATAGCCTAACAAAATAGCCCAACAATCGGCCCAACAATAATTAGTCAGCCGAGCGGGGGGATAAATACCCGTTCGGCCAGTTTAGAATTAATCACTCCTTTTCCAATAGAAATCTGAACAGCCAGTTCAGTAGTTTTCAGATGGCGACCATGCCGCGATGGCTTCTTTTCTATAAGAACCAGACGCATCAGACGCATCTCTATATCGTTCAAAGGACTGAACGTGTAGAAGTTACTACGTTCGAAGGACTGAACGTAGTAGATGAAAAGCTCAAGAACCACATCCGACCCCACACTCACACCGCCATCAATCCCCTCATATGCTCGATTCACTGTCAGTAGCAGAACTCGTTCAATAAGATGAACTGCTAAGCTATCAGTCAGAATCAAAGCATCGTCATCACCATCACTAGATTCTACCTCATCGACAGAACATTCTACCTTCTCAAAACTCTCATCAGCAATCTCACCAGATTCTAGATCACATATTCTCAGAGCTATCTTCAAGATGAATGATACAAAGATAAAATCTTTTAAGAAATTGAAAGATGAAAGAGAAGATTCGACAGAATACTTGAAAGATATTGAGTGAGTCTATGCTCAGAACTTCTCGTTCAACGAATCTGAAGCTGCGATTGAAGTCTACAGATTCAAAACATTTCACATTCTATTTCGTCAAAATCTGAAACACAAAGCACATGATTGATATCGTGAACTGAATTCAAAGATCAAGAATAACTGAAACGAACTCATCAAAAAGTTCTCAGCAAATTACAAGATCACGCTCAAAGATGCTCAGATCAAGAAGTTCGAGCTCAGAGTACAACTAGCAAACCTGATTGAGAAGAATTTCGAAACTATCTTTGAGTATCTAGATAAAGCGAACGATTTAGCTGTCAAGCTATCATTCGATGACATTGATGTAGAAATGACAGTTCTCAAAGAAATGAAAGACGACAGTAAGAAGAAGAAGATGTCTTTTGAATGCAACAAAGACGCTAATTACTTCTATGACATGATCAAGAAGCTGATCAAAGCTGTCTACAGCGAAGTAGAAAAGATCAGTTCATTTGATCTCAGTTATAAGAAGTTCATGCAGATCAGCTTAAGAAATAGTGAAATCATCACTACGAATGAACTGCTCAGACAGATTCTCATCAATATCAATGTCGCGTTTTCGACTCTTCTTCAGAAAATGAGATCTCTCAACACGACAGTAGCATCAGACATCTCTATAGCAAAGTCGAAGATCATGATCACAGTTAGTTCTAGTTCTAGTGACAGAAATCAGAATCAACGAAAGTACAAGAGCATCAACGACGTCGAGTGTTATGTCTGCGAGCAGAAAGAACACTATGTCAGTGCTTATAGAAAAAAGAAAGAACAGAGAAACAAAATTCTAGCTCATGCTGTCATATCTGATCAATCGATAGTAAGCAGCAAGATGATTCTAGTGAATGAAGAGTATGAGCTATCAGCGATGACGACAGCTCAATCTCAGAGATCAGCTATAAAGCAAAGTCTCGCAGTCATGAGAAAATCAGAAATCAAGAAAATCGCAGCTGCGAGCAAACAGAAAGTCAGATTCGATTTCATCGCACTAGAAAGAGAAATTCATCAGAATGATGATGAGAAACAGAAGCTGAAAACTTCGAAAGATATGAAAGTAGAGAAGAACAATGAACTCGTTCTTTGAGAATCTACTTTCAAAGCAAATCAAACTAGAAAGAAACTGTCTCAGATCAAGATCAGCAAGATTGAAAAGATTCAGAAACTGATGACGTCGAAAGAACTCAAATCTACGAATTCAATTAAAGAAATGCAGAGTCGTGATAGATTCAATATCAGTAGAATTCTTGATCTATCGCTAGAACTCACTGTCAAAGAACTATTGAATCAATCTGATATCATCGTCAAAGATCTGACATTTAACATGCAGAGATTTATTTCTAGATATAGAATCAAGAGGTCAAAGATCAACGTCGAAGATCAAGAAGCGAAAATCGTGCAAGTCAATATGTCGATTTCTGCTGCGATTCTATCGTCGAAAGTAACGATCAGAGCATATGAAGATGACGATTCAAGCAAATCACTGATGATCAACTTCTGAATAGAAACTCAGCATCTATCAAAGTCACTGCTGAATGAAGATTCTCTAGTGAAACTACTCAATCAAAAGATCTACAACAAGATGAAATCGAAATCAAGAATTCGAACTGACGAATATATTCAAATTAGCTTGATCAATGATTTCGTCACTACACTACGAAAATATGTTTTGATTTCGATCAACGTAGAAGAAATTGAAGCTGTCATTAAAGCTTGACTGATAGATGTAGAAGTATACGATCTACTACTGAGAGTTTTCTGACTTAGAAGAGTGCACTGCAATCAAAAGTATGATCAGAGCAAAATCATCATCATGAGAAATGATATGACAGTAAGAGAGATATCAGCTCAACTGATGTCTGTGTCTACGAATCTATCTGTGGTGAAATTGAATGAAGATGATGATTGAACGACAGATGAAGTCTGTCAGCATCTGTTAGAGAAACAGAAAAAAGCACAGCTCTGAATTTTCTATCAGAGAGAGTTCGAAGCCGAAATCAAGCAACTGAGATCATCATAGTCGCTATTGCATCAATGACTTTAGAAGCATCGAGCTATCACTCAATGCTTACTACTAGAGACTCGACCTCAGAAGATCTGAAACCCTTGTCATTTACGAAATATGCACTGAGCAGAGAAGACGTCTTTTTCATCGAAAGACGTCTCGAAGTACGAGAGCTTAGTCAGAAAGAAAGAGAGATGATCAACGAATGATTTGAATTAAGCAAAATCACGATAGAATCGAAGATGAATACATCAGTCAGAATTGAGAAGACAAAGAGACTACTCTATATCTGAAGAGAGTGTTTTGCTGAATCAGTACGAAATATTAAAGTCACAGACATAATCGAACATTTCATTGACCTGAAATCAAATGCAAAATCGATCAAAGAAACATTATTCAAATATACAGCTCAGGAACGAGAGTTCGCTAATATCATTTTTTCGACTATGAAAGATGTCGAAATAATAGTTAGAAGAAGCAGTGCTTGAAGGGCTCGAACGAAGTTCCCGCTCAAAAAGAAAGAATCTACTCAGCTACGAGTGATACACAATTTCATATCGATTAACAGTCATACGATCAAATCACAGTATTCGATTCATAGACTGAAGAAAGTGATTGACATACTCATCAAACTCGAATTCATGATATATTTTATCAGTGACGCAGTCAATAGCTACTGAGAAATCTCAATGAGAATTACTGACATCAACAAAATCGAATTTCTAATCTTCAATGATCAATGAGTATATCTTCGAATGAGTCAAGAATTGAAGAGAACGACTCATATCTACTCTCAATTCTCGAACCTGATCTTCGATTTTCTATCAGCTAATGAAGTGAGAGTGAGAAGAATGCTCACTATTCTAGACATCAGAAAGAATACGACTTTTTCGATCTACATGAATGATCACGTCGTCTCTGTCAGAATCTTTGATTCGATGTTTAAGTTTCTACATCGACAATACTTTTCTCGAGTCATCTTTGAATCGATGTATTTATTCGAGCATAAAACAGTGATAATGAGTGATAATCTAGATCTTCTAGAATTTCAAGAAATGTCAGAAGAATTGAGACTTTCACTGAAACACAGAGAGAAGATTATTAACTGATCTAATCTCACTAATCAAGCGAAACTAGATGCGTTTCTATGACTCACTTCGTTTCTAAGAATCTTTATTTCAGAGCGAGCAGAACATGTTCTCAAGCTGAAAGAAGTCTATCTGATAGAGGTTTCAGTCGAATCTAAATCAAAGAAATCTCATGACGATGAGATAGAGAAGTGTGACAAGAATCTCATCAAAAAGAGATCAACTACTCGTTCAAAGAAGCTCACTATTCGAAGAAAATGAGCGAAGAAGAACTCGTTTGACTGAGACTTTAGTCAACAGAAATCATTCAATCACATCAAGAAATTCATCACAAATAACGTAATGATCGAAGCGAATTCAGCTGCACAGTATTATCTAGTCATCGACGCTAGTAAAAGAGATGTGAAAGAAGTTCTTTTTCAATTGAAAGAAGTATTCACAGAAATGAAAGCAATTTTCAAGCTTCTATCAAACGAGAGAATCATCATTGTTAGGGGCCAGCATAGAGCGAGTCATATGGGTGTAATGTAACGAGTATATAAATGCTAAGGAAGGAAAGTATCTAGAAGGGAAGAGCCGGCTATCTATATGACTCAGGAGAACATAA
>JAABUI010001489.1_pt1 | contig 13550 bp, 10 predicted proteins | sample 5559111 | NCBI WGS metagenome assembly JAABUI01 (sample SAMN10711870, study PRJNA513365) | rock metagenome | isolation source: Antarctica rocks | place: Antarctica: Victoria Land, Buttleship Promontory
CTGCGCGGCCACCGCAACGCCCGCTCCACTGGTCAGCTCGGCCCACTCGTCCAGCAGGCTCGAGTCGACCTGTCGCACGAGCTCGCCGAGCCAGCTCGTGATGTCCTCGAGCTCCTCGGTCCGCGCCTGCTCGGGCACGCTGCGCCGCAGGGCCTTGTAGGCGTCGGCCAGGTAGCGCAGCACCAGCCCCTCGGAGCGCGCGAGCCCGTACACCCCGACGTACTCGTTGAAGGTCATGGCCTGCTCCCACAGGTCGCGGGCGACCGCCTTGGGCCGCAGCTCGTAGTCGGTCACCCACGGGTGGCCGCGGCTGTAGAGCTCATACGCCGCGGTGAGCAGCTCCTCGAGCGGCCGGGGGTAGGTGACCTCCTCGAGCAGCGTCATCCGCTCCTCGTACTCGATCCCGTCCGCCTTCATCTGCTGCACGGCCTCGCCGCGTGCCTTCCGGCGCTGCGCCGACAGCACCTGCCGCGGGTCGTCCAGAGTCGCTTCCAGGACCGACAGGACGTCCAGTGCGTACGTCGGGGAGTCGCGGTCCAGCAGCTCCAGGGCCGCCAGGGCGAACGTCGACAGCGGCTGGTCCAGCGCGAAGTCGGCCTGCAGCTCGACCGTGAGGCGCACCGTGCGGCCCTCCGCATCCGGAGTCGTGACCCGCTCGACGACTCCCCCGGCCACCAGCGCCTTGTACGACGAGATCGCCTGCCGCACGTGCCGCCGTCGGGCCGCGGGACTCTCGTGGTTGTCGAGCAGCAGGTGCCGGGCGTGCGCGAACGCATCGCCGGGCCGCGCGATCAGGTTGAGCAGCATCGCCGAGCTGACCCGAAAGCTCGAGGTCAGCGTCTCGGGCTCGGCCGCGACCAGTCGCGCAAAGGTCTTCTCGTCCCAGGACACAAACCCCTCGGGCGCGGTCTTCCGGCGTACCGACCTGCGCTTCTTGGGGTCGTCGCCGACCTTGGCCAACGCCCGCTCGTTCTCGATGACGTGCTCGGGTGCCTGCACCACGACCGTGCCCGCCACGTCGTACCCGGCCCGGCCGGCCCGACCGGCGATCTGATGGAACTCGCGCGCCTTCAGGTGACGGGTGCGCACTCCGTCGTACTTGCTCAGCTGGGTGAACAGCACCGTTCGGATCGGCACGTTGATGCCGACCCCGAGGGTGTCCGTGCCGCAGATGACCTTGAGCAGGCCGGCCTGTGCGAGCTGCTCGACCAGGCGCCGGTACTTGGGCAGCATCCCGGCGTGGTGCACGCCGATGCCATGCCGCACCAGCCGCGACAGGGTCTGCCCGAACTTCGTGGTGAAGCGGAAACCGCCTATCAGCTCGGCGATCTGCTCCTTCTCCGCCTTGCTGCACATGTTGGTGCTCATCAGCGCCTGGCCCCGCTCGACCGCCGACTCCTGGGTGGCGTGCACGACGTACACCGGCGCCTGGTGGGTCTCGAGCAGCTCGGTGACGGTCTCGTGGATCGGTGTCAGGACGTACTCGAACCGCAGCGGTACGGGCCGCTCGACACCGGTGACCACGGCCGCTGCCCGGCCGGTGCGCCGCTCGAGGTCCGCAGCCAGCCGGGTGGTGTCGCCAAGGGTCGCGCTCATGAGCAGGAACTGCGTGCCGGTCATCTCCAGCAGCGGCACCTGCCAGGCCCAGCCGCGGTCGGGGTCGGCGTAGAAGTGGAACTCGTCCATGACGACGAGCCCGATGTCGCTGCTGGCGCCCTGCCGCAACGCACGGTTGGCCAGCACCTCGGCGGTGCAGCAGATGATCGGGGCGTCGGGATTGACGCTGGCGTCCCCTGTCGCCATCCCGACCCGCTCGGCGCCGAACACCTCGCACAGCGCGAAGAACTTCTCGCTCACCAGCGCCTTGATCGGGCCAGTGTAGACACTGCGGCGCCCGTCGGCCAGAGCCGCGAAGTGCGCCCCGACCGCGACCAGGCTCTTGCCGCTGCCCGTCGGCGTGGACAGCACGACGTGGCTGCCACCGACGAGCTCGAGCAGCGCTTCCTCCTGTGCCGGGTAGAGCGTGATGCCGAGGGAGTCGACCCAGGTCGTGAAGGCCTCGAGCGCCTCGTCCGGGCCTGCACCCTCGGGCAGCCGGTCGGCGAGGGTGGTCACGACGGGCACGTTCCCACGAGTGCCGACCACAGCGGCGGGCGCGGGGACGGCATCACGTCCTCACCGTCCCACGATTCGGTAGAGGCTGAAGCCGGAGGCGTCGCTGCTGCCACCAGCACAACAGCAGCATGGCAGTCGGTCGGCCCCACCCGACCGACGTGTGCACGCTCACGCGGCTGCCCGTCACCTCCGCCGTCCTGCTGTTGTGCAGGTGTCGACGGGAGCCAGCCCGGTGGCGGCCGGCCCCGCTGTCCCTCGGAGGCTTGCGTCGCGATGGAAATTCGCTCAGCGGGCGCGGCCGGTGGACCGTCGGGTCGGCGCCTGACCGGCCCGGGCTGCGAGCTCTGCACGGGTGCGAGCCGGCCCGCCAGAGGTCCGCGAGCCGGCCCTGGACGTAGACGACGAACGGCCGGACGAACCCGTGCCCGACGGGCCCGTGCCCGACGAGCCCGAGCCCGAGCGCGAACCCGTGCCGGTGCCGGTGCCGGCCTGGGTCGCGCGTGGCTGGGCAGAACGCCCGCGACCCCCGCCGGTACCGCGTGGCGAACGGGGTGTCTCGGCGATGACCGGCGCGGGTTCGACATGGGCCGCGGCAGGTCCGGTCAGCGCCGTGATCGCTGCGTCACCGGGGCGCACCGAGGCGGTGGTCGGGCGGATGCCCGCCTGCTTTGCCAGGACACGGACCTCGGAGCTCTGGTCCGGGGTGGCGATGGTGACGACGGTGCCTCCGGCGCCGGCCCGCGCGGTACGACCGGAGCGGTGCAGGTAGGCCTTGTGCTCGGTCGGTGGGTCGACGTGCACGACGAGCGCGATGTCGTCGACGTGGATGCCCCGCGCCGCGATGTCGGTCGCCACCAGCACCCGGGTGCTGCCCTCGGTGAACGCCGACAGGTTGCGCTCGCGGGCGCCCTGGCTGAGGTTGCCATGCAGCTCGACGGCCGGGATGCCGGCGGCGGTCAGCTGCTTGGCGAGCTTCTTGGCGGTGTGCTTGGTGCGCATGAACAGCAGGCTGCGCTCCTGGCCGGACGCCAGCTGGTGGACCACGGACTGCTTGTCGGCGCTGCTGACGGCGAAGACGTGGTGGGTCATCGTCGAGATCGGGGAGACCGCCGGGTCGACCGAGTGCGTCGTCGGCTGGTGCAGATAGCGCTTGACCAGCACGTCGACCCCGTTGTCGAGGGTGGCGCTGAACAGCATCCGTTGCCCGGCCTCCGGCGTACGGTCGAGCAGCCGCTTGACGGCCGGCAGGAAGCCGAGATCCGCCATGTGGTCGGCCTCGTCGAGGATCGTGATCTCGACGCCGGACAGGTCGCAGACGCCTTGGCCGAGCAGGTCCTCGAGCCGACCGGGGCAGGCGATGAGCACGTCCACCCCCGGGGCGAGCGCCCTGACCTGCGGGTTCTGCCCGACCCCGCCGTACACGACGGTGCTGGTCAGGCCGACGGCCTCGGCGAGGGGGCGTACGACGGCCAGCACCTGGTTCGCCAACTCCCGGGTCGGGACGAGGACCAGCGCCCGCGCCTGCCGGGGACGGCGCGTGCCGCCCACCAGCCGGGACACCATGGGGAGCCCGAAGGCGAGCGTCTTCCCGCTGCCGGTGCGCCCCCGGCCCAGCACGTCGCGACCGCGCAGGGTGTCCGGCAGCGTCGCGACCTGGATCGGGAAGGGCTCGGTGATGCCCTGACGATGCAGCGCGGTCACCAGCACGGGTGGTACGCCCAGGTCGGCGAAACCGGGCACTCGTGCATCGCCGTACGGAGCTGCTGACGGCACGGTGGAAGCTGCTGCGGGCCGAACGGAGGCAGGCGCTGCTGCGGCCGGACTGGACGGGGATGGGTGGGGCACAGTCATGCGGCACCCTCCGGGCGGCAGATGTCGGGTCCGCCGGGACAGGTGCGCTCGACGCCGGCGGTGCGGCGAGCGGCCGTGCGGGCGGATAGGACCGGACGACGCCGGCGCGAGGTGGTCTCGGTGAGGTGTGCTGCTGGCTCAGCCAGTGACGGCGACGAGCTCCACGGTAAGAGTGGCACCCGAGGCTGCACGGTAGCTCACGGTCTGGCCGGCACGGGCGCCAAGGAGCGCCCGACCGAGGGGGCTGGCCGGGGTGATGACCTCGATGTCGGCGCCGCTCTGCTCGAGCATGCCGATCAGGAAGCTCTCCGCCGCTTCCGCCGGGGCGAAGCGGATGTCCACCGAGCTACCGACGTGGACCGTGTCGTCACCCAGGTGATCCGCCGCGCTGTCCCGGGCCGCGGGCGCGGAAAGCTGCAGGTGCAGCAGACCGATCCTCGCGTCGAGGTCCTCGAGCCGGATGATCGCCTCGACGTTGCCCGCCCGGTCGGCGGCATCGCCGGTCCCGCCGGTGGCGGTGCTCTCCTGGAAGACCTGGATGCGCTGGGCGAGCAGGCCGTCCAATCGCGCGGACAGGGCCGTACGGGCTGAGGTGGTGAGGCTGTCGATGACGGGCAAGGAGGTCCTTCACGTGTCGAGGCGGGTCGTCCGCAACAACCACTGACGGCCGCGGGTGGTTCCTTCCCCTCTGGTGACCTGCGGCACCCTTGCCGGATGACGGTCGTTCTGGAGGGATTTCACGCGGTCAAGCACGCGCTGCGCTTCGCTCCCGACCTCGTCGGCACGGTGACCGTGCGCTCCCGGTCGGCCGCCGGGACGCTGTGCACCGAGCTTGCCCCGGACATCGCCGGCGCCCTGCTGGTGCGGGCGGTCGTCGGACCCGTCGACCACCCGACAGGGGTGGCAGCCGCGGCAGCCCTTCCGGCGTACGACATGTCGGTGCTGCAGTCCCGGACCTCCCCCCTGGTGCTGCTCGACGATCCACGGCACCCGGGCAACGTCGGCGCCGTCGTTCGGGTCGCGGCCGCGGCCGGCGCGAGCGGCGTCGCGGTCACCGGTCCCCTCGACCCGTGGCACCCGGCGGTCCTGCGCGGCAGTGCCGGACTGCACTTCGCCCTGCCGGTGCTGCGGACGGAGCCGGAACAGGTGCGCGGCCCGCTGTGGGTGCTGGACGGGACCGGCGCCCCGCTGGGCGAGGTACCCGACGATGTCGTGCTGGTCGTCGGCAGCGAACGGGCCGGGGTCGGTCGCGTCCTGCGTGGACGGGCCGACGCTGTCGTGGCGCTACCCATGCGCTCCGGCGTGAGCAGCCTCAACCTCGCCACCGCGGTCGCGGCAACGATGTACCACTGGCGGCTCACCCGGTAGGGGCGCGTGTCTGCGCAGCGCGGCCACTGCGCATGAGCTCGCGGATCTGCGCGGGTGGGACCTGCTGGTGAAGCGCCTGGGCCAGTAAGCCGGCGAGTGAGTACCCGGGGTCCGTGGTCAGGGCACGGTCCAGCGCGATGGTGGTCACGGCTCCTCCCCCGGCCGCGTAGGTGACCCAGGCGAGCAGCGTGCACACCGGCGCGTCGTACGGCGGTGGCGTGCGCCGGCACAGCTCCTGAAGCAGGCCCTGCAGCGGTTCGCTGCTGTGCCGGGCCCAGGTGGCCACCTCGTCCCGGACGGCCACGTGGTCCAGGGCCGCGACCAGCGAGGCAGCCTGCTCGTCGTCGAGCTCGGCCGGCGGGGCTGCCCACCGGTCCAGCGCCATGCGCCAGCCGGTCAGGCACCGGTCCCGGACCCGCTCGACCCCCTGGTCGTCCACGGCCCGACCGAGCTCGGCCCCGGCACGCTCGAGCCGCTGCGTCGCACCCGAGCAGGCCAGGAAGGACGGTGGCGCGAGCAGCCCTTCGAGCTCCTGCCTGCTGGGCAGCACGGGGCGACCGGCCAGCGCCGTCTCGGCCGCGAGCAGCCGCACCGGGCCGGACGTCTCACCGGACTGGACCGGTGTGCCTGCCGCAGGGCAGCACTGCTCCTGCGCGCAGAGGTAGGACCAGAAGCGGCCCCCGCGGACCAGCACCGCCTCGGTCACCGACAGCGGCGCGAGGCCGGTCAGCAGTGCGTCGACCAGGTCAGCCCTCGCTCCTGGCGACGGGTCATCGGTCAGCACGACCAGCGCCACCCGGGTCGCGTCCTCGTGCCGCACCCTGGCGAGGACCTCACCCACCAGCTGCGCCTCCTGCACGACCGGCGGCAGGTCGTAGCGCATCGTCAGTCCCAGCCGGCCACGCGGCTCGTGCAGGCACAGCACCACCAGGCTCTCGGTCGCCTGGAAGCCGAGCCAGTGCGGCAGGGCCGCGACCAGCTGTGCGGGGCTGGTGAGCCGGGCGACCGTCTTCGACATGTACCGAGCGTGCTGCGCAGCGACTCCCGTCAGGGGCCGCCGGGCACATCTGTGGAGAACTCCTCAGTCGACAGATGCCCCCACGGACCGCCGAGGTAGCGCCACAGGGCCAACCCGCGCGCCTGTGCCGTCCACGGCTCGAACGCCGCCGACATCTGCTGCAGCAGCAGCCGGGACACCTCGGGCGTCACCTTGTTCTGCACGGTGACGTGCGGCGAGAAGCGCTGAGCATCCTGCGGCGTGAGCCACGGGCGCCACGCCTCGGCGAGTTCGGCCCGCACCGCAAGCAGAGGCGCGGCGTCCAGGACGAGCGCCATGCCCCGACCGAGTGAGCGCACGCCGGCGATCCGCACCTCGAAGGGGTCGCAGAGGGCAACCCGTCGTACGTCGGCGCGGATCTGCGGTTCGAAAGCGTCGGGCAAGGCGTGGAACAGCGTCACGTGGGCGCCGACGACGAGGCGGTCCGCCGGGAAGTGCGCGCTGCGAAGGTCATCGAGGCGCCGTTGGGCGTCGGTGTCGAGGACCAGGCTGAGGATGAGGGCCACACCGTCGCCGTACCCTGCCGCCGTGACCGCGCCCCACTCCCAGCAGCCCCTGACGACACCTCGGGCCAGGCCGGCCCCTGTCACGGCGGCCAGCCTCACCGTGGCCGTGCATCTGCGCTTCGCCGACCTCGACCCTCTGGGGCACGTCCACAACGTCGCGTTCTTCACCCTCATGGAGACGGCGAGGGTGCGGTTCATGCACGAGCGCGCCGGCACGCTGCGGGGCAACGTCCTGGTGGCCCGCAGCGAGTGCGACCATCGCCGCGAGATCCCCGCTTCCACACAGGTTGTCGACGTGACCGTGCAGGCCGAGTCGGTCGGGCGCACCTCGTTCGTGCTGCGGCACGACCTGGTGGACGGCGGTGTGGAGGTCGGCGTCGGGCGGGTCGTACTGGTGGCCATCGACGACCGGCACCGCCCCCGGCCGCTGACCGATGCCGAGCGGGCCGGGCTGCTGGGCAGTTGACTCGGCCCCGTCAGGTCAGCACCTCGTCGACCACCTTGTAGATGCGCTGCTCGGAGATGGGCCCCTTGGCCTTGACAGTCGGCGCGAACAGGCTCACCCGGAGCTCCTCGAGCATCCAGCGCACCCGGTCCCGGCGGTCCCCGGCCGGCATCCGCTCCCACTCGAGCTGCACCTCGCGCACCCGCCCGGCGTGCACCCGGTCGCGTGCGGTCTCGCGCGGCAGTCTGTCCAGACGGATCGCCGCAGCCTGCAGGTAGCGCAGCAGATCCGGCAGCCGGGCGACGCCCACCTCGGTGACGAAGCCCGGGTGCACCAGGTCATCGAGCTGCGCGCGCACCTCCCGCTCCGAGCTCACCGCGAGCCGCTGCTCGACCTCGGCGGCGGCGACCAGCACCTTCTCGGTCCTGGCGAGCGCATCGGCGAAGGCCACCTCGAGCCGGGGGCGCACCGAGGCCACCAGCACGGCGAAGTCCTCGGCGTCCCAGACCTGCGCGCCGCCCACGAGCCCGTCCGCGGCCGCCGTCAGGCAGTCGGCCAGCAGAGCACCGACGCTGCCGTGCGGGTTGCGCTGCAGGGCCAGTTTCGAGGCGTTGGTCAAGCGTCCGCGCACCGCCTTCACCGGCGACGGCGAGGACAGCAGCAGCAGTCGGCGTACGCCGGCGGGGTGCGCCGCGGCCTGGTCCGCCGGCGTCCCGAGGACCCGCAGGGCCACGCTCGCACCCTCGTCGACCAGCGCGGGGTAGCCGACAACGGCGCCGGCGCTCACGGTCCGCGGGATGCTCGCCACCTCCCAGGTGGTCAGCCCGCTGCGCTCGAGATCCCTGGCGACGGAGGAGATCACCTCCTGCAACGGGAGGGCCAGCTGGGCCTGCAGCTCGCCGAGGTCCTTGCCCTCGGCGAGGGCCGCGCCCCCCTCGTCGACCACGCGGTAGGTCACGCGCAGGTGGTCCGGCACCGCGTCGAGGTCCCAGGCATCGACGGGGATGACGACGTCGCGCACGTGGCGCACCTCCCGTGACAGAGCCGGCAGGAGCGACTCCTCGCGGGGTGCGAGCCGAGCGAGCACGGCGCGCGCGGTGTCCGGCGCGGGCACGAGCTTCACCCGGAGCGCCTTGGGCAGCGCGCGTATCAGCGCGGTGACCAGCTCCAGCCGCAGACCCGGTACCTGCCAATCGAAGTCGCGCGGCGCCACCCGGTTCAGCACGGCCAGCGGCACGTCGACCGTCACCCCGTCCGCGGTACTCCCCGGCGCGAACTCGTACAGCAGCGGCAGATCGAGCTCGCCGCTGCGCCAGCTGCTCGGGTAGTCGCCCGGGTCCACGACCCCCTGCACGAGCTCGTCCAGGCGGAAGCTGAGCAGACCCGGGTCCTGCCGCCTGGCCTGCTTCCACCACGCGTCGAAGTGGCCCCCGGACACCACCTCCGACGGCACCCGCCTGTCGTAGAAGTCGTACAGCGCCTGGTCGTCGACCACGATGTCGCGCCGGCGCGCCCGGTGCTCGAGCTCCTCCACGTCCTCGAGCAGGGCGCGGTTCGCGGCGAAGAAGGCGTGGTGGGTGTCCCAGTCCCCCTCTACCAGGGCGTGGCGGAGAAACAGCTCGCGGCTCATGACGGGATCGATCGCGCCGTACGCGGTCTTGCGCCGGGTGACGAGCGGGACGCCGTACAGGATGACCTTCTCGAACGCGACGACCGACGCCCGCTTCTTCTCCCAGTGCGGCTCGCTGTAGACCCGCGCCACCAGATGGGCGCCGAGCCGCTCGGCCCACTCGGGTTCGATCTTCGCGACCATCCGGCCCCACAGGCGGTTGGTCTCGACCAGTTCAGCGGCCATCACGAACTGCGGCGCCTTCTTCGCCAGAGCCGAGTCGCGTACGACGGCGAAGCGCGCCCCGCGGGCCCCGACGTAGTCGCGCTTGTCGGCGTCGCGCAGCCCCACGTGGGACAGCAGGCCGGCCAGCAGCGCCTGGTGCACCTGCGCGGGCGGAGCCGGCGCATTGTCGTGGGCGAGGTCGAGATGGCGCACGACACGGCGCAGCTGGGAGTGCAGGTCCTGCCACTCGCGGATCCTCAGGTGGTTCAGGAACTCGCGCCGACACAGGCGGCGGAAGGCGCTCGAGCCCAACTCGCGCTGCGAGTCGCGTACGTGCTCCCACAGGTTCAGCCAGGTCAGGAAGTCCGAGCTCGGATCGACGAACCGCGCGTGCATCTGGTTCGCGGCCTGCTGGGCGTCGGTCGGCCGCTCCCGCGGGTCCTGGATGGACAGGGCAGCGGCGATGACGAGGACCTCGCGCACACAGCCCAGCCGCTCGGCCTCGACCACCATCCGGGCGAGCCGGGGGTCCACGGGCAGCTGGGCCAGGGCGCGGCCCGTGCGCGTCAGGCCGCCACGGCCGTCGAGCGCCCCGAGCTCGTCGAGCAGCTGCACACCGTCGCGGACGTTGCGGTGGTCGGGCGGCTCGACGAAGGGGAACGCGTCCAGATCGCCGAGGCCGAGCGCGGTCATCTGCAGGATGACCGAGGCCAGGTTGGTCCGCAGGATCTCCGGGTCGGTGAACTCCGGCCGACCGAGGAGGTCCTGCTCGCTGTACAGCCGGACGCAGATGCCCTCGGCCACCCGACCGCACCTGCCAGCGCGCTGGGTCGCCGACGCCTGGGAGACCGCCTCGATGGGCAGCCGCTGCACCTTCGTGCGCTGGCTGTACCGGGAGATGCGGGCGGTGCCCGGGTCGACGACGTACCGGATCCCCGGCACGGTCAGCGACGTCTCCGCGACATTGGTGGCCAGCACGATCCGGCGTCCGGTGTGCGGCGCGAACACACGGTGCTGCTCGGCCGCGGAGAGCCGGGAGTAGAGCGGCACGATCTCGGTGCACTCGTCCGTCGACGCGCGCAGAGCGTCTGCGGTGTCCCGGATCTCGCGCTCGCCGGACAGGAACACCAGTACGTCCCCGGGGCCCGCCAGCGCCAGCTCGTCGACGGCGTCGCAGATGGCCTGGGCCTGGTCGACGTCGGGCTCCGGTGGCCGGTAGCGCACCTCGACGGGGTAGGTCCGTCCCGACACCTCGAGCACGGGCGCGTCGTTGAAGTGCCGGCTGAACCGCTCCGGGTCGATCGTCGCCGAGGTGATGATGAGCTTGAGATCGGGCCGCTGCGGCAGCAGCTGCTTGAGGTAGCCGAGCAGGAAGTCGATCGTAAGGCTGCGCTCGTGCGCCTCGTCGATGACGATCGTGTCGTAGGCCCACAGCATCCGGTCCCGACTGATCTCCGCAAGCAGGATGCCATCGGTCATCACCTTGACCAGGGTCGCCTCCGACACCTGGTCGTGGAAGCGCACCGTGTAGCCCACGACGTCGCCGAGCTCGGTCCCGAGCTCCTCGGCCACGCGTTCGGCCACCGCCCGCGCCGCGATCCGGCGGGGCTGGGTGTGCCCGATCACGCCCGTGACGCCGCGCCCGAGCCCGAGCAGGATCTTCGGCAGCTGCGTCGTCTTGCCGGAGCCCGTCTCGCCCGCGAGCACCACCACCTGGTGCTCGGCGACGGCGGCCGCGATGTCCTCGCGCACCTGGCTGACCGGCAGCTGCGGCGGGTAGTCCAGCGCCGGCACGCTGGCGCGGCGCTGGGCAACGTGCTCCTCGGCCAGGACGACCTGCGCCGCGAACTGCTCGACGGAACCGCGTCCCCGTCGCAGGTCGGACAGCCGGCGCGCCAGCTGTCGGCGGTCGCGGAGCACGAGCTCGTCGAGGCGCTCCTCGAGCTCGGTGTAGGCGTCCATCCCGCTCACCAGCCTAGGTCGCCGGCGCGCCGGCTGTCGTACGGTGCGCCCTCCACCCCTGCCCCGAGGAGCATCTGTGACCCAGCCCCTGACCCGGCTGCAGGCCGGTACCGCGGCGGTCGCCGCCAAGCGCGCCGCTGGGACCACCTGGCCCGACATCGCCGCAGCACTGGGCAGGAGCCCGGTCTGGTCGGCCTCGGCCGTGCTGGGCCAGAAGAGCCTGGACCAGGCCCAGGCCGCCGTGCTCGGCGAGCTCCTGCACCTGCCCGCGGAGGTGGTGACCGCGCTGCAGCTGCCGCCGGACCGCACCGCCGCCGCCGCCGTGGACCTGACCGATCCGCTGGTCTACCGGTTGACCGAGATGGTGCAGGTCTACGGCTCGGCGCTGCGCGAGCTCGTCGGGGAGCAGTTCGGTGACGGCATCATCAGCGCGATCGACTTCGAGGTGGACATCGAACGGGTGGCCGATCCCAAGGGCGACCGGGCGGTGCTCACCCTCAACGGCAAGTTCCTGCCGTACCGCGTCTGGTGAAGCGCAGCGCCGGGCTCCTGCTGTGGCGGCGCGGGACCCGAGAGATCGAGGTGCTGCTCGGCCATCCCGGCGGCCCGCTGTTCGCCCACAAGGACACCTGGACCATCCCCAAGGGCGAGTACGACGACAGCGAGCCGGCCCTGTGCGCAGCGCACCGGGAGTTCGCCGAGGAGCTCGGGCTGGCCGCTCCCGCCGGTGAGTGCGTGCCCCTCGGCGAGGTGACCCAGAACAGCGGCAAGCGGGTCACGGCGTGGGCGCTCGAGGGCGACCTGGACGTGTCCGAGGTGCGCAGCAACAGCTTTCAGCTGCAGTGGCCACCCCGGTCGGGGCGGTGGCAGGAGTTCCCCGAGCTCGACCGGGCGCAGTGGTTCGGCCTGGCGGAGGCAGGCGGCAAGCTTCTCCCGGCGCAGACGCCCTTCCTGGAGCGGCTCAGCACGTACCTGACAGGGTCCGGGAGTCGTTGACTGCCGCGTCGACGCAGCGCCAGGACCGGACACGTCACAATGGTCGCAACAACTTCCCGCACCCACCGGAGGACGTGCATGATCCGTCAGTTCGGGCCGGCGATGGTCATCACCGCCGTCGCCCTCGTCCTCGCCCTCGTCCTGGGCGGCCCCACCGACCTCGCCGTCGTCGCCATCCTGGGCGTCCTGGAGATCTCCCTGTCCTTTGACAACGCGGTCGTCAACGCCAAGGTGCTCACCCGGATGCACCCGCTGTGGCAGAAGCTGTTCCTGACGATCGGCATCGTGATCGCCGTGTTCGGCATGCGCCTGGTCCTGCCCATCTTCATCGTGTCCCTGACCGCGCACCTGTCGCTGTCCGACGTGGTCAACCTCGCGATCAACGACGCGACGAAGTACGGGCAGGAGCTCGACAACGCCAAGCAGGCGATCTACGCCTTTGGTGGAACCTTCCTGTTCATGATCTTCCTGGACTTCGTCCTGGACGTGGAGCGGGACGTCTTCTGGCTCGCGCCCGTCGAGAAGGCGCTGGTACGCATCGGCAAGCTCGACCAGCTCTCGGTCGTCATCGCCCTCGGCGGCATCTTCGTCATGTCACGCATCACCCCCCACGACAAGCAGCTCACGGTGTTCGTCGCCGGACTGATCGGCCTTGCGGCGTACCTGGTCGTGAACTCCCTCGACAACCTGTTCGAGGAGTCCATGGACGACGACGAGGACCAGGGCGCAGCGCCGGCGACCAAGATGACGGGCGCGGTCTTTCGCGCCGGGATCTTCACGTTCCTCTACCTGGAGGTGCTCGACGCGTCGTTCTCCTTCGACGGCGTCATCGGCGCCTTCGCCATCTCCAACCGGGTGCTCGTCATCGCCCTCGGCCTGGGGGTGGGCGCCTTCTGGATCCGCTCGCTCACGCTGTACCTGGTGCGCAAGGGCACGCTGTCGGAGTACGTCTACCTCGACCACGGCGCGCACTGGGCGATCGGCGTGCTCGCCGTCATCATGATCGCGCAGGTGCGCTATCAGGTACCCGAGGTGGTGACCGGGCTGACGGGCGTCGGCTTCATCGGCTTGGCCCTGGTGTCCTCGATCGCCGAACGACGGCGCAACACCGAGCAGGAGCCCGCACTCGTCGGCTGAGCGCGGCTACTTGCGCCCGGGCCGCCAGTCCATGCCCCAGCTGTATCCGGTCCAGCGCCTGCTGGGAGCCGTCCACGTACCGGATCTCGCGGCGCACGTCGAGCGAGCTGCCCGTCGAGCTCAGCAGGGCGACCGCGCACATCCGTGAGCCGGAGTGCTCGTCGAGGGCGACCTCGATGGGCGCACCGCCCTGCGGGTAGAGGGTCACGACACCGTCCGCGCGGCTCCACGCCGGCACGCCCTCGTAGATGAAGGCGAACACCAGCACCCGCTTGATCT
>JAABUI010001491.1_pt1 | contig 13535 bp, 15 predicted proteins | sample 5559111 | NCBI WGS metagenome assembly JAABUI01 (sample SAMN10711870, study PRJNA513365) | rock metagenome | isolation source: Antarctica rocks | place: Antarctica: Victoria Land, Buttleship Promontory
GATAATCATCATAAAGTCATTGAAATGTGATGTCGTTGTCAATTTGACAGCAAAGAAAGTCAAGAAATTTTCTTCAAGTCAAAATGTTAGAAAACAACATTTTCAAATTAAAGCAGATTCAAAGAATTATTATTCAAGTTCATTGAATCTCACGCACTTCAATTTTTCAAACGTATTGCATAATTTCACTTTCTTCTCAATCACTTTTTGCATTACTTGTGACTTAATAAACATCAAATGACACTATCATGAAGATAGTGTCAACTGAATGCATATGAAACATCACGACTAGTGCTAAACAAGCTCTCACTACTCAACATGTTAAGAGATAAAGAAGTATTACTTTTGAACTTTATTCATCTTTTGAATCTGTCAAAAAAGCAGTTATAGAGAGAATATTAAATGTTTTGAAGCAAACAAATAAAACAAAGTCGTGAAACAAACAGTTTAATTTGAAAAACATCAAGTATCTTCTTAAAGATACTGTCTTATTTACTGATATGAACTCACGACTCAAACATGATACACAGCATTGATTCAAGCAGATCTTGAGTGTCAACAATAACAGTTAAAAGAACAAAGTTGATTCTGAAATATATGATGAAGAGACAAATGAGAACATGATCGAGAAGTCTGTAGACTTTCATGATGATGATTCAGATGTATATGATCTGTCTTACATTGTGAACTGAACAATTGTACTTGATGATAGAGAGATTTCACACGACTCAAATACAAAAGTATTCAATCATGCAAGTGAGTTTGACTTTAAGCTTTGATGTAATGATCAATCTCATTTGATCTTCAACTGATGTATCAACTGAAACTACATGCATTTTTCACTTTGCAATCAGACTATTGTTCATTGCTTTGATCAATCAATCAAGATGACAAAGACGTTGAAGAGACGTAACGACTAAAGAAATCTGAAGAATATACTGTTTTATTTGCAAAATAGCAACAAGAGAAGATTCATCATTGAATTGATCAATTCATGAATTTGCAAAGACTTCAGTGATTATATCACAAATGATGAAACTTTTCTCAAGCTCAAAGTATCAAGAAAAGACAGAAAGATACAAGTGTTAAAAGATGAAATCTTAATTATCATTTTGAGTTGCTTCTTCTGTGTATCAGCTAACTGATTGCTTTCATTCAGATCAATGACATCACTTACATAAAGCATTTAAAGAATAAACATAAGAAGCATTTGCAGAGAGACAAGTCATACATACTCAATCTTCTTACTCATTGATGATGTTGTTAGAAGCAGTGTAAAAATTTCACTTGCATTTGTTATCATCAAGATATAAATCATTCTCATGAAGTAATAAAATTGAAGACGATACGATATTAAACAATAGCAATCGCGAAAGATAATGAAGAAATTGACTGCAACAATTCTTCATTCAGTTTAGTCATTGAATGACTTTATTAATTCTTAAAAAATAAAGATTCATTGATGAAATCAAAGTCTTCATCAAGCAGTCAGTTCATTGCAGACACTGTTTATAGTGTGACATCATCAAGTACATTCTCATTGTATGCAGCAACATCTGATTCATTAATATGTGCATTGTAATCAAACTCATGATCTAACTATTGACAGTAGCAATAGATGAGTTCAATCGAGATGTATCATCAGATGCGTCAAAATTCTTGTCATCACTCAAACAAGCAATTGACATCACATGAAGAATCATCAGATGAGAAATTCTTCAAAACAAAACTACATCATCTTCAATGTCATCTCATCATCAACAATTATATTCATTCGTTACTGTCACTTATTTGATTGATGAGTTCATCTTTACATTTGTCAATCAACTAATTTCTTCATCTAAGTTTAAATCTTTACTCTTTGATACTTGAATTTTCTCAGTCTTCATTGTACATCAGATAACGATGACTATAAAATCTAAGCAGTTTCACACTTATGATAAGCTCAGAAGAAGTGATGATGAGTTTAAGCATAATTGACATGCTATCATAAAGTTTCAAATAAAGATGAAGAAGATAAATGCATAGTCATATATTTCTTGAATTGCTCATTAAGTCATGACAAGAGCAAGATAAATGATGATGATAAGATAAAGTTTGTAAACTCTGAAGATTGCTTCAACTTGAGATATATAGCACTTTAGCAATCATTACTCTCATTTCATAAAAGATTTAGATGATCGCATCTTGAGCGACAATAGCTAGATCATGAGAATAGCGATGATATTTGTTCAAGTGATTGATTTCGTTTTCTTTATGATTTAGCTAAATATAGTTTATATGATTTACATATCTTAACTATTGAGCTCAAATTGAAGTCGATAACTTTTGAACAAACGTGATTCATTGACTTTGCGATTGACATTTTTTGATTCATCTCGTTACTGACATTTCATGCACAGATAAACAGTCGAGCGTAAAGAATTGTTACAATTCATCATTGCTTTGTACAAGTTATATAAAAACACTAATCGAAGACTTACAGATAATGCAACGCGTATGCTCTTCATGTGAGATGAAGATAAACAACATCAGCGAGCTTGAACATCATCTTCATCATTGACAAATCTCATCGAGTGTCTAATCACGTAATTAGACGATAAATTAAATGATTTATCATTTTGATCGATCTCTCTTCTTATAAGATCACTTTGACGTGATTAGCTACAGACGCATGCTTAATAGCTTAAATGACATTAATTATCAAAATGACATAAATCATTAAAATGACACGAATCATCAAAATGACATGAATCATCAAAATAACACTGCTGACACTGATTATTCTGATTCTATATGCTCAATTCTATATGCTCAAGCACATGCAAAAGCAAGATATTAAATCAATGAATTTATTATTTAACTAGTTATCTAATCATCTATTTAAACAAATTGTTGACTATGTAAAGTATTTAATAGAGAATCATGAAGAGAGTCATGAAGAGTGCTTGATAGAGAAACATGAAGAGTGCTTGATAGAGAAACATGAAGAATGCTTAATAGAAAATCATGAAGAGTGCTTAATAGAGAGTCATGAAGAATGCTTGATAGAGAAACATGAAGAGTGCTTGATAGAAAAACATGAAGAGTGCTTAGTAAAGAAACATGAAGAATGCTTGATAGAGAATCATGAAGACTGTTTGATAAAGAATCATGAAAGAAGTCATGTAGAAAGCACTGTTCAACTCATGTTATGCGCTCAATCAATGAGTAATTTGAAGCATGTAGAAAGTTTGATAAAGCGTTTGATAAAAAGCTCGATCAAAAGCTCGATTGAAAGCTCAGTAGAAAGCTCACTAGAAAGATCAGTAGAAAGCTTGATTGAAAGCTCAGTAAAAGACTCACTAGAAAGCTTGATTGAAAGCTCAGTAGAAAGCTCAATAGTTAGAAAGCTTAATTGAAAGCTCAGTAGAAAGCTCAGTAGAAAGATCGATAGAAAGATTGATAGAAAGCTCAGTAAAAAGCTCAGTAGAAAGCTCAGTAGTAGAAAGCTCAGTAAAAAGCTCGATCGAAAGCTCACTAGAAAGCTCAGTAGAAAGATCAATAGAAAGATTGATAGAAAGCTCAGTAGAAAGATCAGTAGAAAGCTCGATTGAAAGATCAGTAGAAAGCTCAGTAGAAAGATCAATAGAAAGTTCAATCAAGAGATCAGTAGAAAGATCAGTAGAAAGCTCGATTGAAAGATCAGTAGAAAGCTCAGTAGAAAGATCAGTAGAAAGCTCGATTGAAAGATCAGTAGAAAGCTCAGTAGAAAGATCAGTAGAAAGCTTGATAGAAAGATCAGTAGAAAGATCAGTAAAAATCTTGATAGAAAAATCAGTAGAAAGCTCAATCGAAAGATCAGTAAAAAGCTCAGTAGAAAGCTCAGTAAAGAATTTGATAGAAAGTTCAATATCGAGTCATAAAGAATGTGTTTTATTAAGCTAGTTAGCATTATTGAAATATGATTGTTGTTGTTCTGAAAAGTAGAACTATGAAGAAAGAAAGAAGTGAGAAGAAGTAAATTTTCTGAATTTTCTGAATTTTCTAGCGTCGATCTTTGACTGAGAGCGAAAATTACTAATCACAGAAATAACAGTACTGTTTTCAAGTCATGTAGAAAGCATTGTTTGAAGCACTGTTTAATGTGTTTTATGCGTTCAATCAACGCGTTTGATAGAGAGTTTGATAGAGCATTTGATAGAGAGATTGATAAAATGAGTAAATGAGCGAGTAGATGAGTGAGTAAATGAGCGAGTAAATGAGCGAGTAGATGAGTGAGTAGAGCGATGAGCACGTAAAGTGATGAGTAGAATGATAAGTATGTAGAGTGACGAGTAGAATGATGAGTATGTAGAATGATGAGTAGAATGATGAGTATGTAGGATGACGAGTAGAATGATGAGCATGTAAAGTGACGAGTAAAATGATGAGTATGTAGAATGACGAGTAGAATGATGAGTATGTAAAATGACGAGTAGAATGATGAGCATGTAGAATGCGAAGAATGAAGATGTTGTCAAACTGTTTAATGATGCTGTTAATCATTTAATTATCTATGCGCAAAGATAAATGATTCAATTTATCAGCTATTAAATCTAAGTACAAGATTAATGACGTAATTTAATGATGTTTGATTGAATCTCTGATTTGATTATCTGTCAATGATGTCAATGATGTCAACGTGATGATTAGCTGCGTGTGATTGACTAATTAGCACTTGAGAATTTGTCAATGCATCACTGTCATGTTCACTTGCATGATTGATCACGAAAGATTCTCTGACGAAAGTTATCATCATCATCAGAATCGTTGTCATGCGATTCGATGCAGCTCATCTGACGCGATCATGAAACTGCAGAATGAGGTTCAAACTTGAATGATTCTCACGATGAAAGTGTTCAGATGAACATCGAAAACGAGAATCAAGAATATATGTTAATAGATAATTTTGCAAAAGAGCACATGAACATTGAGATGAATAGCGCTGATTTGAATCAAAATATGAAACATATATCATCAAGAATCGAAACAATACAACTTCAGACTGAACTTCTCTTCACATCATCAGCGCTGCAAGTTGAAATCTTCGTTGAGACAACTGATCATGATGTTGAAACAACAGTCGACGTGTTAAAGAAAGTATCAAAGTCGTTGAGCTTGAATTCTCAAATGATCAAGAACATAAACAACAATCAATATTATTCATTTCAATGTGAAGCAAATTACATGTTCATTCATTGACTTCATCAAACAAAGATTATCAAAGACAGTGTTAATTCATTTTTTCAAGATTCGCGCTTGCGAGTCTTACATCAACATGTCAGCTTTCATGACATGAACAAATAATTGATACTTCTACATCAGATTTCATATGATGTTGAAAACGATGAATGACATTCTTGAATGTTCACAGTCAAATTCAGTTACAAAGAAGTTCAAGAAGAGCAGCACTGCATTTTGTATTGCAACATCATCAAGACACTTCGATTCTTGTTGAGTCATTCATCATTTCAAGACGAGCTGATCTACACATTCATTTAACATTATAATGTCAACAACTTTTGAATCTACAACAAGATGCATACTGCTGATTGATAACGAGAAACGCAGAAGAAGCTTTCTGATGATGCTATCATGATATCACTGTTAATTTTCATCGAGAAGACAGTCTTGACTGAGCATTGAAGCAATCTATCTGCATGATCTATATATTTAACGATAGATAATCTAAATCGATGCACAAGATATGCTTAAAAACGATTGAAATTGATTCTTCTGAAATTTCTTCTCATAGTTGACAATGATGATGATGATATCAAGTCAAAGATTTGACACATGATATTATCAATCATACTCAAGCGTACGTTAAACATGTATCATCATGCATTAATACATGATTTCACACGTAACAGTCGTTGAAGCTACAATCAGAAACGACATTTCTGTTTTTTGCGCAGACAATAAAATAAGACAATGTTATTCGATAATCATCAAGTTCATGATGAACTACGAGAAACAAGTATTAATCATAAACATCAAGATGAATCAACAATGCTCTATTTATTAAGTATCATCTCATGAGCGCGAAAATTTAGACAAGACATGATCAATTTGAATGCATGCATTCACTAGAAATCAACAAAGACAACAAAGAAAGAACAATATGATCAAGAATAATTTTGCTTGAATACATTCAATGAAAAACTTTGCATGATCACATATGTTTATCAATATTCACAAGACAATAATGATAAATGTGTTACATCAACTACTTAAGAAAATTGTCTTGTATTTAATGTTATGACTCAGTCAGATCATCAATAAGAATGTTTGTACAAGTCAAAGAAGAAAAGAAATCAGATTAGCTTTAAACGATGCATCAGAAACAGCTCAGCTGAATTAAAGATTTCACATCATTTCATTATTTAAAAACATGAAGAGATTTGTCAAGTACAATACAATTAAGCAATGAACTGATGCAAATCAAAAGTCGATTGTATGTCAGCTTATATCAGTCATTGCATCGCTTCTGATCACGAAAGCATTTGCAGCAGTTCACTTTGTTTAAGCAGTGATAAACTTCATGATACTTGCTCAGTATCATTTGCATGATGAAGAAATTCTTTGATATCTTGAACATGCACTTTTTTGATTAAACAAGTTAAAGAATGTTTTTCATCATTTGCAATCTGAGCATTCAGATACAGATATCAATCATTTTAACATTTCAAAACTACATGTGATGACACATTATGCAAGTCAGATTCGAAGATACAATAGTGCTGATAATTTTAATACAAAGCACAGTGAGATCACACACAAGTATTTAATAAAAATCTTTTTCGATTGTATCAATAAATGAGACACGTTTCAAACATAGTTATTGCATCATAATACTCGACATCTGAATCTTCTTGCAATGAAAAATATTTTTCTTTACAGAGATACAAGACAGAGCAAGATTAACAAGCATGCATTAATTGCTATGATAACATGATTCAATCATGTCTTTAGTCTTCGTAAAATTCAAGATGCACTCATTCGCGAACAATGTAATCAAATACAAGAGACAGAACTCAATTTAAAGTTATGATGTCATGCATTGATTTTAGTTAGAATTCTGAACATAAAGAAGCTTCTTGATGCGTTGACAATCTTCATGTGTAAGTGTCACAACATAGTCGATGAGAAAGTTGTATCAGATAAAGAGTTGAATAAAAAGAAAAAAGACTTGATCTGAGTTGAATCATACTATGTAAGCGTTCATGAGTCACTTCAATGCTGAAAACAAGATGAAAAAAACGTCAATGACTTAGAGAATCTTGTCAGTGATAGAGTATACTGCTCATTGAACTGACAGAAAAAGAAGAAAGTTTGAAGACGTGATTATGTTCTGATTCAAAAGAGATTGAAAGAAATGATTGAAGCATTAACTTTGCTAAACGATTGACTGTCTGATCAGCTACGACTTATTCTTTTCATTATAGATTCATTACATCAAGACAACAAGAGTAATGAGTTACGACACAATGATGTTCTTGTCGAACTACTCAAACTTCACAATGAGAAAACTCAACATGCTGTGCATGAAATGATTGAGATAAAGCATTGATCTAAAGATAACATCAAAAATTCTCATTCACTTGAAGTTAGTCAATTTTTTCATTTGCATACAATTCTGAAAAGTGTGCATGTTGTATCAGCAAATGATAGTCGTAGCAAATCAAACAAAAACAAGTTCTTCTACATTAACAACTTCAACGACTGAAATTCATACAATTCAATCTATGAGAAGAATTTCTTGCATAAAGAGATGAGAGTAGCAGAATATTACTTCAAACATGAAAGCTGAAGATATTTGAAACTGATTCAATCTCATCGCAGACAAAAATCAAACAATGTATATGTATTATGTTTATGCTTCAGAGCATATACAGAATCATCAAAGTCAACGATGTTACATGATTAATCAACTAAGAACTATAATCATCTCTTGACTTTGTTTAATCAAATTTTTCTTGATGAACAGAAATCTCAGTTACGAACTGATGAGAACTAAAATCAGAGTTTAATCTCACAAAAGCTGTATTCTTATGAAATATATGTAGCAAACAAAGCTTTGCTTGTTGCAAGAGTATCATCAGCTACAAATTTGATATCATGATGTCAATCAATTGAAGTCAATTGTATCAATGAATTGATCTGAAAAATTGAATTGACTTGATGATTGCAAGCGATTGTATTATAAAGAAGTGTGAGTGACTCAGTAGTAGACTCTAGATAATCAATATGTATTTCATAAATCTAGTTAAGAGCTTAAGCAATAAGTAGATCACTGAAAGCTGATGTCAGTTATTACATGAACAAGATGTAGCAAGTGTGACATTAATCAAATTCTGATGTTATGAATTGCTGATGCTAAAGTTTTTTGTGATAAGCGCAATCATTAATCACAGACGTGAAAAGATTCAACAAACATCAAGTCTTCTGTTTAGTATAATGAATGCATTGTCAAAGATGTCATGTAAAGAGTATGTATACTACAAATGATCAATAAACAGAGTGAAAGAAGAACTCAACATTGATGAGTCTGAATACATGCAATTAAAGATGCAAATACAAAATCAGATGAGATTTCTACAATTTATAAAATGAAAGTTAAATATAAACAAGTTGAAAGAGATTCTCAAATCAACATTTGAAGTCATATATCATGAGTTTCATATTATATTCAACGATGTTGCAAGATCAAGAAGTGATTTTATGTTAATGTTCATGACACAATGATCAAATTACAATGTAAGAAGATGATTCAGAGTCAGAAAGACACAACAAGATAATCTCAAGCATAATTTTTCATCATTTTTTCAATTGAAGATACATTCACATCTCTTGAGTTATGTTGTTTGCAATGAATGAGATTTCAAGAAATCTCAATCAGTATCAGTCAGATCAGTCAAAATTCTCATAATACAGATCAGTTGTGATCTCAATTATAACATATGTTGCAAATCACAAGATATTCTTAAACATGAATCAGTGAAGGATTTGATTTGCATTGATGACATGAAATACGACAGATTTATAAAGCTGATTGAGATTGAGCTGAATTTGCAAGAATATATATCAGTAATGAGCGTGAATGAAAAACAGCACTGAAAGAAATGCATGCAGAAGAATTTATTCACTTTCTTTTTACAATTCAGTCTGTTGCAAACAATGATTGTAAATTTCAAATTTCTTGTGATACTCAATTCAAGCAGCTGATTACTGAAGAAATTATGTAGAATGCTTGTAGAAAACATGTTCATGTTCAAAACTCTCAGTATAAGATGACATAATGAGATTATGTCATAATTGAGAAATTTCAAGAATCAATGACAAGACTTATAGTTCATTCAACATCAATAAAGATTCAATGAACTTTTGTCAAGATTAAATAAACTATTCTTAGTGCTTGAAATAAGATAAATTCTTCTCTTATCATAAGAAAAAATCGTTTGCAATCTGACATTCTCTTTTATTCTTCTTCTCAATCGTTTGTTGCATAGATTTTCTCAACGATCATACATTGTTGAGTCACATCAAATGATTCTCATCTTGAATGCAACATGAAGATACATTGATCTTTATGATGATGAGTTTATCAAGATACTAAGTGACATTACAGAAAAAACATCATCACATGAGCAACTTCAAGACATCATCATCATCATCAAAGCGCAGCGCAGTTGAACATACAAAGACTCACAATGACAACGAGATTGCAACAGACTCAAGCGACAGTGATTCTGTGAGAGAAGTCTTCAATAAAGATAGACGTGTCACTCTTGAAGTAATAACTCACTTAAGAATTCAAAAGAATAAATGATTAATTTGAAAAAAGACAGAATTAAACATTATCAAAGCATTCAATGAAAGTATTCTTGCAAAGTCATCATGACATTTTAAAAACTCAATGTATGCAACATTGAACAGCTCAATTCTTTTCAATTAATCAATAACAGACATACTAAAATTGATTTTGATGATGATGATGTCAACGATGCAAACTGAGAATCAATAACATCATATTTATGAGAAAAGATATCACGTTGAACTAAATGCAACTTCATTGTCAATCATGAATTGATTGTTGAAGTTTGCACTCATTATTTACTTATGTGAATATTGAGTGATCATGTTGATAGTAATAGCAATTCATGATCAGACTTCAAAAAGAAATGACTTAATGAGAAAATAAGAGAAGTATGAAAGAATATTGCAAATCATTTAGATAAAAAGTCAGGTCACAAATGTTCTGAAGTAAAGAACATTTCAACGACAAGAAAGATTCAAAAGATAATATGCTCAGATCTTTCGTTGCAAATAAGACTCATAATAAATAAATGTATGACATCTTTGAAACGTGATGATCTAATGTACTGAGTCGAGTATGAATTATAGTTGAAAGTGAATATGATTGACAGAAGCAATTCACAAGAAAAGAGTGAAAGAATTTGATAAAAAGTCTGTTAAATAATGATGACTTTGCGTGTGAAAAGATATGTATTAATCAAAGATTGCAACATCGTTTAATGTGAAAAAACTTTTCAAGACAGATTCTGCGCAAGAATCATAACAAATGTATTGACTCAGAAGATTTACTGCAAAGTCAGAGATGAGATAGCATATTAAGAATACTTGAAGATATTCTTTGATTCACTTTCTACTAATGTCGTTCTCATTGCAATGACAATGATCACTCATTGTATATGAAAATATGAATCAGAAGAGCACAGATTAAACAAGTTTAAGAAATTGAATGTGAAGAGTAAGTGAACATTTGCATATATCAGTGACTAAAGTGATTGAAGCGAAGCTGAACTTAATAACACGCAGCGACATGAATGCGCGTCAATGCGACATGAAATCAATAAGCTTGCGAGCATCAACAATTAATATTGAAGATTCTGCTATGTCATATCAAGCAATAAATCGATAATGATGATATCAAAGTGACTATGAACATTCAAGCTGTACTCAATGTATACGTTGATTATCTTGATGATCTTTCATTATATGAGTTAGAAAACGACGTGCAATTCAATTCAAACGCAAGTCATAAAAAACATTCTTGAGTTCAGAAAGCATTTTCATCTTTCAATTTTTAAAACTAACATCACTTGTCTTTGACGTAGTATTATTGAATGAAGCTGTAAATATCACAACTTGTAACTAAATCTTCAATCACTGATGCTGTGTAGAAAAGATTGATCAAATCGAACACAGAGAATGAATCATTGACTGATGATGTTCAAGTCAGCAAGAAGCAAATTCTTAGTAAGAGATTTCACTCTACATCACAAACTAAAGATCAATCACATATCATATTACAAAGCGATAAATATGAGCTTATGATAACACAACAGAATGATGTCAAGTCAACAATGATTAAGATCAGCTGAGAATGAAAGTTTAATAACTTGTAAAATGCTTTAAACATGAAGAAGAATAAACGTTTGTGATATAAAGCAGATAAGATAGACAAAATTCTAAGCGATGAGAAGAAATATGAAAGCTTCATGTGCAAGATGAGAAAGAAAAGCATCATGAACATAACTTGCAAAAATAAAGAAATTAAAGAAGAATAGAATTCAAGCACAGTAATCATTATAATCAAATGATTCAAACAAAGCAAATATTTTGCTTCATACTGCGAAAGCACTTCTGTTACATGTGCTTACATGAGAAAACATGATATTGATAGTGATGCAAGCGCACTGATTGAACACTTCAAACATCTTGCTCAAGAATGCGCAAGCGCTTATGTTGCAGATGCTGTCATGAGAGAATATAGTGTTAGAAGTGATGTGAATGCACAATAAGAAAAGAGTGACAATATTGAGAAGAATGATCAAGACGTTTATGATGACATTAATTACTAAAGAACAAAAGATACACTGTTTGCAATGTATGATAATTGTGCAGTTGACAGCTTGATCGTTGATGATGATTCTAACAAAGAAAGATCATGCAGAGATAACAGTGAATTACAAGCTTTAATGATATTATTTGACATTGTGACTTTAATTGCTACAAATGTCAAGATCATATTTATTGAATCAAATGATAAATAGACATACTGCGCTCTTAGAAGTTCTAGAGATGTTGATGCTTTTATGAATATGCATCAGTTAAAAGTGACGCAAATCTGAAACATAAAATTAAATGAATATTTGAGATATTGATCACTAAAAGCACTAAATTCTGTCTCTGTCACTCTTTACAAATTGCAGATGTCTATGTATGTTACATGCAATGTATACAACATATTTTCGATAAATGCGCAAGAACATAGAGACTATGAAGAGATGATCAGATTTACTGATATTTCAAGTCAAGATAAAAGACAGCAAGAAAATACTGAAGAAAAACGATTTTTGAATCAAAGAGATTTCATTGAATGCAAGTCTGCATGAAGTTAGTTTCAAAGTAGTGATACATGAAATTAAAGTTGAAGAAATGTCTAAAGACATAAAGAAGAAGAGAGCAAAAGCGCTCATTAAGATCAACAAAGACATATATTTGAAGATTATGATTGAGAAAGTTGAGTGACTCACAAAGAATAGTGAACAGAAGAGATACATTTCGCTAATGATATGCGTAGTCAGCGCTGAGATGATGAACAAGCTAATTGATGAAAGAATATGTCATGAAATCAACATAAAAATCATGCAGTTCTATGATTCAAGTTGTAAAACACATTAGTGTCTAAAGTGTCAAAACTATGATCATAAAACATATGAATGCAAAAACAAGCAAAGATGCGTTTACTGCATGCTAAATCATCGCTCAAAGTACTGTTTTCATAAACAGACTTGAAACATGTGAAAATGTAAAACATGTTGAAGTACACACAGAGTCTTTGACTCTCAATGTCATAAACGACAGATTGAAAAAGAGAGAATAAAGAGAATCATGAAACACAGATCTCTATATCACATCGTACAAGAGCAGAAAGAACTCAAAGCGATGACATTGAAAATATTCACAGAAACATCTATCAATCTGAGATCGCTGATAAACAATGACTTGAAGAGAAAACAGAAATGCTCAACAAATGAAAGTCATCTGCTCAGCATAATCATCACATTCGAAAACATTATATTGAATCATCTAGTCAAAAAGTCAAAAATAAATGAGTTGAAGTCAACATCAATCATGTCAATTTCAGCATCATCTTCTTTTGAAGATTTTACAAGAAAAGCAAGCACATTGCAGACATTTAAAAGAACATCAAACAGCTTTGAATGTAAACTTTAATGTTTCAGCAAAAAAAGCTTTGAATACTACAGTACAACATTCACAAGTTCAGAGAAAAGATGATGATAGTATTACTACATGAGAAAAAGATAAAGAATTATAACATTTTGATTCTTCAAGAATTCTTGTTAGGGGCCAGCATAGAGCGAGTCATATGGGTGTAATGTAACGAGTATATAAATGCTAAGGAAGGAAAGTATCTAGAAGGGAAGAGCCGGCTATCTATATGACTCAGGAGAACATAAGCT
>JAABUI010001492.1_pt1 | contig 13532 bp, 10 predicted proteins | sample 5559111 | NCBI WGS metagenome assembly JAABUI01 (sample SAMN10711870, study PRJNA513365) | rock metagenome | isolation source: Antarctica rocks | place: Antarctica: Victoria Land, Buttleship Promontory
GCTTGTATAAGGCGTACCGAGTAGCATGTGCGGTTATGTTCTAGGAATCTTGAGCCAAAAAGGTGCATTGGTGGTGTGAGCACCAAGGAACGTACCTCGTGTATGCAATGAGCGAGCGACTCTCCTTCAAAGAGGTCTTCGAAATCGAATGTTGTATCATATGTCAGAAGGAACAGAATCCGAGAGCATAGCAATTCGTGATCAGGACTGGTCTTTGGTAATGTTCAGATGCCACTCGGACCAAAGCAGTCACGGTGCTTACCCTTGACCCCTTTGTTGCAGCGGTGGCATAACCTTCGTCAACGAAATATTGGCGAGTCCTACCATTTAGGAGAAGCAGGTTCGCAAGACATTTCAATGCAATCAAAACCGACTCGGCTCGCTGTTCCTGCTCGTCAAATGCATATACACAGAGCACCTTAACATCCTAGGATAAGATGAGAGACTGGCTAAACTCAAGGCTTGGTAGATGTTTTATCCCACATCTTGAGCAAACACTGCGGCAGCCTCGGCAGAGATGATTCTCGATTTAAGAGCACTTAGCGTCTCTGACTTGGCTAAGAACAAATCAGATCAGGCGTTTTTTCATTTCTCCCTTCATTCTCTGCTCCTCACCTGTAGGCGTGAGGCTCGGGCTCTGGACGTGACTTTTGAGAACGCATAGAAGTCGGACAACTTCATCGTCGCCTACTTTGAGTCCGCTTAGCAGTCATTCTATATTGGCCCCATCTTAACATGCGATTGCTGACCGTTTTTACTCAATATTTGGGCTCCTCCCATTTCTCCTATCTCTGACAAGGGTTTGGCAAGCATAAGATACGCTTCAACCTCGGCGACCTTGGATTGGCTGCTCTGAATCAGTAAAGTTGCTGACTAATACTGAATACGACTCGCAAATTGAAACCTTAATTCTTTTTGGACGCGTTGTTCGCGTTTGGCGTATCACATCTGACAGGGCAGGCGCCCGTCAAAATGTGATCGGACTTTCCCCATGAATTCGTTTGCTTCAAGACCCCGCAGATTCTGTTCCTCCAGCTGCAACAATGATTCAATGGAATCTGGTATGATTCACTTCAATTATGGGGGCCTTCAATCCAGGACCGGCTACAGGCTCAGTACGGCCTCCTACACCACCAAAAGAGAGCACATCCAAGCTTCCAAATGGCGATGACCCCAATTCCTTCTCCAACTCAGCCAATCGACCCCTCCTTGACACTCCAGACGAGTCTCCTTCCTCGTCCGCAGAGTATTACAAGGCTTCGGCAGAGAGAAGTCAGAAGAAAGTTGGATTCTCGCCCTGGACCGAATTTCACAAACTCCCAATGACCGGCAACAAAGACTCAGACTCAGAAGGCTCCATCCGACGGCTACCGCCCTCTAAAGATTGCAAGTCTCTGAAGTCTATTCTGAAGGCCTGCAAAGACAATACTACAACCGACTTCGAGAATCAGCTACCAGCTTTCGATCAGACGAATCTCGTGACCATGCTCAACTCTGCTATCCAACATCTGAAAGCCCCTACGAATAAATCTCGAACAGAAGCTTATGTGGCATTACTGGCGTGCTTGAGTGCGTACGATGACGCCCCAGAGACGACAGACATGTCTGAGATAGTGTCGGAATTCACTGGTTATATTCGTCGGGATATCTGTGCAAAGGCCGAGTCGGATGACGGTCTCGATACACAGCTTGCAACCCAAGCTTTAAAGGTATTAACGGTGCTTCTCTGTACACCCAGCATAGCCACCGTACTTCCGGAAGATTTCTGTTCGTTCATCCTTGAACGCTCCCTAACGAGCATTGAGGACGCAAGCTCGCCCAAGATCCTCGTGGCTCACTATATGCACCTGCTGGAGAAGCAAAAATTCACAGTGAAAGTTATGACAACAGAGCGGGTGAATAGACTTCTCACCGGACTTGATCTGGTAACAAACCGAATTAAGGGCAATCGCGTCGTTTGCCATCGTTTAATGATATACCAACGATTAATGACACAAGCCAAATCAGTGATGTCGAGCCGAGTCGGTTCCTGGATCGACCACCTCATTTCAGGCATGTTGAGTTCTATCAAAGATGTCCGGGTTCGGGCCATTGCTTTTGGGTTAGAGGCAGGTCTTCAGCTTGGGACTACCAGCTCGGTTTCACACTCTTGCATTGACGTCTTCAATCGAGCGTCCCCAGAGGGCAAAAGAGTGGTTGACTTTCTTTCCTCGCGCTTGCTTGAAATGGTCGGCTCGAAGGAGGACGGTGTTCATGTTCCACAGATCTGGAGCATTATAATTCTTTTCTTCCGGAGTCGCCGACGTCAACTAGAATGCTGGGAGCACATCAAGGCATGGCTAGTGATCATACAGCGATGTCTCAATTCCAGTGACCCCCAAGTCAAACTCCAAGCCAACATCGCGTGGAGCCGATTGATCTTTGTTATTAATTTAGATACCTCGACCTCCGTTCCCATGGCCAAAATGCTACGACAGCCATTAGTTCCTCAATTGGAGCGGAGAACCAGTGACAAAACATCAAAGCAGGCGAAGGGACTAGCACGTTCAACCTATTGTACACTTTTGTATTATGCCTTTCGTCCGACGGCGACAACTTTACAGATCGGTCAGTATTGGGATCTGTATATTGCTCAAATACTGCCAAAGTCTTTCACCGCGGGCAAATCGGACGTGAACTATGCTTGTGACATCTTTGCGGCGCTGCTTTCATCAAATGGCAAGCCCAGAATGTGGGACGAAAACAGAGCCAATGTAAATGGGCCCGTGAAACCGGACGAGTTGCCATGCATCGATTCAAAATGGGTTCGCTCAAAATCAGTGAAGATAATTCAGATCTTCGAAACACTCTTTGACCTAGCCGATTGGAAAATGAACAAGGATTATGAAGCCCCGCTACTTTTGGCTTGGAGGAGTTTTGTGACTGCCATCGGCACGGCAAGCAGCAAGGAAGTCAAGGTGTCGATGGATACGATGAATGCCGTCTCGCAGATCATTAATCTGCTCAAGAGGCTGTTAGAGAAACGCACCCAACAGCAGGAGTCAGACCGCAGAGACCCAAAGGACCTTTTCTACAAGATCAATCGCCTGACGCAAGAAGCTGTCGCCAAGATTGGAAGCATACCGTTTCTTGAACGACGAATAGTATTGACTTCCCACAATTCTTTTGAAGCAGCAGAGACGCCTTCGAACAGATCCATCAAAGATTCTAGCTCTCTGAACTCTCCAGCAACGCACCTTTTGCATCTCTTGTTCACGCATGCACAAAACGGTTACCGGACCACTGCCTATCCTGACGCCGTCAAAGCTGTCATGCACATATCATTACAGTCCGCGAATACTAGACGGGCACAACTCGGTGCTATACGTAATCTTGCTCGGCTTCTGTCCACGACCAGAGCCTTTGATCGACAAGCGTGTACAATCTTCTGGCGACTCCTCGCAGAAGCTACTTGTTCATCGTTGAAGATTCCTCGACACAGCGACCCTTACAACGCCAGTCCGCAATATCCTGGTCATGAAATAAGGGAGGCCGTAAAGATCCTCGACATCGGTATTCAGCAGCGCTCAGGTGAAATTGTTCCTGCCTGGCTTGAACTCTACGACTGCATTGCTTCTTCGCTGCGGCAGGAAATCGGTAATGACGCTATCAACTTACTTATGATCGATCCACTCGCAGACATAATGAAAGATTGCAGCGGTACTTGCGATGACGCACTCCTCATACTTAGTGCTGCACTGCTCAAAAACGTTCACTGGCCACAATCCCATCAGCTGACGGAAAGAGCTGAAAAGATGCTTTGGGGCGTTACTCATACACCTCACAGAAAGAAATCTGACACTCTCTTCAACGTCTTTTACATGAGTAATGCTTTACTCTGCAGTGCGTACGTGTGTCTGACACAGCTTTCTGCTGAGGTCGTAGTTGCCTTTCTGTCCTCCGTCGTAAATGCGATTGGCTCGTGTCCGCCTGAGCACCAAGAGACCATGCTCAGTCAGATGCAGCCAGGTCTTGCTGCCTGGATAGAAGATCCTGATGGACTACTGAGATCGTCTGCTAATGGCCTCTCTTTGAAAGTGGGTCGTCCGAAATGTTCCGGATCTCGAGCTAACATAGTTGTGCACAGGTTGAAAAGCTGTTCGCAAAAGTGATTACCATTATCGAGGGATTATCTGATCACAGCACCAGGCTTCTTTTCAAGATACACCAGATTCTTCTATCAAGTTTAAGAAGTCGTCACGAATCAATCTTGAATAAGTCCATTGGGATGTGGAATCGCACGTTTGGATGTGTAGAGGCTTTGGAGTATCCTGAAGACATGCGCAAGGCATTGCTTAGACTACGCTTTATGACGGACATTCAAACCCCTACCTTTCCAGAGGCTGAGAAAGACGAGGTCAGTTTTACTGTATTTCTCATACAGGGAGTTCGCACGCTGACGTCGCATAGGCGGCGTCTTCACCGATCCGCTTCGTTTGTACACAGGATAGCGAAACAGAGCTACATCGTCTCCCGTCAGTAGACTTACCTATTAAAGCTGCAAAGGAAATTCAGCTATGCCAGGACAAGAGAGAACCGACAGCTCTTGCGCTCAGCCTAAGCCCGAGGCTTGCTACGAATTCACCTCTTGTAGGAAGGCGAGAAGGTAAAACTACGCCAAGGGCACGGCTGCGCCATGACGATTCCCAGATTCAGTTTGCTGCTGTCGAATCGTCACCGCTCGCTCCCGAGCCGGTCGATTCTCAACACCTAACTGATCGTCAGAAGGAAGTTAAAGAGCGCCAGACCCTCGAAGCAGCTATGTTCCCCGAGATACAATCTAGCCCGAAAAGCGCCCCACGACGTGCTGAGTATAGCCTACCAAAGCTGGTCTTCAAATCAGATGAAGTTTCTGCTGCCAAAGCTGCGGATGATGAACAGACTACCCCAGTATATCCTCCAGACGCTCTCATGAATGTCTTTCTAGGTTCTTCGCCAACACCCGCCTCCAACAAGAAAGGGATAAGCCAGGCGCCATTTGACGACGGCCCACCGTCATCGCCCCCGATGCTTCCCACTTATCCTAAGATTGGCCAAGAGACGATTCTTCCACCGGTTGCTGACAGTGCAGCTCAGTCAACTGTCACGGATCGCAAGCATGAACAGAATGAATCTTGTGAGATGGCGACTGAAGACACGTCGGACACGACAACCCATCTGACGCCTAGTGAGAAACGCAGCGATGCTGAGCAAGCTCCACCAAGCTCTAATGACGGTGAACAAAGCTCGCAGCTTGCGGTTCAAGCGGATAAACAGGATGACTGTATAATGTCTGACTCTGACGTCTTTATTGACGCTCCTTCAGACCCTACCAAGATAATTCTGGCAACCGAACCAGATAATGCTAGCACCAGCTTCAACCCTTTACAAAGTGGCAATTCTCCACCGCAACCTTCTGAATCTGATCAGGTAACCGCACAGCTGGTCGGCGAAATGGAGCGAGCCTCATCACAACGGTCAAGCAAAGAAGATCAAGCAACGAAACCAGCACAGACCGACGGGAAAAAGCGAAAACGTACTTCCTCCGATGCTGTCGATGTACGAAAGAAAGCAAGGGGGACCCCAGCTTCTTCAGATCCGCAACATGTCTCAGAGAGTCCGAAAGCTAGGGAATTTGTCGCTGAATGTGTCTTGATCAACGTACGCAATGTACGTCAAGGTGAAGGCAATGCGGTAGCCAATCTTCCTCAGATCAAACGAGAGCGATCCCAGTCACCATGCCTTATTGAAAACCTTCCTCTTGAAGAAGAAACGCTGGCGACCAAGGACCAGAATGGGCGACGTACAGGGAAGTCACGGACAAGCCAGCTGAGCCAGGAAGCTTTACCAGTCGTGGGTAGCCCACAACAAAGGAAAAGAAAGCAAAGGACGGATGTCGATGACGCGTCAATGGCAAACGCGACCGAAAATAGTATAAGAAAATCAGCACGCTTGACTAAACCATCCACGAGCAGTCCACGACGTCCGATTCCTTCGCCATCGGACATCGCGGTTGCAGAGCCCAGGTCAGTGACAAAGATAGGTAGAAGAAGGGCCAGTATGCGGTGGTTTTGGAGAAGCGAAGAGTCCCGGGACGATAATGGCCAGAGTAGTGCCAACCCCAACGTTCCCTCCGCCAATACGGATGACGCTGATGTGGCAACGAGACACGACCAACCGGAGCGGTCGCAGCAGCTAGCCGGGGAACCAGAACCAGCGGGTCAAGGACCACGGGATGGTAACAGTGGAAGTTCGCCGACAAAGCAAACCAACAAGGTGTCGCAGTCTGAAGCAATTGATACCGAGCCCTCCGCTGGCTCACCTAGCGCAGATGGAATCCTTCAGGGATTCAGGAAAATGCTGAACAACATCAAGCGAGTTGCGTTGGGACGAGAGGAAGAGCGGGAGATGATTGGTATTCTCTTTGAATCCGTAAAGGAGGTCCACGAAGCAGGCCGCCGCAACACGGCCACGTAAAGCGTTCGGGTCTGATGTACAAGCATACTGCTCTTGGCAGGCATTGTTTCGAGAAGAGTTTCAAAAAGCATTCCGAAGCAAGGCGTTGGTGGTCGGGGACTACATGGTCCGAGTACTGCCAATGGGCATGTGATGTAGGTATTCATAGTCTGATTTGAAACCGTAGTCATCGACAGACCACTGCCAGTGAATGAAACGCAACGTCTTCTCAAGTGATTCTGGCCGACCTGAACGTGACAGATCCTCGGGCGGGCTAGGGCGGCAGGCCTAAGAGCCCCTGCCTAAGCGAGATGTTTCAGGTTGACTTGGCGGCCAATGGTCGACGTTTGGGCGGGCCCATGGACATTCCGGGGCTTTACTTCCCTCACTGAGCATCTAGTCACTCCACGGTAGAGTCCATCAGTGCGGCTCTTTAAAACCCTCAGCTCGCACCCCTCCTACCCCTCCTTCGACTGCATTCATATCCTCAACTTCACCTCATCTTCGGCCATCAACACCCTCAAACCTCAGCAACAGATCAATACGAACGAGAAACATCATGGAGCGGTCAAAGAAACCCTCGGCCATTCCCGTGTCCCCAACTATTCCCACCCCACAAGTCTCGATATCTCAAGACAATTCCCGAGTCTCTGCGAGCTTACCCACCGGCGAGTCGGTCGAGGTCTTGCTCTATGGCGCCACTGTCATCTCGTGGAAGTCGGCCCAAGGCAAGGAGAATCTGTTTCTCAGCTCCAAAGCAAAATTCGATGGCTCTAAGGCTGTCAGAGGCGGCATCCCACTAGTGTTTCCCGTAAGTGTAGAGGTCTCATCACATTCCCGAGTTTCATACATACGTGCCTTGGACTCAATCTCATTGCCTTTCTGCTGATCTTCTAATCTAGGTTTTCGGCCCACCCCCTTCTGGACACGCAACAAGCGGTCTGCCTCAACACGGTTTCGCCCGAATATCGAAATGGGAGTACCTAGGCAAGTCGTCATCTGAGTCGTCAGCCACGCCCAGCAGCAGCGGCGATGCCTCCGTCAAGCTAGACTTTGGTCTCTCCAACACCATGATCGAAGGCATTCCATCAGAGTGGAAGAATTATCAGTTCGGTATCACATACTCGGTGACACTGAATAAAGAGGATTTAGAAACAAGTCTTGCAATAAGGAATACCGGAGAGAAAGACTGGGAATTCCATACTCTATTCCATACTTATTTGGCTGTCGATGTGAGTTCGAACGCCTCAAGAGGCTTAATATTAGTTAGGTGAAACCGATCAAAAGAAATACTAATTACGATACTGCAGAACATCTCCTCCGTCTCCATCTCCGGTCTTGAGTCAGCCTCTTACAAAGACAAGACGCAAGGAGGGAAAGAGGTCAAAGGCGAATCCGGCGCGATCACCATTACTGGAGAAGTAGACCGGAATTACACGTCTGACCCCTCGAAAACCATAATCATCGCTGAAAAGGACCAGCCAAAGTATGAAATCACCCGAGATCTACTATCGGACGTGGTAGTCTGGAATCCATGGGTAGAGAAAGCGAAGGGAATGGCTGATTTCGGGCCTGAAGATGGATACAAGAAGATGGTGTGTGTAGAGACTGGGAGTGTTGCTGCCTGGAACACGCTGGAAGCGGGCGATACTTGGGAGGGCGGGCAGAGGATCAAGAGGCTTTGAGCGGGCAGCTTCTGCCCTTGCGAACCACGACTGACGGCCAACACGATGATGCATTGGGAGGACTGATAGATTGATATTGGCAGGATTTTGGACCTCTTGGAAAGCCTCGGAAAGAGTCGAAGTCCGAAATTGGGCGGGAGCTATAGCTGGCGGAAACTTCACAGTCAAGGATGATCAAAGGGCTTGCATTGAGGGAAGCATTTTAGGAGGACTATACCCACTATACCATGAAATGCCTTTATTGAATGTGGATACTATGGCATCGCTAGTTGGGCGATTGCTAACTTTATCTCGGTGAAAATCACTGCTAGCCGGCACAATCCACAATCGGGCAGAGCCTACGCCCTCCTGCTTTTAGAAGGCAGAACCTGGCCTCACAATTCTTCGCAAGCCCGACCTTCATCTCCATCATCCATCGTCCGTCACCGGACACTGTCATTTCTTCATGACTGCTCAGCCCTCTCACAGAAACTCCCACATTGCTTCAATAATTACCCCGCGGACCCCACCCCGATATCGCCTAGACTGCCAAGCTTGCCAAGCCCCATCCACCATCTCTCCGTTGGCTGCACGAGTACTCCTGTGAATCCTTTGCATGCAGACCACGTCCAGCAATCATGAGACTTCGCCTCTGGAGACCACCATAGTAGCAAAGGCTTCAAGCCTGCATGGATCTGATCTTTCTGCTGAAGGCCAAGGTGGTGGAAGCCTCCAAGGCTTATCGGACCCATCTGCGGAGCAACAGGAGCCTCTTTTGAACGCCGACATCACAGCGTCTCTGCGTCAGCAAGCAAGTGAAGACGAAAGACACACGCAAGATGAAGGTGTCGAGAGCGCACCATGTCCACCACCACTATCTGAGCCCTCCGGCACAGTCTGCCGTGCGTGCTTTGTCGACCCGGACGATGTTCCACCTACGTTGCCCAAGCCTGCAAAGGCAGGACCAGTGGCATGGTCCGATCTTCCCAAAAAGAGACAGCTGGCCATCTTGACCATAGCACGTCTGTCCGAGCCATTGACGCAAACCTCTCTGCAAGCATACATGTTCTACCAGCTTCGCTCCTTCGACACAAGTCTACCCGACTCTACCATTTCATCCCAAGCAGGCATGCTCCAGGGCTCGTTCACAGCGGCCCAATTTGTCACTGCAATGCTGTGGGGGAGGATAGCTGATTCGGAAAAAGTTGGCAGGAAGGTGGTGCTGCTGATTGGACTTCTCGGGACTTGTATCTCTTGTGTGGGTTTTGGGTTCTCCAGGTCATTCATCCAAGCGGCAGCCTTTCGGACGCTGGGAGGTGCGTTGAATGGAAACGTGGGGGTTATGAGGACCATGATTAGTGAGATTATTCAGGAGAAGAAATTCCAGTCAAGAGCCTTCTTGCTACTTCCTATGACTTTCAATATTGGTGTTATTATTGGCCCAGTTCTCGGTGGCCTGCTGTCAGATCCTGTAGGAAGTTATCCGAGGATTTTTGGAGCCAACTCTTTGTTTGATGGGCAGGAGGGCGTATGGTGGTTGAAGCATTGGCCGTATGCGTTGCCCAATCTATTGAGTGCAGTTTTCTTGCTTTCCTCGGCTATTGGTGTCATTCTGGGACTCGAAGAGGTACGTCGAGAAAGTGGAGTGGCGATCTCACCACCAAAGCCATCTCATGATAGCATCACTAACTCCTTTCAGACACATGAGTCTCTACGAGATAGCCCTGATTTTGGTCTCCGCTTCGGCTCCACTATCGCAGACATCTTCCGCCGTATCTTCTATTCTCGCACTCACCACTATACAGTCGTTACGGAAGACGACACCCTAGACTCGCCCACCAGCTCGTCTCGCTTTGATAGCTATGAGCTGGAATCGCATCTCCCTAAGAGCCCCTCTACGCCCAACACTACTAAACCGAAATTCAAAACCAAGGGTAAGCTCCCATTGTCCCGCATCTGGACACGCAACGTTCTCTGCATCCTCCTCTGCCACGGCATCCTAGCTTTCCACGTCGGCACCTTCAACAATCTCTGGTTTATTCACCTCTCCACTCCCCGCTTCGACCCCTTGCACCCCTCTCCATCCTCACACAAGCATCAACGCCTCCCATTCGCATTCACAGGCGGCTTGGGTATGCCTCCCCGCAGTGTCGGTTTTGCAATGGCTGTGTTAGGCGTCATCGGCATTTCTCTGCAGCTTCTAGTGTATCCCAAGGTCAATGCCAAGTTGGGTACCACACGCAGCTTCCGCTACAGTCTCTGTCTGTTTCCGCTCACCTACGCGCTCGTGCCCTATCTCTCCGTCATCCCCTCCTCCTCAGCTGCCCCGGCGCAAGCCTCGGGATTCCTGGTCTGGCTCTCCATCACTTTCGTCCTGCTCATACAGGTCTTAGCGCGCACATTTGCCCTTCCGGCAGGTGCAATACTCATCAACAATTGTTCCCCACACCCTAGCGTGTTGGGTACCATCCACGGCATTTCTCAGAGTGTGAGTAGTGCCAGCAGGACGATTGGACCGGTGCTCGGGGGCTACAGTTTTGGCAAGGGATTACAGATTGGGGTGGTGGGCATGATTTGGTGGTTTCTGGCTGTCGTGGCGGCGTGTGGGTGGTGTGTCAGTTCTTTGGTTCGAGAGGGTGACGGGCATGAAATTCTGCTTCCAGGGGAAGAGATGGAGGGAGGGGGAGATGAGGAAGTTGAGATAAAGGAGGGGGTTAGTGGCAGGGAGGCGGATGGTGACATTGATGGCAGGACGATGCAGGGGAGTCGACACGGGTATGTGAGGGAATAGACGCAGGCTGCGCTTGGCAGGTAATTGACATTGTTAAAAACAAATTACGATACAGACGATCTGTCATGCTTGATGAATAAACAGTTATGGGGACTGACAGAAATAGACACATAAATTTGGGGTTCGTTGATCTTTAATAGGACACTTCAATACTTCATAGGCTTTTCATATAATTAACGTTGAGGCTGTAGATGAGCTCTCATTACTGAAACACACAGAACACCAGCGTACGGTCTCTACGACATCGCTTTAAATGTGGAAATTGAGCAGACTTCAGTGCAAGAAAAACCAGCTATGGGTATGCTACTATCACATAAGCTACCAATCCACCAACCCCATTCCATTCGAAGGGATATCGCCATCTCACTGCCAGCCCCCTTTCCCAGCAAACCCACTACTATCCTCAATCTTCTTCTGCCCACTCCCCTTCTGGCTCTTCTGCTGCGCCGCCTCATGCTTCCGAAGCTCCTCCGGCATCCGCGAAATAGACGACTTGGAGAGCATTTGCTTGAGATCGTACCTGGTGAAACATCAGCATAGTCATTTGAAATGACGGGAAGGGTAAGGGAGACGTACATGACGTCTGAATCTTCGTTACCGAGGAAAGTGATTGACACTCCGCTTTTCCCAGCGCGACCTGTTCGTCCAATACGATGGGTGTAGCCCTCGATGTTCGTGGCCATGTTGAAATTCACCACCAGACTGACGTCTGGTACGTCGATACCTCTACCCGCCAGATCGGTAGCAACCAGTACATCAGTCGTGCCATTGCGCACGGACGCGAGGGCCGACTCTCGCTGGTCCTGCGTCTTGCTTCCGTGCAGCGTGACGGAGGAGTAGCCACCATGCTTGATGTCGCGAGCCACGGCGTCGCAATTTCGTTTGATGTTGACAAAGACGATGATAGGGGGTTGAAACTCTCTCGATGACAAGAGGTCGAGGAGGCGTTTCTTCCGCTTGTCCTCGCCGGCTACGAATTCGACGCGCTGTTCCACTGTCTCTACGGCCTCGCCTACGTTGCCGATGGTAACGATAGCGGGGCGACGGAGGTATTTTCGGGCTATGCGCTCGACGGCTGTTGGCATGGTTGCCGTGTACATCATTGTTTGTCTGTAGCGATCTTTCCCGCCGAGATGCTGGCTCATGACCACTGAATCCTCGGCTTCTTCGGAATCGGGCTTCATATTCGCGACTGGGAGGGCATCTAGAATCTTATTGACGGGCTCTTCGAAGCCGAGGTCGATCATTCGGTCTGCTTCGTCCATGATTACGTAGCAGCATTGTCCGAGGACTAGGACTCTGCGCTCAATACAATCGACGAGACGGCCAGGTGTGGCGATGATGATTTCAGCACCGTCGCGGAGATTGTATGCTTGTTCTTCGAGGGAGTGCCCTCCGACTATACTGACGCAGGTGAAGCCAAGAGGTGTTGCGAATTTGCGGGCTTCGATCTCGATTTGTTGGGCCAATTCACGAGTTGGAGCGAGGATGACGGCGTAGGGACCATCGTTCTTGGTCATCTCGTTGAGAACGGGGAGCTCGGATATGTAGACTAGGAGAGGTAGGAGGAAAGCTGCCGTTTTGCCGGAACCTGTGACGGCGACACCGATGAGGTCCCGAGATTGAAGCGCTATGGGTATGGCGGCGCGCTGGACAGCTGACGGCTCGGTGTAGCCAACCTGATCCACAACATCCAGAAGACGTTTCGGTAGGGCCGATTCTAGCCACGACCGCATAGGGTTTGGAATGGCCCCACCCTTTGTACTGATATTGAAGTCTTCCTTGAAAATTCTCCAGTCTCTTTCCCGCATGTGCTCCAATTTCTTCTCGCTCCAGTGCTTGTCGATCGAGTTTCTGCCGCCTTCTTCCTTCCTTCTTCTCTCCATCTCCATCAATTCGTCAGCTCTTGCATTTCCCGATTCAAGATCTCGCTCTTGTATAGCTTTCGCATATTTCCGCGCAGCGCCATCAGCTAAATCTTCTGCAAAGCCTCCAAGTCGGCCTCGACCGTAGAAGTTGGCCTCTGCTCGTGCTTGATACAGTGGGTTGTAATCTGGGCTCGTGTCTTCTTCAGCGTTCCACTCAAAGTTAAACTTTTTCTCGGTGGTACGCCTTCGCTTCTTCTTGGCAGAGAAAGTTGACTGGTTTTGGTCGGCACCCATGTATCGTTGCTTTATCAGATTTTGCTGAGCTTCCACAATGGCAGACTTCTTCTCGGACTTCGCTGCAGGCGTATTGATGATAGATGATTTGGGCGGCGGAGGGGGGGCCATATCGTAGTCTTTGTTTGGCTGTGAAGAGCGCATGGACGCTGGCCCTGTCGGTACATCGCCCGTCCGGTGTGATCTGGGGCCCGTGGGTATAGAATGGCGAGATGACCCGTTGACACCGTTCACTGGTTGCGCTGGTCTTCCAGCTCCATTCCTCATAGACTCTCTTGGAAGTCGACTGTCGCCATTTTGTAGTGGCTTCTCCGCATCGAAGGCCTCCTTTTTTGTCCTCTTCGCTTCTTCGACCTCTTTCGCGCGTTTCTCAAGGGCCAGCTTTTCACGTTGTGCTTTTGACAGAAACTTGGGCTACAGAATAGATGTCAGATCATCATG
>JAABUI010001493.1_pt1 | contig 13523 bp, 8 predicted proteins | sample 5559111 | NCBI WGS metagenome assembly JAABUI01 (sample SAMN10711870, study PRJNA513365) | rock metagenome | isolation source: Antarctica rocks | place: Antarctica: Victoria Land, Buttleship Promontory
CACCGAGCAGGTGCCCTTCAGGTAGTTCCGAATCAGGTCTTGATAACCCCGATTCTCCCTACCTGGCAGGGCATCTGCTGCTTCAACACACCCGGCACCCCAGCACTACTGACGGATCTCGGTCAGATGCGCGGCGTTGGTGTGGACGGTGATCGGGACACCGGTTTCGCGGTGAGTTGCCGCGACCGCCTTCGCGACTCGCTCGACGCCGGGTGTCAGGCCCTTCTCCTCGACCACGCACTTGAGGGAGGAACGCCGCCTTGACACCGGTGTCCGCGATACCTTCGCGGATGTCCCGGATGAACAAGTCTGTCAGTAGTTCCGGACCCTCGAGGATGGTGCCTGGGCCGCGGTAGCCGAAGTAGTGAGGTAGCTCGTCGAACGTGTACAGGCCGGTGGCGACGATAATGTTCAGCTCGGGAACCTGCTCATTGATGAGCTGAACGCGCGGGATGTAGCGGCCGAGACCGATGACGGTCGGATCAACGATCGTCGTGATGCCGCACTGCAAAACCGCCTGCAGTTTCTGCACCCCGTCAGTGCGAGCTTGTTCGTCCCACCACTCCCCGCCGTAGTTCTGCAGGATCTCGGTGCTCAGCACGAACACGTGCTCGTGCATCAGCGTCGAACCCAACTCAGCGGTGTCTACCGAACCGCGGACCGATGCAACCTGCGCCATGCGACCTCCCGAGACATACGGTCACCACCTCGGGACCGGAGGAGCTGTGGCGTCACCTTGGCGCAACCTGAACAAGATGTCGACACCTTGACCAGATAGCGTTCTGGGCCACGGTGTCCGCGCCTTGGACCCTAGGCGTCGCGCAGCTCGCGCCGCAGGATCTTGCCCGTTACGGTCTTCGGCAGCTCGTCCACGAGCACCACCTGGCGGGGGTACTTGTAGGCCGCCATCCGCTCCTTACAGTGAGCGACGAGCTCGTCGGGCGACACCTGCGCGCCGGGCCGCAGGCTGACGAACGCCTTGACCGTCTCCCCCCGCTTCTCGTCCGGCACCCCGACGACCGCAGACTCCAGGACGGCCGGGTGCTCGGCCAGCACGTCTTCGACCTCGCGCGGCCACACCTTGTATCCCGACGCATTAATCATGTCCTTCTTGCGGTCGACGATGAACACCCAGCCATCGGGGTTCATGAACCCGACGTCGCCACTCTTGAGCGCTCCGCCCGGCAGGTTCGCTGCGGTCTCGTCGGGCTTGCCCCAGTACCCCGCCACGACCTGCGGACCGTCGGCAACGATCTCACCGACCTCACCCAGCGGCAGGGGCGTGCCGTCGTCGTCGACGATGCTCACGACGGTGTTGGGAGCCGGCACACCGACGGACAGCGCCCCTGAGGTCGGGTCGACCGGCGAGGGCGAGCCAAAGGGCGTTACCGTCATCGGCGAGGTGGTTTCGGTGAGTCCGTAGGCGTTGTGCACCTGCTTGCCACTGGCCGCCAGGAACCCCTGCTCGGCGGTCGGGGAGATCGCTGCGCCACCGGAGTAGATCGACGTGAACGAGGAGAAGTGGTCGCGCGTGAAGCCCGGCGCGTTGAGTAGCGCATTGAACGCGGTGATAGCGCCGATCGTGTAGGTCGGGCGGTGCTCGATCAGCGCGTCGAGCACGACCTGGGGCTCGAAGCGGTAGGCCAGGATCAGCGGGCACGGCGAGAGGAAGCTGACCGCGATATGGCCGATCAGGCCGGTGATGTGGAACAGCGGGGCGACGCCAAAGATCGAGCCGCCGGGCCGGAAGCGGACCCAGTCGCGGTAGACCTGCGCGGTGAAGACCACGTTGCGGTGGGTGTTCATCACCCCCTTGGGCACGCCGGTCGTTCCGGACGTGTAGGTGAGAAACGCGACGTCGTCGAGCCCCAGCGCGACGGGCGGCGGGACCTGTCCGCGGTGCGCCGCCACCAGCTCCAGGAAGTCGGTGGTGCCCTCGTGGCGCTCCTTGGACAGGTTGTTGAACAGCCGCTCGTCGCCCCTCGTCTGGTAGTCCAGCTCGCTGGTCGTCAGCACCTTGCGGATGTCGCTGCCGGGGACCACGTCGCGCGCGACCTCGTCGTACAGCTTCTCCAGGCAGACCAGCACCGTCGCGCCGGAGTCCTTGAGCAGGTAGGTCAACTCGCGCGTGCGGCTCATGGGGTTGATGGAGACCATCACCCCGCCGGCCTTCCACGTCGCCACCATCGACACCAGGAACTGCGGGACGTTCTGCAGGTAGACCGCGAGCCGGTCGCCGGGCGCGAACCCGTCCGCGAGTAGGGCCGAGGCGAGCGCGTCGCTTTGCTCGTCCAACTCGCGCCGGGTCAGCACACCGTCGAAGTAGCGGATCGCGACGGCGTCGGGCTCGACCGCGACACCGGCCCGGAACATCGCCAGGGCGTCGGGGTGCTCGAGCTCGTAATCGGCAGGCTGGTCGCCGTATAGCCCGAGCCAGGGTCGGTCCGCGTAGGTGGTCACGGTCGCTACTTGATGACGATGGGGTTCACCGGGGAGCCGCTGCCTAGAGCGACCTTGAGCGGCGCGGCGACGTAGAGAAAGGCGTACTGACCGTCCTCGGCGCAGTCGGCGGCGAGCTTCTCGAGGTCAGCGATTTCGGTGAGCGTGATACCCAGGTTGCGCATGAGCGCGTTGTGCAGCACCAGCGCAACGCCATTGTTGGGATCGGTGGTGACCTCATTGGCGATGGTGTCGGTGACCAGGTTGGGGATCTCCATGTCGGCGAACCACTGCACGAGCTCGGGGCTGTAGACCAGGCCCGGCTCGTTGAAGCCCTCGTAGAACGCCTCCCCCTGCTCGAAGAAGAGTTGGAGGAAGTTGGTCCGGATGATGAGGATGTCGCGCTTTTCGATGGTGACACCCTGTTTCGCTGCGCAGGACTGCAGGTCCTCGTGGGTGAAGGTCTCGCCCTTATCGAGGGTGGCCTTGCCGAGGAAGCGCGCCATGTCGAGCAGGACGGCCCGCCTAACGACGCCACGCTGCGCGATCGGCTCGACGCTTGCCCTGTCCAGACCGCCAATGGTGGTGCGGGCGTCGTAGCCGTTCCAGATCTTCCCGCCGTACCAGACGTGGCCGAGCGCGTCGTACTGCGTCGAGCCCTGTAGGAACGCGTTGATCTTGTCGTCGGCGTAGTGCAGGCCGCCCGGGAGAGCCGGGCCGCCGCGGCCCTCATCCCAGTTCGACTCGTCCAGGACCTGGGTGCGCTCGGCGGGGGTGCGCCCCGGCCAGACCGGGTCACCCTTGGGGTCACCGATGAGGCGCTGGAGCGTGAACGTCTTACCGGACGTCACGAGTTGCACCGCGGCCAGCACCTGCTCCTGGCCGAGGTAGTTGAGCGAGCCCACCTCGTCATCCTCACCCCACTTGCCCCAGTTGCTGGGGGAGTCCTTGAGCAAGGTGGGTGGCTGCATCGACGGTGCGCCCTACCGCTCCGTCGGACCGCGGGCGTACCGTCCGATGCAGCGCGGTCTTGTTCCGACTGTCGAGAGGGGGTATGCCATGACCGCGGTTCTGCCCGGTGTCCCGGAGTCCGTCTTCACCTACGGTGCGCCGCAGATCAAGTTCGGGAGCGGTGCCTCGGAAGAGATCGGGTTCGACCTCAGCCAGTACGGCGTGCGCCGCGTCCTGGTCGTCACCGACCCCGGCGTCGCCGCCACGGGACACCCCCAGCGAGTCGCCGACCAGATGGCCCAGTTTGGCATCGAGGCCCGGGTCTGGGACGGCGCGCACGTCGAGCCCACCGACGTCAGCCTGCAGGAGGCGATCGACGCGGCCCGCGCTTCCGGGCCATGGGACGCCTACGTGGCGGTCGGCGGTGGCTCGGCCATCGACACCGCCAAGGCGATCAACTTGCTCACCACCAACCCGGGCGAGCTGATGGACTACGTCAACGTGCCGGTCGGCGGCGGCAAGGCGCCGGTGAACCCACTGCGGCCCCTCGTGGCGGTGCCCACCACCACCGGCACCGGCTCGGAGAGCACGACGATCTGCGTGATGGACGTGCTCTCGCTCAAGGTCAAGACGGGCATCAGCCACGTCCGACTGCGCCCCACGCTCGCGGTCATCGACCCCGACCTCACCCGCACCCAGCCGGCCGGGGTGGCCGCTGCCTCAGGAATGGACATCCTGTGCCACGCGCTGGAGAGCTACACCGCTCGCTGGTACACGACGAACAGCAAGAAGCAGGCGCAGCAGCGGGTGCCGTACTGCGGGAGCAACCCGATCTCCGACATGTGGTCGGAAAAGGCCATGGCGCTGCTGGCGGGCTCGTTTCGCACCGCCGTGAAGAACGGCGAGGACCGGCAGGCCCGCTCGGACATGGCACTGGCGGCCACCTTCGCCGGCATGGGCTTCGGCAACGCCGGCGTCCACATCCCGCACGCGAACGCCTACCCCATCGCCGGGCAGGTCAAGGACTTCCACCCGAAGGACTACCCGTCCCACGAGCCGATGGTCCCCCACGGCATGTCGGTCTCGTTGACCGCGCCTGAAGCGTTCCGCTTCACCTTCGACAGCAACCCGGAGCGGCACGTGAGAGCCGCCGAGCTCCTTGCGCCCGGGGCCGACCGGCCGTCGGACCTCGCCGAGTTCCTGCCCGGTGTGCTCGCCGACCTGCTGCGCGACATTGACATCCCGAACGGGATCGGGGCCGTCGGCTTCGGCGAGGGCGACGTCCCACAGCTCGTCGAGGGGACAATGAAGCAGCAGCGCCTGCTCGCGACCTGCCCCAAGGACGTCACCGAGGACGACATCGCCCGGATCTTCACCCGTTCGCTCCAGCTCTGGTGAGCGTCGCGGCGGACGGCGCGGCGCAGGTCCCGTAAGCCCCCGCGCGGGTCGCGTCAGCGGGCAACCCGGCGCGGCGACGACCCGGTGGCGCGTGCTGGGGCCGCCATCACCTATCTGGTCGTCGGGTCGGACAGCGGTGCAGGCCGCCGCGCGCAGATCTGGACGGCTGGACTGCCGGACCACGAGGCGGCGAGGGCCATGTCGGACGTGACGCCCTGGCACGTGTGCCACCTGCTGCACACCTGGCAGCCGCTGGACGAAGCAACCCGTCAAGACTTCCTCGAGCAGGCAGGCCGCCCCGTGCCTGACGATCGAGTCCTCAACGTTGCGCTCGAGGTCGTCGCGGTTCTCCTCGACAACGGCCTCTGGGCCGGCCGGGAGCGGCCACAACCGGCCAAGAGCGCACACACGCCGCCCGGAGTGTGAACTGATCAGGAGTTGAGTGTGCAGCGGCTGCCCTTGCCTCAGAAGGTCCCCCGGCCGACCAGCAGGTCTTGGTTTACGTGAACACCCCACCGACCGACCGACCGACCGACCGATCGACCGATCGACCGATTGACCGATTGACCGATTGACCATGGGCTTCCCCCGACAAGGGGAAGTGTCATGACGAAGGGCCGACCATGTGGTCGGCTTCTCCGTCATGCTCAGGCGGCCTCGCCGTTGTGGATCTGCGACTGGCTGCTGGACGGCCTGGACTACGCGCCGTAGGTCGCTGCCACCGGCCTTCTTCGCGTCAGCGCCATCGTGATGACAGTGATACCCAACGGGAACCCAAGGAGCGCCGCGAGCGGAAGGAGGGTCACTACCTGGAGTGGCGTTCCGGACAGCAAGCCGGCGACACCCAGGTTGTCGCCCTGGACCTCGTCGGAATAGACGACGGACAGCAGCGTCGTACTCACGGCTGCGACCCCGCACGACACTGCTGGCCAACGACGCCCGGACCGGAGGGCGAACAGGCCCGCGACCAGCGAACCGATCGTGAGGACCTGTAGCGCGAGCTCCGCGAACGCGCGCAGCGGCCGCGGAGCGAGGGTCACCTCGCCAGCAGGTGCTGGCTGAGCCGGGCGCAGGGCGGCCCAGAACCAGGAGCCGCCGGACTGTTCGTCCGGCCGCACGGTCCAGCTGCCCTTGGCAGGAACGGCCGGAGCGTCGACCTCCACCTGGACTGAGCTCAGGCCTGCGCCGTGAAGTGCCCGGACAGCCCCGCCCACGTCAAGGTCCAGCCGCGGCCGCCTACCGGGGGAGTAGGCGCGCGAGACACGCACGCGGACCAGCGGGAACCCAGCGCCGCCTTGGTCATCCAGCCGGACTCGCCGGGTAACCGCAGAGGAGGGGAAGATCGCCTTGCTGACTTGGTTCCCCAACTGCAAGGGGTCGAGTCCCTTCCGGTCCGCCGGCAGGAGCAGCATCATCTCCGCGTCACCGTCGGCCTTCACCTGCACGATGACGCCAGCGGAGGCGGGCGCCGCCGGACCAGCAGGATCGCAGGCGGCCAGGAGCGCCAGGATGACAGCCAGCAGAAGTACGCGGCCTGCGGCAGGTCTCACGGGCCGACCCTCCTACGCGCGCTGATACTGCGGTCGGGTTTGGGCCCACGCGGGCCGATGTGGCCCCGAATCGTGACGTTGCTCCGCGAGGTCGGACGAGCGCGGAGCCCGAGACCAGCTCTGTTCATGGGCCTCGCCGCGCCGACGTACCTGCCGTAGCCTGACCTGGCTGAGACACCAGCCGGCTCGGGACCGGGAACGCCGCCTGCGGGCCGCGCACCGGGAGCGTCACGCGCGCGCCCGAGCACCTCCAGGCCCATCACGGAACGGGCCGCCGACATGAGCTCACCAACGGACGCAGCGACGATGGCAGGGCCCCACGCTGCGCCCAGCGACGCCGAGCTGGGGCTGCTCGACGCCTACTGGCGTGCCGCGAACTACCTCTCGGTGGGCCAGATCTACCTCATGGACAACCCGCTCCTGACCGAGCCGCTGCTGCCGGAGCACGTCAAGCCGCGCCTGCTCGGGCACTGGGGCACCACTCCCGGGCTGAACCTGCTCTACGCCCACCTCAACCGCGTCATCAGGGCACGTGACGTCGAGGCGATGTACGTGATCGGACCCGGGCACGGCGGTCCGGCGATCGTGGCGAATGCCTACCTGGAAGGCACCTACAGCGAGGTCTACCCGCAGATCAGCCGGGACAGCGACGGGATGCGCCGGCTGTTCCGGCAGTTCTCCTTCCCGGGCGGTATCCCCAGCCATGTCGCGCCGGAGACCCCTGGGTCCATCCACGAGGGCGGTGAGCTGGGGTACGCCCTCGTGCACGCCTACGGTGCTGCGTTGGACAACCCGGACCTGGTCGTGGCGTGCGTCATCGGCGACGGTGAGGCCGAGACCGGGCCGCTGGCCGCGAGCTGGCACTCGAACAAGTTCGTCAACCCGGCCCGGGACGGCGTCGTCCTGCCGATCCTGCACCTGAACGGCTACAAGATCGCGAACCCGACGGTGCTGGCCCGCATCCCCGAGGCCGAGCTGGTGCAGCTGCTGCGGGGGTACGGCCACCGGCCTATCCTGGTGTCCGGCGACGAGCCGGCCACGGTCCACCGGCAGCTGGCCGCGGCGATGGACGAGGCTTTCGACGCCATCGCCGACATCAAGGCGCGGGCTGGTGACGTCACCCTCACCGAGCGGCCGACTTGGCCGATGATCGTGCTGCGGACCCCGAAGGGCTGGACCGGGCCGGTCAAGGTCGACGGCCTGCCCGTGGAGGGCACGTTCCGCGCGCACCAGGTCCCACTGTCCGAGGTCCGTACGAACGCCGGGCACCGCGCGCAGCTCGAGGCCTGGCTGCGCAGCTACGCACCGGACGAGCTGTTCACCCCGGACGGCGCCCTGCGGCCGGAGCTCGCAGCGCTCGCCCCGACCGGGTCGCGACGGATGAGTGCCAGCCCGCACGCCAACGGCGGGGCCCTGCTGCAGGAGCTGCTGCTCCCGGACTTCCGCCGGTACGCCGTTGACGTGCCGCGCCCGGCCGGCTCGTCCAGCGAGGCGACCCGCGTGACGGGGGCGTTCCTGCGCGACGTCATGGCCGCCAACATGCACACCTTCCGCGTGATGGGGCCGGACGAGACCGCGAGCAACCGCCTGTCGTCGCTGTTCGAGGCGACGAACCGCACTTGGGAGGCGCTGACGCTGCCGGGCGACGATCACCTGGCTCCCGACGGCCGGGTCATGGAGGTGCTGTCCGAGCACCTGTGCCAGGGCTGGCTCGAGGGGTACCTGCTCACCGGTCGCCACGGGCTGTTCAACTGCTACGAGGCGTTCATCCACATCGTGGACTCGACGGTGAACCAGCACGCGAAGTGGCTCAAGACCACTGCCGAGATCCCCTGGCGTAGACCAATTGCGTCGCTGAACTACCTGCTGTCGAGCCACGTGTGGCGGCAGGACCACAACGGCTTCTCCCACCAGGACCCCGGGTTCATCGACCACGTCATCAGCAAGAAGGCCGCAGTGGCCCGGGTCTACCTGCCACCGGACACCAACACGCTGCTGTCGACGATGGACCACTGTCTGCGCAGCCGGGACTACATCAACGTCGTGGTGGCCGGCAAGCAGCCTGCGCTGTCGTACCTGCCCATGGACGAGGCGGTACTGCACTGCGCCCGGGGCCTCGGGATCTGGGAGTGGGCCAGCAACGATGACGGCGAGCTGCCGGACGCGGTGCTGGCCTGCGCGGGGGACATCCCGACGCTGGAGGCGCTCGCCGCCGTGGCCATCCTGCGGGAGCGACTGCCCGCGCTGAAGGTGCGCTTCGTCAACGTCGTGGACCTGATGCGCCTGCAGCCGGACTCCGAGCACCCGCACGGCATGCCGGACGCGCAGTTCGACGCGCTGTTCACCACCGACCGTCCGGTCGTGTTCGCCTTTCACGGCTACCCGGCGCTGATCCACCGGCTGACCTACCGGCGCAGCAACCACGACAACCTGCACGTGCGCGGCTACAACGAGGAGGGGACCACGACCACGCCGTTCGACATCGTGATGATGAACGACCTGGACCGGTTCCACCTGGTCATGGACGTCATCGACCGCGTCCCGTCCCTGCAGGCACGCGCAGCCCACCTGCGGCAGGAGATGGTCGACAGCCGGGCGCGGGCCAGGGCGTACACCCGCGAGCACGGCGAGGACGCGCCGGAGATCTCCGGCTGGACCTGGCCGTTCTGAGGTGCGCGTCCTCGTCGTGAACGCCGGGTCCAGCTCGCTCAAGGTCGATCTCGTCGTCGACGGCGTGCAGGTGAACTCCTCCGACGGACTGCCGGCGCAGCCACCGGAGGTGGACGCGGTGGGCCACCGGATCGTGCACGGCGGCCCGGATCTGCACGACCCCGTCCTGATCGACACGTCCGTCGAACAGCGACTGCGGGAGCTCGTCGACCTCGCCCCACTGCACCAGCCGAAGTCCCTCGACGGCCTGGACGCAGCCCGACGGCTACTCCCCGACGTGGCGCACGTCGCGTGCTTCGACACGGCCTTCCACGCCACCCTGCCGCCGGCGTCCTACACCTATGCGTTGCCCGCAGGGTGGCGGAGTCGCTGGGGAGTGCGGCGCTACGGCTTCCACGGCCTGTCCCATGCGTGGGCCTCCCGCCGCGCCAGGGAGATGGTCCCGGGGGTAGGGCGGATGGTGACCTGTCACCTCGGGGCCGGCGCGTCGCTGGCCGCCGTCCTGGACGGCAGCAGCGTCGACACCACCATGGGTTTCACCCCGCTCGACGGGCTGGTCATGGCTACCCGCAGCGGCTCGGTCGACCCGGGACTGCTGACCTGGCTGGAGGAGCGGGAGGGCCTCGCGCCGCAGCAGATCGCACACGCCCTCGAGCACGACTCGGGACTGCTGGGCCTGGCCGGCACCGCCGACATGCGCGAACTGCTCGTCCGGCACGACGATGAGGCGCAGCTCGCGATCGCGGTCTACCTGCACAGTCTCGTCAGCGGCATCGCGTCCATGACCGCGGCCCTGGGCGGTCTGGACGCGCTCGTGTTCACTGGCGGCGTCGGGGAAGGTGCCCCGAGGTACGCCGACGCTGTGCGGCCTCGCTCGGCTACCTCGGGGTCGGGGTCGACGAGCGGCTCAACACCGGTGCCGCCGATGACCTGGACGTCAGCGACGAGCACAGCGCCGTACGCACGCTGGTCGTGCGGTCCCGCGAGGACCTGCAGATCGCAGCAGGGGTCGAGCAGCTGCTGGCCCTCGGTGCTGGTCCGCCGGCAGCCGGGCTGGTCACCGGATGACGCTGGCCGACGCCGGCAGACCGCGCGCGGCGACCGACGGCGGTCAGGCAGGGGCGCCCGCGCGGTCGTCGGGCATGGCGGTCTCGGACGCTGGTGCGCTGGACGTCGAGCAGGTGATCGAGGCGCTGGGCAGCACCCCCGGGGGTCTGTCCGCGACCGAGGCCGGCGACCGGTTGCGCCAGATCGGCCCGAATGCCGTGCGTACCCATGGCGCCCAGCCGCTCAAGGTCTTGGTCAGGCAGCTGCAGAGCCCCGTGCTGGTGCTGCTGGCCGTGACCGCGGTCATCAGCTTCTTCCTCGGCCAGCGGGTCGACACCCTGGTGATCGGCACCATCCTGCTCGCCAGCGTCGGGTTGGGCTTCGTCAACGAGTACCAGGCCGAGCGGGCCACCGAAGCACTTCACTCGCAGGTCACGCACAGCGCGGTCGTGGTCCGCGAAGGGCGCACGGTGCAGGTCGACGTCACGGTGCTGGTTCCCGGCGACGCCGTCCGCCTCGTACTTGGTGAGGTCGTGCCGGCCGACCTCCGGCTGCTCGCAGCGACGGGTCTGCAGTGCGACGAGAGTGTGCTGACCGGCGAGTCCCTGCCGGCCGACAAGTCCATGGTTGCGGTCTCGGCGGGCTTGGCCCTCGGGGACCTCACCTGCTGCGCGTTCATGGGCACCGTCCTACGCGCCGGCAGCGGAGTCGGTCTCGTCGTCGCGACCGGGGCGCGGGCAGAGTTCGGGCGGATCGCCGTGGGCCTGGGCGAACGGCAGCCCGAGACCGACTTCCAGCTGGGGCTGAAGACGTTCTCGATCCTGCTCCTGCAGGTCGCCATCGCGCTCACGACGTTGATCTTCGCCACCAACTTGCTCCTGCACCGTCCGCTGCTGCAGTCCCTGCTGTTCTCTCTCGCCATCGCGGTCGGCATCACCCCGCAGCTGCTCCCGGCCGTCGTCAGCACCAGCCTCGCGACCGGGTCACGCCAGCTGGCCAAGCGCAAGGTCCTGGTCAAGCGGCTGGTCTGCATCGAGGACCTCGGCGACATGGACGTGCTGGTCACCGACAAGACCGGCACTCTCACCGAGGGCCGGATCGCGTTCACCGCGGCCCTGGACCCCGGGGGCAGGGACGACCCAGGCGCACTGCTGCTCGGCCTGCTCTCGACCGAGACCGACCCGGCCACCGGTGGCGGCGGGGTCGGCGGGAATCCCCTGGACGCTGCGCTCTGGCAGGCGCCCGAGAGCGTGCAGCACGACACCTCCGGCTACGTCCGGACGGGGCTGCTCCCGTTCGACCACGAGCGGCAGATGACCTCTGCTGTCGTACGCAGCCCGGGCGGGGTCTCCCAGCTCATCGTCAAGGGAGCACCCGAGGCCGTCCTGTCCCGCTGCGCGGGGGTCCCCGAGGTGGCCGCGGTGACCCTGCACGCGCAGTTCGCCGCCGGCAGCCGCGTGGTTGCGGTCGCCTCGCGGCCCGCAGCCGGGCTGACCACGCCGACGGCAGCGCAGGAGAAGGACCTGGTCCTCGCGGGCTTCCTGGTCTTCCTCGACCGGCCCAAGCCCGCGGCAGCCGCTTCCCTGCAGCGCCTGGCCGCGCTGGGGATCACCGTCAAGATCTGCACCGGGGACAATCCGGTGGTCGCCGAGAAGGTCTGTGGCGACCTGGGACTTGTGTCGACCGGGACGCTGACCGGCGCCGAGGTCGCCGCCCTGAGCGACGACGCGCTGATGAGCGTCGCGCAGACCACGACCATCTTCGCCCGCGTCAGTCCCGAGCAGAAGGCGCGGCTGATTCGACTCCTGCGGCATCGCGGCCGAGCCGTCGGCTTCCTCGGGGACGGGGTCAACGACGCCCTGGCTCTGCATGCCGCTGACGTCGGGATCAGCGTCGACACCGCGACCGACGTCGCGAAGGACGCCGCCGACGTGATCCTGCTGGCCAAGGACCTCGGCGTGATCGCCGACGGTGCCACCGAGGGCAGGCGCATCTTCGCCAACACGATCAAGTACGTGCTCATGGGCACGAGCAGCAACTTCGGCAACATGTTCAGCGCTGCGGCCGCCTCGGCGGTCCTGAGCTTCCTGCCGCTGCTGCCGAGCCAGATCCTGCTGAACAACCTGCTGTACGACAGCAGCCAGCTCACGATCCCCACCGACAACGTCGACCCCGAACAGCTGCTCGCCCCGTCACACTGGGACATCGGGTTCATCCGGCGCTTCATGCTGTTCTTCGGACCCTTGAGCAGCCTGTTCGACTTCCTGACCTTCGCCCTGATGCTCGGTGCGTTCCATGCCGGGCCGTCGCTGTTCCGGGCCGGCTGGTTCGCCGAGTCCCTCGCCACCCAGACGCTGGTGATCTTTGCTATCCGCACCCGGCGCAGCCCGTTCACGCGCAGCCGCCCCAGCTTGCCGCTGTTGCTCGCCTCGCTGGAACCGCCGTCGTCGGCGTCCTGCTGCCCCTGTCGCCGCTGTCGCACCTGCTCGGGTTCGCCAGGCTGCCGCTCGGCTTCTTCCTCGCCCTGGTCGGGATGGTCGTGGCCTACCTCGTGCTCATCGAGCTCGCGAAGCGGCTGTTCTTCGCCGACCCCGAGGGACGCTTGCCCCACATGCGGCGGCGCGGCCAGCAGCACCGCGTGCAGCGAAGGGCGGCCCGCTTCAGCACCAGCGGCTCCGTCGCCCTGCCGGCTCCGGAGGCGGCCGCTGTCCACCGCTGACTCGGCGGTGCGCTCCTGCAGAGGGCACCGAGGACTCCTCACGAGGGTGTCGCGGTGCCCGAGCCGCCAGTCAGCCTCGCCGCCGCTCGGCGAGCAGGACCAGCGTCGCGGCACCGCCGACCACGGCGATGGCCACGTCCATGCCGAGCCGGTCCGGGGACTCGCTCTGCACGCGAACGTGCAGCCGGTCGAACCGCTCCGGCCACGGCGAGCGGCCCAGGAACAGCCGGCCGGGCTTGTCCAGGTCCGGCAGGCAGGCGCCGACGATGCCGGCCAGCACCTCCGCTGACGCCGCCGCGACGGCGTCAGCGAGAGCACCAGCCCGATCAACGTCAGTCCGACCAGCTAGGCGTGGGCGGACCCGTGCGTCTGGCAGGGGACGACCGCGACCGGCACGTGCGCGTGGTGCACGACCTCGGTGCACGTCGAACCGTTCATCAGCCGCGTGAACGCGCCGGCACCGCGGGCGCCGACGACGAGCAGTGCCGCTCCCTGCGCGGCCTCGAGCAGGACAGTGCTGGCGCGGCCCTGCCCGACGACGGTCTCCACGACGACCGGGCTCGACGCTGCGGCCACGCGCACGGTCTCCTGCGCTGTGGCGACCAGCTCCCGGCCGGCCGCTTGCATCGCGTCCTCCATGGAGCCGAGGTCGCAGACACCTGCGTACCCGTACGTCATGGGGGCGAGGTCGTGGCTGGTGACCACCCGCAGTACGGCGGAGCGGAGCTGCGCCTCGTGGAGGGCGAACA
>JAABUI010001499.1_pt1 | contig 13489 bp, 11 predicted proteins | sample 5559111 | NCBI WGS metagenome assembly JAABUI01 (sample SAMN10711870, study PRJNA513365) | rock metagenome | isolation source: Antarctica rocks | place: Antarctica: Victoria Land, Buttleship Promontory
GCAAGTACCTAAAATACCAGAGAATGCAGCAAATATTAAATATAGTGTTCCGATATCTTTGTGATTAGTAGAGAATAACCATCTGTTGATCATAAAGTTTTTATTTATTGTTATTGTCGCTTTTTTTTAAAAAAAAAAAAAAGGGACAGATTAATGAAAGATCATTTTTACATTTTTGTTTTTTAAAGAAAAAAAAATATTTCATTTTTATATCTTTAAAAAAGAGTGAATACACAATAGAAGGTCTACAAAACAATAGAAGACTCTCCTATAATTTTCTTCGATTTGTTGCAATAATACTATTTTATATTTTATAAATCTTTTAGAATGATACAGAGCAAAAATGTTGTATCCATCCTTTTTCAAACCTGGTGTACCTTCCCTGCCTTTTTCTGCCTTTTTCTGCCTTTTTCTGCCTTTTTCTGCCTTTTTCTGCCTTTTTCGAAGAAAAAGGATGAAAAAGGATGAAAAAGGATGAAACGAAGAGTTCAAAAAAAAAACGGAAGGTACACCAAAGATTGATAAAAGAATAACATCTTATAAAATATAATTTTTCCTCTAATAGAGAAACACAAAACATTATTGGCTATTATTTTGTTTTATGTATACCTCTATTTTGTGCTTTTCTTTTGTTTTACGCAGTAAAACAACAACCTTTCCGAAGGGACAGGTTAGAGATCCAACAATCTAGAAATCTTAAACCTTTTTCTACAGTAAATCTTTATAAAATGAAATAATTTCTTTATAAATTTCTACAAATGGTTCAATCTTCCAGTTAAAAAGAAATAAAGAAGCTTTATAAAGAAATAATTTTCTTTTATAAGAATTGAAAACGTCTGCTTTTTTATTTTTAAGTTCTTCAAACCTTTTTTTTGCATCACTGTTATCCATTTCACTTATTTTTTCAGAAATAAGTTGCAAAAGATTATTGCAAATACTTTCTTGTAATGCTATATACTCACTCATCACAGAATTTGCCCTGTAGACTATGTAACCTATTAGACTAGTAGAAAGGGATAAAACAACTTTACCGTTGACAATATGCTCTTTTTGCAAATCCTTTCTTATTTCAAAAAACTTTTCATAATGTGGAAATAATGTACCTGGTCTTTCTAAAAGCAGTCCACGCAAGAAAACACAAAACGAGCCATAACAATATAAAAAGGGTATTCTAAAGTGCACAAGAAATGTGTCAGTATACAAAAGAAAAAGGTACAATATAAGAGAAAACATTGAGACTAAATATCCTAACGGCCAGTCTTTATAAAAAGCTTTTTCCAACCTACTACAGCTTAAAAAAGATCGGAATAGAAAGGGTATTTTTTGGTAAATTTCAAAAAAAAAAATAGTGTTTTTTTTGCTTAAAAAACAAAAAGCTACTAAAGATGGTAAATAACAAAACATAAGTGTTTCTAGCCACCTATTTATTCCGGCAATGCCAAAAAACGCGGCAAATACAGTATGAATGTTGAAGTACCATAAAATCATTCTAAAAACCAATAAAAATAAAGGCAAAATTGCACCAGTACTAACAAAGAGCGCATCCTTCTTTTTATAGGCCTTTGTAAAAAAGGTGTAGATTTTTACAATCATAATAAGGGGAATTTTTTGTAATCTTGTATTCACAAAAAAGGAGATACGTTTTTTTTAGTGTACCCTTCTTTTTTGTAAATACAAAAAAGGCTTTAAAGAATTATTCACAGCAAGGATTCTTTAAAGCCTTCATTTTTTTTTAAACATTATCTTTTATTAAAATATTCAATAAAAGTTACTATTTTATTATCATTTACTACTTGTGTCAATATCCCTTTGTTATATAGAATTTTGTTTGTACGTTCTACAGTCAAATCTGCTTGTTTTGCCCCTTCTAATACTTTTCCGTCACTGTAAAGACTGCGCATTTGTTCTCGCATTTTTTCAACATCTTGATAATCTAAATGGTCAAACCACATCAAAGAGTAGTAATCGACTGCAAATAAAATACAAATTGTTGAAACAAAAATTGCAACCGGAAAAAGTGCTCGTATTCCGGTCTTTGAAGGCGGAAAGTATTGGTCTAAGAAACAAGACCCAACAAATTCTGAAAAAATGACAAAAGTTTGATTAAAATTTAAAGTAATAAACAAAATAATGGAACTTAGAATTAGAAAGCAAACAAAAAATTGGGAAATTTTTACAAAATAATTTTCCGAGCTATCGTAAAAGAGTGCAATCATCAATATTATAAGAAAAATAAATATAAAAGGTGCGGTAGAAAAAAGATGAACAAAAAATATGACCAATTTCGAGAAATTGATAAAAAAGTTTCTAAGAATTCCAATACTTATCATAAGTTTTAATATTTTTTTTAAATCGTTTTAAAGTACGCTTGAAACAAGGAACAGCCCAAGATAAAAAACTATTGCCCCATGTTTGAAAATTCCGTCAATTCTTCAGCTTCTTTCATATCTTTTTTATACTCAGGAGAATTTACATCGGGTATTTTTACATCAGGCAGTACGGAAGGGGATTTTTGCTTTAAGTCTTGAACAAACTCACTAGATTCTTTTGCTTTTTGCTTGGTTTCCTCTACAATAGGACCTGTAAAAGCCGTCTGTTTAGGGTCACCACTTTCAATTGCGAGCCTGTGGGATTCATTAGCGGCTGAATGAGATTGTTGACATGTTTTGTCGTCCTCGGTAGCAATTTGACCTTGACGATCTTTATTTGCACTGTAGTGTTCAGATCCAACCTTAATTCCACCCACAGTACCGGCTACAACATCGCCCCCTGTAACTCCCTTAGCGGCCTCTCCGGCCGCTTTTCCAACATCTTTCCCCCAGGAACTACTTTCCTCTTTCTGTTTACTTTCAGGCTCCGGTGATCCTTCAGGCTGATCCCCCTCCGTACATAAACTATTTTTGGGTAAAACTGAAAAAATAAAAGCAAGAATTGCCTGATAGAGTTTGTTTACTGGATGGGAATCAACCCTTTGTGCAAAAGTTTTAAAAAAAGGATAACCTTTATTACAGTTTATTTCAAAGCTTTTCAACAAAAAAAGAGAAAATAAAAAGATAAAAAAGCCAAGAAAAGAACAAATGTTCAAAAAACTAGTTGGAGGCAAAAAAAAGATGAAGAAAAGAGAAACTATTATATAGGCATAGAGCCATTTGGAGCTGTACAAAAAGTCCAAACCCTTCAAATAATAAGTGAAAAATGTAAGAATTAATTTCATATAGAAAGTTTTTCTAGTTTGGGAACTTTATTTTTTTATTTTTTTTTGTCAACCATTTTTTGAAGGCAGGTATTCCATCGTAAAACTGGTATCCTAACCTGTCCCTGCCCTTAAAAAAAAAAAAAAAGTGATGAAAAGGCGCAGTTTTCTTGTATCCCTTCCTGGTATCCCTTCCCGTAGGGACAGGTAAGTTTTCTTGTATCCCTTCAAAAACGCAGAAAAGGGGCAGTTTTCTAACAAAAACTACTGACAAAAACTACGTTTTTGTCAGTAGTTTTTGTCAGAGATAATTATTGTCACCCTTCGGGTGCCAATCATGATCTCCCTTTGGGAGATAATTGTTTTCCGAAGGATGCTTCTTTTGTTTTACTACTTTTGTTTTACTCCTTTTGTTTTACTCCGTAAAACAACAAAACAACAAACAACAACAATAATTATTGTCTGACAATCATGAGAAATTAATAAGTGATAAAACGCAAAAAGATTACATGTACCTTCTTTCGATTTGTGCCATTGTATCCCTGTATTTATGTCGGGAAAATATTCTTACAAAGTACGAAATACTATATTATGAAAAAAAATGTGAAAGCTCTTATTTTTTCTTTAGAAAAGAAAAATACAGAAATAAGTTGTCAGGAATTGCATAGAGAAAAACAAAACATATTTTCTTCAGGAAAAACAAAACCTTTGTTTTTTTACTTGTCCAACCAATTCTATGGTGATATAAAAGGGAAAATATAATCTTTTTTCAAAAGGGTCAATACTATATACAATAACACTGGAAAATAATAAACAAAACATATATCTTTATGATTGAAAAGGTAATAAAAAAAATGCTCTCTCACGCGATCAAATATGACATTTTATTAGTATAAACTTTCTCTAGGACACCTCTTTTTACCATCTGGCTTTTTATAATTATTATCGGACTTTTTGGAGGTGAAAATAGCAAGTTCGTTAACTTTTATTGTTTATGCCTTGTGGTATAAATAAGTGGTATTGCTATTTCTTTGTGTATTCTTTGTAAGTGGAAAAAAAAAAATAATTGGGTTACAATTTTAGTTTCTTTTTTATGGAGATTTGCCTTTAATAAAGGCTTTTCCAATTTATTAATAATGCTCTAAACTATTTTAGCTTTTTCTCTTATAGGAACAGCTTCTATAAAATATGAGTTTCGCATGAAATTGGAAGAATGTAAAATTCTTTTTGAAGCTGTACAAAACTATTACGCATCAAACAATGTAGAACTTATGGAAGAAACGCTCCAAAAAGAATTACAAAGAATGGAATCCATGATCTCCCTTCTTTTGTTTGAATTCTTTTGTTTGAATTCTTTTGTTTTACTCCGTAAAACAACAAAACAACAAAACAACAACCTTTTCATCCTTTTTCATCCTTTTTCTGCCTTTTTCTGCCTTTTTCGAAGAAAAAGGATGAAAAAGGATGAAAAAGGATGAAAAGGGATGAAGGGAGATCGAACCATGGTTGGATCCTTTAGATCAAACAATTGTTGGATCCAAAGGATCGAACCATGATATCCCAAAGGGATATAATTGTTTTCCGAAGGATACTTCTTTTGTTTTACTACGTAAAACAACAACAATAATTGTTGCGCCACGCGCAACCATGACTTCTATAACTGATTATATCACTCAATTACAGAATCATTCATATATACTTTATCTACGCGACTTACTATGTCATATATTCAACTTGTAAAAATTTGCTTTTATAAATAGTTTTTTCTCTCTATTTAGTGAATACTAACAAAAAGTAACAAAAAAATTGTTTATCAACACTTTTCACTCAGTTTCCTTTTTTTTCGTAAGGAATTAGAGAGAATGATTTATTATATTTATAAATTGAATGTTTTATTGGTCTATTACTTTTTGACTAATTGGTTGTATGCGATATACCTTGGATGAATGATCTTGGCTTGTTTTGGTTAGAGCAAATGGCGATTGTGCTTCTTTTGTTTGTAGTATGCAAACAACAACAATAATTCTTTGCATTTTTTTGTTTGAAAAAGTTTGTTTGAATCCTTTTGTTTTGTTGTTCGAATCCGTAAAACAAAAGGATTCAAACAAAAGGATTCAAACAACAAAACAAGAAGGGATATTATGCGCAATAATTGGATGATCCTTCTGATCCAACCATGACGTCGTATCCCTTATCCTGCGAATAACAATTTAAAGGATCAAGGGCTGTAAGGTTTCAGAAAAATAAATGTATCTTTTGTATTGAAATTCTTCAAAATATTTATTATATGCACTAGTCCCTTTTTTTTCAAAAAAAGAGCAAAAAGTATATATACAAGTATTTGTATTATGAAAAAAGGATTGAGGTTTTTTGAATTGTTGATTAAATTCTTTGTTATCAGAAAGATAAACAGCATTAGTTAGAGTAGAAAATCCAATAAATCTGATCTAAAAAACTTTTATTAAAAAGCTTTTTCTCTTTAACAGGGTGTAGTTGTACCTCTTACAATCTAATGACTAGAGCATCTTTATCAATATTCGGCATAGTGGAATATACTCTATCTCCGCCAATGGTTTCATTGGAAGTGATAGCAATGGACTCTTATGTATGGTTTTCTATACTTTTCCTCAGTTCTGACAAAGGATCGGTCCAATCAATTGAGAAAGTCAGGTAAATGTAGCCTTAAGTTCTGCCATCTCAAATATTCCATAATCAAAACATAGGGCTTACCTATATTCTTTATAAAGTTGGCAGTATTAAACAAAGTATTATTTCGATAAATAATTTCCGGAAAAAAGGGATACTATAAGTTTGCTTTAAAGCAAACGAATAAAGCTATATATACAAATATACAAACATCTGGCACACTTTTGTGTTGTGTCCCATCGCTTTAAAAAAAAAAAGGGACAGGTTAGGATATTAGGTTAAGATACGGCAGTTTTACTTGTTTGTTCTTTTTGTCTTGCTCGATCTTTGCTTATTTTTTATTTGTTATAAAAGTTTTCGCATAAACAATGATATCCAATTACCAGCTTGATTTGGACACGCCTAAAATATATCCTTGAGCAGCTAATTCGCGAAAACGTATACGAGAAAGTCTACAAAAGCGATAAACAGCTTTTCCACGACCGGTTAAAATGCATCTATTTTTAATACGTACTTTTGAACTGTTTCTTGCTATCTTATTTAATTTAGAGACATACTGATCTTTTATTTCTCCGGGAATATGAAAGTTTTTTATTATACTTTTATATTGTACTCTTTTATATTCATTTTTAGAAAATTCTTTTCTGCGTTTTTGATCTCGTTTTACTATATTTTTCATAAAATAGTTTTTTATATAAATTTGTGGCTTTTCGTTTTTTGTCTTTCTATATTTATTTTATGAATAAAAGATTTTTTTTTTTGAAAATCCTAAATTCTTTTATATACTTTGCTTCGCAAAGGTTGCTATTGTTTTACTGCTTTTGTTTTACTCCGTAAAACAACAAAACAACAGTAGCGCAACAACGAAAAAAATTTTCCAAAAGAAACTTTCCTTTTCTAATGTATATATTCCTTTTTTGAAGTATCCATCCTAACCTGTCCCAGAGTCCCGTACTTTTCTAACCTGTCCCGTAGGGACAGGAAGGGACACCAGTTTTCCTTCGGAAAAGCTTTTGCTTGTATCTCTTCAAAAAGGGACACATACTATTTAAAAAGACACACTTTTTGTGTCCCTTCAGAAAAGGAATATATACATCAGAAAAGGAATATATACAAGGCTTTCTTAACCTTACAAAAAAAGCCTGACTTGTTGTCGTGGCTTTTACTTCAAAAAATGTTTGACTTGACAAAAAATGTGAAACATTTTTTGTTTCAAAAATCTTTTTTTTGTTTGCATTTTTTGTTTGCATTTTTTGTTTCAAAAAGCTTTTTGAAACAAAAATGTTTCACATTTTTTGAAGTAAAAGCCACGACAACAAGTCAAGCATTTTTTGAAGGAATAACCACGACAACAGGTTTACTTTTTTTGAAGTAAGGGGTATCCCTTCCACGACAACAGGTTTGAGGTTTTCCTTTTCATCCTTTTTCATCCTTTTTCATCCTTTTTCATCCTTTTTCATCCTTTTTCTTCGAAAAAGGCAGAAAAAGGCAGAAAAAGGCAGGGAAGGGATACCAGGAAGGGATACAAGAAAAGTACGGGACTTTGGGACAGGTTAGGATGGATAGAAGGGGTACAAAGAAGCCATCTTTTTTGTATATATTTAAAGGATATTACAAATAAAAAACATAATATATAAGATAAAACTTACCACCAACGGTATCTAGTGTAAGCACGATTAAACTCAGCTATTTTTAGCTGCTCATCTCTTCTTTGGCGGGGTTGGCCAGTTTTGTTAAAAGCCTCCAATATTTCAGAAACGAGACAATCTGAGAAAGAATTTTTATTCTTTTTCTTTCTTTTTTCTGCAGACTCTATGATCCATTTAATTGCTAATCTTTCCTGCCTTTTTTGATTCACAATTGCGGGTACTTGATAAGTAGTACCTCCTTTCCTAACCCTTCGTAATTCTAAAGTGGGTTTTACATTTTCAACGGCCTGGTATAGAGTACTGTTTTTTAAAAAATTATTATAATAATTTTGTTCTGCGTATCCCTTGTAAGAAGGAATACCAAAAATAAAAGGTTTTGTCTTGGTATTCCTTTCGTATTTTGAAGGGATACCATCTTTTTCTATATATTCTTTTTTTTCATTTTTGTCAAAAAAGGGATACGAAGAAAGAGTTTCTTGTTTTTTATACGCTTTTTGTGGTTCTTGTAAAAAGGCGCCAACTTTGTTATTTTTTTCAGTATAGAATTGAAAAAGTTCTGTACTATTTTCACATAAAGGAGAATATTCACTGATATCCCTCATATCGTTTTCATTCTTTGAAGGGATACAAGGGATACAAGGGATACAAGGGATACAAGGGATACAAGGGATACAAGGGATACAAGGGATACTAAGATTGGAAATATTTTTTGAGGAAAGAGCTTTTTGTTGTAAAATATTCAAAGAAAAGGCAAATAACTTGTGGGCCTTGGACTTTTCACCACTACGCATTAAAAGATTTATAAATTTGTTTTTTAATTGTTCCAACCTTATCCTTGCTCGGGCTTCTCCTTTTTGTTGTGATCTTTTATTTTTGATTTCAATCAAGGGATACTCAGTTTGCATTTTTTGTTTGTCAAAAGTATGGCCTTTATCTTTCTTTTCTCTTGAAGGGAGGGACGCTACACAAGGGATAGTATCTCTTATTTGGAATAGTTTTATTGCTTTTTTGTTGATACTTTTTATTTTTTCCATAATAAAGAATCTTATATTTTTTATTTTTTAAGGTATTCTTTCTTTGTAAAGGGATACAACCTGTTTCTTTTTTTATCAAATGAAGTTTTTCTAAAGTGTTTCTTAACCCGTTGTCGTGGAAGGGATACCTCTTACTTCCTGTCCTTTAAAAACTACGGACAGAAAGGGACACGTATTTGAAGGAACACAAGGAAGGTTTTCTAACCTGGTATCCTAACCTGTCCCTGCCTTTTTCTGCCTTTTTCTGCCTTTTTCTGCCTTTTTCGAAGAAAAAGGATGAAAAGGGGCAGTTTTCTTGTATCCCTTCCTGGTATCCCTTCCCTGCCCTTTTTTTTTTTAAAAAAAAAAAGCGATGAAAAGGTTGGAAAACCTTCACTTAAAAAAAAAAAGGGACTCCCTTCCACGACAGCAGGTTATAGTTTTTCTTAGAATACAATGTGAATGATAAAAGTTTTGCTTTCTGTTATTCTTTTTTTATAAAACAAAAGAATAACACAACAAAGAAAGGGTACGAAGACTATAAGAAAAAATATATATGAAATAGTTTATAGAGCTTTTTTCCTAAAACAACAATTTATAAAACCTTTTTTTATAAATACTCTATACTGTAAGTATCTAAAGCTTTATATTGTTTATTTGTTTCAATATTTAGGTATACTTGTTTTTTTTTCCAGAAAAAAGGACCACGCCGATTATATAGAAAAAAATCTTTTTAAAGTGGCCTTTTTTAAAAAAGTATAAATTTATAATCTTTTCTTTTTCTTACAACCGTATTTGGATCTTCCTTGCTTTCGTTCAGTAACACCCTGTAAATCAAGAACTCCTCGTATTATACGATATTTCACCCCCGGTAAGTCTTTGACACGACCACCACGAATAAGTACAATTGAGTGCTCTTGCAAATTATGGCCCTCTCCTGGAATGGATGCAATTACTGTAGCAGTATTAGTTAGTCTAATCTTAGCCACCTTTCTTAAAGCAGAGTTAGGTTTTTTAGGAGTTCGAGTATAGACACGAGTACAAATACCTTGTCGCTGGGGACAGCCAGTCAAAGCTGGTTTTTTGGTTTTTGATATTTTTTTGATCCTAGTACTTTTTTTTCTCAGTAGTTGATTTGCTGTTGGCATAATTCTTTTTTGTTATTTTATCGTAGAGTGTTTATAAATAATCCTGTTTTTTTCTAAAATACGTGGTATCCCTTCTTTGTATCCCTTAAAAAACTATTTCTTTAAAGTATAAAATTTTTTGCAATAGAGTGTAAATCAAGAGATGCTGGAAGAGCCACTTTTTGTGGTGAATACAGAAAAATAGCAACCATGTTTTTATAACACACTTCTAAGTTTAGGGGTTTCATGCCACTAATACGCAAACCAGCAACACGTTGTCTCAATGGTCGAACTAATGTAAAAAGATTTCTTACCTTTAAAAAGGATAATAACTTTTGTTTTCTTTCAGAGAAATTTGCACAAGTATATAAGATTTTTGGTAATAAATCAATAGATTGCAATATTTTATTTCTGTTTCTACCTTGTCTTTCTTTAAAAATTTTATTAGAACTTTCTTTGAAAAAAAGAGTTATTTTTCGTTGGTTTTGCGTTTGCTCTGTGTATCCTTCCTTTTGTATTTCTTTTTTTTCAAAAACGTTTACATAAGGCATATAATTTTTTATAACTGTATAAAAAGTGTCCATTCTTAGACGGTAATGAATTGAACGAATTTTCATTTTTTCTGCAATAAAAGAAGATATCTTTCTTTTTAAAAGAAACCTTTTTTCCGGCAATACGCTTATAATATCTCCACTTTTTAATTGATAACCAGCTGAAGTGACTATAGAATTGTTTACTAAGATATGTTTGTGATTAATCCATTGTCTTGCAGAAAAAATAGTTGGAAAAAAACAGATACGGAAAAGAACCACGTCAAGTCTGCTTTCAATAATTTTTATAAAATTTTCGTCAAATTTTCCACTAAATTTATTTGCCTGCAACGCTAATTTTTTTATTTTTTTTTCACCTAAACAACCATAAATTATACTCAATTTTTTACGTTCTTCTAACAAAGTTTTAAAATGAGAAGATTTCCTGTGCTGAGATTGTTTTTTATGAAATTCAGCTTTAAGTTGTTCTAATGAGAACATATACTTAGATCGTGTAAAATAAGGACAAGATGGTAAACCGTTTTGATCGATATTATTATTTTTTGCTAATCCCAACTTTGTCTGTTTTCCACTTTTTTCTACCTTTTTCGAAGAAAAAGGATGAAAAATATTTAAAGATGGTTTAATAAAATCGTGTATTTTTTTCACGTTGTCTACTGTGACAAAATTTTGTTTTTTTAGTGTGCTTTTTTTATCTATTATGTCTCTTCTTTCTTGTTCTATGATATTTTTTTGTATTTTTCTAATTGTATTGGTTAAACCCCTTTTATTAGAAAGAATATTCAATTTTACTCCTTTTCTGTTTAGTTTTTTAAAAGGTAAAAGGTTTTCCGAGAAAGAAGCCTTTAAGAAAGGGTATCTAATCTTATTATAGGGTTTTTTTAACATAAATATTTTTCATTTTTTTTGTATATAAATGTTGTGTTTTTTATTGTATAGAGCTTTTTTCTTTCTATCACTTGTATCCATCCTAACCTGTCCCTGCCTTTTTCATCCTTTTTCTTCGAAAAAGGATGAAAAGGGGCAGTTTTCTTGTATCCCTTCCTGGTATCCCTTCCCTGCCCTTTTTAAAAAAAAAAAAAAGCGATAAAAAGGAAGGGATACCAGTTTTCTAACAAAAACAAAGTCCCTTTCTGTCCCTACGGACAGGTAAGTTTTCCTCAAACAAAAATAGTATTTTTGAAGGGACACAAGGTTTTCCAAAGGAAAACTTACAAAAACGTAGTTTTTGTTAGAAAACCTTAAACCTGTTGTCCCTTCAAAAAAAGCCTGACTTGTTGTCGTGGCTTTTACTTCAAAAAATGTTTGACTTGTTGTCGTGGCTTTTACTTCAAAAAATGTTTGACTTGACAAAAAATGCAAACAAAAAAAAGATTTTTGAAACAAAAAATGTTTCACATTTTTTGTCAAGTCAAGCATTTTTTGTCAGGTTTGCATTTTTTGTTTCAAAAAGCTTTACAAAAAAAGGTTCGCTTTTTTTGTCAGGCTTTTTTTGTAAAGCTTTTTTTGTCAGGTTAGGAAAACCTTTTCTTGTATCCTAACCTGGTGTCTCTGATGAAAAGGTTTGCTTTTTTTATTTCAAATAGTATTTTTGTTAGGAAACCTTTTAGGTAGTAAAAAATAATATAAATAAGGGCTTTCATCATTAATTGCGCTACTGTTGTTTTACTACGTAAAACAATAGCAATAATTATTTGCCTCCTTTCGTTTGAATCCTTTTGTTTGAATCCTTTTGTTTTGTTGTTTTACGGAGTAAAACAAAAGGAGTAAAACAACAAAACAACAACAATCATTAATTGCTATATACTATTTTTATAAATTTCCTTAGTGATATCCTTTGTTTTTTATTTTGGGTGGAACTCGCAAAAATAACAATTTTTCTCTTTTATATATATTGTTATTTTTTATATAATGGTTGCTCACTATCGGACTCGAACCGATAACCTAAAAGGTGCAGATTTTGAGTCTGCTGTGTTTACCTATTTCACCAAGTGAGCGGTTTTTCAAGAAAGAACAAACGAAAGGATAGATAAAGAGGCTCTATAAAAAAAACAGGAATACTTGTAAAATCTTTTTGGAACCGAAAAAGGCATTATATGACTTTTGCCCTTATCCGAACTGAGGTAATTTTTAAGGATTCGCTCCTATTCGCATTCTCGAATTACAGAGAATTTATATTGCTTCTAAAACAAATAATTGTTTCCTTTTAGGAAATAATGATTGCTATTGTTTGTATTTTCTTGTTTCTACTTTTTGTTTGACCTATTCAGAGGGAGGGCCACGAGGTTTTCCTAACAAAAATGGTATTTTTGTTTAAGGTTTTCCTAACAAAAATAGTATTTTTGTTTGAGGAAAACTTACAAAAACGTAGTTTTTGAAGGGATACAAGAAAACTTGTGTCCCTACAAAAACTACGTTTTTGTTAGAAAACTTACCTTTTCATCCTTTTTCATCCTTTTTCATCCTTTTTCATCCTTTTTCATCCTTTTTCTTCGAAAAAGGCAGAAAAAGGCAGAAAAAGGCAGGGACAGGTTAGAAAACTTACCTGGTATCCCTTCCACAACACAAAGTTTGTGTTTTTTCAAAAATAGAAAGAAGAAAGCTCTAAACAAAAGAGTATAAATAAGGGCTTTGTTACAGAAAGGTTTTCCTAACCTGTTGTCGTGGAAAGGATACCTAATCTGTCCCTATGGGACAGGAAGGGATGCAAGAAAACCGGCGTCCTAACCTGGTATCCCTTCCCTGCCCTTTTTTTTTTTAAAAAAAAAAGCGACGAAAAGGTGAGTTTTCTAATCTGTCCCGTAGGGACAGGAAGGGACACAAGTTTTCATCCTTTTTCTTCGAAAAAGGCAGGAAAACCTCAAACGTGTTGTCGTGGAAGGGATACCCCTTACTTCAAAAAAAGCCTGACAAAAAAAGCGAACCTTTTTGAAACAAAAAATGCAAACAAAAAAAAGATTTTTTTTTGTCAAACATTTTTTGTCAAGTCAAACATTTTTTGTCAAGTCAAGCATTTTTTGTCAGGTAAAGCTTTTTTTGTTGGTGTCGTGGAAGGGATACCCCTCCCTTCAAATACTATTTTTGTTCGGAAAACTCGGCCCAGATTAAGAGACATTGTCTACTTTTTGTTTATTAGGCTTTACAGAAGGTTTTTTCTATAATTCAAATTCTCTCTCTTCTTAGAATTGTTCTGGAAGTTATTGGTAAATAGGGACAGATAGATTTTATAAAATTATAAAAAATACAAAAAATATGATTTTCTTTTTTTATTTCGCAGAAATACGATATCGTTTAACCTATTATATTTGCT
>JAABUI010001501.1_pt1 | contig 13482 bp, 17 predicted proteins | sample 5559111 | NCBI WGS metagenome assembly JAABUI01 (sample SAMN10711870, study PRJNA513365) | rock metagenome | isolation source: Antarctica rocks | place: Antarctica: Victoria Land, Buttleship Promontory
GTTGCTGCAGGTGTGAAGTATTTCATCTTTAGCAGCCTCGACCATATGGGCAACCTCTCAGGGGGAAAGATCAAGAATTCTAAACATTTTGATGTCAAGGCTGATATCGAGGCATACATCGTAAGCAGTCAAATCTTTTTTCTCCTGTCTGTCATCGAATGATCTGGGACATTGGTCGCAAAATTCAGTCCAACCTCAATCCTGGCATGTGTACCATCTCGGGGAATGTAACCCGAAGCCTGCTCATTTGCTAGGACAAGAGCAGCGCATTAAAGGACCCTAAGGGGTGATGACCTAAGAAATCAGCGCCTCTTCTAGGGCATCATACCTAGAAAAGTCATTTTGTTGGAGGTTTTCCGAGGAGCAGAAGCCCGGAACCTTGGGCAACCCCCTGAACTTTGTAACCTACTAGCACATGAGACATTCGAATAAACACTAATCTCTCAATCTCATAGCGTTCCCTCCCAATGCAAAGCGCCTTCTTCGCCCCCGGCGGCTTCATGCAAAACTTCAACTCAGTCTCGGGCCCCCGCCCCACGGACGACGGCACCTACGCCATCACCAACATCGTCTCGCCCACCACCCGCGTCCCCCTCATCGACACAGTCGGCGACACCGGCAAATACGTCGGCGCAATCCTCGCCTCCCCCGAGAAGTACGCCGGCAAAGTCTTTAGCGCCGCCACAGCTTTGTACACGTACACCGAAGTTTGTGAGATCATGAGTAAGGTGACGGGTAAGAACGTGGTTTATAAGCAGCTTCCGAAGGAGGTTTGGGGGACGTTTATGCCGCCGGGGATGGCGCCGAGTATGGTGGATATGTTTGTGTGGGTAGAGGAGTATGGGTATTTTGGGCCGGGGACGAAGGAGAAGGTGGAGTGGACGGTAGCGCAGGCGAGGGGGAAGTTGACGGGTTTGGAGGAGTATTTGAGGAGGTGTCCATTGGATTTGAAGTGAGAAGTTTGAGAAGGTGATGAGGGCTATTTGTCTAACATACGAGCTTGATAAAAAGACGAATAGCGACGCCTCGAATCGATCCATTGAACAAGATGAAAGAGAATTCAACGACCCAACAGAATTGATCGAAATCCTATCAATTACTCAAAACAAAACTGCCCCCAAACTTCGGCTTCCCAAGCGTATGACACTCCTTCTTCCTCTGCCTCCTCAAAATCTCCGTCTTAAAAACATCGCAATTCGCCGCATCCATCTCCTCCCCCATCTCGATATGATCATCATCCCCCGTCTGATCCGCATTATAAATCTTCAAGCTCTCCTCATCCTCAAGGTTGCGGGCCCAAACTGAAGGAGCGGAATTGAACAATGTTTTGGGAGTCTCAGGCCACTTCGATGTTTTTGCCGGTGTGGTTACCGTGGCAGGATTCGCTGGCGTAGGTGTTTGTTGTGAGGGAGGCGAGGGTTGGGTAGGTTGTTGGGGCGGCGGCGATGGGGGAGGGGATGCGGGGGATAAGGGAGGGAGTTGTTGGGGTGGCGGCTGCTGTGAGGGCGAGGAGGAGGGTGAGGAGGAGGGAGGTCATTGTTGGTTGTTTGGGCGGATGTTGATTGGGTTTGGGAGAAGAGATGGAGACGGCCTGGAGAGAGTCAGCTTCAGGGGTTCTAAATCTTGTGTATACTTATCGACTGTTGAGATTTGGTGGCTGTGATTTAATTTGACAGGACAGGACAATTTGGCTAGAGCGGTGGAGCGATCGGGATAATGAGACATGTCTCTGGTTTCGCACCTTTCTTTGTTCTCCTCGAAATTTTGGGGTTTTTTATTGCATCTTTGATCTCTGCGTGGAATTTGAATTAGCCTTTGTTCTCGAACATTATCGAGCACTGTCGAAGCAACCTCCATCGGTTGAGAAGGCATAGTAGCAGAATAGACACTTTGATTCACTTGCCTGGTTCAGTTAACCTGGGTTCTCGTTCAGTTAGTCGCTGTCAAAGTTTCTGGCCCTCATGCCAAAAAATAGTGAAGCGACTGAAACTAAGCAAGTGATCACTGCTGCTTTAGAAGTCTTCGTCTGACAGAGACGCCAGCTCGCCTTTTCGTCAGGGGCTTCCTGTCTGGACCCGTCAGCATCTTGTAGACCAAGAGGTCGGCTTTCATTGTTGTTGGGCTTGGGAGGGCGTCTCGAGCGCAATGAATCCCAGTCGAAGATTGTCGCTCTCGGATGTGACATCCTTTATTGTCCTCGTGGTGTCAGCGCTCGATTTCGGTGTCTTCCTTGTCCCTGTCATTGAGTCGAGCCCGAGACTAACTGCCATTTTTCAACGCTCTCTAATTTCACTAGATTTTCTATCAATTATTACACAGAGCGTCTACTGAATAGCTAGCGTTGGCCATCGCTTTCCGTTGATAGCCTTGATTTGCGCCGGCTGTCCAGATGAGTTTTGTGCCAATGAATGTCTCACTAGGGGGATTGAATGTTGACCTTCCAGGAGGGAACTTAGCTGTTGCTTTGATCCTCTGAATTATCCACCGGGTATCCTTGTGCGCGGCGGGGACCCTTTGAATCCACCTGGTCAGGGGCAGTCTCAAGAAGCGGCGATGCCGACTGAGTGGGGCTGAAGAAGCTTGGATTCACTACATTAGAGAAAGACGGGTCATGCGGCCACAACTACTCTGGCTTCCTTCCCCAAAGTGTTGCCCGAGAGACTTTGGAGAAAGACCGCGCATATTTGGTCATCCAGCTGTAGACGAGGAACAGTAATCGTAAGAAAGCATTTAGGAATAGGACTTGCCATATCAGGGGCAGATTTAAAACCCTAGCGTAGCTTACGATCAACCAAAGCTCAAGATCCCCTTTGAATCTATGCCCTGCCTACATCCCTACCCCTCAGCAGATTCGCCCTATCGAGTGGGTCCTGTGCTGATACAATACGAGCCATTAGCCTTTCACATCCATTAGCTCGAAACCCCTTGACAATAAATGAATAACACTCGGCGGTTGTTTCTCTCAGCCCGCAACTCACGAGATCTTTCTTTCCAACATTCGAGTTCGTACAACATCGTTATCGTTGTAGCAAGGTGGTGTTATTAGGTTCTTACATGAGTTAAACCCTGATTGGTATAATCATAGCTCCGCCTGGTTCAATCTTCCGTCGTCAAGGGCTCATCAACAAATACCATATCCAACACGGTATCTTTGGCGTCTCCGTCACGCACTGGTATCTGTGAAGCAACGTTCTTCAAGCTCTGGTCTACAGCATCATCATCATGACCTCTGCCGAAGACGCGCTACCTCTCTTGCTTTATCGTCAAGCTAACTTCCCGCCGGTGAATCCAACACCACTCGGGGACCAAGCAGATGTATTGATGCCCCAGGCTCAATTTATACCCCCTGCAACAGGATGGAGACAAGAACTTGCAGAGGACGACTCTCACTCTGTCCATTATGAAAATGCAGATGAGACTGCAACAGGATGGAGCCAAGAACTTGCAGTGGACGACTCTCACTCTGTCCATGATGAAGCTGCAACGGGATCCCAAAAGCAAGAAGTCGACGAAGACAACGAGTTTGACGTTGAGTATGATAATATCACGTATTGCGAAGACAAGTCCAGCCCAATTGATCCATTACGCGACAGCTAACATCCTCGCACACAGGCGACATAGATGAAGAGTTCGGAGGGCCACTAAGACCCTGGGAGTCACATCAGTCGGAAAGATATTGTATGTATTATGTGTATGTGTGTTAATAGCGCAGCAGTAGCTGACTATTTATGTTTAGACGAAGAGGAGACGGTAGAGGAACACGATGAGGAACAAGACTCTACTCCAAATGACGAGGAAGCCGGGCTTGAGGCGAGTGATGAGGAAGATCAATGTATGTATCAGGGGTATCGATAGCGCAACAGCAATTGACGATCTAGATTCCGATGAAGAGATGACGATACCGAAAGTCAACAAGGGTAAAGAAAAAGAACATACCCCCGACGAGGACGAATACGCTGCAGAAGAAGACGAAGACGAGGAGATGTGGGACATCCAAGCTACCGAAGAGAATGATAATGAAGAGGGTTCTTCGGCCACTAAAGAGGATGAGGAGATGACCGATAGTGCAGATATTAAAGAAGAATCCGAGGAAGAAGACGTTTTTCCAGGGAATGAAATCTTTGATCGTCATGATCCAAACCCGGTTTACCATTACGACATTGTAAGTTGCCTTTTCTTTTCTGCTTCTCTCCCATCCTTGTGTGTCCTTCTAGCAGAACCATGGAGTATCTACTTGTCCTGGCCATGACTTAAGCGCCGGCTGTGTTCACTGGCTGAGATACGCTAACCCCGTGATACTCTAGTGGATGAGGTTGGTTCGAGAGGCGAATCAAAATGATAGCAAGTCCTACGGTGTGCAGCATCCAGAACCGATGGCCAAGGATAAACTGACCAAATAACAGACTACGACCCCGGACACGGTCGAGGCGGGCCCTTTGACATCACCGCCTATCATGACAAACAACGAAAATGGGGAAAAGACCGTGCTGACAGACCGGCAATCCTTACCAAATGGATGCTTCCCAATCCCCCAAATAATCCGAATTACGTGCTAGGACCCCTGAAGTACCGCGGTCGTGTTGTTATCGATTTGCAGGGCAAAAAGATCACAGATTTCCGGAATTTGCCTCTCACAATTGCGTCTAATGTCCAAGGATTTCGGATCGAAGCATGGATAAGACAAGACCATAGGATTGCATACAGCGACATAGCTGCACGTATGCGGACAGAGGTCGATGCCAATCATAACCGAAAGCTTATATACGGAGTCAAGCCACTTGCCGCACGAGCTATGACCTTCCGCGACCAAGCGGGCTGTGTTGCATGGAAGGACATTCAGAAAAGACCAGCGGCGAGCAAAAGCTACATGGATAGCCTCAGGACTCCCATGCAGAGGCGTCTCAATCAGTGTACAAATCAGGATCTAACCAAAGAACAACGTAAAAACTTGTGGCTGGTCTCGAGGAGTCTGCCACTGCCTAGGGTTACTGCCCCTACTCCTGCGGCCCCTCTGGGCCAAAATCCTTAATAGAATGCGACTGCAGGGCCCAGGACCGCAACATCACAGCCCTTTACGGGCAATACTGCTGGGCCAAGCAGGTAGTTAGAGGAGATAGTCCCATCGCACGTCCGGTGGGCTGGGGTTTAGCCCCAAGCATTGTATGTATTTGGGGCAGGCCCCCTTGATAGAAGCCATTATTATCAATTCAAACCCTGGGTTCTCGTTCGTGATTAGATTTATATGTACTTGAGGGCGTAGAGATAGGGATTCCAGACCAAAAGAATATCGAGCGAGTGAGATCTTTCGCGTAAGAAATGTGCCTACTTGGGACGAGCCCCTTGACGGAATTAACTGGCACTACTCTAGAACTAGTGTTCTCGTTTACGGTTGGTTTGATACATGCTTGAGGACGTAAAGATAAGGATTCCAGACCAAAAGAACACCGAGTGAGTGAGATCTTTGCTGTTGGAATTATGTTTGTTTGGGGCAAGCCCCTTCATAGAACCAATTGGCACCGGTTTAGACCAGAGGCTCTCATAGAAAACCGATTCCATGCCTACTTAACCACGTAAAGATAGGGTCGCCAGACTGATTGAACGTCGAATGAATGGGGTCCGTGCCTTAGGAATTGTGTCTGTTTAGAGCTAGTACCCCCACATAAAGAGATTCGATGTTACTTTTCTCTAATAAATCTCATAGTCGTCCAAATCTCACGGAAATGACAAGATCATCAGATATGTTTGGACCGCAAGCCCGCCCTGGCGAGTGCAATCTGATAGGAACATCAGTCACATACAACTATGGACCATGGCCCACATCAAGACGGAACAGTGGGTCTAGCACCGTATCTACCCTATCAGAGGATTGGATTTTGGGCAAGATTCCCTCCCAGAGATAGAAACATGGAATCTGACGATTTGAAGTTGCCCAGGGTAGCGATTACGAAGTGGACGATCATCCTGGAGATGGACAGATGCCCCAATCGCAAGCAGAGAGCTGGAAGGCATCCTCAAAAATGCAAGAGCATAGCGGCACGACCCCGATTACTTCAGCAAAACCACAAGCGAATGACGAGAATAAGATTTCGGAGTCAGGGAAAGCGGCCACCACAATCGCTATCGATACAGCAGATGTTCCTCGCTCGACAGGTTCAGAGGCTCAATCAGATGTTGTGACTGATCGAGATGAGGGCAACAGCCCCGGGGTTGCCACTATCAATGAGGCGGAACCACCTCTCTCTACAAGTTCGGAGGATGATTGATCTATCGTGCTCCATCAAGATAAAGGCAGAGACCCATAAGGGTGTATTCAATGTCACAGCACATCCGGCCTGATGGCCTCACGGAGGGAAAGCCGGAATCAGGAAGCCTATACTGTAGTAATTCTTTTCATCAGTGCATAAGATCGAGGGACACTGATCCTTAACGCAGACCTCGCGAGTTCGAAGAGTCCTGGACTTTCAACAAGGGACCGATCTGCCGCCAGAAGTTGATTTATGTTGGTGGGGCTATAACCAAGGCAAGTCGCTTACACATGGATATTCAATGCTTGATCTGACCCGTCAATAGGATTTGGAGCCTTTGGAGACAGCCAGCGTATGTGGCTGAACTCCTTGGGATGTGGCCTTTCGGTCTTCTAGGTCGTCGATAGACCTAGCAGCTCTACAACCAAGTCCTATTCTTCTGCTCCTACACAAGATTTTCACCTGTCTCTGGAATTGCATCTGACGTTCATTTTTGTAGCAAGTTCATTCCTTTTCGCTTAGGCTCTTCATAATCCCATCAACAGCAGCCTTCACGCCAGCCATCTCCTCCTCAATGCCATAGTTGCCAAAGACAGCACTACAGCCCACATATGTAGGCTTCCCCGTTCTCCTCGCCAGAATCTTGGCAACCCGTGTAGCAAAGTCAATGCTGCTAGGCACTGGATAGAGGGCCGTACCGAGAGGTTCAGAAGGTTGGAACCGCTATATTCTTTTCAGTCTCTTGAAGGAATCCGGAGCGATTGAGGCAAGCGTACATTAGGCATGGAGTAGACGAAGGAGCCGAGCGCGCTGATCGAGGAGCTGATCGAAGGATCGGTTGTGGTTAAGAAGACCATTGTGGATGTTTCGAGGGCGGTGACCTGCATGTGGAGAACCGTATGTGGAGAGAGAGGCAGAGGAACGGATGTTTGCTTGGGATGAATAGACAGCGGGACTGATCTTGGAGGAGCTGATGGTGGCGCTGATTGCTGATGCTGGACTATGCCAAGCTCTGGAGACGTAGACATTATGAGAGGCATAGGAAGGTCTTGACTTCTTGAATTCATCTGACACAGCACAGACTTCGACTGAAATGGTTGCTCTCAAAGTATGTTCGTCAGCCTTACCGGTGGTATTGACCGACTTAACGCCGGAACGCGCTAGTCAATATTCATGTTGATATGGTGAGGATTGTCACACATTCTGACTTGAACACCGATCACCAAATTGATACACCATCGCATGCGGAACAAGACATCGTTATGATCTGATCTTTCTACGTCGCGATTTCTTCTATCATCAGGCGAAAGACTCCCCTTAGCCAGAATTTGACCCCTTTTCGAGACGAGTTCTCATCTCAGCGAGATTTTCTTGAGACGAGGAAGACTGGGCTCCCACCAGCTTTAAGTATTGTACAATGTCGAGTTCTATGACAGATTCCATGGAGACAGGAGACGATATCGTTAGCCAAGATTTGTCCATTGATGAAGACGAGAGGAAGGTGAAATACGCTGCTTTGGACTCCTTTTCGTAAGTGCCTCTTACGGCTATTACAGCCATCGACTTCATTACAGAATCCTCTCCAGCTCTGCCGCTCTTCTGTTTGCTTGGTTGCTTCTCTCTCTTTTCATCCAATTCTCATAATGCAATGCATCGCTTGGTGAAGCTGACTCGTGAATTTTATGAAGTCAATATCGCAAGACTGCTCATCTCAACGTCACTCATCGACGCCGCCAGAATCTTTATGCTTTGCCAACTATACATTGGCAGTTGCTTAGCGCTGCTCCCTTCAATCTTACGGCGGTTCTCGATCGCGTCGACGAAGCAATTGATGCAAATGCTGAGATCGCAGATCGCATAGTAGAAGCCGCTATGAGCACAGGCGACTTTGAGCCCGAATCTGAATCAGTCTCAAGTAATTTGGCAACGGACTCAACCCCATGGCAAGGAACTGCAACACCCCATCACATAGACAAAGCGAGGTCAACAATCCGGCAGATGAATCGTGATTGGAGTGTCGGAGGAGCCACTGAACGCCGGGCGTGCTATGACCCTGTTCTGCAAGATCTGGAGTTAGAGTTCTCTTCCATTTCCGATAAAGGCACTATTAGAGTCCTTGTACCAGGAGCCGGACTGGGTCGGCTTGTCTTCGAGATTTGCCTAAAAGGATATACCGTCGAAGGAAACGAAATCTCATGGCACCAATTGATGGCAGGCAGTTGGGTATTGAATCACACCACCAAAGGGGAGACGTACGACTTGTATCCTTTTGCCGAAGAATTTTCAAACGTTCGTAGCAGAGACCACCAGCTGCAGGTTTTTCAAGTACCTGACGTACATCCGGGTAGCGCGCTCGAGGAGGCTTCAGTGGGCTCGCGCAGACCATGCACTGAGCGTTTGGCAATGACAGCTGGCGACTTTATCGATATATATATGCAGAAGAAGTTCAACAACGCATTCGAGGCCGTGGTCACCGTATTCTTCATCGACACAGCCCCGAACGTTATCAAATACATAGAAACCATACGAAATTGCCTGAAGATCGGTGGAATTTGGACCAACCTGGGTCCTTTGCTCTGGCACTTCGCGGACCGAGCACCAGCAGAGAGGGAGGGAGACGGCGGGACGAGTGCTTCGGGGAGCGAAAACGCGGGAGTCGGGGAGGCGGGGAGCGTGGAGCTCACGAACGAAGACGTCCTCTCGCTGGTCGAGAGGATGGGCTTCAAGATCGAGAAGAAGGAGACGAGTGCTGCGACGGGGTACAACCACAACGCAGCCAGCATGCTGCAGAGCACCTACCGGCCCTCCCATTGGGTCGCACGCAAGAGCGTGCACGCGCTCTCGTACGGCGTGGATCCTGACAGCATCATTGGCTTACTGTACAACAGCGGGGCATACCGGAGGGCGTCGTGAGCGGAGGGGTGGTGGAGCACCCAGTGGGCGCCGACGGAGTTTAGTCAGTGCGTGAGATAATGCAGGACGTTGGTGCAGATGACACGCGATCTTGCCATGGTGATGTTGCCGTTGCCGTCGCCGTTGCCGTTGTGATGTGTATCTCGGAAGGGGAGAAAGCAGAGCTGTCGGGTTTTCGAGACGTTGGCTAATCAAGGAAACCGTGACAGATGTATGGTGAGACGGTCGCAGATGCTCCCGTTGCCCAGCAGCAGACTTCCCCTCGAATAGCATCACGACTGACTCCGCCCCGTTGATGGCAGTCCTGAATGTTGCTATAAACGGTTTGAATGACTGGCTGTTCGAAAAGCACCGCCTTCGTGCTCGGCCCTACATGCGACCAGCGCAGACGTAGGGCAGACTCCACCCGTTGCTTCCCCTGCCCGCAGATTACTACCTTAGAACTACCTTACAGTACTAGAAACACTACTACTGTACCAGAATAATACCTTACAATCCATCCCACCACCCCAGCCTCAGCCTGATCCTCCCCACTAACTATCTCTCCACCCTGTCGGGCCTGCCCTATCCTAGTATTATCCTACCCTAAAGCCACATCTGACTGTGCTGCTCCTTCTTCTTCCTTCCTTTGTTCTCTCCCCTTACTCCCCGACCCGTCCAACTGGATGATTGCATCAGCATTGTTCCCCCCATCACTCCTCCTTATATGCCTGACTTGATGACTTCGCGGTTCAAGAACTTTGGCGGCTTTGGTTCGAAGCGCACTACCAGCAGACCCGGCAACAATCCCACCTCCTCCCAGCAACCCAGCACCACCACTCTCAATCCTCCCGCGCCCACCAACGGCGTCGTTCACACCCCGCCTGGCAGCACCTCCTCCACCACCAGTCTCCCCATGAATCAGAATCAGAACGGGCTCGGCCGCCCACCCAGCTATACCTACAATCCTAATGCCCCCCGGGCGACGAGTCCCATGCCTCCACAGCAGCAATTAGCCCACCATGCACCGCCACCCATCAATACCGGTGCGTATCCACAAGGTCATCCGGCGCTGGGTGGTGCTGCACAACCACCAGGCTACGGCGGTGGGTATGGACAGAGTCAAGGCACGGGTGCGCCTCAGCCGACACTAGGCCAGTACGGCGGCCGAGGGCAAGCTGTCGAAGTTGAAGGTGCTGGTAGGAGTAAAGCGCAGCTCATCGTGGGCATCGATTTTGTAGGAAACATCATCAAGATCCCCAGCAAAGACCTTGGCTGACACTGGCAGGGTACTACATTCTCGGGTGTTGCATTTGCGTTTGCGACCAATACAGAGGCTAAAGAAGACATCATTACTGAGTGGCCTGGTGCTGGCAACCAGACGAAACAAAAAGTTGGTCCATACCATGTCGATAAGAGATAAGCCAAGCTAATGTTCTTAGATACCCACAGTGCTTTACTATGATCAATACCAAAAAGTCGTTGGCTGGGGGCCAGACATCGCCGATGCTTTGGCACCTACGGGTTACCCCAAACCCGGCGTGCAAAAGGTGGAATGGTTCAAGTTACAACTCATGCTGTCCGGGAACACATACATTGACCCTATCAATCTACCTCCCCTTCCGCCCGGAAAGTCAGAGATCGATGTGGCAGCAGACTACCTCTTCAAGCTCCGGCAAGCCATGCGAAACCAATTGCAAAAGACCCTTGGTGAAGTGTTCAACAGAGAAGAAAGGAACATTCGATATTTTCTCACGGTACCTGCTATCTGGAATGATGCTGGCAAGGCTGCGACCCGTGCTGCAGCTATCCAGGCAGGCTTTCTACGGGACGAAAACGACAACAGATTGACCTTGATCACGGAACCTGAGGCTGCTGCAATGTTCTGCTCAAAGACTGGCCTGCTCAACCTGAAGATACGAGATGCTGTGCTTATCGTCGACTGCGGAGGAGGAACCGTGGATTTAATTGCCTACGAGGTTGAAGAAGAGACTCCCTTTACAGTCGCAGAATGTACGGCTGGGTCTGGAGACTCATGTGGTTCTACAGCCCTCAATCGAAATTTCAGTAACATTTTACGAGCAAAGATCCGCAAGATGAAGCTACCGGACGGATCCAAGACTGCTGGAAAGGTCTACGCCAAATGCATAATGGACTTTGAGAACCGAATAAAAGCCGACTTCCGCAACAACAGCCAGAAATGGGCTGTCGACGTGGGCATCGAAGCCGAGTTCCCCGAGGCTGGAATCGAGGAAGGCTACATGACATTTACGAATGAAGAAATCCTCCAATGTTTTGAACCTGTTGTTAATCGTATCCTTGAACTCGTCCGAAATCAAATAATCGCCATCCAAGCCCAGAACAGAATTCTACAGGTACGTCTCATCTCGACTACTATGTTCCATTGCCTATGTACTGACAGTTTCATAGAACGTCTTGGTTGTCGGCGGCTTTGGCGCTTCCGAATACCTCTTCCAACAAATCAAACTCCATGTACCACCCCAATTCCAGTCCAAAGTTGTCCGCCCTATGGACTCGGTGGCTGCCATTGTCAAGGGTGCGGTCACTGCTGGTATCACCGAGCGTGTCATTACCTCCCGTGTGGCTCGTCGTCACTACCTCATGGCGACCCTCCAACCTTTCAAGGAAGGCCACCACCCAGAACAATACCGTGTACCGAGTCTGGACGGCAAAGACAGATGCAAGTACACAAGACAGATCTTCGTACAGAAAGGTCAGAGAGTCAAGATTGGCGAGCCGGTCAAGGTCTCGTTCTTCAGGCAGGTCGCGCCTGGTGCGACCTTGATGTACGAGGACATTCTGTATGCGTGTGATGAGGATGTTTGCCCAGAGTATACCAAGGATCCTCGTGAGTTTGTTCTCTGAAGCTCTAGCAGTGAGTGATTGACATGGAATCTGTAGGCATTAAGGAAGTCGTCACTCTGACGTCAGATCTCTCCCGCAAGAACCTGGAGAAGGATTTTGAGCGTATGGATACCCCTCAAGGGACCTTCTACCGTAAGTCTCTGCAACCACTCATGCCTTGCATCCAGCTACTAGGAATCGAGAACTAACGAGTCTCTTACAGGCGTGTACTTTGACATCTTGCTCGCTCTCGACGGCAGCGAATTCAACGCCGAGCTGGTCTGCCAAGGGGAAGTCATGGGCCGGTGTACCGCCCGATTCAGGTAAAGAAGCACAGCAAATCTGTCGCCTACGAGTCAAGTGCGCAAAGGAAGGTGCAAGCGAAATCCATTCAAACCTTCAAGGAGATCAGTGGCAATTTTGGGGATGCGGTGAGAAGAGAGGTCATCTTATAAAACTTTGGTCTTGGGGTCCTTGCCAGACTACTTGCGTTGCAGGATACCGGCGTCGATGTGCATATGGCATAAGGATAGTAGGTCCCATTTTACGGATTGATGATTCAGTAGAGCGTGGTTTACAACTTTGAATGAGTGAGATTTCTGAAATATGTTTGACGGTTCATTGCATCTCATAGCTTGTCCTAATGCTGCCTCGAACTAAGCCTCTGAGTTGAACCCAATCCAATCCTTTCCCCTTTTACACTACCTCATCGACGTCCCATTTCAAACCCACCTCGGGCACAGTACGAGAGGAAGCCACAATAATACACAATTCAAAGATAGAGAGCGGCCAATAAAACAAACTTAACGGGCACCAAAATGCGGAATGCAGCTCCAAGATCCCGAAATAAAGCGCAGCAACGATGAATGTCACTATCGAGACCTTCCACCTACCACTCTCACACTGTTGCCAGCTCGCCTGATCAAACTCATCAGCTGCAAACCATAAACAAACCTCTTAATCACTACCGAGCTACCACATCTCGGAACCACGAATCCCCTATCTACCGCCCCAAACCTCAACGTCCAAATCCGGTAACGCTTGCCTGGGTCACAAAAGCGGCCCTCCACTCGCCTCCCTCTTGTTCTGCTTCTGGCATCGGGGCTGATGGGATCACATGATAGCGCGGTTTCCACTCTCCGGTTCGTGAGCTTCGCTGACTTTGAAGCCAGACCAGATGCAGAGGCAGAGACTGGGTCGGAGAAATAGGTCAAAGCATACTTAGATCACATATGGTTGAGCATATCTAGATTGAGGAAAATTGACAGGTCGGACCAAGTGGAGGCTGCTTCTGTTCCCATGGTCAGACACCCAGATGATTTTAATTTAATTCCAAGCTTGATCGCCCCCAACCGTTGGCTCATTTGCGCTTGCTTTCCACCCTTTTGAGCCACCGCCAAGAATACAATTTGGAACCAGCCGCCCCATCTTAGACCTTTGATTTTAGTTTAGCGCCCTAGCTGAACTCTCGGGGAACCAG
>JAABUI010001503.1_pt1 | contig 13464 bp, 12 predicted proteins | sample 5559111 | NCBI WGS metagenome assembly JAABUI01 (sample SAMN10711870, study PRJNA513365) | rock metagenome | isolation source: Antarctica rocks | place: Antarctica: Victoria Land, Buttleship Promontory
GTAGGTATATCCGGTATAGACTTAGGATTAACCTCTCTAACTATAGTAGAGGAGCGACGCTTTCTTAGTATACGCTACTAAGGAAGCTCTATATATCGATACTCCTCCTTCTCCTTCTCCTTCTCCTCCCTAAGAGCCCTATTCTTAGCTATACGAATATACGCAGTCTTCCGAGACGCCTACTCCGCAGTAGTAGCCTACTCGGCCTCGAGGGCCTTCTAAGACTTCTTTAGTTACCTAGAAGAGGTTATTACGGGGGTAGGGAGGAGGAGGTCTATATCTACGAGGGTAGGGAGGGCGAAAGTATTATATATCTAGTCATTATGGGCTTCGCTTAATAGGCTACTACTGTAGAGATAACGCAGTATAAGGCCTAGCTAGCGATAGCTAGCGATGCGGTATAGTAGTGGGCTGTTAGTGTAGCCAGGGAGGGCGACGGCGACGGCGACGTGGGTGGGTAAACACCAAAACACTAAGGATACGATATTGCGACGATGTATCAGCTTTAATTATAACCTAATTAGGCTATCCTACGAGGTATGTGGGCCTCAATTGCTCTACATATTTTGCTATACCGCTCCCACCTGATTTTAGTGGGGTGGGCATGAAAAACGTTGCCGCTCCCGACCCGCGCCAATGTTTTTAAAAACAACTGTATTTCTCCTTGAACTACGTGGTAGGATTTTGAATACAAATAGACCCACCTCTCACCCCTAAAGACGGATTCTCTTTGCTCTACAACCTTTCAGTACAGCTCTCAAAGCCTTTAATAACCCTTCCAAAGTGCAAGACCATCAAACTCTCGGTAACTTCGACTCCTTGTTTGAGTCCCCAAGCTTTAAAATTGTCTCACGCCACGTTCACCCTTCGCCTTTTCCAACAGTGCGAGTTGCTCGGACGTGGGCTCCTTTCCGTTGATGATTCTATCATAGTCAATTTGGTACATCTTGTTGAAGACGTCGCTGAATGTCTCCTCAAATCGCTCTTCGAGTTGTACAGCTACGCGGGCCACCGCTTCCTTGGCAGTCAAACCCATCAGCCAAAAGCTTCGGAATGTTGCCATGCTGAATGACAATGCGATGAGGGTTGGATTTGTGCAATGATCCGCTCCAGCAAATGGTTCACTTTCCTCGATTCTACAGTGAATAAGAAGGGCGAAATCGTGTACCAAGTCACAACCGCTGGGCCTAAAACCACTCCAGATGGCCGGATTGTGAGGATCCGTATCAACTATGAGTTTGCGTCTGGATCATACTCTGATGCAGATTATTGTTACCAGATCGTCTGAAGGAAGAAGCACTGCAAGAAAAATTTGTGGCAAACTTCGAATTTTAAAGGAATTAGAGCCGAGGCTAGGGAAAGGCTGCTTGCTATCTGGGGCCTGCTCGAAAGATGCATTGAATTTACTCCCATGTAATTAGTCCCTCATTCTACCAACGAAACGAACGCCTCCATTGCGACTCAAGTATACGTAATTTGCTAGACATGCTGAAGTATTTGAAATCCTGGTGTCCTGGACATCTGATAGATTGCTGTCCACGAAACTGATTAGCAATAGTCGTGCCGTTCAACGAGGACTATGCCCTTAATATCCCCGTGGCTCGAGAGAAGATATACACCAATAATCTCGTTCAAGAGCCGGCTACAGCATCTGTAAAACAGACTGTGGGTAACGCTTTACCTTCAACGCACACAATACCATTCCATCTTTCAATCCCTCGCATTCTACAATATCTAATGGTATGAGACTTGAGATTTTCCCGCAAGTTTCACCACTATTTCCGTGAAACCCGAGTTGGGGAGATGAAGAAGTGTACTAATGTGAATCAATATGCAGGCTATGAAGCAGTGGGTGCTCAGGAATCCCTCGACCAAGAAAAAGTCCTTTTAGGCCCCTTGGGGGTATACAGATACACTGGGATATACGCAAATAATGGGGTTGAGATGAGCTCGAGTGAAAAAAGGTTTGAAAGTGATAATAGTAGAGTCTCCACCCGAAACCGTGCATCGACGTACAGAACTCTGGGGGTTCTAGGGCTTGGCAAGATTGAGGGTTTCCACTTTCGGCTGCACCACAGGCTTCAATCCTGAGATCGAACATGCACAATCTGAGGTATTGTGAGGGAGCTTGGCTCTGGTGATAATTCTGTAATAGCATACATGAAACGCTTCTAGCGTTCCGATCCTCTAGAGCTCTATTAAGAATGCTCGCTATTTTACAAAAACTTGGTCCACAGCGACGCCTAGGCCTAAGTGTGTGGAAAGGCTAGAAACGTCTGATTGTAAACCGTCTAGCCGCGACCATGACTCCATAACCATGGACTGAGCGACTGCCGTGGGGCTTCACCTGATCGTATTATGCACCTTGAGTGGTAGATGTAATCTCCTGAGCGGCTTCACTACCTTCCTCCCTTACCATGAACGGCTTCCGGCTGAAGACACTTAATGGGATATGCTGACTGCCAGAGCTTACAGCCCTAGACCGTTTTGAGGATTTGCGTGGTATCCCAGGCTTAGCATCCTCGGCATCACTGTCTCTTAACCCAGAGCGCCTCTCTTGGCTCACAGCTTGGTTGTCGGACAGAACTCGTGAGCTGATGGCCGGGGGCATAATAGGAACTCTGTGAGCAGACGCTGGCTTTCTGGCGTTCATCGAGGTCCTGTTTGAAAGGCCAATTCTTTGCTTTTGCAATCGATTCCTACGTGGCTTTTCCTCTTGGTATGGATCTAGAGGCCTACGGGGATTCTTGAGGACAGACAGATACCACGGGAGTTCACCAACCTTCTTATCCTGAGATACCGAATCCCGAGAGGCATTGGCAGCCTTAGCCTTCTTCCTGTGGGAAAGCATCCGCATCACGAGCAGACAGGTAAGAAAGGCTGCGCAGAGCAATAGCAAGCTACAGACAATCACAAGGAAGATCGCTGCGTGATGAGAGACATTGTCACAGTGTCTCTCTATCTCGGCCTCCTGCATCGGGTTCCTGTTCGGAAAAGCAATTTTGTCCCAGCACCAGTCACACTCTTGCTGCTCAAAACGGTCCTTCTTGTGCTTCTTCGATGCATCCTTCCCAGTGTCATTACACATGGCCTTCAATTTCTTAGCCGTACTGCAAGTATTTCCAATGCACCACGCCTTTTCGACTTGCATGACATGACTGACAGCGCGCCGATGCAACCGGTACAAGGTTTCAACACCCCAGCGATGAAAGTTATCCATTCTTTGACGATTGTTGGAGACAGATTCAAAGGGCTCTTCAAAGCTAATGGAAGTACCAAGCTCTTCTTTAGGCTCAGTACTCCCGACTGTGTCCTCGACTTTGGGCGCATTGGAAATTGGCCATTTGCCTCCTAACTCATCCCTGCTGCTCTCACCCCTGGGATCCGAGAAGACAACAGTCTTGGGTTGAAGCCACTCGATATCTCCTGTCATAGTAGGTATGATGTATAATCCAGAAACTACCGAGAATGCCGTGGATGAGGCTTGAACATCCGGACGGCGAAACGTCGACTGCGGCGCCTTTCCTGTATCTTCAAAATCGAAATTCTCTGGCAAGTTGCGGGGACGGATTCTTCGCTGTCCTTCGCCATAGCGAAGACTTCCTGGTACAACAATGACTATGAGGACGCCGACAACCATAGCAATGAATAATGTTACAAGGGCCCACCGCCAATAAGAAACCAAGTACCACGAAAAATCAATCATCATTCCTCTGCGAGCCCTTGTGCTGAAGAGGAAACCTTGGTCTGGAGCAGATATTGGGGTTATTGGACCTGGGACTTGCAAATTCCGTTCGTCGTTCTCCTCGTACGGCGGTGGGGGGTCAACTGGCACTACTATAGTTTGCTGGCCATCCTCGATGGTCCCGGATTCCCCTGAAAAATGTATTTGTCTGGTTGGGTGAGGGGCTATTATCTCCAATTCGTGCTCTCCAGTTCCATCGACACCCGAAATCGAGGTCCTCACTCTTTCTGTACGCACCATCTTGGAAATTTGATGTGGAGATAGGTCTGCTATTTGTTGCTTATGATGATGAGTATAACTTAGAAAGCGATGTTAGGACCTTGTACTATGCTCCATCCTAGGGAAGGCACCATGCTGGAGTCTCAACAGAAGTCGCGACCAAGTAACGGGACCGGCATAACTCTATGCTTCTTGCGTAGGTGCATTCCACAGTAATGAATACCAAGCATGTCTACCATACTTTGGATTGCAGAAGACTCATCGGAAAGTCTCACGCAGGGATCCTGGTTAATTTCTGTCAATTGATCCTCGTCTAGTATGGTGATATTCACCTAAGTAAGGGATTGAAAATGCTAGGAATACAAGCAGTCACGAATTCAATGCGAGGCAGGCATCCACAGCTAGGCCGACTCTGTAATTCACATTGATGAGCTCTTTGTCTCTAGATGTCTATCGTGGTCATTGCTCACCTTCCCTGCTTCACTCGCACAACATCGTCTATGATATCTCTATCGAGATCGGGGAACATTCCTGCTAGAGTCCTATTTAAAGCCACTGTTAGCATGAGCTTTTACGCGCTACTCGGTGTAGACTGACTCTACTACATCTCGGTGCTCTGCTCTTTGTATTCTCTGAGCCTCTGCAGCTTCAGCACTAGCTTGCCGTGCAGCAGCATCCTCCGCATTTATCTTTCTTTCTTGGCTTTGATTCCTAGGATTAGCAGGTCTAGTCAAATCCTCAGATCTCCTTTCTTCATCGCTATTTCGGGGTGGTTGGAAAATTGCAGGCGAGAGTCGAGGGGGTGGATTCGAATGAAACACAGGCCCTCCGCCTTGTGGTCGTTGTGGTAGATTGGGAGTATCCTCGGAGAATATGCGGCCTATACTTGACAATGGTCTTTGAATTGTTCGTAATAGGCCACTAACAGCGGTAGTGTCGTCTGATCCGTCGCTTCCCATTGAGGATCCATTAGTAGCCCTGGACGAGTTGGGCCTTTGCGGCGTGCTGTATTCAACGTCAACTGAATTTCGTGGGATAACTTCCGGTTGGCTCAGAGTGGACTTTTCTGAGATTTGGGGGTGATTTGTATGACGCGGAGGCGATAGTGATGGCATTTCTTCCTTGTGCCGTTCGGCAATGACAGATACTGCTTCTTCAACCTTTTTCTCAAAATCTTCATCCGAGATGGTCAACGAGGTTCGATCAAGATTTTCGATGAATTGGATTGCGCCCATCTATCAGCTGTCAATTGCATATCTGAATACAAAGCTCCCTTCTTGGGATTCATACCAATGACGATAAATAATACCCTGCCTCTCCACCAAGCTTTTCCTGGTTCCTAAACCGCAGTATGTACTGCACATTGGAGACAAGATGATCAGGATTGGCGTGTAAGACGACATATATCAAGAGAGGCACGAACGAATCTGCGGAAGTATCTGCTGCTTTCGAGTTCCGCAACAGACCTGTGGAACGTTATCAATGTGCACTTTCCAACCTATTGGGTCTGCAAATTACCAAAGATAACTTTGCAGCAATTCAGGACGCAAATGACCTTATCTCGAGGAGCCCTGTAGGTTTTGATCTTCAAAAGCTCTATTCTTGAGTTAGTTTGCAACCTTGTCTGATGCCTGCTATTTCGGCCTTACCCTGCTGAGCTAGGACGAGAAAGCGTCGGCCGCTGTCCCCAATGGGAGGTATATCTAGATGCTCCTCCTGAACCCACCCGTAGATCCGTACTTTCTGGCCTAAGATCTCGTCTCGTTCGATGTCTTCCTGATGCTGGCCCTTCCGCCCAGGTGCGAGCGATTTGTCCATGTTCTTTTTCTTGCCTTTGGACCCTTGAACTGGGGTCGCCGCTGGAACTGCAGGTGAAAAGGTTTGGGAGTAGAGCCTGTTCATGACTAGCTTCTCCATACCTTCCTTAGCGTTATCGAATTCTGCATCTGATACCCCTCGCCACACTTCACACTGGGCCATCTTGCCAGTAATGAATGTGAGGAAATCATTGATGATCTTGACCTGCTCATGGACCATCCACTGCTTTTTCCCAAACTCGATGAGGAAAGAGCGCAGAAATTTAGCGACAGGGTCTGCAGTGCGATGCCGGAGCTGCTCTAAGAATCGATGGAAATCAAAAGGAAGATCGGGTTCTGGATCCGGTGCCGGCGGTGGCATTTTGGACATTGACCTTGGTACATTTGGGGAGGTTGGAACATTGGTATCACTAGCATAGAAATTATTTGATTGTGGCAGACTAGAAGTTCGCATCGGGGATGTTTCAGCTGCTATGTCAGAAGGGGTAGATTCATCGTTTAAAAGTGCAGGGACTGTGCTGTGAGTGGAAAGTCCGTTGCTGTCAGTTGACTCAGGACCAACTCCAGGAACAGCAGATCTCAACGGCTCCAAGCTTGAACGCCGTGGTGGATGTTCCATCGGTGACTTCAAATGAGAGACGTTAGTATCAAGAGTTGTATGTGCCAGGTTTTCTCCAGTATCATCTCCGTCATCGAATTGATCCATAATGCTTTGGATCTCGGACGTAGAGCCTTCATCCACTTGATTGTCTACTGTACCAGGTGCTTCACGTGACGGGGAGGTCTCTTGACGGGGCGTCTTCGGCGTGGGGTCCAAGTAGAATTCGTCTCCCAGACCTCTATCGTGAGCAGAGTTGGCCAAGTCCTGCCCCTCTGCATTTCGCTCTGCATTGTCCACCCCTGCCAATCCTGGACCTGGGGACACCGATAACGTCTGCGTCTTTTTCTCGAGCTCCTTAGCCCCATCTTGACCATTGCCCTTTATTCCTGTTTCGTCCATCTGGCGGGTATCTCCATCGCTAGGCTCAAGCGGCCCTGGTTTCAGCTTCCTGCCTCTCTCGATATCGTTTTCACCCTCCGAGGAGACTTCGTTCTGTAGCAGGACCGCCTCCGGAAGGTCTCGAGTCTCAGCCTTACTTCGTGAGCCTCCTTTCGCTTCGAGACCGGTCTTTCCAAGGTGAAGCGTGGACGATTCTGGCGGAGACATGGACTTGGCAGCATCAGGGAAGAATACGTTACAAGCAGAGGGGAGCAAATGATAGATTCAACCTTGTGTTATCATAATGAAGCTTGACCTTCGATGCTTCATGGCCAAGGACAGGATCGGGGCCAGGTGTTGGATTGGAGATGGTTGAAACATGGAGCTAGCGGAACGACTCGAGCCAAGGCCTCCGGTTTTTGAGACCGACGGACCCGGACGCATACCTACCTTTTCAACAACAACGCTCACGGCTCATTGGGACTCGTTGCGCATTATACATGGGAATCTAGTCCACTCCGTCCGAGAATGATCTAGTGCAGGGAATCTTTTCAGAACGAGCTTCATCTGTTGAGGCCCACAGACGAATAGGACCACAATCTCATGCTACATTTGCCCTGAACCCCTCGTGATGTGTGGTATCTTTTTCTGCTGCACTCGGAATGGCCCTCAATTTCCTTCCCAGATATGTCTAGAGTCTCTCTGTAGAAGAGGACCAGACAACAAGGCTACTGTGTCAAGATTAGTTACGTTGAAGAGTGCTTTGCCCCGAAGCCCTTCTTCAGAACAGGAGAAGCAGTCGATTTCAATCACTTTTGTATTGACTGTCTTGTCATTGCGTGGAGACCTAATTGTAAGCCAACCACTGCAAGACCAGCAATCAGGCTTCTTATTTTGCTGGAATGGAGAGGCTTGGAGGGTCGGTGAAAAGACGATTCGTGGCAATGATGCGGAATTCGTTTTCAATCACTTTTTGCAGTGTTTCAGGAACCCTTCATATGATGATGTCTTACAAAATATCGTGAGCTTGGTTAGTAGTATTACTGGGCCGTTTTCTTTTGTTTTCTACGATGCCCGACATCATCGGGTCTTCTATGGGAGGGATGCCTTGGGTCGGCGATCACTCGTTGTAAGAAACAGCCTGCCCGGAGGCCTTGTCATTTCCAGCATTTGTGATGCAGCAGACCCCGAACACTGGACTGAAGTTGAAGCTGATGGGATATACATACTTGACCTGCAAGAAGCATTGATAGAGTCTCAGAGAGAGATTGCTCACATTCCGTGGAGCATTGGAAAGCCAGAATCCGAGCTACCTATCACACTGGTACGACCATTCTTCGTCCCCTTCATTCTCTTGAGACATTGACTAATTCTAGCTATCCCCATTTCCAAATTTCAATAGCAACGCCGAAGGCAGTACGAGCCTTCCACTGATACTCAGCTCACCAGCAGTGGACCGTCTTTCTCAGAAGCTGCACAACTCGCTACTTCTACGCGTCAATAATATCCCTGTGCCGCCAACAGGTACGATTAAGTCTACTCGTGCTGCTATACTTTTTTCTGGGGGGCTCGACTGCACCGTTCTAGCCCGACTTGTACATGACATAATCCCCAAGGAGCAAGAGATAGATCTTCTAAATGTTGCCTTCGAGAACCCCCGAGTCGTTCAAGCGGCGGCAACAGATTCACCTTTGAAGTCCACATCAGCCTTCGCCCTTTGCCCAGATCGCATCACCGGGCTATCCTCCCACGCAGAACTCCCCAGAGTCTGTCCTGATCGAAATTGGCGCTTCGTAGCAATCAACATCACGTATGGCGAGCTACAGGCTCATCGCGCCCAAATTGTATCATTGATCCTTCCACACAATACAGAAATGGACTTCTCAATAGCTTGTGCGCTTTACTTTGCCGCTCGCGGTAAAGGCACAATTCTAGAAAACAATACCGCATTGGAAGTTTCTTACACGACACCTGCGCGAGTCCTGCTATCAGGCCTTGGAGCCGATGAGCTGTTCGGAGGATACACCCGTCACGCCACCGCCTTCAACCGAAGAGGCTACGCAGGTCTCGTAAACGAACTCCAAGTTGACTTCAACAGACTCGGCAAACGCAACCTCGGCCGTGACGACCGAGTTATTTCTCACTGGGGCAGAGAAGTCCGATATCCCTATCTAGACGAAGACCTGGTGAGCTGGGCTCTGAGTATCCCCGTCTGGGAGAAATGCGGCTTCGGATACAGCGATGCTCAGCCAGGCGACCCGTGTCCTGCACTCGAGCCAGGCAAAAAACTGTTGCGACTGCTCGCTTGGAAACTAGGTCTGCATGGCGCTGCGGTGGAGAAGAAAAGGGCCATTCAATTTGGAGCTCGGACGGCGAAGATGGAAGCTGGCAAGTCGAAGGGGACTGCAATTTTAACCTAGATCCATCAATGAGGATTTGGCGTGGATCAGTCGTAATGGCAATGAGGGTCGCAGCGGCAATGATGATACTTCAGATACTGCTGAGGAGTCTCAAGACGTCGCATTTGCTTCCCTCATCGTAGTGACCGCGGGTTTCGGGGCAACTCCAGCCTACGCAACCAGGTCACTCTCTGAGAGCATCTGTCATCAAGGTCATAGGACAACAATGAAGTGGTAAAGGCAAGTCTGAGCTGCGTTGCTCGTGCGCGAACTCATGTCGATTAGTTAGATTACTTTTAAGGCGTGGATACCCAAACAGGATCCCTGAATTTTACACAAGGCTAGCTTTTTCCACTGTCATTACCCATGAGCTCAATATCTCATACTCCATTTATTCATAGTACAACATTCGTACAGTCTCTCACTGGCCGGAAAGGACCAATCGGCCTGACGCGTGAAGCTTCCGCTACGTTCGCTGTCTCAGCGAACCGCGCTAGTGTTGTCACATTTTTGCCTGCTGCGTTTTACGTATCGTAGACAAGCTACGCAAGGTAATTAAGTCTGGGTCTTATAGAGTGTTGATCTCTAGAGACCTCCTCTCCACCCTTTTCTTTCTCCTGCGTGGATTGGGCATTTCTTGTTGTTGATTTCTCGTTGAGGTTGAGAGTAGAGGTATCATGGTCTTCTTAATCTTACTAAAGCATTAGACCCCGGTTTCAGCCCCAGTCTATAGGTGTGTTTTCGAGATTTCTCATGAGCTCAACCTGTTCTTCTTGTTTTAGGGCTCGCAGAGGCTGTTGAGGAATGTAAGGAGCTTGGAGATACTGCGAATACTGCTCGCCCAGCGAACCAAGATACTGTCCACAGTTGTTTGCTGCTGGATTATAGGGTTGAAGAGCAGGGAAGGCTTGAGGGAACGCATTGAACAATGAATCTGGGTTAAAAGGGGCTTCTTGGTACGAGTGATTGTAGTCGAATGACGATTGCCGAGGCATTCTCGGCGTCGTATTGCTTTGAAAGTCACTTGGCATACCTGGGTCGGAGACGGTGTAATCTGACAGCGTAGGCGAGACTCGTGGCGGGTGATGTCCTGCGGACGATGATCTAGAGGCCTGGTTACCTTGATATGGAGGTGAAGTGAACGGGCTTGACAGAGAAGGCGGGGTCAAGGCGTCGTGTATGGAAGCTGGAGAAGCTTTGCTCGAAGACGAATCGACAACATAGGACGTTTCGCTGTTACCATCATATGCTTTTAGACAGGCCACGATAAGGTTCTGATAGAGCACTAATGCAGACTCGACGCCAGGCCAGCGTTCAGAGGCCAGATGGATTGCGTCCTTCGCAACCCTAATATGATCCTCGACTTTCTCCTTGGGGTATTCGCGGCGTATTTCTGGATATGAAAGAGCCCACAGGATAGCGTTGAGCGCCATAAAGAGAGACTGTGTGAATATCCAGGTGAGATCGACTGATGACGTCGCGATTTGTTCCCTTTGCATGTCGATATTGAACATAGATGCCTCAAAACATTGACGTGCCGCATACGCTGATGGCTTAGGCACCTGTGGCGATGGTCGATATAGGAAGACGATCATGGTATTGAGTCTGCCTTGAAACCTATAATGAATGGGTGGTGAGCGCTAGTAATAATCATGGCTCGATCATTGGGATCAATTTTATATCCTCGTACTCGACCCGCAGAAGTATGAGCATTCACGGTATCAAGTTTCCTGGCTTTTAAGGATGGAATAGAAGTGAGCATTGACATACCATTTATCACTTAGTCCACTACCCTCATCATATTTAGGAGCTGAATGTCGCCACTGGTTAAGCTTTGCCATCATCTCTTGAAACCAAGGGTGCTGATCACTGTTTGGTTGTGGCTTCCTTTTCAGATAGAGCTTTCGTCTGATCTCTGCTTGTAAGAGCCGCATCTTGAAAAAGTGGATTGCTATATGCTTTTTGTTAGACTGAGGGCTTCCAGGGATAACGCCTGCGGGCGTTATGTACTTGTCGTCTACCGTCTCGAAGAATTTGACGTCGATATGGTCAAAGGTCGTGCCGAACACGCTAGGTCGCCCAAGACTGTGCGCCAGTCCAAACTCCATTGAAGTAATCACCCAAAACAGGCGCCGGCGCATGTCGATCTCAATGGTATCAGGTCGAGGATTGCGATTGTCATTCAAGAGAATAGTGGCTTCTTCTGTGAATCCAAGCTCTTGACATAGCCTGGCCGCCAGTCCTACCACCCAGTAAGCAGCGGTCCTAGTCGGAGTCAGAAGCGAGTACTGGGCAATCAAAGCAAAGCATTGTAAGGTTCCCAAATCCATCGACTTGACAGAGTTCTCAAGATATTGTAGAGCAGCGAGATAAAAAGCGTCCGCCAGGCCAGCGTACTGTGTGCTGAGTTTTTGCATGCTTATCGCGATGACCATTCTTAACGTGAAATTGTCATACGGAGTAGTCGATCCATTGTATGCATCGTCGACAACTTTGAGGAACGAGGGTTCATGAAGTGTCGGCCACATGTATTGAGCTTTGCGATTGAAATTCTCCACCAGAGTATCTGTGAGACTACGGCTAGGCAGATCCGGTGCAGCGACTTCACTGATATTAGGGTACACTTTGCTGGTTGGTCTTCCCTGCTCCTTTGCGAAGAGGTCCTTTATCTGGCGAGCTTTGACATCCGGAACAATCTCTTTGATGGTTTTGGTATCAGTATTCTGCTTGGCTAATTCCATCACCATTCGGGTAATCTAGACGACAACCATGTCAGGTACTCTAAAGACCATTAGATGCCAGGGGTCATATCTTACAGCGATTCCACTTGAAGGCCCAAGATATCTCCCTTCGTCCTTCTCATTGAACCTCACATAGCCTGCGCTTCGCGCCATCAGGTCCGCGTCTGGAGACTCGTAATCTTCTTGAGACAGCCCACGTAGCTCCTCCTCGAGTGCTTGGACCTTGCTCTGTAGATGAACGACGTAGGTACGTGGTATTCTCTTGCCCTTGGTCTGCGGGACGAGTTCAGTATATGATGTTGCAGGAGGCAGGGGTCAGGATAGGCGTACAGTATCAAAGTATTCGCAGAGGGCATTGTTCCTTTCGCATGGCCCACACCGAGGTAGAGCTGGATCACACCTGGTTTTTCGATTCCGACATCTGCAGCAAGCTGTCAGGGTGTGGCCTACCCGGCGAGCAGCATCGCCATTCGCATTTTGAGTAGCCCCGTTTGCTTGGTGAGATCGTTGAATGGAGGTTGCGTTCTGCGAGCCATTGGAAGATTCATCCATCTTGGTGGCAAGCGCGACACACAGTCAACGCTAGACAGGGGGATTGGCAGATAGGTATCAAGGCTGTTGACAGTATGCCCGAGGGACCTCTCTGATGAAAATCGGATCGAATTGACGATAAGGTGAAGTAAGTAGAGGTCTCGAGTTTTCGTCTGATTTCAATCACGTTCTGGAGGCCTGTGTTTGCCGACTTATTTGAGCGCTTAGGATGATGTATCCATGGTGGCACCCCACGTCGCAGATGAGGAGGCTTCTGCCTTCAAAGCCGCGAGGAATGAAGGTGAACGTGCGGGCATAGACCAACAATATGTATATCATCGGCATCACCGCGCCTATCGAGCGTCTTGGCGTGCATGAGAGACGAGCTCTCCGCGTACGGCGAAAGGAGCAGACAATGGGAGATGGAGGTTGACGGTGCTCCCTTAATAATGTATGCAAAAAATACCTAGAGGCGGTAGTGCTCCGTGGCCGTGTTCACCGTTCATCAGATCCCCTAAGCTCCCGCCGATCGGTCGGGGGTGGTCTTGCCCAGCGGGGCTGAGGGATTGGGGTCCTCCCCCTCTGAGAAGAAAAAAAACAACTCCACACTCTCAGAACCGATTTTTGAAATTGAACTCCACCACCACGTTTTGACAACCCACAAACCCCGCCAAACTACACAGCTCATCGCTAGCTATCGATCGATGGCAGCTATGAATACGTAGTGGCCTAGGGTGGGCATCGCCTCTAAAAACACCTCCGAGCACGCACTCTACGTCAAGAACGAAGTATTCGAACTATTACGATACGTCGAATAGTCGGGCTAAACGAATAATAGTCGTAAGGTCCTATAGAAGAATATCGAGCCTTTTATTTAGTCGGCTAAATAACTAGTAGAGAAGCTTAAGGAATAGCCATCGATGGGCGAAGTCCTAAAGGAAATTCGCTATATAAAGGCGATAACTAAATTAACGCACGATAGCCTCGTATACGTTAAGAATATATTAGAATAGGTCCCTATAAGGGGCTAATA
>JAABUI010001505.1_pt1 | contig 13455 bp, 12 predicted proteins | sample 5559111 | NCBI WGS metagenome assembly JAABUI01 (sample SAMN10711870, study PRJNA513365) | rock metagenome | isolation source: Antarctica rocks | place: Antarctica: Victoria Land, Buttleship Promontory
CTGAAAGCCGGCGACATCTTGTCGCGCTCCTTACAGCAACTCAGCTCTGTGGAGGTAATTCATCGTGCATAAGTATGAGTTGATCACGAGCTACTGACAACGAGACAGGATGGGACGGCTAATATACTCATTGGAGAGCGATTCGGAGGTCTTATAATCAAGCGGGTATTCTGAGCTTTGCAATCATCCGCACGGGAAAGTATTAATCCATCGTCAAATCTAAGGCGTTCTGCGGTTTCGAAAAGATCTCGGGTCTGATTTTCTTAGGCACCCCTCACGAGATTGAAGCAAATTCGTCGGGGCGCAGCAAGCTTACAGACATCCTGCGGACCGAACGGTAGTTGATTAAAGGTCGGGTTCTAAACATGGACAACCTGAAAAAACTTAAAGACTTGTCTCGGGATTTCGATAACAGTGCTTCTCTTCACTTTCGTCAAACACCTGTCCTCTCAGTCTATCAAGTGAATGCAGTCCCTCGGAAGTGGTCCAGGAAGAACAAGCGAATCGTAAGTCATACGATATTTGCCATCACTTTTCTTCTGTATTACATTTAGCTTCATTTCTAAAGCCGCTTCACCAGATTCTGGATAGAGACTACGTGGTTACTGGAACTGGCGTTGAAAGTGTAATTAGCAGTGACGTTGATGTCCGGATAATCTTACGGGAGATCCATAAGAACACATAGCAATGCCCTTGTCGCTTGGTTAGGGATGCTATACAGATATATATAAAGGACGTCCTTGGAGACGTGAAAGCTGTCCGAACGCTGGCGGAAGGCTCGAGAGCCCTGAGTTATCCGGAGCAAAGTCCCACGGAAAATTTGGAATCCTCAAGCCCACGATCAACATTAATTCCATCAAGCCAAGATAGGAAGAACTCCTCCAATGTTGCCGAATTTGGACCAATCTTTGCTGACGACAAGTCTCGTTAAAGGCCAACCTTCAGGGCAGACCGCAAGCATTGGCTTTTATAGCCTGGTTCCAAGTGCATCTGGAGGTGATGTATAAATCACAGCCATCCTTTTCTTCTAACAATACTGACAATTCTCAGCCAATAGCTCTATTATTGCGGGATCATCAATAGAGCAGCCCTCAAGAGTGAAGTAGGCTGGCTCCTTTTTAACGTTCAGCTCTGGCTCAAGTGCAAGTAGCGGTCAACAAAGACCCGTTGCGTCAAGTGCACCGATTTTCTCTATGCAAAATCGAGAAAGGAATAATAACTTCTTTCCTCGCGACAATATCATTGCAGAGATAGGGAGAGCTCTTCTTCTAAATGATGTAGAGAACTCAGCGCCAACGCCTAATAAAATGAAACATTTTGTGATACATGGATTCTAGGGTACTGGCAAAACCGAGCTCGCCATTGAATTTGCGTACCAAAGACGGAGGTTCTACGACGCAGTGTCTTTTATTTCTGCTGACTCTCTAGAACTACTAAGAAGAGGTTACTGTGACATTGCGACCGAGTTAGGTTTTCTTACAGCTGAAGAAGCAGCCACAGACCTAGATAAGGCCAGGTCTACTGTACTCAGATGGTTCAGACGGCCTTTGATTTAGACAACGCCTCAGTACTTAGCTCATGATACCTTGAGGGTCCGAACGCACGAAAACGTCTAAGAAAAACTAGCGAAGTGGCTGGTCATCTACGATAACGCTGATCATGTTAATGCAATCCTTGATTATGATCCATCTGGAACCTATGGGGCCCTTTTAGTTATAACACTTCAGCCTAAAGCTCGGACTTTTTCATTTTGGGGCCCTTCGGGTTTGGAAATGCCTGCTCTGATAACAGAAGAGGCGGTCTGTTTTCTGGATTACTTAGTTAATGATGGCCGAGCCCAGTTCGACTCCGTGAATAAAGAGGTAGCTAGGAATGTTGTCGCTCACCTTGGTGGCTCACCATTCGTCCTTGTATAAGCTGCAAGTACAATTACTTAAGAAGGGTTTGGTTTGGATGGGTTTGCTAGAACTTATCTGAGAAGGAGAGGCCTTGACAAGTTATATACACTGAACATGTCTGGCCGGCTTCAACGGCGCTACAGACATAATAGTATCGCATCGATCTGGGCTTCGGCGAAGCTGGACAAGAAACAAATAGGTGTTCTCAACGTCCTAGCTCTATTCCAGCCTGATTCAATACCCCACAGCATCTTTGTGGAGATGGCCCGTTCAGACGGACTCAAAGGAACCCTGCCTGGTATAACCTCCGAACATGACTGGCAGACGATCGTTGGCCAAATCTACCAAGCTTCTCAGCTCAAGCGCAATGGAGACACGGTGATTGAAATGCACAAAATCGTGCGGGAATGCGCCATCTCCCGAATGAGGTGTGCTGATCAAGAATTTGAGAGCGCCTTTCACGCCGCAGTCCTTATCCTGAAAAGCTCCTGGCCCTCTGCGCTATCTAAAGGTATTGGTAAGGGGCATGAGACCAGTAGATGGGCCCGCTGTATTGTGCTTTTCCCACATATCAGCAACCTTTTGCAGATTTTCCAAGACCATCATGATATGCTACCAGACAAAGAGAGAGCTCTGGATTTTGCAACGCTGCTCAGCGAGACAGCCTGGTAAGAGGCGCCCATATACGCTTTCATCGTGCTCAAGCTGACTTTGGAAGGTATCAATATCAACTTGGCAAATCTCCCGTTGCTTATGAAATGATTCATCATGCCTTATCAATCGGCTAGTCGGCGAAAACAGATACGTTCAGGTTGGTTTCAGATTTGCTTGGTACGCGTACAAACCTAGCCCTCGACCAAAGCGACACAAAGCGATCCCTGGACTTCGCGACCGTATGGCTGAATTTCGAAGAGACGAGATTCCAAGAAACACAGGTGGCGACAGCCACGCTTGCCGCAGCGAACAACTCCATGGGCGTGGCTCAAGCTAGTTGTCGGTTCCATTCTAGAGCGAAGCATTACCTAATGCGCTCAAAGCATTTGAGAGAGTCTATCGATGGCTTCAAACCAGCACAAAATTTCTCTCCCCTTCTGGCTCTCGGAATGAATGCATGGCTTGAAGGTAACGGTTCGGAGGCGGAAAGGTATCTTATGCAGGCTCTGAAAGATCGTCAGGCTGAATTGGGTGTAAATGACAGAGAATCTGCGCGGTATGTATCCATTCTTTTCTGAAAGCAAGCCATTCATACTAGCAACTTCTCTTGGGGAGAATTGACTAATATTTTGTAGCATAGGTTGCCTCTATTTGGCTCTAGGAAATGCCTATGTCAGCCTTGGACGGACAGATCAAAGCTTGAGTTTCCATAGTCAAGCCCTAGATCACTTCCTTGAAACAGTGGGAGCCGACCATCTGCTCAGCGCCAACGCCAAATATAAGATGGCGTGCCACCAGATGAGCACGCAAGAATATGACAAAGCAATGTAAGTTGCTCGCTCGCTCGCCCTAATGAAATCGCTTCCTGCGTTTGCTCTCGCATCTCACGCCGACCGGATAATAACCAGATAGCAGCGACAATCTCATCACGGCCTCCGAGACGTATAGGAAAACGACGGTTTACAGCCACACTACGCTCGGTGCATCTTTCAAATTTCACAGGTTTTCAAAACCATTGGGGAGGAGGACAAGTCCAAAGGATTTCTATCGGAAGCGACCAAAATTTTAAGATGCAGCGCGACCGATCTACGAGCGTCCGAATCTGCGCTCATCAAAGAATTTGACGACGCCGTTCCATCGGCCGCGAAATAGCCATCATTTTTTTTCCTTCGTGTTTATAATTTCGTGAACTTTGCTCTAAGGCTTTACATTGGAGTGCCCTTTTTGACGAAAATGACTGTAAATTATTTGTAGACTTATAGAAGTCACGGGGACAAGTCCGATGTCTGTTTCAGATCAAAATGTAATACTGTGTTCAAAATGACGGACAGCAACCTCAAAGCTACAGCCGTTTTATATCGATCGGAGCAATTATACTTGAGTTATGCATTTCCCATCAATTGCTGAATGGCTTTCAGCAGCCTCATCTAATTGGCCTCGATATCCAGAATCATGACAGCAATAGACAAGCAGAGTAAAGGTAAACAGGCACAGAAGAAAAGCCTCAGATCCAGAGGCCCTTGGCCAAACTGTACAAAGTTCATGCCAATAAAGGAAGTCATAAAAGAAAGCGGAACATACACAGCGGCGAAAACCGTAAATTTGGACATGGAACGAGACAGACGGATCCCCCGTTTCGACTCGGCGATGCTTGCGGTGCTTAACGCCGTGGCTAACATTCGCTCACAGCGCTTGCTGAGGTTTTCCGCTGTAGCTATCAAGAATTGGAAGTCCTTGGTAAGATCACCAGTAGCTTCTGTCACAGTGCCAAACAGCCCATCATGCAGCGGGTGTTTGGAGTTTGCTCTGCGGTGGAGTGAATCAAGTAGGCGTGTTTGGTGGTCTATGAAGTTTTGCGCGATTTTGAGACCTTGAACATGAGCTTCAAGCAATGCCTGACTGTACAAAGTGTTGGCTTGAAGCAGAGCAATCAGCGAATCATTCTGAGGCTCCACAGACTATGCCTGGTCGTTCTCCGCAAGCTTCGTGTCGATTAAGTTGAACAGTTGGCCCTGGCTGGCCACTGAATCGTCGAACAGCTCTTTCAAAGCATAGAATGGGCTGACGGCCATCGCTTCCGTTGTCAAGGTCCGGCCGTATTCTTTCCCAGCGAAAGCGGGTTCCTGAAATCCCAAGCCTCGGGTTCCAGTCCGTCCGGGCCATATCTCAGGCCGCAGAGCAATTCTTGGAGTATACCGCAGGGGTTTGAGCCAATCAGTACCATAACCTTGATCCCACGGGCCTTGTGGGGTATCTTCCGAAGTATTGGATGAGTCATACCACACAATGACTGGAGCTCAAGTGGTTAGTTCCCACACTGACAGCATGACCGTAATTGCTTACCCAGCCAATGGTCCAAGCGAGAGTCGTCCACATTACAATATATCGTTACCCTCTGATCTATACTGAAATACTGCTCGTCGAAGACTTTATGGTCTCGAGCCATCATCTGGCCCGGCGTCCAATCCGTCAAACGACGCATTTCCTTGAGATATCTACTCATCTGTCTTTGTGTACTTAAACGCGCCTCTTTCAAGTCGTCTATTTTGTAGCTTTTGAAAGGTCTTGAGTGGCAACCGTTCATTGGTACCCGCAGCTGCACGATCGTCCTTGACGTTGAAGGGAGAACAGCGGGCGGAGGGCGACCAGCCGTACCCTGGGATGAGGATCCTAGGAAATCGAGATGCCGCCGAAAGAACTCTGGATCTATGTTGTAGAAGGCTCCCATGCTTCTCAGTATCTCGAGGTTAGGGAGGCCACGCAGGAATATCAGTCGCCCACCTCCGACCGGAGCTCTCGAGAGCTTCTCAAATACCTCATGTGGATACAGTGGAGCTGGGGCTGCTAAATGCTGCTGTCCTCTGTAATAGTCGTAGACATAGGCGAAATCTGCCCGCGCTGTGGCATCAGCCCTTGCGGAAGTTGTCTGCGGCAAGGGAGAGTGTGTGAGATACTCTTTGATTAGCTTGTACTCAGGAGCGAACTTGGCGTAGTCTGAGATCATCCCAATGTAATCGGCGATTTGCCGCTGGAACATGGAGGTAGTAGAAGCCATTATAACTTCCACTGCGTCCAAGTCTTTCTAGAGGATGAGCAATCGTTTCAGCAACCAAACGCCATTTAATGTATGATTTAAGAATCGATATGTTTGGACATCACCGCGTAAATTGACATTCGCTGAGCGGATACAAGAGCGTGGCAACTCGTCGAGAAATCTAAGGCCATGTGTTTTATCCTGGGATCGTATCTTCGAAGAGTTGGTAGGCAGAGCTCAGCCTCCTCTGGACAACTACGTATTGCCTGAATGCGCAAGATTCCGAATTGACTACGCCCGGGTCACAGATGAAGTCGCGGCCGAGAGACCAAAATTCTTTGAATGCACCAAGTACCTATTCCTGGGCTGGACATATCATCGCAAGTAGATTTTGCAAGCAGTATGTAGAGACATCAGGCTGTATGAGCATGAACAATCTCATTGGCGGCAGGAATTTTCGGAAGTATTGCTCATGCAGGAGCGGGGTTTACGAGTCTCGTGGGTCGGTAGCCAGTCATGATGGTCCCCTGGATTGTTGATTCGGGAATGTGAGTGCGCCCTGCAAATGCCCGAAATGCTGTTTCAATCCACCAGGCTGAGTGGCATTCGAAGTCGCAATCGCTCTGTCAGTCCTTTCATCTGGACACACCCCATCCATCTATTGCTCGCTACCATCTTTCAAGGCTTCGATCCCTCCTAGTATTACCTATGGAGCCCCGGTCCTTTATTCGCTTTGGTAAGGCTTCAACCACTTCCTTGGCCGTAGGCATAGTGATGCCTCTCATGTTCAGAAAGAGGACTCTCTCCCTAATCTAAGCTCAGACGTATAATCTGACCAGGGAGCCGCAGTTCGAACTTCAACCCCGAGCAGAAACGTATTGTAGATCCACGGGGGACCGAGAAGGTACTTAACTTGAGACACAAGACAACGGTGTGCGGTTCGAAAGTCTTGAGATAGAAGCTAAGGCCGCTAACAAAAGCAGCTTGGTCTCTGTCAGTCTATTGAAGTGATCTCGAAGAAGGATTTACCGCTTGTTCCAGAATCCAAACTTGCATTTGAGCACACCACGAAAAATCAAAACCGATTATGATGAGTGCCGTGACTATAGTGCTGTGCTGCTATACTATCGGCACCAAGAGTTGAGTTTGTAAATAACACCTCTTCCCCCTCCAAAATCTTCCTTGTCCCACCCAAACCCCCTATTTAACAGCAAACCGACTTCTAGCCCTCAAGCTCGCGCCAAAAAAGTACAACCCGAAAATTCCTCCAATGCACGCTACCGTAAACGCAGCCAGCAGACTGACACCCTGTCCAATACCCAAATTCAAATACAGAGGGCGGGCGAAGACGATGGCTCCGGCCGCCAAGGCAGAGCGCGCAAAATCATTGCTGGCGAAGAGACTGGCGGCATATTGTGGGTAGGTCAGCGGTACATATAAAAATATGCACTGGAGGACGGTGAAGACGCCAAAGGTATAGATCCCAATACCGACGACGCTGACGATCCAATGAACGCTCCTCCTCGCCGTCCAGCCGAACATGAACAGCCCAACCGGCAAGAGGAAGGCTGCATAGAGTGCCGGGATAAGTCGATGTTCAGGCGGCCTCAAACCATTAGCTTTAATGTCCGGCTCGAGAATGAAGTAGAGATAGCCACAGTAGACCACCATGGCGAGGATAACGGCGACGGTGATGGAGAGGAAGGTGAGGCCCATTTCTCCAAAATTGAAATCGTAGATGGAGATGTAAACTAGGGGGAAGACTTCGAAAAAGGAATAGAAGATGCCGTAGACGAGGGAAGTGTAGATTCCCGCAAACAGCACCGCGGGGTCATGAATCAATATCTGCATTGGTCTCCAAAGCCCATCGACCGCAATTTCCCTTACCGTGAGTTTCGCCTGCGCAATCTCGCTCGCGCTACGGAGCGCCTGGTTGCCGGTGAGGGCACGTAGGCGACGGGCACGCCGGAGTAGGATGTTAGGGGTGGAGGTCTCGGGGAGACAGAAGAAGAGGAGCAGGAATACGGGGCCCGAGATCCAGAGGATTTCCCAGAGCGACCAACGCCAGTTTTCAGCCGGCACGCTGAAGCCGGAGACCATGGGGCCGAGGGCGGGACCGCAGGTTGCGGCTGCTACCCAGAAGGTGAGGAGGTAGGGGAGTTTGAGCAGCGAGTACATGTCGCCCATTGTTGCGCCACCCGTCGCGAGAGCCGGGCTGCCGAAGTAGCCTTGCAGGAACCGCAAGACGAGGAGACCGGCGAAGTTGGAGACGAGGGCGGTGGGGATGGTGAGGATGACGAAGATGAAGAAGGTGAAGATGTAGGGGGGGTTGCGGCCGACGAGGGGGATTTCGCTGAGGGGCGAGAAGATGAGGGGGCCGCTGCCGTAGCCGAGGACGTACAGTGAGAGGCCTCGGGATGCGGCGGTGGGGCCGACGTTGAATTGTGACATTATTCCTGGTTCCGAGGGCGTGTAGATTGCAGAGGATAGGTAGACGGCGTATGTGTAGAGGCTGGAATTAGGCTTTAGTAGGACTTGGTTTGCTGCGCTGCAGAGTCTTCGTACCATATTTGTAGAGCGACGAAGGCTTTCTTCATGCTTGACCAATTCTGAGGATTGGCCGGGTCGTCGGTTGTGTACCAATCGACCAGGATTGTGCCGTCTTTGGACTTTGTCGGGAGGATGGCTAGAGGTTCTTCTTTTGGAGAATGTGTATCATTGTAGTCTGATTCCAAGTCCGCAGGGCTCCCTTTAACCACTTTCTCGACGTCCCCTGAAAGCGATGTAGCCCGCACTGGCGGGGATTGCGTAATAATGGATGATGTGGGGAGGGCATCCGGTTGCGTATAGCTGCGTGGAAGCTGGAAGCCTTGACGCTCTTCTGGATACTGAAATATACGGTTGCGAGAGATAACACGAACAAAATGGCCAAACAGGGTTTCACGAAAAATCTCCGCCATTTCGGGAGATGAATGGCCCAGAGAGCAATGTGTGCACGAACAGGCTTATACAGCAGTATGAGATTGAACATTAAACCGGATTAAGCAAAGGTACTATAGCAGGAATCATCCTTAGATATAGAGTCACTGACAATTGCATTGCATATAAATGGCAAATTATCAATAAGCCACTTGGACGAGATGACCCACTGTAAAGTCGTGCCTGACTCAATGAAAAGACGTACTACAAACCAGAAAGACACTCTTTCGATCAGGTCCGCAGTCATCTTGCATGAATTGAGATTAGTCCCCGCCATCCAGGGGTACTGATAGGAATTCAACGCAAATCTCAGCACAATCCGGCTGAGAATTTCCATTCCGCTGTATAATGATTCCATAGCAATGTCGGCCGCTTGCAAGAGATGTGGAGCGGAGAGATGGAAGCGGAGTGATAGACCTCGGGTGGAGTCCAGTCCTAAAGAGGAAAAGTCTCCACAGAGGCGCACTTCGTTTCAGGATTCGTAGGATTCCTCTTCGCCCAAAAAATCTCGCATAAGCCCAACCACGCGAAATTTGAGAGCCGTGCACCATGGCCCTGTTATTGACTCAGAGCGGTATTCGGGCGAGTCTAACGACACTCGTAGACGCGGACGCTAAGAGTTGAGACAAAAGCAGCTTACTAGCATCTCAGCTCCCACTTCTCCATTTTGCTTCATCATACAATGCCAAAGCCACCCTCCCATCGAAGATCGTGCACGGCTTGTGTCCTTGCGAAGCGTCGGTGCGATCTGAAACCTTCGCAATGCTCCCGCTGTATGAGTAAGGGTGTCGATTGCACCTATGATAACGAGCCTTCCTTCTCCTCGAAACCTGCAGAAGCAGGGTCATCAGCAGAGCCCCAGCTGAGACCACTCAAGAAGTCCGTGTCTTCACGCCTTCGAATGTCGGCGCGCCCGACATGGACAGCATGTCCCTCTTCAACCCAGACATGTTGAATCGGTCCTCCCCATTCATTCCATCTTTTAATCTCATCCCATCATCAATCGTCCTACCAGCTGTCAATGCGACTGGTCGTCAAAATGGCGATACACTTGCTTACCTACACAGCCAAGTCCGAAGCTACCCAGCCAGCTTTGTGTATCAGGCAAAAACACCATTTATTCATCCGCGATCCTGTCAGAATCAAACCCCTCAAGCATTACAAGATGCTTTCACCGTGTGCGCGGTGTACCTGACGATGACTCCGTCCAATAAATCGACAGTCTTTCGTATCATAGAAAGCAAAGCAGCAGATCTCATCCAAAATCACACTGGCACTGAAATTTCGATTCCTGAAGATGGAGACATCCGCCAGCGGGCTATCGCGGAGCGTAATGAATCCGTCCTTATTCAGTGGACTGAGCAGCTCCAGTCTCGAACAGGGGCCCATCTGCAAACCTCCACAGCTCAAGACTGGTCATCATGGATTTTCGCCGAGAGCGTCCGGCGAACTGTCATTATGTCTCATCTGCCCCGATTTCTGTATTACACATTGAGACAAGGCTTCTGTATAGGCTCTTCAAAGATGGCACCGATGGTGTTCACACCAAGTGCAGCGATGTGGGATATGTCTTTCAGCAACTCTCTGCAGGACGTCAGCTCATCTACGTTGCCGCCGGTCTCGTCGTATTATGACTTCATAATAAAATGGGAACGAGGGTATCGAGAGCAGATAGAGCCTTTCGAACGGACTCTTTTGATCGCGTGCAAAGGCGAGGAATGTGCTGAAGTCATGTATTCAGATCCTCAATATGTCAACAGCATCACGAATTGATACGTGATAACCGAGTCGGATCCGCATTGAGTTCATCTTGTGACTCGGATCATCCTAAATCTTTAACCCCTTCTCTCATCTCCCCCTTCTTCGCATCCCACTTCCAGACAGCGCCATCACCAACATTGTATTGATAATAGTTCTGCGTCGAATACCTTTCAACCCCCTTCCTGAAAGTTATATTGATTCTCCCACCCTCACCCCCCTTCCCCTTCCTCTTTGGAACGCTATGAAGCCAATTCGCCTGCGTCTTGCCTCGCATCAACACCATATCACCGCTAGCAAGCGGCAACTTCAATGGCGGTTTAAGATTTTGTTCAGGTGGCGGCTCGCCATCCTTTGGGGATATTGGCTTATGTTTCATGCAGAAATCGCGAGTAGCACCGAGTGAGAAAGAGGCGATGGAGGGATTGGGACCGAGGAACCGCTCGTCATCGCTGTGGTAGGATATACTATCTGCGCCGTTGGCGTAGTAATTCACGAGACAGAAATTATAGGTTGCGCCGGTGAATATCTCGGTCAATTGGCGGAGGTGATCCAAGCACTGCGGGATCGGACGGGGTTTGCATGTCTTGTAGCGGTCTGGAGGTACGGGTTTCGAGGTCGAGCTGTCAACGAGTTTACCATCGCTGGTGAAGGTTGACGAGGTGTCAACGCCAAACACTGTTGTATATCTGGGCGTATAGATCTGCGTGTCCGTCCCATAGCGCTTGATCAAGTATTGCACCCGATAGAAAAAGAGTTCTTGGCGTAGGAATTCAAACAGCTCTTTCTCCACACTTCTGGGAATGTGAGGTTGGAAATAGAGAAGGTCAAGTTCGGGCTGATCATTGATCTCTCTACCTTGAGAAGCAGGGACTTCGGCGAGCTGCTCGATTATTCGTGGTGGTAGATGAGGCACTGGACATGGATATGTAGTATGATTGGAGGCTTCTGTGCCGGAAAAAGCGTCTAAGAAAGTTTCAGGTGGGGGAGATACTGTGACTGGGCGAGCTTTCTTTTGTGATTTTGGGGTGAAGTACGCATCCAAAACGCGCTTTCTGGACATTGTCGCTCAATTGTGACTTGAGTTTGCCAATGTTGCAGTAGAAGTAACGAACTTGGCGGGAGCACAGCATCATGATAGGCGCTCGGAGACGCGTGTTACGCGAACTTTCTGCCGTAGAGCCCTCTGGAGATGAAATATTTTTACACCTAAAATGAGCGCCTTATAATTGAGTGTTGCTCATATCGTTTTACTAGTCAGATCATACTTCAGTGTTCGATAACATAAAAAATCGCTGTATGTGACGAGTTCTGTTAAGAGAAAGAAGATGCAGACTTGCTGTACTTTAAATTCTAACTTCGCAGTCCCGCAATCTGTGAAGACAATCCCAGGTATCCTGTATGTAAAATACGGCGCTAACGATGACATTTTTCAAACCAAATATCATAAGTAGCTCAGGGTATCATATCATATCACGTCTTTCCCCCAAAAAAACCCCCCAACAGAAGAAAAACAGTTCTACGCATCGAATATTCCACACTGCTTTTGCCCGACTCGCTGGACCGTGATAAAGATTGTTGGTGAAATGGAGACAGAGAGCTAGATCGTCGTCCATCGCGAATTTTCTCAAAACTCTGCCCGGATTTCTTCAACCCATAAGTTCGCTCGAGGAAGTCTAATGTAAATCGTTGCACGGCTTTGTAGATCTCCTCCAGTGCTAATTTTTGACGATTGTGGAACATTTCTTCATGGAAGCCTCGGACTCTCGTCATGGTTTCTGGAAGTTGGACGGAGCTTGGAAAGTCGTGTCTGCTTAGGATGGCAAGGGTTTTGTCCCTGTTGCCCTCTGCTGCTTGGCGATTTGCGATTGTTTGGAGGTTTTCTTCTAGATATTGCGGAAAGGAAGGAGAGTTCAGATAAATGATGTGATCAAATTCGAGCACCTCCTGGAATCGAAAATTGGCGGATTGCTGTTCCCATTTAGGGATCTCTACCTTCTTACGAATCATAAGGTCTCTCATCAAGGCGTCTGTTGCCAGGGTATTAGTTCCTCCGCTTTCGTGCATACGCCATCCATTGGATCGAACGGTGTCAATGTGCTCCCTGACAATGCTATTGGACTTCGACAAAGACCGCAGGTAAGCATGTGCGAGCTTCGATATGCCTTGATAAAAGTCAGCATAGAGAGGCGTGGTAAAGGCTGCTTCTTACATGAATGGGTTCGATCGACCATGAGGACCATATGACGTGGCCCACGGGATCCAATCGTAGAAGCATCCACGGAGTGACGATAGGCATATACGCTGCCACTATTCACACTGGACGGGGTGAAGTGCTTCAGACGGCTGTCAATTCCCTCAATATTTCCTGAACTATCAATTGGCTGATTATTGACAACGTTGAAGGGCACAGCAAAAGACACTCGTGGGACGGTAGGAACGGAACCAGATATGATCTCCCCTGGCAGATCTTCCACTGCACTTTGGTACTGCGAAGAGTTTGCGGTTGTGAAGCTTATGTTTCCCGCGCTTGACATTGTTGAAACCCTTGAAGGGCCTCTGGGCGAGGAATCCAGAGTGGACATACGCCTGGAGAGTGACTCGAGATCTTCTTTATCGTTGCTGGACTCGACAATTGATACGACTTCGTCCAAAGAAATAGCATCAGCATTTGTACTACTGAGTAGGTTTTTGAGGAAAATCTTGACTGCAAGCTTATTCTCGTATATGTCTGTCCTCGATATGCCATCTGCCGCTAGCTCATCTTCAAGTTCTCTCCAGACATAATTATCAATCTTTTCGTCAATGGACACGATGGAAGGGGGTCGTCGACCCTCTCGGACTTCCTTGACTAATTCTAGAAGAGTGCGCTCCATTTGCGCAATGGTACCACGAGACAAACTTTCCAGAAATACGTTGATAGCAGTCGCGTAGAAAGTCAACTCATGGCGATATTTGCCCCAATCTTCGGTCGCCAGCTTGAATTGGTTGTAGATCCTTCTCTCCCTCCTCGTATGACCTTCGTATTTCTTTATCATAGCCTCAAGCCGCTTCAGTACATCTTTCATGTTATCGACCAACACCAAGAACTCTTGCTTTCGGTGGGCACCCCGTAGATTGAGTATGGATTTC
>JAABUI010001506.1_pt1 | contig 13452 bp, 12 predicted proteins | sample 5559111 | NCBI WGS metagenome assembly JAABUI01 (sample SAMN10711870, study PRJNA513365) | rock metagenome | isolation source: Antarctica rocks | place: Antarctica: Victoria Land, Buttleship Promontory
TCGCAGGTACATAAGCCTTACTCTCCCCCGCTTCACAGCCCACTCAAAAGAAACGACTAACCCACCACCCAGTGCCCTGACTGAAACACCAACAACCATCGAATTCCCACACCGAAGACCCAATAACCTAACTCTTGAATCATGTCCTCCACCGACCCCATCGCCTCCCACGGCCGCGGCGGCGCCGGCAACATCGCCCCGGACGGCAGAACCTACACGGACGGCGAGATCGTGCGCGAAGGGCCCTTGGGCGATCAAGGGAATGGCGCCTACAGCACCGGCGTACGTCCCTTCCTCCCCCCTCTCCCTCCCCATCCCCTTTCCTCCACCCCCCCCACAAAAACCCCCAACCTCCTCTAAACCCCCCCCCCACAGCGCGGCGGTGCCGGCAACATCGACTCCCCGTCCCTGCGCCCCACCACCGACGCCAAAACCGCAGGCGACAGCGACGTCGTCCCCGAAACGGCGATGAAACCCGGGGTGCAATATGAGAATTATCATGTGGGGAGGGGGGGAGAGGGGAATGTGCATCGGGAGGGGAAGGAGCATGAGGGGTTGGGGGCGAAGGCGAAACATTTGTTTGGGGGGGGGCATCATGAGAAGAGGGAGGGGGAGGGGAGTTAGGATGGTGGGGGGGGATGGAAGGGAGGATGGGATGGATGGATACCCCGATATCGGCAGCAGGAGTAGAGGGAAAAGGTGATGCAGCAGTTCTAATAGACGCTTTGTTGAAGGAATTATAGAAGAGAATCATGCGCCCAGTGGCTCGCTCCAAAATGCCAATGCAATCATACACCCATCCCTCATACCCTCCCCCCCCTCTTTGGACATCTCCACCCCAAAGCCCACCTCCCCCCCTACGGCCACCACCTCATCCTCTCCCAACTATTCAAAATCTCCTGCACCCCCTCCTCCGTCAACCGCGGCCTCTCCACCCTCCACCCCAACACCTCCCTCGCCCTCCCCCCGTCCAAACACAAACTATGATCCTTCAACAACTCCTTCTCCATAAACGGCGTCAACGGACTCCCCTGCCCCGCATCCAACCCCTTCCGCTTCAGCATATCCGCCCACGGCTGCAATATCTCCTCATTCACATCATCCACCACGCTATCCAAGTTGAGTCTCGCGAACTGCGACACGAAGGAGCCTTGGAAGCCGGTTTCGATCTTGAAGATTTGCGAGACGATGGTGGAGAGGGTTTCTTGGCGGGTGTCGCCGTCGTCGACGATGTTGAAGGCGCGGTCGGAGGGTTTGCTTTCTTTGGTGGCGGGGTGGGCGGCGCACCAGGAGGCGGCTTTCCAGGCGGCGGTGCAGACGTCTCGGACGTGGACGGTGTTGATGCGGAGCTCTTTCGTCCACAGCCACTTCAGTTCTCGGTTTAAGCCTTGGTAGACCCGAGCTAGACAGAGGCCGCGGGAGAGAAAGCCCACGTCGTATTCGCCGTATACGTGCGCTAATCGTAGACAGACGTAGCTGAGCCCTTTGTCCTTGACCAACTTTTCTAATGCTTCCTCCGCTTGTAGTTTTGCTTTGGCGATTTGGAGCCAGGGTTTTAGGTTTGCGGTCTCGGAACAGCCGCCAGACGAGATTGTAGAGGAGGAGGGAGATTTGTAGATCATGCCCGTGCCGAATTCGACCAGCGCTGGAGATGGTTTCATGTTGGCGATGTGTGTAGCGAGTGTGGTAGTGAGCGCCGTAGAGCGGACAGCGTAGACAGACGGATCTTGCGAATATCGTGTTTCTCCACCGCAATTGAATACATAGGAGAATTGGCGACCCGAAGCAAGGGTGAATATCCGTTCGAGGGACTGCTCGCGACTGGCATCTGCTTGCATGAACTTTTCTTGAGAGCATGCTTCGGCGAACTCTGGGGGCAGACGGGCAAGCTGTGGTAGCACTTTGTCAACGAGGCGCACTTCGGAGGCGAGGTTATTGCGGTGGAGGTAGAGGGCGAGGAATCGTCCGATGTAGCCTGCCAGAGCGAAGTGGCCAGTCAGTATAACATCGTATGAAGCGAACGCTGCCTCGGGATTCCGCTGCTTTCAAGTGTATCTTACCCAAGCCTCCAACTATGAGGACGGCTGGCCTCTCATCCTTAGGCTCAGGCACCGCGGAAGCTGGAGGAGCTTCCTCTGCCTTTGCAATGTCTGCCATTGCTCTCACTCCTCGGCTAAGAGGTACCGTCAATCTGCATATACGATTTCAAGCTGGCTGGTGAGAGCTTGTTCGCCAGGGAAGACGGACTGTGTCCTTGGGGGGTCAGATGAAAGGTAGTATACAGAACACTTCAATAAGAAAGGCCAATGGAAGATTGAGGTCTTTTTTTGAGAAGGGAAGGAGCGCTGCGCCTTTTATATCTCAAGAACGACGGAAACTTTTGGAAGAGCTGGGTGTACATGTAGAGAGCCGGAGGAAGTGTGTCAGAGCGTTCCGAAGTCAACGAGAGGAAGCCCCTAAGGCGAATGGAAATTAGAGACTGGCCATTGGAAGTAGAGGTAGCTTCCAAGAATGGGGTCCGCAAGTTGAGCTAGTTATTTTTTCTCGCAGACGATGTTACAGTCACGAGACCCAACGATGTTTCAGATTACCTTGCTATTTCCACTATCAACAGGACTGCGAGCACGATGATTGGGTCATTGCACCGCTGTGTATCCTGGGGCTCTTCTGGCTGGCCACCAGGAGATGAAGGAGGAAGCAGCTCCCATGTGGCAGTCTTCTGTTCGAGCAGCTGGCATGATGCCATCGTGCATGAGCGCAAGCATGACAGACGCGCCTACATCCCGCCCTCATCAATTTGGTTTCGACGTGGGATTGCGGCGTCGTGGCTCATTGGCTTGAAGGGAGATCAGCCGGGTTGGTGAAACGAAACAGGCCTCCTCCTGGACCTCTGCGTGGCGTTTGACATGCACCTGCAAATTGGGGGATGGCGTAACGCGCACACCCAGATGCGGAGGTGGCATTGTTAGTTTGAGGAACACCTACGATATCTTTGGACAAGAGAAAGGAGGTGAAGATTGTGTGGCTATCTGTGATAGATTTGATCTCTCAATCAGGGGGCAAACGATGATGGCTAATCTATCTCGGTGCGAATACCCATGTCTCATGCTTTCCTTAGGAATGTTTGAGCTGCTGCAAGAGCTCTCCAGCTGACCGTCTCGTGCATCGAGCAATGTGCGGCCTCGTTCCATCTCATGCCCGAGATTCCAGCATTGCCCTCCAACCATCTGGGCAGCAACGGATGTGCAGCCTCCCGAATGGATAGGGGTATCGCCCTTAGATCCAAAACCATGCAACGGGCAATGCAGATCTAGCAACTCCGAGGCCTTCAAATCAGCCCCTGATACTCTTCATCAAAATTCCCAGTCCTCCTCCACGGATTTGATTGCCCAGTCGAACTTCTCGCGAAGCGTCTTGGAAAAGAACTTTTCTATGGGTACCCCGAACTTCTTCGAGAATACCACCGTGAGACGTGGATCGATGTAATTCTGCAAGCACAAGTTAGCACATGTCCGACCTTGAAACACGATCAGGACTCACAATCTTAGAAGTGCCTAAAGCTACTTCTTTATTGTTATCTTTGTCCTTGCGCTGCATGAACATGTTGTTGATCCGCTGGTCCAGCTTCTCCAGATTCGACTCGCACTTCTCGACCGTGGGGCCCTTGCCCTCCGCTTCGACCTTGCCCTTTTTGTTCTCATTTTTGAACTTCTTGGCCAAGTCGTCGGCGACTTCGAGTCGTTCCTCGAGCTCCCTATGCTTCATCTCCTTTTGGCCCTCGGCTGTTAGCTTTTCGTTCTCCTTGTTGAATTTCTTCTCAATTTTTTGACGTTGCTCTTCGACTAGGAAATTTTGATGCTCAAGAATCCATTCCTCATCAAGTTCTTCGTCAAGCTCAAAGAACTCGGCCCCACGCTTCTTCTTGATCTTAGGATCGATGTCAAGCATCATCTGCTTGAGCCGCCACTTTTGATACTTCAGACCTTTGATACGGTCGTCCATCTTCTCGATCTGCGTGTCATGGGTTGCTGCAACAGTTCGCTTATGGTTGCAGAGGATAGCAACCTTGCGATTGGCTTCGTTGTAGTCGACTACTTTCTCTGCAACATTGCCTTTTAGCTTCATATCGCGTAGAAGGGTCGCCATGGTGAATGAAGCATTGTAAGTACGGAACACTTTCGCTGTTAGTCCAGGCATGTAGTTGGATAAGTGCTTGTTAAGTGCGGACGTCGTTAGACGATCAAAGATCTCATCACCGTCCGACTTGGGGGCCTTCTTGAAAATCTTTAGATTTTTGAAGACCTGTGGGACGACCGATACTTCATCATAAAAGCGAATACTGTCCTTCCCAAGGAAATCGAAGATGACCTTGTCTGGAGGCTTCAGAGTGACATGCTCGAATTTAAGTGAACAGCATCCTACGGTGTCTGCCTCGTCTTCACCCTTCTCGTTACCAGCACGAAGCGCAAATTGGTCTATAAGATAGACCGCTGTAGCTCGTTGACGATTGGCCATGACTTCGTCCTTCAACTCTTTTTCATAGTCTGCGCGAATACGGTCGATGTGTTTCTTGAGCTCTCGCGCCTTCTCGAATTTTTTGAAATCGCTCTGGCCTTTGACATCTGAATTTGCGGCAAGCATGACATATTTGTATGCACCATTGATGTTTTCTTGCCACATTGCAAGCCATGTGCCTTCCTGGTCATGCTTGATCTCCTTCCATTGGTGTCCTTCGGGCGGTGTCGGTACCATTGCTTCTTTACCGATATTAATCGTGATCTGCTCAGGCTGCGCGCGCTTCTTCACTCTCCCAGTCTTTGGATGATCTCCACGGCCACGGAACAGTCCTGGAGGCTCGACACGGAAATTTCCAACCTTTTGCTTGCGACCGTCCCACATGCAGTACATATATGGAGCCTCAGCAGCATCTTTCTCTGCTTTCAGAGCTTTCTTCTCTGCAGTCGGAAGTGCCTTCTTTTGGGTACGTTGGGCATCGAAGTAATCGAAGATAGGGCGGAAGTCACATTTGCTGAAATCCTTGATGCTGACTTTGTTGCCTTCTTTATCTGTCGCCCCACCAGTCTCTTTCAGCATTTTGGTGAAATCTTCGAAGAAATTCTTCTGGAACGTAGGATTTTCAACATTGTGAGTAGAGTTTAACATCCCTCCAAAGAAGCCAGCTATTTCCTCTGCCTCAGGCGCCATCTTGACTGGCGTGCCCTCATAAAGCATTCGCACATTCTTAGGTAACAATTGATACGGCGGAGGGAAGACCACCCCGGCGTGTTCCAGCGTAGTCCACTTTTTAGTGCCGTCCCCTTTCGCAGGATCTTCCCACCAACGGTACTCTTCTTCCTCTGCCTCTGCTTCCTCATCTTGTTCGGTCTCTTCTTTCTTTACCGCCTTGACGCCTTTCTTTTTCGGGGTGGAGGCCTCAACTTTGGGTGCCGTCTTCTTCTTTGGCGGAGCTTTCTTAGCTAACGGTAAGTCATCGTCTGATTCTTCTTCCTTCTTCAGGCCGTTGACCTTCTTTTTAGATGCTGAGGTTTTCGCGCCATTGACCTGTTTCTTTGATGTAGCTTCACGCTCTTCCTTTCGGATAGCCTTCGCCTGCTTTTCAGCACGCTTTTGGATCGTTGCTTTTTCTTTCGCGAGTTTAGTGCCCAAAGGAGCATCGGAATCTTCGGATTCGCCAATTGCTGTTTCTGACGCCTTGACGGGTTTCTTCCAGATTGTCGCTGATTTGGCCTTTGGCTTTTTAGAAACAATGGGCGCATCATCCGAGTCGAAATCCGATTCTGCCTTGTCTCTACCATTGGTCACTCGACGCCGCTTACTCTGTTACGAGTCAGCAACGCCAATCCGGATTTCTCGCCTAATCTCCTCACAACGCACCAGAGGCTTCTCGTCCTCGTGATCCTCGTCGCTGGCTTCCTTGTACGACTTGCCGTTTCCCGTACTCGCCCGTGCTTTCCGCTTGGTGCTGGCATGCCCATTTAGCTCCGGTCCGTCAACGTCCATCTCGTCCATGGGTCCGTTGCGGATGGAGATTCCGGGAGCCCCATTGACAGCAGGTGGGTTTGCCTTATCCATAGCCTTATCTAGACTCTGAGGGATGATGTCCTTCGACTTGTGGGCGTTCCCTAGTCATCACATTGTCAGTACCTCAATTGAGTTGATCATTCAGAGGAAAAGATGAGGTGAGCAAATCATCATTGGTGACACGAATGTGAGTGTAATGGCTCGCGCTAGCAAAGCCAAGCGGCTCCTTTCCAAACTCAATAGATGTGAGCGTACATACCATTCATGGTGCCGTTAGATTGGGGGGCCTTTGCTAGAGGCATATCGTCATCTGAGGAACTCATGGTGGTGAGGTTGAGAAATTGAGCAGGGAGGATCCTCCAGCGCTCAAGGGGGAGTCTCGGGTGTGACTTTGTTCCGCTGAGGTAGCCGACGCGACGGTGGTCAAAACACTTGGCTGAGTAGTTGAGAAGCTGTAGTCATGATGGAACACGTCGCTGTAATGAATGAAAGAGACGGCTACCTGCGCGTGACTCCGTCATATATGCAAGAACGCGAGAAACGGTAGTGAATGATGAAGAAGAACAAGGCGTTGTTGAGATGCCAGCCCAGTTTGCTTTTCCGGCGGTTCAATCTTCAACCAGCAGGACCGCAAAGCCCTAGAATTAGAATGATCTAGCTCTTTTAGACTTAGCGTGTCTCCTGCCCGACTTCAATCGAGCTTGTCTCCTCCAGCAGCGAACACAGGGATTGATCAATTGAACTGTCCTTCTCGCTCCCCTGTGAGGGAAATTTGCTTCACTTTAATAACGTTCGTGTCATTATTCTCACGATGCTCTCACGAGCAGTACGACCAGCCCTCAATGCTGGAGCCGCGGTATCCGTTCGGTAAGATCTCCACGCAAGTAAAAGCAGTGGTAGCTCCGTCAAAGCCTACCGAGCCGACTCAGAGCACGATGATTGTGTGTGTTACAGGTAATGGCTAATTTGAGTTCTATAGGCCTGTGGCTGCCAACGCCGCCAGCTATGCCACCCTCCGTGAAATCGAACAACGCCTGAAATCCATCAAAAACATCGAGAAAATCACCAAAACAATGAAGATTGTCGCCTCCACCAAGCTCGCCCGCGCCCAACGTGCTATGAATGAATCTCGCAGCTACGGTGAAACCTCCAACACCGTCTTCGACAAAGCCGAAACCAAACCCCTCGAAGGCGAAGACAAGAAAACTCTCATCGTCGTATCCAGCTCCGACAAAGGGCTGTGTGGAGGTATACATTCCGGACTGTCAAGGTACACGAGGAGATTAATGGAGCAGAAGCCGAATGCGGATTTAGTTGTGATTGGAGAGAAGAGCAAAGCCCAACTAGGTAGGAGTAACGGCAAGAACATCGTGCTGAGCTTTGCGGGAGTGGGGAAGGATGTGCCTACGTTCGCAGACGCACAGGCTATCGCGGATCAAATTTCATTGTTACCGACGGATTATGGTTCTATTCGGATCATCTACAACAAGTTCATCAACGCGACAAGCTACGAAGCTACGCCCATTGAGGCATTCTCAGAAGAAGCCATCGCGAACTCACGTAAGTCATCACCACCAGCAAAATAGGATCCCTGTGCCAAGATGCTGACGTCTGCATAGCACAATTTTCGCAATTCGAAATCGACGGTGACGTACTGGCAAACCTTCGAGAATACGCATTGGCCAATTCTCTCTTCTGGGCTTTGGCCGAGGGTCATGCATGTGAACAATCCGCCCGGCGTAACGCCATGGACGTAAGCCATCTCTCATATCCTAGAATACCCCTACGAATAAAGTCAGCTAACTCCTCTACCCTGAAAGAATGCCTCCAAGAACGCAGGAGACATGATCAACAGGTTCCAAATCTTATACAATCGTACCCGTCAAGCCGTCATCACAGGAGAGTTGGTTGAGATTATTACCGGCGCTTCTGCGTCAGAGGACTGAGAAATATGTGTACAGTACATTTTAGATATTAAAGCGAGTTGGGCCTTAAGTATCTTTTGCTAACTGCCAATCTCCAACTTGCTGGAGAAATTACGCAGCAGTGGCCGAACGCATCTGTTTCCTAATCCACCTACTAGTATGACCCATTTTAGTTTCTGTTATTGTACTCCATTGAAAATATTGCATCGTTCATTGAATACCTCACAATCATCGTCTAAAGGCCGCAGCAATATCGCTCGGGCGTTTCTCCCCCACAAAAGATCATGCTTCCATTGACGTCGCTCTCACCTCACTCCAGACTGACACACCATATCATACACATCAAAAGCCACTTCTCTCACCCCCGCACAACCACCCCATCATTACCGTGCAACACCATTCACCGACTCCTCCAACTCCCTCGCAAACCCCTCATCCCTATACCCCACCAGATGGAACTCGCGCAAAGCGCGCAACCCGCTCACCAAATTCTTCAGCATCTTCTTCTCTGCCTTTAGTATCACATCGGTCTGAGCGCTCGACCCACCCTTTCCTGCCTCCTTCCCCACCACCATGCTGCGATTTGCATCAATCGGCTCCAGCGCCCGCCGCTCCTTCCCTCCCACAATCTCCAGCACCAATTTTTTCAGGGGGAGTTCCCCCAATCGCATCGCCACAAGCGGGAACTTCATCCAAAAATTATCTGCCCAGTCGATCTGAAGTGTGATGCTGCTTATGAGTTGACGGTACTGGCCATGTAGGCCGGCGAGATGCGCGTCAAAGCTGTAGGATGTGGATGGTGAGGATGCGGTGAAGGTATTTTCCCGGTAGAGGATCTGGCGGCCGAGTTGGTAGAAGTGGCGGGAGACGAGGAGGAGGGCTGGGTGGAGGTTTGTGCGGTAGGTGGAGGGGATGGAACCATCGCGGTGGAGGATGAGGGGGGTGGTGGAGAGGAGGAGACAGCGGAGGATGAGGGTTTTTAGCTCGAGGGGGAGAGAAGACATGGGGTAGAGGGGGGAGCTGGGGATGAGGGTGAAGGGGTTTGGCCCCGGCATGAGAACAAGTGGTATGCTGGTGACCATGGTGGAGGACTGTTGAATAGGATCAGAGACGTTGACTTGTTCTTCGGCTGGGGTATTTACCCCTTGTTCCTTCCTATTCTTGCGGTTTATGCCCAGACATCTGAGCAACTGGAGAGGCAAGCGGCAGATGTAAGTGAACAAGCCCATATTGAGAAATCGTTACTCAGGTATTAAGAGACGGGTGAACTCCGAAAGACAAGTCAGTGAGGTGGTTTAGATATTTGAGAAGTGTTGTAAGGAAGAGGAATGAGACCGCAAGGAAGCCCATACTTATATTTTTTTAACCTGGTGCTAATTGCTCTATTTGCAAGCTGTCTCGAGACTGTGCGAAGCTATCTCGACAAATCCCTCGAGCTAGTGCTATACCCCCGTATCTTGGTGAATGGAATGATGTTTTTTTCACGCCAATGAGAAGAGAGTAACAGCTACTGACACATTGATTTTGAAGCCAAGAAGCTGCAGCTGATCAACTCAAATCTATGACAGTTAAGAGAGTTCCCCCGGTTGTCACTTCTTTGCCGGTTTGTTGTAATGCAGTGGCTGCCCCTTTAATGTTCCTATCTGCTTGTCGAAGTGGAAAATGCACAATGTGTCTTTGTCTTGTGTAATGAACCAGCGCTCATTCCCATCAGACTTTCTACAAGACCCCGAATCCAAACCTGGCAGTTTAAGAGTCGTGATCCAGCAGTCGATTTGAGATGCGACCCGGTAGGAAAGATTACAGTCAATGTCGTGTTCAGCAGAGAATGAAATACCTGCGGAAGTGTCTCGAATCACTTGATTGCGAATTCCTGGGAAGATTTCAAAATAACGCCAGCATGTCGCCCAATGAGGTGATTTGCCTTCACAATCCTTAGAATATACCTTTTCCAGTCTTTGGCAGATGTCTGGAGTAGTATCGTTGCATCGATCCTCCCAGCTTGGGCCAAGTCCCACCAACGGCAATCCGGTGACACGCTCCCAATACTTCACAGGCGGCTGAATCCAACGCTGGTCTGCAACATTGAAGCCGCATTCATGAAGAGACCCCTCTTCATAGAAGTAGATGCAGGAGTCACCCTCAACTTCAATCCTTCTCAACACGGGAGTGTCCCTTTGTCGCAAAGTCAGAAAGTCCAAGTCTGGAAAGGACAGATATTTGACCAATTGGGGGCCTTCGTTTTTCTGGCTTTTGTCCATAGGTTCAGCTAAGGGACGATAATTCGAACCTCGAGATATATCCCAGACGGCAAGAGACTCGATTGGCTCATCTTCGCCCCATGCAGATCGATTCTGCTGCCAAATGTAAGCTGCAAAGTGTGTTGCACTATGAGACGATAGCCAGATGTCATTTCCCAGCAAGGGAAATCCGAGGTAATGAAGCCTCCACTCAAACCGAAGGATCGCATTCCATCTTGGCAACCAAGGAAACTCCTGCAGAACTGGAACCATGTCGAAGGCAGAAACGAAATGGCGGTGGACATGTTCAATGCTGTTGATCTGATGATAAGGTTTCGCTTCTGCCCATTCTATCACCAAGACACGTTCCTTCAGCCGAACTCTTCGGACAACACGATAATTGGTGTCAAATGGGATTATCGAAGTTGAATCAGCCCCAATGTCGAAAACCACATAGGCTCCGATTCCGGCATCGGCATAGACGAGGAGTCCAGAGTCATAGGTCCATCCTGGCTCCGGTAGGTCGACAGGAATGCCTGCATGTAGTTCAGCAGAAGGTGGTTGAAAATATCGATGCCACTCAGGGACCTTAAAGGGATGGTATGGTTGAGTGTCAAGACGCTCCCGAGCGTACTCGGGAATCTGTCCGGGAAGTGGCATCAGGGTGACGGTCTTTTTCTTTGAAACCTGAAAAGGTCTGCCAGTCTTCAGAGCTCGATACCTCATCACCACTCTATCAAAGATTTCTCTCATGGTGTCTGCCCTAGGTCTTGGATTGATGAAATCGGCGGCTACCAAGAGGCGCACCTCATGAGCATAAAGATGTTCTCTGATCAGTACTTCTCGGAGTAATGAGTCGTCTGTAAACTCTCTATGCCATGACTTTGAGACATAGCGGCACTTTAGCACGTCAAAAGAACTAAGAGCGCTCGTCACCATCAGAAAGAGGTCAGTCGGCAAGTCAACGAGACCGAACACGACTCTCATCATGGAACGAGGCAATGTTGATGTGTCGCACAACAGGCAGATTAGGCAACGTGGAAAGGAGTTCGTATCACTGCCAATGTGAAGAAGCTTGGAGAACGAAGTTTAAAGACCAAGCCCGTCAACCAAAGTGTTGTTATTGAGAACATTCGAGCTTTCCGGATTTGATTTTCATTCTCATCTTGTGGTGGGGAGTGAGAAGAGATACGGCCTTTGGTATTCGATGTAAAAGGGTTTCTACCGTACTAGAAGCAAAGCGACGAACTAAGCCGAAAACGACATATATCAAACACTGAAACAGGCAATGGGGTCCAAGACTCTTTCATTACTCAATGTTTACATATAATTGTACAACTAAGATCCTAATTTTGAGTAGGCATTTCCACGTTCGCCTTCGCTGCTACAGCGTCCTCGCTCTTCCACAGACTAGTCACAGTCTTCGTTTGGGTATAAAAGTTCAATCCCGACTTGCCATAGAACGTATTCGCACCTCCTCCAGCGACAGACTTCTTGTTACCAGTGAAGGAGAACATGGGTAAGGGCACCGGTATCGGTACGTTGATACCAACTTGTCCAGCCTCGATTTCTTTCTGGAATCGTGCCGCTGAGCTGCCACTGCGAGTGAAGATAGCAACGCCATTACCGTACTCATTCTTGTTGATCAAGTCAATGGCATCATCCATTGAGTCAACATTGAGACAGACAAGAACCGGCCCAAAGATCTCTTCGGTGTAACATTTCATGTGCGGCTTCACGTCGGCTATAACAGTTGGTCCAATCCAATTGCCGTTTGGATACTTCTCAGGCTTGCACCCTCGCCCATCCAAGAGTATCGTTGCACCCTCTTTTTCAGCGCTCGTGATGATGCTCTCAATCCGATCCCTTGCTTGGGGGCTGATCAAAGGTCCGAGGTCAGCTCCCTCCTCAAAGCCACCATTCACATTCAGATTCTTTGCCCTCTCAGCGACCTCAGGAAGCCAGTCTTTTGTTTCACCTACCATGACTAGCGAGCTCAATGCCATACAACGTTGACCAGCCGCGCCGAAAGCCGCACCAGCGATGGAATTTAGAGCTTGGTTTTTGTTACAGTCAGGTAATACCGCGGCGTGATTCTTTGCTCCAAGATTGGCCTGTACCCGTTTGCCTTTCGCAGAGCCTCGAGTGAAAATATACTCCCCGGCCTTATTGCTGCCTACAAAGCTAATCGCTTTTATTGCTGGCTCGTCTATAATGAAATCTACGGTCTTTGCTGAACCGTGAACGATGTTAATGACTCCATCTGGATATCCTGCTTCTCGAGCAAGCTCAGCAAGGATCATCGCTGCTCCTGGATCGCGCTCAGACGGTTTAAGAATCAAAGTATTCCCAGTAATTGTGGCAATTGGAATGGACCATAACGGAATCATAGCTGGGAAATCTGTGGTGAAATACACGATCAGGTATCCAACAAGTTGATGAGGGTTCGAAGTTCTCACTGAATGGACAAATAGAGGCCACCACCCCAATAGGTTCCCTGTAGTTCTTCGTTTCCATATCTTTAGCCACCTCCAATACCTCTCCAGTCAGCTGCGTTGTGATTCCACAAGCTGTCTCCGCAACTTGCAGTCCCCTCAGTACGTCTCCTCTGGCATCTGCAAATGTCTTCCCCTGCTCTAACGTAATGCTCGCTGCCAATCTGTCCCAGTGCTGACGTATGAGCGCGACAAATTTGAACATAATCTGCTGCTTATGAAGTAGACTTGTGGCCTTCCATGAGGGGAACGCCTTCTGTGCACTTGCGACAGCTGCATTGAGTTCGTCATCCGTACTTTGGGGAACGCGAGTCACAAGATTGTTGGTGGCCGGGTCATGGAGGTCGATCCAGGAGACGGCATTCGAGTCTACGAATTGATTGTCAAGGAAATTCGGTGTATTACCAGGTAGTGATATCTGCTCATGATTTGTGGGATAGATATCTGGGGGTGATACAGCTGCAGCGGCCAATTGCCGGTGCAAAGCTGACGTTTGCAGCCGTCTTCGAGCTGTTGATGATGGAGGAAGCCGTGGTAAGTTTCTTGGGCGGAGAGAAGCAGATGGCAGCGCTTTCAGGACTAAGACCCTCGTCAACGCTGCGCGTTGTGTCACCATCTTCTAAGGCTGCGTTCTCTCTCTACTGGACAGCGCAAAATGGTTTGTTGTACCTCATGAGAGACTCGAGAGAGAATTGATGGCATTACTATGTCGGATTTAGGTATCGGGATTCGAAGAGGGCGCGGGGTGTT
>JAABUI010001508.1_pt1 | contig 13448 bp, 13 predicted proteins | sample 5559111 | NCBI WGS metagenome assembly JAABUI01 (sample SAMN10711870, study PRJNA513365) | rock metagenome | isolation source: Antarctica rocks | place: Antarctica: Victoria Land, Buttleship Promontory
TTTGCAGGCTTCAAACCGGTCCAGCGCATTATTGATTAGATCGTTGCACAACAGCAGGCGATCTATGCTGTTAGTGAACCGAAGTGCAGGTCACATACCCATCATGCCTTCCCGCTGGCCATTCTCCTCCTCGATCCACTTCACGATCTTCGGTCTCGCGCCCCGGCATGCCGAAGCAACCTGCGAATAGACGTCGCCCTCGAGACCGACTCGTTCCCCCTCACGTGCGTTGTTGAGCATATCATTTAGAAGTATCGCCTTCGATTGGACTTTGTCAAGCTCGCTCAAGGTCTGAGATGCGTAGTCCGGGGCTTTCTCGGGTTCCTGCCAAGAGTCAGCAGAAGAGCGATAGTATAACAAAAGACAGAACGACGTACCGCTCCTGCAAGCGCTTTCATCAGATCCTGAGCAACAGCAAGATCGCGCGGTGTGCCCCGACGGATGAGCTCTTGCAGTTTCTGCGCGACGCGAAAAGGATAGAGACTTCAGCTCGAGAACGACTAGGCTTTGGATTGATGACGAACGGCACTCTTCGCTGCTCGATCCTCCTCTTCCAACTCTGCCGGCGATTTGAGGGCCTGGAAGTGGGTTCATCACCTGAGTCCGCTCGTGAAAGTCCCACTGACCTCGTTCGGATTGGTATCCGCCATGGCTCGAGCCGCGTCGAACGATTTAAATCGATACCCTGGGAACAAATGGGTCAGCATGTGCTGATTTAGATCGACTGCCTTGGCTAGGCAGATCAGCGCTGGATAGTATCGAGCCCACCCTTATAGCTCAATAACCGGTGCATATCCCGAATATGCACGAGGTCCTCCTTGTACTTCGACTGCACACAGAGCGTGTTCTTCCATTCGTGTATGAGCTAATATAGGATGGTCAGCGTTCGCCAAGTGTCTTTCTCGGCCTCAAATGAAGGCTCACCTCTAGTATACGCCCCATTACACGTCCCGTCACCATCGGCGGGCGTTCAGGAAATCTTCTGACCAGCTCGTTGAGGAATTCCTTGGTCGAGATCTGAAGGTGAACAGCATAGCCGCAATCCCGGACGAGACGTTCGAGGACGCTGAGGGCGAGAAGGGATTGGTTTGGATTTCGGGAATTTATGTGAGTGAGTAGGGCGTGACATGCATCTCGGGCGCTTGAGGTTTCATAAGCAGCAGCGGAAGGAATGAGGGAATTATGCACCTGTTGGCTTTCTTGCGGTTGATGAGCTCGGCCAGCTCGATGTTGACGGCGTGATTGGGTTCGGGAAGAGTGGGATCACACGCTTGCTCTAAGATGTCACGTCAATGGAGCTTGGGAGACTCAAAAAATGAGAGCAAAACCGATGCGCAGAATTTACCGACTAAAGCGTGTACAGGCGACAAGCTCGACCAGGGGCGTCCTGAGCCAAGGGGTAGCATTTTGATTCCAACAAGCTGATTGGGAGCGCCGAGCTGGAGGGTGAATCGGCCGAGCCTCGAGCATACGGTTACCCAGCAGTTTGTCCGACAGAGAGAGCAGACGCATCGCATTGGAATTAGACAAGGGGCAACGTGACGAGTCGACGGAAGCAAACTTGATGAATCTCGCCGTCTCTGTTGCCTTGAAGTTATCGAAAGCTGGGGATTGGACCCGGATTTCCTATAGGCCTGCTAACCATTGCACTAAACACCCAAGACATTCATAGGAGGTTCTACGCCCGCCGGATCCCGAAGAATCCGGTCGTCTCAGCCTGCGCCTAAAGGTTAGCCGTCCTCGAACCCACCCTTAGCCAAGGTGAGACATCCCAGAGAGCGCTATAATCGACAGTCTCTCCTACTCGAGACCTTTGCTGGAGCTGTTGATTCACGCATCTTCACATAGGAGAAGGAGTTGGGATGGCGCCGCTGTCATTGGGTTAGTGATCCTCTGATGAATCGCAGTGTCTCGCTGAGATCAGCTGCTCAGCAGCTCCCCTTCGAGCGAGCGCAGCAGCGTCTCGAGGCCCTCGAACTGCCGTCCGCGTAGGTCAACGTCGACTTGGCTGTACGTGTCATGCTGATCAACTTGCAGCATGCTTCCGACCTCATCATCCAGCAGTCCCCGAATCCAAAACGCGCATCCTCAGCCATCATTAAGAAAGGCCCTCCCACCGGTGGGCGGGCTGCGGCTTCAGGACACACCGCTACGGTCTTTGGCTGCACTGGCTTCCTTGGACGCTACGTCGTCGCCAAGCTGGCGAAGATAGGGACACAGGTCATTGTGCCGTATCGAGATGAGGATGAGAAACGGCATCTGAAAGTCACTGGGGATCTTGGGCAGATTGTACCAATGGTACGTGGGGGTGGTATCTGAGCTGATTGAGAAGGAATGGGATGCGCGGAACCCGGATCAAATACACGAATGCTTGAGTCACTCAGATGTGGTATACAATCTTGTTGGACGGGACTGGGAAACTAGGTAGGTTCAACCGGTGTAGATGCTTTGCTAAATGTGGCTTAGAAACTACACTTATGAGGATGTCAACGTCACGTAAGTCGTCGCGCTGGGGTCTCACTCACCGTCAGAGCTCCCGGTCTGATCGCCTCCATCGCGACCCAATCCACCACTCCTCGCCTCATCCACGTATCGCATCTCAATGCCTCGCCCGATTCCCCCTCGGCTTTCTACCGGTCAAAATACCACGGCGAGCGAGCCGTACGGGATGCGTTCCCAGAGGCAACAATAGTGCGGCCATCCACCCTTTTTGGGGCTGAAGACTGGTTACTCAATGCTATTGCTCGTGAGTGATTTCCAAATTCGCCTGGGCTGATGACAGAATATCCTATCCTATACCAGCTGAACGGCGGGAATACCAAGACTGTTCCCTCTCATGTCCTTGATGTCGCCTCAGCTCTCTGCACCATGCTCAACGCACCGGTCACATCTACCGCCTCGACATTCGTTTTTCCTGGCCCTCAAGCGTACACGTACAATGAGCTCATCAACCTCGTCACTTTCTTCACGATGAAACCCGCCGCAAACTATCCCACCCCGCCTAAGGCCCTGGCGAAGCTCGTCGCGACGGCAATGAACCGAGGCATTTGGTGGCCCACTGTCAGTCCGGACGAGATCGAGCGCAAATACATCGATGATGCAGGTTTGGAGGCGTTGTTTGCCCCTCAGGAAGATGCGAAGCCGGGTGGATGGGGTCAGCCGGTTGGGAAAGCCGCAATGACGGGAATAGATGGAGAGCCTGTCAAGAGCTGGGCGGACCTGGACATCGAGCCGAGCTTGATCGAGCAGCACGCGATCAAGTATCTTCGACGATACAGAGATTCGTGAGTTCGGTACGCCAGAGATCACTGCTGATTCATCAGCGTCAACTATGACACTCCTGTAGAGCTCGGTCGATTCAAGCCACCAAAGAGGTATCGAGTAGTGCCATAATGAATGCATGGGGGCAGCATGTTTTTAACCAAGACGCTTGAAATGGCTATATTCGAAAAGGAATGCTTTAAATGTGTGTACCCTTATTGTATCGGAAACGTGCACGATCGCAATATCCCGTGCTCTGGTGCTTGTTCTCATCGCCTCTCCAGGTCGTCCACGCTGGAGGGCGAGGTCATTCCTCTCATCGAGTCCGCTAGGTCATCGTCAGCGTCGGAAAAGGCTCTCGCTGCTGCTGAGATCAAATAGATCGACGAAGCGCTTCTGCCTTCTAGGACTTCCGCTTTCCTTTGTGTCGACGGTTACCTACACTTGATCGATCCGCGACTTTCGGTCTCCGTGACGACAATACCACGTTCTCTTTTGGATCCACTTGGTTTCAACCCTCGTCCGCCATGCCGAACGTGCCAGCTCCTCGGCCTCACAACACGTCACAGACCCCGCCGAAGAAGCCGACGCTCAACATGGATCGTCCGGTGAATCCGTCGCAATGGCTCAATTTCTCTCTTCCGCCGCGTCAACCTCGCCCTGTCCCAGGCAGTACACCTAGGCGGAGTCGTAAGGGTGAGTCATGGAGAAGCGGGGTGATGACTAGGGAGCGATACGTCCACGCGAACTTCCGATTCGTACTCAAGCCGACCGAGACGCTGAGCTATGGCGCGCACTTTGCGGATCCGGATATGTAAGTGACGCTGTCTGACAAACGGCTGATTTTGTAGCTCGTTGCACTGGCCATACATCCTGCAGGTACTGGTGCCGACGCTCTCGGCGTTCTCGGTAGCTCAGGGCTATGTTTCCTCTGATCCGTCCGCACCGCATCACGACGAGGATCTAGCGGGATCCTTTGACGAGGGGGAAGTTGACGGCATGGGAGAGGAAGCAGCGGAACGGCGAAGACGCGTGGAGGAGGAGAGGAGAGGGAGGATGTGCCCGATCTGCCTTGGCAAGCCTGTCGCTGGGCGGATGACGAAATGCGGTCACGTAAGTCTCGTAAAGAATCGTGGAGCTGATGATCCAGATCTTCTGTTTCCCCTGCATCCTTCATTTCATTCAACTCTCGGATGTCCCGAGGTCGGCGAAATGCCCTATCTGCGGAGACACGGTACACGAGAGGATGCTCAAGTCGGTACGATATCTCGACGCCGCAACTATGCTCGCTGCATCCCACGGTCACGAGTCAACCCAAGACGCGTCAGAGCATGAGACTGGGATCATTGGCGAAATGGACGGTTTCGAGGAGGCCAAAGCCGTCGATAATGTGGAAGAGGAGGAGTCCGGCCATCGCATCCACATGCGCCTGATACAACGGCCACAGATGACGACGCTCGCACTTCCCTCCTCATCGACCTGGCCGTCAGATGCTATTCCACCACATACTGCGCCATGGCACTTCCTTCCGGATGTCCTCAGCTACTCTCGGTTCGTCCTAGCTTCGCCCGAGTACATGCTCGCCGAGCTTGAGCGAGAGCTTGGGGAGCTCAGAGATGAATGGGGATTGCTCCGTGGAGACACTCTAGGACGTGATTTTGTGCGAGCTGCTAGGGAGAAGGTGGAGACCCAGGTCGGCAAGGTCAAAGCGGAGCTGATGACGGAGATGGTCAGAAGAAGCGAGAAGGAGAGTCGAGCGGCCTGCGATGAGGCGGCGGGTCACAGTAGGAGTGAGGCAGAGCGACGGCTGGAGGGAGAACGCTTGGCTCGCAACCGCGATTTGGAGAGGGATGTCCCCGGCGACATACCCACCGAATTCCTTGCGACGCAAGACTCGACCTTCACCATTCCACCCCATCGTCCTGTTGAGCCAAACCCATTGCCTTCACCTAAGAGGTCTCGACGCCGAGCTGCGGCTACAAATCCCGTTGCTCCTATTCCCCCTAGCCCATCCTACTTTTTTTACCAGTCCTCTCTCGGCGCCAACGTCTTCCTCCATCCACTCGACATTCGAATCCTCCTTGCCCACTACAAGTCGTATTCCCTCTTTCCCCACATTCTGTCACTCCGATCTACCGGTTTTGATCCTGGCACAATCAACGACGAGCTGCGTAAGCGGTGCAAGTACCTTTCACACCTTCCCGCCGGAACAGAAGTTGTATTCGTCGAAGCGGAACTGGAAGAATTTGTGGGTCAAGAAGGCTTAGTGGCGTTCGAGCAGCCCCTTCGAGCTCGGCGGGAGAAACGACGAGCGAGAGTGAAGAGAGAGGATCGAGCGAAAACACGGTGGGAACAAGCGGAGAGGAAGAAGATACCGGTCATGGCGGTGACGCCGGGAGAGGACCGCGAGTTCTCCCTGGCCCTGGCGAGATCGACAGTCGAGACCACCTTGATAGAGTCGACAATTACATTCCAGCCTGGCTCAGCTTCGTCCTCCGCGTCGCATCTTGGCACGCTTCCCGCTCCCGGTCCTTCGCCGTCAACATCTCCCTCAAACCTCTCCATCTGGGGTCTAGACCCACAGCCCCGGCCCACCTTCGCCTCCGCTCTTCATTCCCACGCTGTTTCCATTCCGACACCAACTCGTCGACGCGATCCAGGCAAGAATGAGATGGAAGCCGATGTGGCGTGGGAGGCATTCGAACGGCTCTCGGTCGGTGCGACCGACGAGGTAGATGTGGGGACGGCGAGAGAGAGCGTGAAGGGAGGCGGAGGAGGAAGGAAGGGAGGGAAGAAGGGTCAGAAGAAGTTGATCTTAGGAGGTGGAGGGGGACGAAGAGCATAGCGAAACTGCCAAATGACAAAGCATCACAGTGAAATCATAGTTGTAGCAGTCAAACCGCGATGTCCGGTCCGTGATTTACCGGTGTTTCCCACTTCATCTCCGCATTGTTGTTTCCTTTCCCCTCATCATTGTCACCATGCCTACTCCGGGTACTTCGGGCACAGACTACGTTGGTCAGCTCCTGGTATCTCCTGTCGCTGTGAAGCTGACATTGCCCCGCTTCAGGTTACAGCTCCGCTGCACTGATAGCAGTCGGCGGTCTAGTGGGCGCAATCCGACGGGGCTCCATCATCTCACTCTTGTACTTCCTTCCCAAAACCCCTACTGCACCATCTTGATGCGGGACCCAGGGCTGGAGGTGGCAGTGGAGCAGGGGCCGGATATGGGGCGTACCTAGTCTCCAAAGACTCGCATGACGTGAACGTCTCCCTAGGTGTGTAGCCGAAAAGCAGTTGACTCTGATGGCGTGACAGTGGTCTGGTGGCTCCTGTGCGCGGTCACGTCGTACCGATTCGTCATGACGGAGAAGTTTATGCCTAGTGGACTGGGTGGGTCTCCTTTTCTATGACCGTGATGAGAAGACGGAGCTGATGGAGGTGGGCTGTTTTGGAACAGTCATGGTGAGCTTTAGCTGTGGTTTGGGTGAGTTGGTGGTGGCAAGCTGACGAGCAGTTTAGCTCGTGTCTATGCTTCTTGGGATCTATTACTCGCTTCTTCTCGTCGTGGATTGAACAGCGGAATGCAGCTCCTTACAGATGGTCGGCACCCTCCCTCGTCGCGATTCGGGAAGTCCCTCCTTTATGCTACAACGCGGAGATGCAGTATGCAAGGATAGTAACCAAACGGCTGACGCACTCACTCTCTTCGCCCAACCTCTTGAACTCACGTGAATCGCTTTGTCCAGCCCATACGCCGTCCACTTTCGACAGAAGGAATATTTGGGGAAAAGGAAGGAAGCTTGCCCAATCTGAGGCGCTTATGCTTTCACAGTACTTGCTTTCAACATTCCGATCTCGTCTTCAACTTCGAGTTACGAATGATCTTTCTCAATCAAGCCTAGACGAGTCCCACGCGCCTCCCCCTCCAGGCTCAGCTAATCGCTCGTTCCCCCGAGTCTGAGTCGTGCGTCCCGACATTCGATGGTATCGGCCGAAAGCGCAGGCATTTCCACGACGCAGCAACTTCCAGCGACTTCGATTAGCCCATTGAAGACCCAAACAGAATGCTGTCTGCGATCATCCGGGGAGCGCTTGGCCTTGGGATAAGCTGGTTTGCTTTCTTTCCAGGCAAATCCAATAACGGTTCGACCGAATCCTGTGGAGATGCTGCTCCGCACTCCACAAAATCCCATCGGTTCGGAGTTTTCGGAGAATGACAGCGATATGTCATACAGTCCCGAGGAAGTGGACTCTCCGCAGCAGCGGGAAGCCGCCCAAGCACCAAGGCCAGCTCTCGATTCGGTGATTCCGGATGCCAACATGAATAGACAGACACACACGACATGACATTTTCAATCCATCTGAATGTTCCTACGTTTACGCATGTTCGCCGTGGGGTAACGAAATTCTTCACGGATCGGTTCGACTCGAGGTTGCTTACATGCCGAAGCGCGGCGGTTAAAGGATGACGGCGAACCTGGGCATGCCATGCCCGAACCGGCCGACAGCGATCCTGTGAGGGAGCGTCACGACAAACCGTGTCCAAGATGGATGAATGAAGACGTGGAACCTTGGCTGAAATCGTGCATGGCTCTGGCTTGGACTTGCAAGAAACCCGGCGGCCATCAAGGTGATCTCAAATCAGACGATCGATCCCCTCTATGTGCGACATATGTATGTTCGTCCAGGGTGGTCGTTGGAAAGAGTCAATGCAACCGAGAACCATGCGGACTCTGACTCGAGAGTACAGTACGCCAAGCCATTGCATCGCTCTCCGAAGATCATGCCCGTTGTGACGGGGAATATCGAGAGGTTGGAACAGGCATAAAATTTTGGTACAGCCAAAAGATTCCGATCGTTTCGCGAAGCGCGCCAGCCAACCTCAATCACCTTTGTCGACCAACGGCAACGTAAGTACTTCAAGGCGGCCACCGACGAAAACACGTATGTCGACACGACAACGTTTGAAACCATGTTGATGCTCTGCGGTCATGCGCTCAATTGTAACCACACTAGGCCAGAGATTGAAGAGGGCGGAAATGAATCCATGGGCTCGAGCTTGATCGCGGCGGCTGCAAAGACGCTGACCGAGCGAGCGGAGGGCAGGGAAGCGGCTGTTGAGTATACCAAATGTCTGCTCCACCTTGACACGCATGGGGCCAGCCTTCATGTTAAGTAGGCGGCTCGACGTGAAGGACGCTCTGTCGGGCTTGGTTTGGTGGACATGGGGATGCAAAGGTTGGTAGCGGTGAGAATCTGCCAAGACGTACTGAGAAGGGCTGAAGTACTGGGGATGTTCGGTAAAGACGTTCATAGAGCGTTGAATTCGATGATCGCTTGACAACGCTGGGTAGCCGTATTGTATGTAGCGAATGCGCAAGTCGTCGTAGTCCACAATCGCAACAAATAGTAGGCCAGACTCGTTCTTCCAACTGTGGAACGCTCCAGCGTCTTCCCTGGCGGACTGGGCTTTGAGATTAACTTGGCAGCCATCCATCAGACCGATGCAGTCGGGGATGCCGTAGTTGCGCTCGAATTGCTCTCTGATGACGGATCGCTGGATGGCGGTAGGCCAGGGGATGAACTCTGGGGCCCTGCGGAGGATGGCTTTGAGGGCGATCTGTCCAGTGGTGGACACCACCCACTACAAGCGCTATAAGCTCGGACAGAGGGAGAGGAAGTGAGACGTACTTGAGACGCGAAATCTGAAAGACAGCTGGGCGAGCCGGTAGAGTAAGATACGAACGCTAGTAGAGTGAAGGGGCTTGTGGCTTGCTTGCGCAAGATATGAAGACTTGTCCGTCACTAGAAGTGAACTGCCCCAATGCGAGAGGCGACAAATCTGTAATATGGAATAAGTTTCATTCGTAGTTGAGCTTCTCTCCATTTTGCATGTAATCGACAACTTCTCACACCCCTCAGGATTCGAGCTGAATCACCCTTCGATTCCGGGATAAGACATCCTCATGTCGGTGGCCATGTTTGATGCACCGTCTGGCATCCCACGTCGACGAGCGGTCGATGAGCAGGATTTCATCGCGGTGATCCTGGTCGGCTATGGCGAGAAGTCAGACCAACTGAACCCTCTCTACCATCCTCTGTGCTGATCGAAAGCTCCCTTGTCCAGCTTGTACCCGTTGAACGAAGGTACCAATGTCGTTTCTAAAGCGCTCCTTCCCGTCGGAGACGTCCCAATCCTGAATCATGTCCTCGACTGGGTTCTCGAAGCCGGTCTCATGGGTGTGTCTCTTTCAAAGCTCTCAGCTTTGCCTGTCGACTCGTGTGATCGCTCACACGATCGTACCCAGATATCTTGCTCATCGTCCCTCCTTCCTTCCACGCTGCCATCTCCGATCACATGTCCGAGAACTACTCCATCTCCTCACATCCCCGAGCCAGGATCGACCTGAAACGATACAACGACGGGGAGAGGGAGGAGGATGAGGAGCGGAGCGAGATCACCTCTATGGGTATTGGCGCGAGAGGAGGCAGAAGGGAGGGAACAGCGAGGTTGTTGAGACGTTTCAAGAACTCCATCAGAGTTAGTGGAGGTCCCCCTTGGCTCGAAGAAGGCGTACTGATGCGGGTCACCGATCAGACGGACTTTGTGCTGCTACCTTGCGATATCGTTCCGCCAAAGTCCCTGTCTCTCAGCTCGATACTCGACAACCATCGGTCAAAACCAGACGCTGTACTCACATCAGTGCTGTACGAGCCTGTCGAGGCGATCCGGGATGGTGGGTAATACGATCACGAACGGCGTTATGCTGATGAGAACAGGCGAAGAGAAGATCCTCGTTGCTATGGACAAAGATTCGGAAGAGCTACTCCTGATTCAGCCACTTGAGGGGTTGGAGGAGGACCTCGAGCTGCGCATGTCCCTCATCACATCTTAAGTCCACGAACTTCTTCCCCGCGAACCTTTTCCCCGCTGATACAGACCAGACATCCCACTCTTTCCCTTACTACCCGACTCCTCGACGCTCACATTTACGTCTGTCGCCATACAGTCTTGGAACTACTGGCGACGCGCCGGTCAAAAGATCTTGATAGCATGCGGGAGCAAGTCGTCCCATGGCTGATCAAGGGTGGATGGCAGAAGGGTCTCGGAGAGCGATGGGCACCGAGTGAATCTCACCCCCCTTGAATTTCTCACATACTAAGAAGTAGTCCTCAACCCCTCTCGAAGAGATCCCTTCGCCTCAGCACTCGCTCGATCCACCACCAACACCCTCCCTTCGGCCCTCTCCTTTGCTTACCCCACACCAAAATCCTCGCCGAGCTCGAATGACCGTACACCACTTCCCCAGACCATGCCACCGACGCCAACACCGGGAGTCGACTCGATCGATGGTCCATCAAGCTTAGAGAAAAGTTTCGGCAAGAACAAGGGGAAGGGAAGGCAATCCCCGTGGAGGTGCCAAGTCATAATCTGCGCTCCTCCGCCCGCGCTTGAATCGGCGCAAAGCAGCAAGGGCGGGAAAGGAGACAAGCACAAGTCGGCAACCGAGCCTGAGCATCTCATCCGCGCCAACTCGCTCGCAGGATACTGGGAGCTGAACCGACGGTTCCTCCGGAACTTCGCCTCCGCAAACATCCAAGTAAACGGAACGACCACCTCGCCACGACTCGCAAATACCACTACAGTCGATGACGGAACCGGCAGTGCAGCACCCCTTATTTCGCCATCCGCTCAGATCTCACCAGACAGTCTTATCGGGGAAAGCACTCGAGTCGGGGAGCGTGCGAGCATCAAGAAATGCGTAGTCGGACGGCATTGCCATATCGGCAGGGGAGCGAAGCTCACAGGCTGCGTCTTGTGGGACTTTGTCACTGTCGAAGAAAAGTTGGCTTTCCTCGTCCTTTTCCGCGGACAAGCTGATACGCGAGCGCACTCAGTACACGGATAGAGAACGCGATTCTATGCTCGAATGTCCGGATCGGGGAGAAGGCCAGTATCAAGGACTGCGAGTTTGGTACGGGTTTCGAGGCCAAGCCGAGCGGTGAGTATCTCCCACTAGGCTTGCAAAAGCTCGGAGCTGATGAAGCATGTTAGTGGTGCTAAAGGGGGAGAGGCTGGTTGCGGGACAGGAGGCTTAGGCGTCGCAGTCATTGATGGGAGTGACCACACTGAAGCATCCAGCCGTGTTCATCAGCAGTCCGACCAGCTTCGGCAGGACGTTGACGCGGCTATTCGCAGTCGCTCCGGTCGCCGCAGTGCCCAAGCGTCCCCAGAGCATAATCTTCGGTGGTCGTGCTTTCATCTTCAAAGTCGATCTTGTGACCTAGCATGGCCTCAGGGATAAGGATATAGCCTCAGGGATGAGGATATAGCTTCTACTGGAGAAGAATGCTATTGTGATATGACATTCGGACGGCACTGAGAAAATTGAAAAGGTGACCCTCAATGCGCCGCCACAGCTGGGGCCTTGCCGTCCCCACCTCCCACTTTCACCTGGTCCGCAATCATAGCCGAGGATCTGCCGCCCGATCTCCCGGCCGCGCACTCATTGACGAAATCCGTAAACATCTGCATGAAGACCATGTTCAGCTAATTTCGATTCCCGAAGCTCGACTTTCGCTCACTTCGATGGTGTCGAGCGGACCTCCCGCACTCTCTGGGTGAAATTGAACTCCCCAGATACGTTTTCCGGACTCAGGTGTGGAGATGATACCTTCGACCGACGAGTCGTTGCAATTGATGAAGAAAGGCGCCCAGCCGGATGGAAAGTCTTCGGTGAGGCGGAGGGCATATTGGTGGTTCTGCGACTGCGTGGTGGGATACCGCGTCAGCAAATTATCATTGAGACGAGTCTCCTTGTGAAAGATCACACGCACAGTCACATAGACTCGTCCCGCCTTGATACTCCCTGAGCTTGCCAGCGCCAAGACCGGCTGATTATGTCCCCGATTCCCAAAAGTCATCCGATACGCCTCAAGCCCAGCCGCCAACCCCAAGATCTGATGACCCATACAGATCCCGAAGATCGGTTTATCCCACTCGTCGATAGTCCGTCGTACGCGTACCGCGGTGTCCATGATCATCTTGGGATCACCGGGACCATTGGAGAGGAACAGCCCATCGAACTGATCCCGGATGGCATTGAAGTCGTAGTCCCAAGGTAGGACAGTGAGGACCGCTCCTCGCCTGATCAGGGAGCGAAGGATGTTGGCCTTGGACCCGAAGTCGAGAATGGCGATCCGAGGTCCGGAAGCGCCTTCGTTCAGGGTGTAAGGTTTCGGGGTAGATGCTTGGGCCACGAGGTTGTCCTTGCTCGGATCCCAGTATTCCTCCTCTCCCGGCCGAGGCGCACTCACGTCGTCACCAACTGTCAGGCGTCCTAAAGTCGTTCCCTGATCCCGGAGCAAGCTGGTGATAGCCCTCGTATCGACCCCGGTGAGACCGGGCACTTCGTACCGCGAACACCACTCGTGGAGCGATTCAACGGCTTGGTAATGTGAGTACTTGAGCGCGACGTCGGATACCACGACACCAGTGCACTGGATCCGCTCAGACTCGAGGAAGGGCAGACCCGGGATGGTGGCGGAGGCTGTATTGGAGGGGACACCGTAGTTCCCGATCATGGGGGATGTGAAGACGAGGATTTGGCCGAGGTAAGATGGGTCGGTCATCGAGTCGGTGTCTGCGCAATGGCCGTACCGAGGACGTGAGCGAGGAACGAGTAGCACAACCAACAAAGCAAAGACAGCCATCGTCAGCGTCTTGTCCGAGTCGTCCCTGCCTTCACTCACAGCTCGTAATACTGGTACTAAAGACCGTCTCGCCAAACTTGCTCTTCTCGCTCCCAAAGCTCTGCCCGCGATAGCTTTGCCCAGATTTGAGGTGGAGTGTAGCAGGTATCTTTGCCGGGAGAATCGGTGTGAGCAAGGACGGATGGACAGTTGCGAGATTTCGTTTGAAGAGGCCGAGAGGCCGAATGGTGGGTCGAAGAGACTGCATGTTGGTGATCTGATTGCGAGACAAAAGGTGCTATTGATTCAAATAGCGAGAAGGTCCTGATGAATGGGGAGAGTGAAGACCAGGTCGGAAAGGTAACTTTGGGAGGCCATGTCAGAGATGGGAGGGACCAAGGAGGATCCTCACTCGTCAGAGGTACGTTGCAGCCACAGCATCGACCCTATTTGGGTGGATTGCTTCTCCTGGAAGCTGGAGGAGGTGGAGA
>JAABUI010001510.1_pt1 | contig 13419 bp, 14 predicted proteins | sample 5559111 | NCBI WGS metagenome assembly JAABUI01 (sample SAMN10711870, study PRJNA513365) | rock metagenome | isolation source: Antarctica rocks | place: Antarctica: Victoria Land, Buttleship Promontory
GTCTTCTTCATTCAAAGCGTTGGCAAAGACAGATGTTTCTGCATGGCACAACATGCTCAATCAGCTGCAGCTTAGTGACAGTGTCATGGGCTCAGTGCATGGGCTATGCTTGCCCACATGAAAAGACCAGAGATCATCAGTATTGCAATGGATGACTGCTTGACAGTACTACTGGAGCATGCTGTAGCAGATTCAAGTCACAAATGCAGCATGCCATAACCGCTAAAAAGTGCATACACAGGTCAGCACAGGGCTTGAGAGTCCAACACTTGTGAGCTTACGCATGTTGAGTGCCGCCTTAGAGGAGTTGTATGCAATGAGCTTGGTCGCTGCTGGATTGTTTTCTGTGCCCTTCCTGTTGAAGCTGGTCGAGGCAAAGATGCTGGACAACTGGACAATGGTTCTGCTCTGCTTCTTCTTCAGCAGTGGTACAAAAGCCTTTGTTGTCAAGAAGACGCCCACAACATTCACCTTCAACACATTGCTGTATGTGGCACCAGTCCTGAAAGTCAGCATAAAGACTTGTTGTTCAAGTGTGTGCTTAGCCATCATTGAAACGCATGACTGGTACATAGGACTGTTACAATATCCTCACTGACACTCAGCATACAGCACAGAAGACCCTTCAGGATGTCAATGGAAGTGCCAGGGAATCTGAGCTGCATGCATGCTTTATTAAAAGCTAATTAGACCCACTCCACAAGATCTTGCTATTGTACAACTGTCTAATTGTCACGCTCACGTTTCCCATATAGGACCAACTCCTTCTTCAATGCCTGCGTTATTGATGAGGAGGTCAATGCCGGAGTGAAGGGCTGAGATCTCTTTCACAGACGCCTGCAGATCTGTCGAAGCGTTACCGGTTGTTCAGAAGCAGACGCTTTGATCAGATGTTCCAGATACACGCCTTGAACGAAGTTATTCAGTCTATTACAAAACCAGGAAACCGTATGCAAGGCTTCGACAGCGTTGCAGTCATCGCGTCTGACACTTTGACCGGCATGCGTTACCTCGATGCTGCTTTCCTCAGATGTGTCGAGGGTGATCGTCTGTAAGCGCTTCGGGTACTGCGTCATCAATGTACACAAATTCTCAGCCTTGCTCAGGGATCTGGCCGTGGCTACAACTTTGCTGTCAGTGTACTCGAGGAAGTGTTTGACGAACTCAAGACCCAAGCCGCGACTGGACCCCGTAATGACAATCACCATGTCTGCTGTGAAACGCATCGTTGCAACAGAAATCACAGGTCATCAACGGTGATCGTTGATCTGGATGTGTCTCGCGAGACAAGACGAGGTCAAGCATGATCTGCAGCTCTGCAGCATGACGCATTTGCCTGACTCGTGAGACTTGCTCCCGGGGCAATTTGATCCCCAACATCCTCGTGCTAAGTTTCCGGTGCTAAATTTCCCATGTCTTCTGACATAAGTCAGACGGGATGACAAATGGCTCAAGCACTTGTTCGACCCTTCGTACCACAGAGCTATTGCTTACATTTGCTGTTCAGTCCCTGATGATCAAGCGGATAGCAGCTGCATGCATGTCTAAACTTGACACATTGCAGCTTGAGACTAACAGCATCGATTCAGACAGGGATCCTGTCGTAGTTGAGACATCCTATCAGCAGCGCTGATTGCAATGTACAGTAAACACAATCACCACAGATCAGCAGCAGTGCAATTGCGACGTGGCTACAGTGATTCACTTTGCAACGAGGGCTGACTGACACAATGGTACTATATGGGAACAAAACAGTTTGTGTACAGACCTGAATATATTGCATATCTCACAGGCAAGTTGGGTGTGACCAAAGCGAACCATTACTTTCTGGCCTTCAGAACCCTGATTTGCTTCAACCTGTAAATTGCTGTGGCCTTTTCAGCCTCAGCACAAGCCCAAGGCTTCAGCAGCTCTCGCTCCTCTGGCGTCAATGCCAAGTAGACACTAAGAGAGTACATGCAGTCTTTGTTATAACTGCACTGTCCCTTTGCAAGCAGGCGGTAGCAAACCTGGCCAGCCTTGCGCTGACACACATCATGATCACCCCGGCAGGCATGATTATAGGGGCACTCCTCCTGCAGAGAAACTTCAGCGTCAACCAAGTGATCATTCACAAACTGTCAAAGGCTATTAGTCAACCACCATCAAATGCCATGCACAGCACAGCTTTCCGAGACTGATCGCTTTGCTGTATGTATACGCTTTTGTCCGACGTCCGGCCGAGATCAATAATTCGTAGGGTATCTGGCCAGGTCTCACGGAGAGCTGGAGACTTGGCTGAAGTTAGCAAACACGCATTCCATGACTTGCAAACTTGTTCACTGTGCAGTCTGTCTTGCAGCGTCAAGCACTCGCTCGACAGGATGTGTTGCAACAGAGAATCGTGCAGACTCGCGAATGAACAGACATCAGACGCTATGCTGCTAGCAGGACTCGTCCAGCTGTTGACATTAGGTGTTTTCAACGCTTAAGAGTGTACCCTTGATTTTTTCTTTTTTGAAATGTTTGTGTTCATTTGATACCCTGCCCCAGACTTACAGTCTGGGGCAGGGTTCGACAGGGGTTCTCAAAATAGGTAGGATGCCCACGTCGGGCGTGAATTTTGGGGAGGGCAACGCAAAATATTGCTTCACGCGGTTTTGTGTGGGCAGCCCACTTGACACAACTTTTTTGTGTGGGCACACAATTTTCATTTTATTGAAGCACGAATGCAGCAGTCTTATCAAGTTGCAACCAGAGCGGTATTTACAGGCTTAGGCCAAGTGCAGCCTCTACGCTGTCATCATCATCACCTCCATTATCAATGTACATTTTGAGGCAAGTTTGGCTAACAGGCCAGAACTCACATTGTCTAGCATGTCAATGGCAGCCTCCCTGGGCAGCCCAGTATAATACTTGGCTTCTCATTAAATTGACGCCGAAAGGTGTAGTCTTTTATTTTCTTTTAAATGGCAGCCTCATTGTGATGCACAGTGTTTTGCTTAAAGATGCTGTTGTTGATGCCCGCAAACTCGAGTCTGGCTCGGCCATTTTGCGTGGGTTGCCCGCATGGGCGCTATTTTTTGAAGGGGGCTTCCAAAAATGGTAGGCTAGCAGGTATGTCTGCTGAGTAGATTCTGTATCCAGCGACCCTCTGCTGTTGATCAGCTCGCTCAAATGTCACATCGATGTCACCTCACAGTTGCTCAAGTTCATGGCTTGATCGGCAGACAGAAAGTTTTCACAACCAACCGCTGGTTGCAATTGCTCATGTTTGCCTTTGGGGTTTTGAATCTGTCAGTGAGTCTCGGCAAACACAGCAATATGGGAGAAGGTGTGCTGCAGAACCTGCCCAGGGTCTTTGACAAGGCATAGCTTAGAACACGCGCAGAGGGAAATTTCAAGGTGTCTTTAAAGGTGTCATCCAGCCAACATACCTTTACGTGATCCCGGCTATTCTGATGCTTTCCAGAAGATTTTGACAGAAGGTAATGCAACTGAGCACTTCTGAAGAGCTGTCAAAGTAAAGTCTCCTGAGCTTATGCACAGGTGGATGCACTTTTGTCCAGTGCCACGCAAGTGACCTTTTTCTTTTTGCGTATTAGTGCTGGACAGTGTTTTTTTATCAAATGCCTTGCTTTGCAAAGTTGTGAGCTGGCTGTGGCTTTCTAGTCTGGTGCTCATCTGTCAGCTGCTCCTACATAGCAACGTCCCTGCTGCCTTGCTCATGTGTTTGCCAATGTTTCCTGAGGGCCATTCAATCAAGGTTCTGATGACAGATTAGCGCAAGTGACTGCACAGCTTGCTCATTTTCATTGCCTGTTTTAGGGCTGCACATGTCACTGAGCTGTCTGCCTGAGACCAACTGCATTGTCAAGCATGGCCACGGGGCAGGGCAGCAATGGCGCAGGCTGACTGTTATGTTGGATTGTGTGCTTATAGGCATCAGGGCCAGGAATCACCTTCAATACCATATATTCCGGTCGTCAGTCCCTTTCAGTACTTCTTGCTTCTCCCTCACTCAGCAACGTGGCGATGATTGGCAACAGCACAGCAGCTGCACTTGTTTTCAGTTGTGTATGCAGACTTGCCTCTGTGCTGTCCAGCATCTCTTCTGTCTCTCGTGCGTGCCCCCCAGATTGCCAGTAAATGCTAAGTGCATGTATTCACCAGCAAGTTTGTCTAATAGTTTCTAGTTATTTTGTTTGTCTAGTTTCAGCAGACAGCTTGTGGGGAAGGCGTGAGTGTTGTGGTGAGCCAAACATTGGTGCCTGAGTTTGGTAATATCAATGTGTTCTTGTGCCAAGCAGCATGATGCAGCCGCAGTGTGTTTGCAACTTGGCAATTTCTGATGGTGCAGTGCTCATTGTCTGCCATGACGGTGCTAAGCCAGAAATCTCTGCTCGTCACATGCGACGGCCTGTATAGCAATCATTCTGCTGTCACAGTGTTACCAAAATATTATTATTATTATTATAATATGGCTGTCACTGAGTCAGTTTCTCAGCTTGGAAGAGGAAGAAGAAGATTGCCCTGCCTAGCTCGATAGGTCAGGCTGCAACACTGCAGACGCGCAACAAGTTGCATCGTGCTGCATTGCCTTGTGATCGAAGCGGCATGACCTGCATGATCGGGACGTGTCCGTCGTAACAAACATCTGTTTGCTGCCTGCTGGTGACAGTAAATGAAGTCCCACGTACGAGTTTTTGTCCGCACTCGTCCGTCTGCAGAGCCTTCCGAAGGGTTCCGGTAAGTCTGAAATGGTTCGGATGTATGTTGATGCTTGCTTTCCGCCGCTGGCGGTTTGCCTGCGGGCAAAACGAGTGTCCCAACTTTTCAGATGACGCGTGTTACTACTTGTAACGGGGCATACTATTTGTATGAAGTGATTTATGACATGCTCTGCTTACAGATCATTGGAAGATGGCAAATCTGTGGCGTTGACAGTTGCCAAGACGTCTATTTCTGGCGTTATCAACAACATCTCGGACTCTCTTTCGTTCAAGGTATGCAGCAGCTAGAGCCAACAAACTGCTGTAGCTGTTGCTGAAGGACAATTATCATGGCATTTCTTTCAGCTCTTCCGCAATCATTCAGCTGTGCTGCAGTTTGATGGCATCCTCGAAGGTGTTGGTCAAGACAGTGTTTATGCCACCTGCGCACATGAAGTAGCCGAAAGCCTTTTGGCAGGGTACAATGGGACCATCTTTTGCTATGGACAGGTATGTCTGCATTCCATCTCCCATCTCTGCAGCACATCTCTTAATCCCAAAGGCTATAGGCCTAGTGCCTGTAACCTGTTGTGATCATCAGGGTGCATGCCAACTTCCTTGTGAAAGCTGCCAAATCTCCAGCATATGCCGCTGTGTTCCCCAGCAAAATTGTGCATGCTTGTGACTGCCCAAGCGTCATGGTCATGCACAACTGTGACACTAGACGCTTGTAGAGAGTTCTACATTGTACTGTCTCTCTCTCTTGTTTCCATGTTGGCTTCTTATGGTGTTTTCTGTTATTTTGTCTTTTATGCGCCGCCTGCTGATGGGTGCATGCTGCTCTTAACAGACGGGTGCTGGGAAGACATACACCATGTCTGGAGAGTCACAACAGTACAGCCGGCGGGGCATCACACCAAGGGCATTGCACCAAATCTTTGAGCAGGCGGACATCCGTGTGGACAGACAGACCACTGTCAAAGTCTCTTTCGTGGAAGTCTACAATGAGGTCAGCCTCATGCCAGATCATGCCTCACAACAAAGTGTATGTGATTGAGCATGAGCTACATCAGATCTGCATGCTGTGCTCATTTTCCAGTCCCACATTCTGCTGGTACATGACCTCCTGGCGTGTTTTCCTGCAAGAGCCTGCCACATTTCTTTAGCACTGAAAGCAGGCTCTCTACACTCTCACAACGCAGTATTGTCCTTTCTCTGCTCATTCTAGGATGTTGAGCACTGATGCTCAACAGTGCACCGAGTGCTGTACGTTGTGACCCCAGGAAGCACACACACCCCATACATGAGACATTTACTTGTAGCTTGGGTGAGCCTTATTTTCCCTCAGCTCACTTGACTTTTCCTCCTATGCACCTTATGAGGTGTCTGAGTTTGTATATAGAGGATCCCCTACACAAATGATTTTGGTTCTTTGAAAGTGTACATGAGAACGTCTGCACATGAGAATATCTGCTCGTTAAAAGACAACTTGTGTTCTAACAAAAACAAAGAAAAGGAAGGTTTCCCGGAGGAAAGCTGTTGTCCCTTCCTCTCAACACCCCAAGGTGCATGACTGTGTTACAAAAGCTTGCTGTTTTGCACTGCAGGTGCTGTATGATCTGTTGTCTGCAGCACCAGGAAGTGTTGGCAGCCTCCAAATTGTGGAGGAAGGGGGCGCTACAGTGGTGAAAGGTCTCACCCAGATTCAGGTCACCTCGGAAGAAGAGGCCCTGGCTCTTTTGTTTGAAGGTATTGAACTAGTCAACCTTGCCCGTTTGTGCTTTTTTCCAGAACATAAAAATGCCATTTTTTTTAATCAGGACAATTTGTCGACTGAAACAAACAAATCTTGCACTGGAATGCAAGCCCATGGGTGCACTTATGTTGGGACACGTCTGAAGCTTTGTGCATGTGTAAAACATACACACTGTTGAGGAGACGGTGGCAGGCAAGCCTGCACATCATCAGGTAAAAAAGCCACATACACCTGTAATGCACCTGTAATACATACACCTGTAATACACCTGTAACACACCTGTAATACACCTGTAACACACCTGTAATACACCTATAACACACCTGTAATACATACACCTGTAATACACCTGTCATATGTACACACTGTTGTGCAGCATGAGGCAGCTTGTGTGTGGTTGCAGCGGCTGCTGTACACAGATTAGGTCTTTAGGGTTTAGGGTTTCAGCGCCTGCTGTGCACAGAGTAGGTTTGCATCTGCCGGCTTGCAGCTATTCAAGTGTGGTCTGCCATATTAGGAGCACATCCAAGATGTGGTATGTTCACACTCACTGGCTTGTTTGATCATCGTTTCCTGCTTTCATGCGTTGTTTCTTCCTTCTGTGCAATTGTTCGGTCATTTGGTCATTCGATCCTTTGCTTGAGTGTCTGCGGAGTGTACGTATAGTCCAATATTTGTATGACATCCTACTCAAAAATTTACAGAACAAACTCATCTCTTTCTAGCAGCAGAAGCGTGAGGTGGTAGAGTAGTAATGTGTGTTTGTATGTGTTGTTGGGTGTGTGTACAAAGGCAATCAATCAGTCAACCAGTCCAAGAGGTGACATGCTTTAGGGGCCAGTCAGGCCCGTTTGAAACCAATGTATGATATGTCATTAACTACATAAAACAGGAAAGTGACACAAGCTCGTCTGTGTGTACAGGCGAGGCCAACAGGTCGACAGCAAGCCATGCGCTGAATGCAGCATCATCAAGATCACACACAGTGTTCACGATCCACTGTCAGGTTCGCATGCTGGGAGAAGGGGAGGAGCGGGCAACCACCAGCAAGCTGAATCTGGTGGATCTGGCTGGAAGTGAGCGGACGAAGAAGACTGGAGTCACGGGACAAGCCCTCAAAGTGAGTCGTTGATTGGCTATATGGTGCCATAGTATTTGGCAGCACGCTGATGATAGCAGTCAAGAAGTTCTGCATACAATGCATGCATGCATAGTGCCACACAAGGACTCACAGAGATTAACGCCTATGCTCACTAGAGTTAGCTGCAGACGCAAGTGTACTGTCGAGACCTGCACTGTCCACACTCAACCAAACAACACAAAACCAAAGCAGAAACAAACATTCACAGCTTGCAGTAAAGCTTTTCCATCTGCCTCATCTCCATCACCAGCCTGTAATAGTGGTCTTTATCACAGGCTGTTGATCAAGACCTCTTACACAGGCTGCGATAGAGGCCTGTGAGGTCCTCGTGACACGCTGCAGCACGGCAGCAACAGTGATTAGACCATCAAGCATGCCAGAATCAGCACAATCACTTCAAAACGCTGTTACCATCTTGAGAAAAGGAAAAGTCTTTGGTGGAAGAAAAGAGACTTCATGACAGCAAAGATTTGATATTTTTCTTAACGTCAGACATTGCCGTTTGCACTTTTTGGGAGAGATTCCACCATGTCAGAGCTGATAGGGTATTGTGTCACAAAGTGTGTGTGTCTGTGTTTGTGTGCAGGAAGCCAATGCAATCAACAAGTCCCTCACCTTTCTAGAGCAGACGGTGAATGCCCTGAGTCGCAAGGAGAGCCATGTTCCCTTCAGGCAGTCCAAGCTCACCAGCTTGCTCAGAGATGCCCTAGGAGGCAATTGTAAGACCGTGAGTGCCCTGCCCTGATCTGTCTGGCCTGCCCTGCTGTGTGCCCTGCCCTGCCCTGCCCTGCTCTGCCCTCATCAGGCAAGCACAGCTGGGCTCATGCAAACGACGGATTTGCACAGCCTGTACGCTTGAATGTTTTGTAATCTGCATCTCGTAACTTTGTTGTCATAATGCAGAAGCACAGAGGCAGTGTAGGCTTCACTAACAGCTCATACTGTTGCTCCTGTTGCATAGGCTTAGGGTGTTACATAGCTGAGGGTGAGACGCATCAACTTGGTGTCAGTTGTGTGTAAAACATATCTTAATCTATAGATGAAATGTATATGTTTGTATATATGTAAGATATGTTTGATACCGTAGTGGTTTTAATGTTGGTTGGATTTTATATAGGGTCGCGAGCCTCCACAATATTGCAAAAGACCTTTTGCGCAGTTTAATGATTAAAAGTTTGATCGAATATTTTCAACGGGGGTCGGCACTGCAAATAATACTTTTAATGTTTTTAATACAGGTCGGCTGCTTTTGAAGGTTGCAAAAAATTACAATTAGCTGCATTGCAAGTGCAGACACCAAAACAATGAACAAACCATGCTATGACAACTCAGCAGAGTCCGCTAATTCACTCATCATCATTGCTGCTGCAATCCAGAGAGTTGTCACTTTCACTTGTTGTGACCTCAGACACTGAGCTGTATGTCTCTCCCTCATCAGTGCCAATCTCCTTGACACTTGCTGCTTCATCACTGCTGGCAACACTGGCTGTGCGTGCGCAACAACAAGCTAGATCGTTAGCACGGCTTTTCGCGCTCAAAGCGTCATTTTTGTTCCGTTATTCATTAATTTTTAGGGGACGAGGGCATGAATAATTAACTTTATGTTCTTTAAAGGGGGTCGCCGTTTTTTGGATTATTTATTTGATCGAGCAACATTAAAAGCACTACGGTATATACTGATATATATGTGATATGTTTAGTATTTTGTATTATTTAATTTGTTTTGTGCAGGTCCTGATTGCCAATGTGTGGCCCGAGGCAGCACATGCAGAGGAGACCATTTCCACGCTGCGCTTTGCCTCAAGGGTGCGTCTCATTGAGACTGCGCCGCATGTCAGCGAAAGCTATGATCCTTCGCTCATGCTCAAGAGGTGGGTTTAGCGTCCCCATGTGCCTTGCATTGCTCATTGGGGCTGTGCTGATTACATCTTCACTGTGAGTGCATTACCTGTGATTGCTGTAATCATCAAAAGTGTACATCTCATAAACCAAAGCAGCTGCAATGACACTGTGGCACACCTAGTGGTGACGTCAGCACAATGTCGCTCAGGTATGGATAAAATTCAGCAGTTTTGATGAAACTCAGCTGTACCTTGGGTGCCTTGCCTTGCCTCTGTTGCGTTGCCAGAGCAAATACTACCCATTTTGCAATTTGCGTGATACATCTAGAGTCTTGCAGCTTGAGCGCTGACTCTTTAAACACCATCAAGCCGTTGCTCAAATCAATGGCCTAATGGTCACTGAGGGAGGCATAACAAGCAAAACCTGCTCTACTCATCTTTGCAGGTATGTAAAAATCAGCTGGAGAAATTTGAGACAAAGCTGACGATGCAGGACATGCTGGCAGGCAAAGGGCAGGTCGTCTACAAAGTCCTCAGAAAGGTTGAATTCCCATAGGCAGAAGACAGGCTACTATGAAAAGATTTGCCCATTGACTTTGCAGGTATGAAAGGCAGATCAAGGAGCTGAAGGCTGAGCTGACGATGCGTGACAGCCTGGCAGGCAGGGGTCAGGTCAACTACAGCGACCTAACAGATGCAGAAGTCAGTGACTTGAAGGTGCTGGTTTCCAGCTTTTTGGAGGGAAGCGCTTCTGTGGATCAGCTGCCTAGTCAGACTCTGAAGCAGGTCAAGGAGACGTACAGACAGATGCAGCTTGCATATCAAGCATCTAAGTCCAGCCAGGTAAGCAGATGAAGCATGACTTGTAACTGTTTGTATGTGCTGCGCCTCTGATGATCATGCACATTGCTTCACAACTTATCTGCATCTTGTGCCTTCTCAATTTCAAAAATTGCATTCGCTCCATGTGTGCAATTTGATCCTGCCTCATGTGCGTGCTGTGCTCATTTGAAAGTGCCCTTAGGGGTCATGTGAAAGCGCCCTGCTCAATCAGCCCTTGAGGAACTTGTGGCCAGAGATGCTACCAGAATGAGTTGCTTTCAAAATCTCAGAAGACCTGAAGCTTGTCTTCTCCAAGTGTACTGTAATGCAACCTTGTTGCCGCTGTTGATCACGCTTCAATTCTGCACCATTCTCTTGCATACAATGAACATATTTGGAGAAACATGTAGGAAATGGTTTTGGGATTGGTAGCATGAGCTATATACATGCTGAAGCTTCCTTGCATTTGCGTGCAACATAGCATGTATCCGCTTGACACTGTCTGACAGAAGAAAGTATTGTCTGAAGGACACCCAGGCTCAGGGCAGTTCAGGAGTGCCCCGCCCAAGCAGCCCCAGCCCCAGCCCAGGCAAGGGCCTCAGGCCCAGCAGCAGGGAAGGTGTGGCAGCAGAGGGGGTAGGCGAGGAAGACCCCCAGGGTACCCAAGGGTTCCATGTGGGGTTGGCACCAGCTAATCTTCGCCCTCCTCAAGGCATTGATACAGGTGAGTATTATATCTGAGTGGCTACATCCAGATCAGCATGTCAAACATTGTTACGCAGGTTGCGTAACGCAACGCTGTCAGTGTACTGTATGGCCACTTGTACTGTATGGCTACTTATATGGTATGCCCGTTTGTACCATATAGCCACTTGTACCGTACAGCCACTTGTATCGTATGGCCACTTGTACTGTATGGTTACTTGTACTCACTGTACGGTCCTTTGCACTCACAGCTGGTGTTGGGTGGAACCTGGGAAGGCTTTGCGCAAGTCACTGAGAAACACACCAGCCTTTGTGCAGCCTGCAGAGCATGGCAACAAGCTTAGTTCCACTTTGTGATACAAGTGTAAAAAGAATGTGGCTTGCAGCATGTGATTGCTAAGAGAGCATGTGACTATTGTGAGATCATGTGACTGTTGAGCCAGCCAGGCGTGGTTACGTGGGAAGTCTTGGTGCATGCTGTTGAGCAAATTCAATGCCGTGCAGGGTCAAAGGGACAAGCATTGTCCCCAAGGAGCCCATTGCAGTCCCCATACAGCCCAGGGGGTTTGGGGCCATCCCCAGATGCAATGAGGACTAGGCCCAACAGGAATGCTGCCTTCATTGACTACAAGAGAGATGTGCAGGAAGGCAGGAATCTGGACCAGGTCAACAGCATCTGTCCAGTCCTGCGTTGTTACATGAGATGACAAATGTGCTCATCTGCACTTGTCATCATGTAGGCGCTTATGCGTGTATGATGTGTGCCTGTGTAAGCTGATATGAGTATCAATGGTGTGTGTGTGTGCGATTGCGCCCATGGCTGGCACCAACTGCCCCTGCCCCTCGCCCCTGCTCCTGCCCCCTGCCTCCTGCCTCCTGCCCCTGCCCTACCCTTGGTAGTCTGTACCTTGCTGCCGCACTGCATCAGCACACAATGCCAAGCGTGTTTTGCGTTATCCTGCACAACCTGTGCAGACCACCATAGTCAAAAACACTCTCATGATGCTTGTGCATGTGCACATGAGTCATGCATTGAGGATTGAGCATCATTCATTCCATTTCATGAGCACAGGCTGTGAAGAAGATTCAGTCAGAGCACAAAGCAGCACAGGAGGAGCTGAAGCAGTGTGGCCTAGCAGTGAATGCAGCCAAGCGGGAAATTGATGACGTCACCAGGGCCCTTGGCGCCAAGAGGGCAGAGGGCATGGCGGGAGAGCCTGGTGTTTTGGACAGTGAGGAGCATCAGTTGCTGCAGACTCTCAAAGCTGCCAAAATGAAGTTCAGAAGGTGAGTCTGAGACTCCCGACTTAAGTGAGCCTGAGCTTGAGTTTGAGTCCAAGTATCACGTATGCGGCAGGCAATGCCTGTCACAAAGATGCAGAAGGGGAATTCTAGATGCAATATTTGACATGCAGACGTGTGTATATGGTTTGTATGGACAAATCCAGCTTTGTCGTACATGCAGTTGCGTACTTACAGACAGCAATCCTGTTATTCTGGCCTGACTTACTGTGCAGCAAAGTTGTGGTACAGCATCCCTCACTTTGTCATCAACCTTCTTCAAAGCAAAATGGCTGGATTAGGTTCTGCTCATGCCATGCTGGCTTTGAAGAAAGAGCTTTGAGGTGCTGTTGATGCAATCACAATGTGTGATGGTTCACCAGCCAATGCTGGCAGACTGAGTCAGTCTGCGGTCTTCACCTGAATAGAGCTACATTGTGTTTGTAGAGCTATGTTTCTATGGATTGTTTTTGTTTTTACAATTGCGCTAAGCTGTGAACAATGTGCACTGATTCCAAGCGTGTCTGTGTGGTTCTGCAGTGGGTTCCAGCAGCTGAAGGTGCTTCAGTCTGGACTGCCTGCTGTGGCACAGACAGAAGCAGAAGCCTGTAAGAGACTGATTGATGCCTTTGATGCCTGGTTTGCTGCCAACCATGCGTCTCAGTCTGGTGATACCACTCACCTGGTAAGCAGCTTTGGCTACCCTGACCAGAAACCAACAAAAAGTCAGAAACACAAGATTTCCGGCAGTCCGAGGAACTGGTCTTGTTTTCTAGACATGCCAGCACATTGGTTTACCTTTGCGCAGCTGTACCTACCTTTCTAACCCACAAGGGATGTCTGTTCTGCTGTGTTACATGGTGTGTGAACTGAACATGTATTACCTGTGTTTGTGGTGGTTGCTTTTGAACAGTGTTGGCATCGCTTGCGGTGCTGCAGCAGACCAGGCAGAGGCATGCATGTGTCTTGGCGCTCACCATCATCAAACAGACTGGTCATTTGTGCTTGTTGACAGCTAGGCACAGCAGGGTATACCAAGCATGACATCTGTAAGTTTGATTACACCTGGAACCTTGCTGTGTACTAAAGCTCTGTAATGTTTTGCTGATGCAGAATGGCCTGGAAGTCGAGGATGATGAGCAACAGGTCTTTGAACGTATGCAGCATGCACAGCTGACAGCA
>JAABUI010001514.1_pt1 | contig 13406 bp, 11 predicted proteins | sample 5559111 | NCBI WGS metagenome assembly JAABUI01 (sample SAMN10711870, study PRJNA513365) | rock metagenome | isolation source: Antarctica rocks | place: Antarctica: Victoria Land, Buttleship Promontory
TATCTATTATCTATCTATTTATTAATTTAACTAACTAATTTATATAGTGATATTCCGGCTCTCTACTACGATAAAATTCGAAAACAGCTCGGAATTCTTTTCTCCTCGAATTTCAAAATCGTTCTAGTCGAGCTTCAGGATTTAAGTACTACGTTTAGTACTTATTTTTCATTCACTTTCGACTGCTGGACAGCTGAAAATCAGAGTGAATTCATGGCTATTACTATTCACTACGTGAATAAGGAGTGGAAACTTATATCTAGACTTCTAGATATAGTTCCACTAGAGAACAAGCACTCAGCTAGATATCTTCTAGAAGTTCTCGATAGGGTTCTAGAAAGGTGGACTATCGAAAGCCGGGTATTCTCGTAAGTTCCTATTTTTTATTGTTACTTTTAGATTTTTAACTAATTATTTAATAGATTTACTACGGACAAAGCCTCAGCAAACTTAGCTCTCTTAAAGATCTTTCGAGAGAGCTATAGAGTAAAGTATAACTCGGTTATATTTACTCAGGGATGTCTAGCTCATACGCTAAATAACGTCGTCGGAGACGTATTGAACTGGCTACTTCCGAAGGAGAAGGATCAAAGGATAATAGCTAACGCTATTAATCCGGACCAAATCGACGAAGAAGAAGAGGTTGAAGACGAGTTAACTACTCGAGGTTAGTACTAACTTCTTTATTATTTAATTTTTAATTAATTACTTTTTTAGCTCTACATCCTATTCGGAAAATTCGAAAACTCGCTTCGATTTTCAAATATCAACACGAATACACGAGAGCTCTCGACTTTCAGGTTAGGGCACTAGACCTAAAGGGGGCTAGTACGATGAATCTAGGTAAGTCTTTATTATTTATCATTTTTCTATCGATTTTTCTTCGATTTTTCTTCTATTTTTCTTCTTATTTCTTCTTATCTCTTTATTAAAATTAAAATTACTTTACTATTATTCTATTATTATTATTCTATTATTCTATTCTAATTATTTATTAGATTACGGTGTTCGGTGGAATAGTACGTTTCATCTTCTATCGGATTTTCTTTATCTCTAGCCAGCTATTTAAGCTACGATTCAACTTTCGAAGACTTTTCCTAATCGGGAAGAGTATCTACTAAACGATAGAGAACTTAAATATATCCGAGATACTCTCGATATATTTAAGGTCTTTACGAAACCTTCGGAAATTCTTCAGGGGTAAAAGTACGTTACTTTTAGCCTAATTTACCCTTATATTAATTAGATAAGGAGAAAGCTTAAGGCTAAAAGAGACGACCTCACTCTAGTAAGTACTCTTATCTTTATTATTTATTTATTAATTAAATAACTAATAAATCTAGCCTACGATTCACCGGAATTCCTGCGCTAGAGGTCTAGAAAAACTCGAGAAGTAGCTTCCGGAGTTTAATATAATAAGCTAGAAAGCTTATTATATTAATATCTTCTTCGCTCTTATTCTCGATCCTAGGTTTAAAGACACTGTCTTTACCGATTACGAGATTTCTCTCTCGGATTCTAGGGCTATCGTAGCCGAATTTCGAGTAGTTTTCGAGAAGTAAGTTATATTCTATTTTATTTATCTTTTTATTAGTTATTTTATTTAATTAACTTATCTAGAACTCGAGACGATCTAGCTACTTCTAGTAGCCCACCCGAGGAAGACCTCTACGGAGTATCGGACTCCGATTCCGACGATATTTTACCTACTCGAACTTCTAGGTTAAATATCGAGGATTTTTCAGAGCTAGATCGATATCTTTAAGAAGATATCGTTACGAAACGAAGGGTATCTATCTATTTTTCTTTAATTTTTGATCTAATTATTTAATAATATACTAATATTTATTTAATTATAGTATAACCCTCTCGACTACTAGAAAGCTAAGGCTATAGATTTTCCTACGCTAGCTATATTAGCTAGGAGATATCTAGCTATTCCGGCTAGTTCAGCTCCTTCGGAATCGATCTTCTCTATAGCCGGAGATATTATTACGAAGAAGAGAAATCGACTTTCGGACGAGACTTTTAGACTAATGTTAGTCTTAAAGAACTAGGGAGCTATTAAGGACTCGATAGAGTTTCGAGAGGAAGAGTAGGATTTCTTTTATTCCCTAGGAGTTTAGGAGTTTAGGTGTACTTAAAATAGATATTTAATATATCTTTATATAGTAAAATAGAATATTAACTATTGTCCCAAAAATATTAGTTATTTTATATAGATTTTTCTATTAAATACTTATAATTAAGTAAAAAATAAGAATAAATAAGAATTTTATATTAGATACTTAATTATAATATAGATAGACTATATTATAGATTACTATAGCTAGAGTTATCTAGGAACAATAGAGAATATATAATATAGATAAATAAGAAACTACTAATTATTAATTATTAATAATTAATCTGTTAATTAATAAAATACCCTACAAAAATCGATTATAATCGATTTCAAAATCGATTTCATCTTCTTATAATTAGAAATCGATTTTATGACCTCATAATCGAAATCGAAATTAATAATCGATTTGAAATCGATTATAATCGATTTTTGATTTTTTTTTTGACTACAGAGACGGGGACTAAATCTTTTGCGCGGGGCGGGCCGCGGCCGTATCTATATAATCTTATCTACTTATCTGAGGCTCATGAGGCGGGCGCGGACGGTAGCACGCGCAAGAAGACCATACATTCAGACAATTATTCAGGCGATCTATCAAGGAATTTCAAGGTTGACCCAGAATTTCTTCGAGAATTCCTAGACCGCATGGTCGTCGGTGAGACCCCGCGCATATCGATATATTAACGTCTGAATATCGGCAACGACTTACTCGACCGGCTCTCGGTCTGTGCTTCAATCTGTCATCAAAGCTTCCTGACGGCTCGCGATATGTCCACGACCGAAGCGCTACCTACGGGTCACCTACGGCTCGAGGATTGTTCGCAGCAGCTCCTAGAATTGATACATCAGGCAGCTGCAGATATCTCGGACGCGGCGTCAAAGGCTTCTACGAAACCTATCAGTAAATTGACCCCAACGGAGTCCTACAAGATCGTCTCAACTTATTACTACAATTCTGTGCTACCGAAAGTAAGTACGATCAGTATTTGGGAATGCCTCGCACTGGTCTCATTAAGATCGCCGACGGAACTCCTACGTCCAAAATCCTCAACCCTTCATGCCAGGAATGTATACTACCGACCGGATGTCATGGTCATCACGGATGGGCTCATGAGCGTCGGATCACAGCGTTCGGCTGTTATTATTTGCCTCTCCAAAGAAGGAGAGGTCAACATGGAGGCCAAAGGTCCCAGCGGCAGCCTTGCTGATATCCCTTGCAAGACGGGCCTGATTGTATACTTGGCTGGCGGGTCAATTCTACACAACTCTGGAGAGGGACAATTTACGTGCATTTTCCTGGGATTTGAAAAGAAATGATTATGGCCGAAGTCACAAAGTACTTCATGTAACCAAAGGCCCCCAATTCCAGACACTCTCAATAAGCTCTGGCCAGACCGCATCGACAGGATCCCTTAGATGCTTGAAGAAATCTACCGTTTGCTTCTCTTTGTCGTTTGCCATGTATGACCGTGTATTCTGGTCTGATGCAATCAATGAAGTGACACGGTATGGATCGGCTCGTTCCGTAATCACCGTATCTGGATTTGAGGGCAAGCTTTCTAAAAGTTCAGTGCTGAAGATGAATGACGTAAATCCGGAAGGTTCGATTAAGCCAGACCGTACTATTTGCGAATGAATGAAGTTTTGATTGCGTGTCACATCATCTTGTGGACCTGTAAACACTGCAATAGAGACTAAATCCGGATTGCTGGGTAAGTTGTCCAAGAGCTCAAGGCTGAAGGTCGAGATAGAGGACCCAGAGAGAACGACAGCTGGTTTATGATATCTGCGGACTGACTGAATCCGGGCATCCTGAAGTTGGGGAAGTGAAGAGGGAGGTTCTTGTGGTGTAGAGACTTGAGCATGCCAGCGGCCTAGCGACACAGTCTTGGAGGCTCCTTCCATCGTTCCTCTCCACCGTTAAACCATCATGGCGCATCTCGGTATGCCTTTGCTCATTTTCCTGAACCTGCCGCCCCCTTATCTTCACCCCTTCGAGGACCGGCCTCGCTTGATACCCGGCGGGCTTCAAGAACATGACGGACAAGACACCATTCTTATTTCAGCTTCGCATTCCCAACCCTTCAACCGACAATTTTCACAGAACTCGGCTCCTGGTTGCTAGTTGCATGGTCTTCGACGTCTCTGGCAAGCTATACAAGCTTTCCGCGTCGACAAGGGCCCTTCGCACTTCTTCTTGTCGTTCTGACGAGAAGATGCCGATGCTTTAGCTAGGAAGCGCTTTGTGGCGGAAGGGGAGCTAGTGGCGTGGGGCCTCACTATGTTTTTCAGAAGCCCTTGCCAGCACTGACAGAATCGAAAAGGCCTGGCAGCATGTGAGCGAAGGCTCCTCGCTACGCATTTGTGAACCCAAGATCGAAGTGCGTAGTTTGCCTCAGTACCTCAGACGTGCCAAGCCATAAGTGGCTTTCTGCTTACATAAAACCTGGTGCGCAGCACGTCTGAGTGCAAAACCGGGTATTTTTACCAGATGTAATAAATTATGATAATATAACTTATAATAAGGTATTTCGGGCTATCGACCCAAACACCCTCGCCATTTTGGCCTTGCTGAACCGTTTATGACACCAGAAATACCTTAACTACCGACGTATTTTTTCGACTTTTTTTTTCTACGATAGCCTTGCTCCTAAAGATTATTCTCGGCGCGAGATCTCTCGATTTTACCGGGGGTTTCTATTAGTAATTTTAGAGAATTCGTGGTCATAAAAAAGTTCGCATGGGGTTTCTATTTTTTTTGCCATAGAAATCGCGAAACCCGTTAACGAAAATAACGTTTCGGTTGTAAATTTGCTTTGCGCGCACGAAATTTCGGGCGGAAAAGTCTTAATTAAGTAGGATTATCGATTCCCTAGCCCCGAGCATCGAAAAATCGAAGAATTTCGATCGTTAAATAGTAGTTTCTCGACTTCGAAATCTCGTGGTAAAAAAAGTTAGTAATTATCTAACTATAATCTAGAGTTCTACGCTTAGACGTGCTATAGGTAAGGTATTAAGTTAGCCACCTCTTAGCAGCTAGCCCGATAGGGCTAGCCATAGCACGTCTGAGGTACTGAGGCAATGCGTAGTTTTGCCGAGTCCCTGGGCTGACTAATTCGCTACGGCAAAGTTGATCTCAAAGGGTGGACTATGACAAAAACAGAATAGCTTTATCTACTAGCGTGGAGAGTCAAAGAAATCCCCACGACGTTTTTATGATGACCAACACATCTAGTCTAGTGCTTGTGTAGCACTTGTTCCTCGATACACAATTTTCTCAGCGCTGGTGACGCCACGAAGCAGGCCCACATCAGACCAACCTCGGGCCAAGTTCAAAATCCCTTGGAGCAACTTTCTTTGTTGATGAGAGCTTCGACATGCGATACACCTTGCGTGGACCGTGCCATGAACATGATACAAGAGTTCTTTCGCATTGAAGAGCCCTGGTATAACCTTGAGTCCGAGTTCATTCGGTTCCATGCGGAAGCATTGAACCGTCTCAGACACTACGGCTATAGACATGAGCTCTGGATTTCCAATCCGTCCAGAATGAAAGACTCTTTTCGAGCTCAAGGGACCCATATGGCATTCGTGAATATTGGAGCGCTTTTCGGATATGGGGACCCAGGTTCACCATTGCGACTAGCATTTGCTCAAGAAGTTATCAAGTCTGTTGAAACTCGCCAGACTTTGCGGCCTCCTGATACCGATATGGCACAGGTACTCGCCTTTTCAATCATGTCTAGTGCATTGCGACAACCTGAAAATGCCGATGTCTTCTCTCATGTGCATATCATGCTCGCATTTATCTATGGTCTTACCAGTCAGCAAGATGCAATGGATCAGCTTAAATGCCGCATACCGTGGCCCTTGATCTGTTCCTTCCTCAACCAGGTCAACATTCCTCAGGGTGTGGAATCAAGGCAGTGGACTGCAACTTGGCCTAAGCGGGAAAAGGCCGGCGTCTGGGAGGAGGTAGCGATGCAAGGGCAAATTTGGTGTCGCAATTTTCCTGTTAATTAGGATGTCGGTCTGAGACCGCAGGAGCAATATCAGGGGACACAAGAAGTGAAGAATTACCGTATGAAGGCCATGTTCTATTTCGCCACTCGTATCGCTGATGTATGCCGCTCGAAACCCAACGAGGCCCATCCGTACTAACATATCACAGTTCGGCCATTGGATCACTTTTGATCAGGAGTCAAATCAGTATCGGGAGCTGAAGAATGATGTGGCTATGGAGGATTCATCTTGACACCGGTGTCTATGTAGCAGCCATCATCCTGTTTCCATTCTCACTTCCCTTGACATTTGACTGCAGCAGTCGGAGAGTAATCCTCCGCCTGTCCTATTCGTCATGGAGATATTATCGATAATTTTTTCATCTGGCCGATAATGCTGCTGCATCTTCCCTAAATCGAATTTCCCCTCCATAATGCAGCCTTTCACAAATTGAATCCGTCGATGATCGACCCTGGTGCTAGATCTCTCTTAGTGACGTTAATTCCTTGTTTGCAGCAGGGCTTACCCATATAGTGGTGTCGACCGGGATGTCCTTATGTCTAGAACTTGCCCTTTTATGCGTTCCGCCCAGTCCTTCAAAGCGGCTCCACTGGCCTCGGGTCCTAGTACAGCGATTTCTAAACCAGTACACACCTGCGCGAGGAATCCAGCTTCAGATCCCCCATCGAGTAGTCCGTTTACAACGCTTAGGAGGTCTTTGAAGGTCTGCGGGCATGGGTTTTTTGCGAACGCTGTGGCTCTTCCAGAAAAGATGGCAGGCACCCTAGATTGAGCCATTAGATTGACTTGAGTGTAAATTTGTGCCCTGATTCAAGTATTCATCTGTCCGTGGTAATAGCCGGCTCAGGTGCTCCCAGGTTTTTGCGGTAACCGATCTTCATGCCGATCGAAATACAGTGGGCTAGCCGACATGCAGTCGAGGGGCAAGGATCTTACAGGTGATTAAATAGCGTGCAGGATGTGTCATCCCTGCGCCGACACGACAGCATCAAGCGACATGAATGGTCTAGTAAACATCGAGCTATCGCCAAATATACTAAATCAAGGGGAATAAACTATCGATAGGACAATTTCTTCTAATTCATCCTTGATCAATCTATATAGAGTAGACTTGAAAGGCAATAATGCAAATTCCTGCCAACCCGACCTTTCGACTTTAAAACGGGAATTACCAATCAATCGTCCGTCAGCTTCGAGGCGCTGAAGAGTGCCGCATATTTCGATCAAAGAGGGTAGTCTCGCGGCAAGAAAAACCCGTCACGGTCAGGGATCAAAAGTGGAACCCTGGCTTCGACTACTCTATCTGGCGGTGTCTCGAACGGGATCATACTGTCCGCTATGTACCTTAGGTGATAGAGCCTCCACTCTATTGCGGGCTCTACTTCTTTGCCTACGAAAACATCTCGCTGAAGACATAAGTCTTTGAGCTGGGTCCTGACAATGTCCTTGGCCGCGGGCGTGAGGATATTCCAAGCGCACGTGTTATCTATGACTGTCAAATGGTCGTGGAACTCCTTTGAAAGGCGCTGTAGTCACAGGATTAGCTGACGTCAAGCTATCCCTTTCCTTGTGAGCGGATGGACCGCACTAAGCTTTAGCGTATCCGAAGGCATGCCGAAGATTCCATTTGTCCATTCAATGATCTGCAGATGACTGAGAACACTGCTAAGAGCTGGTAGGATCAATCGGGTAAGGTAAGCTCGATGGCTCCGGATAAGCTAGTGCTAGTGCGGTCCATCCGCTCACAAGGAAAGGGATACGGGCGGCGTCGGCCGCACCAGGAATTGCTGCCACGTATCTCTATCCCGAATGCTATTGGACAGCCCCAAAGACTCTCGGATTTTGTATGAAGGGGCGCCAACAATGGGCCCTTCCCAATGATCCATGTGCCCGTGAAATGGCAGTGGTTGGCTTTTGCCCCACTAAAATTGCCGCAGCTAAGTCCCCCGGCAGGACTAATTTGTGTAGTGCTGCTAGCGTGCCTAGCGTGCCTAGCGTGCCTAGCGTGCCTAGCGTGCCTAGCGTGCCTAGCGTGCCTAGCGTGTCTAGCGTGTCTAGCGTGCGTATCTAAGTAGTGGATGCCGCCCCCACGGGCCCCTGAAGTTTAAATCGCGGCGCTCCCCTACATCGAGTGAGGCATGAGCCTAGACTCACGTACAGAGGACCAATACGCGTAAAGACGTTGCGACCATCGAGATGGCTTGTTCAGTGGGGGCCGGTTAGCAGGTCAAGTCGAATGTGGCTGTCGCGTTCCCCATCCAGGGCCCTCACCCCGGTAACTCAAATTCTGTCGAGAGTGCCTCTTTTTCCTCCGTTGCGCTTGGGACGAAGGCTGGGTGTCGCCACATCGACTAAAACTCCTGTGCCCTCTTTTCGGTTTAGAAACAACGGCCGACAAAGCACAAACGACTTTAATTTTGTTGACACAGCATCAGGATCTCCGCTACCCTAAGGAACAGTCGTACAACCTGCGCGAGTCAGAAGCAATGACGACCCTTCGCTCGCAGGATGGCTCGCTGAAAGGTCAATTACTCCGATTCCGGCTGAGCTGTCTTCAGTCAGCGTCCTCCGTCTTAGAGTGGGTCTGGCAACCGGATGATGCAAAGAATATGGATGCTGAGCAGATCGCGGCCGATGTTGAGAAAGAGAGTAGTTTGCGCTTCTCTAGGGTTTCATTTCGGGACTGGGTGAGCCATTTCGCAGGGCACAGGAAGGAATCCGTGAAGTTCCTAGTTCTACTACATCAACTCCTGTGTCAGAACATACATGAACACCTTAAGAGACATCCGAAGGAAAAAGAGAAATATAAGGATGTCGCGACGGTAAGTCTTCTTAATCACTAATCTCAAATCTTCTAAATAATAGTGGCAGATTTTAAGGATTCGAAATGCACCAGCTCATCAGGCCGTATCCTCCAGCCTCTTAAGTCTATGTCCTTCACTAGAGGACTCGGTCTACGACATTAGGACCCTTAGCCCTTTCGGAAATATTGTTCAAGAAAAAGCCCAGAGGTTAATGACTGACGCGCTGTCAGTTCGCACATTCACCGGTGTATACGAGCCTCAATTTACAATCAATCTCGGTACTGTTTGGGACCTAACCACACGTGGCCCCGCCAAAATTGCAATGGTTCTAACCATCTCTGATGCAAAGGAATTTGACCTCCTAAGCCCTCATGAGTTCAAAAATGACGGGCCCTAACTCAAGCACCTTTGCAAGCAGTGGAGCGCATTCGAGCATGAGATTGTTGAGTTTGAGAAAGCTTACCCTGAGCGGGCTGATCTTATGAATGAATTTGCGAAGGTTAGTGAGGCCCATGAGTTCGCGTATAACTTTGATAGTAAATTGAGCTGTTAGGAACTACGTATATTTCGAAACTGGCACCGTCTGAGTGCTCTCGTATGTGGTCGACGGCGGGTCCGTTCCGAAACCTTCGAGCACTCTGAATTGGTTGACCCTGAAGACGACTACTTGACTTGTCGACTCAAGATGGAAACCGATCCAGGACTTCCCTTTGTGTTGCCTTATGTTAGGATCTACCAACGTGGGGGAGTTAACGTCCTCGGCAGAGTTTTTTCATTTGTCTGTTATGACATTAACCTGGCGCGGTGTGCAGAGACTCGCAGAGACTCGATTGTCTCACAATCGAGCAACCTCCTTAAAGACCTCGCGCCCGGGGAGCCGATAAATTCAAAGCGCCGAGGGGATTGGCAACCGCCGCCTCTTGCGAGTCCTCATCTATAAGCGGCAGGTCAATTGGCACCGCCTACACAACGGTAGGGAATAAAGAAAAGGAGGAAGGAGGAGCAACGGTGTTGGGGAAGTGAAGTCGACAGCCGATGGGACCCATACACTGGTAGTCACAAATAGTGAGGTGTTCTTCAAAAACTGATCCATGTTTGATTACTTTCTAGCTCGTTATCGTCTTTCACTAATGGCCTCCAGACTGGACCTCCTGGCTCTGTCACCAAGGATCGACGCTCAAGATTCTCGTACATTTTGCTTCTGACCCAAGAATTGTCACGAGGACGCTGAAATCGGTTCAATAGCTGATGGTTTCTCCTTTAGCCTTCGCTCCACTCTAATGCTTACTTTGACTAGGCGGATCTAGTCTTCTATATCTGCCCATTCACATGGGAGCCGAATCTCGAAGATTAAAAGCCCGTGCTTCCGCGTGTTGATCTCCTGATCGTACCAGTGATTCATGCTTTGCTGGATTGTGAAGGCAGTCATGTCCATGCTGCCAAAATCATCTCTCTGTACGTCTCTATTTATATAATTCCCCAGATTCGTGAAGCCGAAAGGAGGAGGGAATTGATGAGATAGCGAAGCGCTTGACTCGCCGTAACGCTTGCCCTTATCAATATTGAGCAAAGAGAATATGCTACGTACCGCATTAAAGGTCGAGTATCTGGCTTTATAACCATGTCATTCGTTGCGTTATGATGCTGGGGCAAGACTTTTGATCCACAACCTCTTCTTAAGCGTTGATATCATACTGGCTGAGAACTTCTGCTATGAAGTCGCGGAGATTGCGGAAGCTTGCCCTGACCAGAGGTATCGCCTGGACCGACATACGCTGGTCAAGATGCCCTACACCCATTGCTGATTTTGCTGTCAGGAACTCTGCTTTACTACGTGGCCGACAACGAGTCCAAGCTGATGATTATCTATACTCTATTCTGGTCAACCCCATCAACTCAAAGAACCCCGCCTGATCAGTACTGCAGTGTGCTTCGCCTGAAAGAGATCCTCCACAAGAGCAGCAAGAGGAGATTCGCCATGAGCGGCTGTCCAATGGGATTGGTACAGAAGTTCCGAGAACGCACAAAGGATCTTGGAGTCGATGTTATTGAACACGCGGAAGGAGCCACAATTGAGGTCGATACGCAAAGGATTTCTCATATGGAGGTTCAAAACATTTTAGGCCGCCTGCTGCTCCCTCCCCCACCTATTCCCTTATATCCTGATGATAAGGAAAAGGAGTTCATGTGTATAGCTAAAGAGCTTTTCAAAAGAGGCGAGGACTTCTCGAAAGATCTTTTCAAAAAGTTTGTGCGAGAACGGAAGTTGGAAGCGCATTTTCCGGATATAGAATGGTCGTAGGAACCACAGTTTGAAGAGCATAAGAGCTTAGCTGATTTCATTCTCAAAACGCACCGTCATCCCACCTAGTAATTTAACGTTTTGGAATATAGGTGCCAATGTCCTGCTGTGAAGTGTCCGCGAGCTCCATTGGATATTTCGCCGAGAAGCGGGCAAATCTCAGCTGCTGTCTCGAGGGTGAAGGGACCTAAGTGAAGAAACACATGTAGGCTTGAATCATGCGCTAGGGCTACATACGGGTTTTTCGGATATCACCATGCATTCTCTCTTCAAGGGCATTCTGCGACACGAGCATTCGAAGAGGGTTTTAATCACATAGACCCCACAGCGGATGAAACCAATAGTCACGAATCATTGCGGGTGAGACAAACAGCCACTAGACGATTCCTTGGGATCGCTGCACAAGCTGCGTTCTCGCACTACGGCGCTCCGCATCTGCTGCCTCGAACGCTGAGATTTCGGACCGACGAGCGCCCCGAATGGAACCCACACTGGAGGATGGAAGTGCGGCTTTAACGAAATGGTCATTCGGTATTCGCTTGGTCACGTGGAAAGAATGCTTTAGAACTCGGAAAGTTCAGACTCTCCTAGGAGCTTATTCCACGCTCTTCGGGATAAGGGCATGTTCGTGCAGCATGCCATATTTTGCACGAGTCAATTAAACGAAAAGGGTGACGGGCCAGCCGGTAATCTTGCCAAAATGACTGTTCATTACTCCCCTTACCTTCGCAGATTTCATAATCGAAACAGCAATCCCGTCGTGTTCAGGACCACTACAGTGTTCTCTGGCAGGGTCTCGACCCGGTATGCCGTGTTACAACCACACCGACTGTAGAAGGAGCCATTAACCTAGCCAGACGATTGGGAGGACAACGAATGCAGACTCTTTTGACAGGGTGGTTTCATCTTGTTGGTGCTGCTCTCACCATTTTGGAGTCCCCAACCCAGGACTGTGATCTAGCCACTTCCATACATGATCAAGCCATGTAGTGCCAAAGCCGGTCAGCCAAAATTGACGGCCTTCGCGGGACTGAGACCGAAGTACTAGCCATTTTAGTTCACAATTATGTACATACTGAAAACCATAATACCTCTGAATTGAATCTGCATACCACCGATCGGCGACATCAAGACTGTCTTTAATGTGTGCCCCGTCTATATACCACTCATATAGTCCTTCTCTTATCTGCTGACACCGACCCGGTAAAGTTACACTCTCTAGACCATTCAGCACTTCCCTCGGCAGTCTAGCATTTGTTGCTTTGTGGTTAAAATTTAGAAGAGTTCTTGCTAGAAGGTTAGTGATACCCCTTTCTCCTAAGCTCGGTTTCGAAGTACACCTTCAGCATAAGGTTGCTGAGGAATAAAGAAAGCAGGGCATCCACTCTTGAAAATTCCGGCTTTATGCCAGGCATTCTCCTCTAGATTTGCCTTGCCCCTTAACCCGTCATCCACCTCCTGTGTAAAGTATTGCGGGCGTCGATGGGGAGGGACTCTGAGGGTCTTAGTGTGGCCACTCCCGAGACTAGTAACTCCTGTCGCCACCGGCTTCTTAAAGATGTTTGTGGCATCGTCCTCCCCGCCCACACCTGTTTCATAGATAGCCACGGTGACCCTCTCTTTCAGAAAGATGTGCCGTCTAGGACGCCTCCAGGCGCAATCCTGTCCTAAGTCTCGAAAAAGTATTTCGTAAAATACTCTTCTGATATCGGCTTAGAATTAATCTTGATTCTTTCGAGGACGTTTAATATGTGCGGGGAGGTATACAGTCTAACTTTTGCGGGAAAGCCAGTCGCGTCGCGATATTCTCGTAGGATTGAATCGACAAAAGTATAGGTACTACCTTTACCATTCGTCCCTGTAACGTGTATAACCTTCAATTGCTCTAGATCAGTGATCTTGAATTGGTCGGCCCGTATCCTCTTAGGATTGATGTAACGAATCAGCGAGTAACCCATTCTCTTAAGCCATCTTTTAATTCCTTCTTCGCCGATATTCGTCGTCTCTGTCGATTTTCCTCTAACACTTTGAAATCCGTTTGAAGACTATTGAGGCATTCCACCGCATCCTATCTCGTTTTAGTCTTAGGATCCTTGTCTTTCCATCTAACCTACCTTATAGCATCGGTCTGAACTTAAGTATCCAAAAGATC
>JAABUI010001515.1_pt1 | contig 13399 bp, 12 predicted proteins | sample 5559111 | NCBI WGS metagenome assembly JAABUI01 (sample SAMN10711870, study PRJNA513365) | rock metagenome | isolation source: Antarctica rocks | place: Antarctica: Victoria Land, Buttleship Promontory
GCACGCGGGGCGAGCGCGACGACCAGGAGGTGGCCGACCTCGCTACGGCGCTCGACGCGGCGACCCCCGAGCGCCACCCGATCCTCACCGGCCTGGGGCCGGCCCGGATGCTCGGTGGCGAGCGCGGAAGGAGGGTCACGACCAGGTCGCGGGAATTGAGTATTGGCCCGCTTTCGCTGTAGGGGTCAATAGGGTCCCGGGCGATCGTCAGCGCCCACCGGAGCAAGGCTCGCGCATCCTGCTCAGGGAGCACCGCGGCCGTCGTCGCGGCGATTCGCAGCAAGGCGTTGAGCTTTCGGTGTGGGACGGCAGCGGTCCCGCCGCCGAGAAGTGTAGACCTGACCAGCTCGACCCGATCGGTGGTGCTGACGCACCGGGGCACCCACAACGCGACCGGGACACGCCAGTTCCCAGCTTCCCCGTCAGCTACCAGGTCAAGCACGGCAGGCAAGGCCGCGGGCGATAACCGACGGCCGAGCACCACTGCGCGCCGCACCCCATCCGACCGCACCTGCCGACCAAGCTCGACCCAGCCCGTCCGGCCCGGGACCGACGGCTTGCCCGAGAATGCGAGCAGCATGCCAATCAGACCCGCCCGCCCGACACCCGCGTAGAGCCGAACCCGACGCCCGGTGGCCGGCCCGGCCGCCGGTGGAGCGGCCGGGGGGTCTGTCGCAGCCGACGGCTTTGGTTCTTCGCGGGGGAACTTCCGCTTGTCGCGGAACACGAACCCTTGACCAACCCCCACCTGCGCGGCCGCCGGGGCCGGCAGAGCTTGATCGGCGTCCGCGAGCAGGCCCTCAGGTGAAGTCTCAGATCCCCGGGCCGGACCCTGCGGCCTTGGCAGCATGGCCAGCAGCCAGACTGCGAGCCACCACGAGAGGGCCCTAGCACGACCAGGGGCCTCTCGACTGAGCGCACATGCCGACATGCGCCTGTGCGGGTATTCGGTGCGGGGCTGGTGCGCTCTTCGTCACCCTCGGTTGCACCTGTACAAAACCCAAGCAGCAAAACTACCAGACATCAAGGTCAGTTGGCGGGGCCGCATCGATCAGTATGAAAGCAATCATCGCCGGTTCAGTCCCCCGGTTTTCCCAGGCATGGTTAGTCGCCCGCTGGACGATCACATCACCAACGCCTACTTCGGTACTCTCGGAGTCAAGCAACATCGTCATGACGCCGCGTAGCACAATAGCAAAGTCGAGCGTGGCCGTCCGATGCATAAACGGGCTTATAGACCCACCAACGTGCTCCGCACCTGCGTTCATTGCCTCGAATATGGCAGAGCCGTCTACCCGCTGAACGTCCTCGGGGCTGTAGGGGTCAAACTGAACAAATCGAAAGACTATTCCACCACCATCCGGGGACAATGTGAACGGGCGTCCTTCATCGGCTCGGCCGTCGGATCTTACGTCAGCCGGGACCGAGAGCACATGCCACAGGTCGGTCAGGGCCGTCGGCCGGTGAGGTTGTACGAGAGCACCGCTGGCCGGCGCGTCCGAGGCGATGTAGGACCGCCCATCTTGCTGACCGGTAACGATCAGACGGACGGGTTGAATGTTTTCCATGCTGTTTCCTCACTTCCAGGGGGCATGGGCTCGACCGTTTCAAGCTAGCTTGCAGGGGCGACGACACCGCGAACCTCGCCTAGCCCGATATTTGACGGCCAACCTGGGCGGTAGCCGTGATCACTACTCATCGCCGTCCAGGAGGAATCCCCGTGTTGTGAGATCTCGCAACTGCACCGGTTCTGCACCGTTGCGGGTGATCTCGAGTAGGGACCCGAACGCATTGGGCGACACCGAGGAGACGGTTCCCGAGCCGTACAGATCTCCCGTACGAAGTCGCGCCCCATTTATCGTCATATGTGCCAGTTGCTGGTCGGCGGTCCAATACATCGAGCTAAAACGCGGGGCTGACAGTGGCGTTTTGTTGACGGTCAGCACAAACTTGACGTCGAGGCCCCACGGCTGCGCGCTGATCAGGTACTTGTGCACCGCTACCTCCCTTGGAGGTGGCGCTACGCGGGCCTCGCGTAGCGCGTCCAGTGGAGTAACCCAGTGACCGATTGACGTGGCGAACGACTTGCCCAAGTGCGGCCCCAAGGGCACTGTCTCGTAGCCTTGGAGGTCCCTGGCCGACCAATCGTTGAGAACAACGACACCAAAGACGTGATCTTCGAATTTACTGGTGGGCACCGGCACACCGGGCGTTGAGGGCATCCCGACTACAAAACCCAGTTCGACTTCCACGTCGAAGCGCGTACTCGAACCGAACAACGACTGGGCAGGATCGGAGGGGCTGGCGTACTGCCCGCACGGGCGCTTCACTGGGGTCCCCGACGCCACCACAGTGCCAGCTCGACCATGATAGCCCACCGGGAGTCGCAACCAGTTCGGCTGTAGTCCCGGTTGGCTGGGCCGGAAGATCTGGCTCACGTTTTCAGCATGTTCTCGCGAGGAATAGAAGTCTACGTAATCGGAAACAGTGAACGGCAGGTGCAGTTGTACCGTTGACAGATCGTGGCTGTGCTGGGCGACGTCGTTAGGGCGCTCTACGATCCACTGTCGAACTACCTCTCGAGCACGCGTCCAGATGGGCCGGCTGGCGGAGAGAAATGCATCCAAGTTGGGCTGGTCAAAAAACGCACCGAGCGGTGGGTCAAGCGTGGCGGCCACGGTAGCGACGTCCACTATGCTGTGGCCGTAGCGGACCCCGACCCGCCTTGCGCCGCCCCGGCTAAACACGCCGTACGGTAAAGCGTCGATACCAAATTCGGTAGAATCCTGCACAGTTGGGCCTCCATAAGCCGTTATGTCGCTCATGTGGTCTTCGAGCAGCAGTTACCCGGTGGCTGAAACAAGCGATGTCTGGCCCGTCGGCACATCGGCACCGGTCTTCGCATTTATGAAGATAAGTCGACCCGTCGCACTGTCGTAACGACGCAACTGCACTTTCGTGATGGGCGCAAAAGCTCCTCCTGCGGTGCTGAACTGAATGCCGTCCAGCATTGTGTCGGGGTGCAGGGTGATGTCGCGGGCTGCGGCCATGACCGAGCCACGGTCGAGGGTCTTACTTTTCTTCAAGATATCCACGAACATCTGTCCGGCCAGCCACCCATCCAGGATGAAGTCCTCGTTCGCGTCGGCTTTGGGTGCATACTTTTGGATTGCCGCTCGGTAGGTCGCCAGGCCCGGATCGGACTTAAAACGAGGATCAGTGGGGCTTTTATACCATGCCGTGGCGACCATGTTGTTTCCGGCACCATTTTTCAGAAGACCTAAGAGGCTCGACGAAGTGCAGAAGTTCGCCACCAGCTCGAGTGGTTTCCAACCTGACTGCTGAATTCCATTCAGGATTTGCGGACATTTTGTGCCCAGGGCTGCGATGAGCACCGCGTCAGCTTTGTCTGAGCTGAGTTGTGTGATCTGCGTGTTGATGCTTGGATCCGTGGTGTTGTAGGTGACCTGCTCACTAACGGCAATCCCCGCCGTCTTGAGGGAGGCGGTTAGGGCACTGACATAGGACTTTCCGAAGTCGTCGTTCTGTGAAATGATTGAAACTCGCTTGGCGCCGGAATTGATGGCCCGTTGTGCCAACGCCTGCGCTTCGAGTGTGTAAGAGGGAAACTGTGGCAACGTCCACGTCTGGTCCTCGGTAGCAACCTGCGGCGCCCCGGTCTGAGCCAGCAGGTTTGGTACGCAATTAGCCTGAAGGTCCTTCTGTACCGCCAGTACCGGCGCGGTCCCCAGGAGCCCCACGATCGCGAACACTCCGTCGCCGTTTACGAGTTGTTTCACGTTGGTGGCGGTCTTGGCCGGGTCGTAGCCATCATCGAGAGTAGTGAGCTTGATCTTGTGTCCTTGAAATCCGCCAGAGGCGTTGACTGAGTCGATGTAGGCTTCGAGGCCGTAATGGAAGGTACCCGGGATAGCGAGCGGTCCCGTGATCGGGAGGCTTGTTCCGATCGCAATTGAGTTCTTCGTGATACCTGATTCCGGCGTGTAGTTCTGACAGTTCTTGGTGAGTGGATTATTACCAGCCCCGGTAGCGCTGGTCGACGTCTGGTCTCCTACGCGTGCTGAGCAGGCGGTAAGGAAAAGGCTGACAACGACCATTGAGGCCAGAATCGAGGCGTTTAGAGCGGGGCGAGAGTGACGTGGAGTTTGCTCGACGGCGGTTTTCATACGGTGGACTCGCTTCCTGAGGGTTGACTTGAATTGGTGAACGATGACAGTGCTGTCGGCGGGGGCGAGGATTGCTTTTGCGGTCTGAGACGGTGGGTCAAGCGAGCGGGGTCGAAACCGGTAATTCCGCCGGGGACGACGAGAAGGACGGTGATAAGGATCGCTCCGTAGACGAAATTTGACCACTCCGGGGCTTGTTCACTGACCTGTCGCGGAACCCATTCGGCGATCACGGTGCCGATTAGGGGTCCCAAAAATAGGGCGCGTCCACCTATGACTAGGGCGGTAAGTAACTCGATCGAGCCGACGGTGGTTACGTAGCTGGTAGTTGAAGAGATAAATCCACTGTTGAGTACGAATAATCCGCCGCCGAGTGCGGTCACTGCGGCACTGGCGGAGAAGACGCTGATGCGGAGCTGCGCGGCGTGAACCCCGAAAGTGGTGGCCGCAATTTCGTTGTCTCCTAGTGCTCGTAGTGACCGTCCGAGGCGGCTGCGGTTGAGCACGAGCAGTAGGAGAGCCACGACGAACAGCCCGATCAATACGAAGTAGTAACGAACTTGGTCGACCGCGAGGAAGAATGTTGGGGGAGACTGGATGCGGTCCACAGACAGACCTGCCGTGCCGGCGGTAACCGAGCTGAAGAGGTTGACGACAGCGGGGAAAGATGCAGCGAGTACCAGGGTCACAATAGCGAGGTAGGTCCCTTTGATCCGCAACGATGGGACACCGACAAGCGCGCCGATCAGTGCGCCAGCCACGACGGCGAGGCCAAGTGCGCCGAACGTTGGCATCGAGGCGGTACCTTTCAGGATCGCTGTGAAGTAGGCTCCAACACCAAAAAACGCTGAGTGTCCGACCGAGACTTGACCGGTAAAACCAGTCAGCAGTGCAAGGCCCATCACCGCGACTGCGATTGCGAGTGTTTGAGTGTACTGGCCGTTTTGGAAGGGTTTGGCAAACAGGGGAATTAGAATGAGCGCAACAACAACGACTGCATTGATTGCAAGCCAGGTTAGGTGCCGGTACCTCGGGCGGGTCGGTGTTCTGCGATCAGGCACGGGCCACCTGCTCCCTCCCGAACAGACCCTGGGGTCTCGCGAGCAGTACGGCCGCAATGACCACGAGCGCCACCAAGATTCCCGCGTCACCTGAGAAGTTGGGGATCAGGCCGCTGATGAGGCTTTGGACGATCCCCACGATCAGGCCGCCTACGACCGCCCCGGTGACACTGTTGAAACCGCCGATTGTCACCGCAGCGAGGGAGTACACAAGGATGGTAGTCATCATCTGCGGATCGACGTACACGGAGAGGTTGGTGAGGCTCACACCGGCTACGGCGCCGACGCTGGCCGCCAGCCCCCACCCGATCACGTGCATCCGCTCGACCCGAATACCGACGATGCGGCTGGGTCCGGGGGCTGTGGCCACTGCGCGGAAGCCAAGTCCCAGCCGGGTGCGGTTGAAGAATGTGGTAAGCAGCAGGACCACGACGGCCTGCAGGGTGATTACGCCCACAAGTGCCCATGAGATCCGAATACCGCCAATGTCGAACGAGCCTGCTGGAAAGAGTTGCGCCAGTGGCCTCGGCGTAGGGCCGAAGACAGCCTCGCCAAGTGAGTTGGCGCAGATGTACAGTCCGATCATCACCATGATCGTTACTAGGTGGGGGCGGTTCATGATCGGCCGGACGAGGGTGAACTGGACTACTGCGCCGGCGGTGAAGGAGGCGATGACCGCGACGAGCAGTGCGATCCAGACGGGCAGTCCAAGGCCGGTCAGCGCGACGGTCAGCATTGTGGACAGGGTCGCGAGCTCACCCTGGGCGAAATTGACTAGACCAGTGCTTCGATAGGTGACGACGATCGCAATTCCGAGTGCGGCGAAGATGGCACCCTTGCCCAATCCATCAACAATCAATTGCAGTGTCAACATCATCCATCTCCGTCCTCAATAGCCGAGATAGGCGCGGCGTAGGCCGTCGTCCTGTTGGATCGACGCCGCAGATCCTTCGACCTTCATCACGCCGGCCTCGATCACGTACGCGCGATCGGCCATAGCGAGGCTCAGCTCCGCGTTCTGCTCGATGATGAGGAGGCTGAGGTCGCGCTCTGCACGCAGGGAGGTGAGGGTGGCGAAGACGTCCTTGGTGATGTTGGGGGCCAGCCCAAGTGATGGTTCGTCCAGGGCCAGTAGGCGGGGCCGCGCGAGGAGCGCCCGCGCTATTGCGAGCATCTGCTGCTCGCCGCCGCTGAGCAGCCCGGCAGCCTGTGAGGCCCGCTCGGCGAGGATGGGGAACAGCTCGATCACCTCGTAGATCTCGGCCGCGAGCTCAGTGCGCCTCGGTCGGCGGGGGTAGGCGCCGAGGCGCAGGTTTTCAACCACCGACAGGTCGGCGAACGTGCCGCGCCCTTCAGGAACTTGGATCAGGCCAGCGCGCACGATGTCGGCGTAGTTGCTGCGTCCGATCTCGCGGCCGTCAAATTGCACCGATCCGCGGTGATCGACGTGTCCGGCGATCGCCCGGAGCAGAGTGGTCTTGCCTGCGCCGTTGGCGCCGAGCAGGACAACCGCTTCGCCGGGTTGGACGACCAGGTTGACGTCGTGAAGGACCCTGGCCTGCCCATACCAGGCGTGCAGGTGCTCTACCTGGAGTAGGGGGGTGTTTCCGGCGCCGATCGGAGCCGCTGGTGCTGGCGCTGGCGCTGGAATTTTGGCTTCCTGGGAGGTCACAGTTCAGCCGCCCAGGTAGGCCGCGACGACCAGCGTGTTGTTCTGGACCTGGTCTGGTGGGCCGCTGGCGAGCATCGTGCCTGAGGACATGACAACCACGTGATCACTCATCGACATCACCATCTGAACGTGGTGCTCGATGAGCAGCATGGTGATGTTCAGGGTGGTCCGTAGATCGAGCAGGGTGTCACGCATGCTTTGGACTTCGTCATGGGTGAGCCCTCCGGCGGGCTCGTCGAGGAGCAGCAGCTTCGGCCCGCAGGCCAGAGCCCGAGCGATCTCGACGCGCTTCTTGGTTCCGAGGGGGAGACTCTCAGGGCTGTGCGTCGCGACGTCCTGCAGCTGCAGCAGCTCCAGCACGTCGTCGACGGGCATCGTTTCCCGTCGGGTCCGGCGGGCGGAGTCGGCACCGACCTGCACGTTGTGGCGCACGTCGAGCGAGTTGAAGAGGGCGGCGTGCTGGAAGGTGCGCGCAATACCCAGGTGCGCAAGCTCGGGGGTTCGGTGGCTCAACAGGTTGTCGTCGCCGAAGGTGATCGCGCCGCCGTCCGGGGTCAGCAGCCTGCCGATGCAGTTGAACACGGTGGTCTTGCCGGCGCCGTTGGGCCCGATGAGGGCGGTCACGCTCCCGTCGGCGACGCTGAAGGAGACGTCGCGCAGCGCCCTGACTCCCCGAAACGCCAGGGACAGGTGCTCAACTTCGAGCATGGGCACCACCTCACTACTTTACGAACCGGTATCGTAAATGTTTGGGGTACCGTAGGCGCATGTCGAGCGCTTCGTCAAGGTCAGCCGCGAAACTCGTGAACGAGCCACGCCGCCGGGGTCGCCCGCGCGACGCCGACGTGGACCGGCGCATCCTGGAGTCCACACTGCGTGCGCTCGCGCACGACGGCTTCGCTGCGATGAGCATGGAGGCGGTCTCCGAGACGGCTGGCGTGAGCAAGCCGACCATCTACCGACGTTGGAGCTCGAAGATCGAGCTCGCGGTGGCGGCGATTGCCACCATGGCCGTCGACGATCCGCCGACCGACGAACCTGACGTGTGGAAGGCGCTGCTGACGGAGATTGAGCTGTTTCACCGGGCGGTGAGTCGCGACCAGGGCATCAGCATCATAGGAACCCTGCTGGCCCACGAGAAGCAGCAGCCAGCGATGATCGCGATCTACCGCGATCAGGTCGCGCGCGCGCGCCGCAACCGCGTCAGGGCGGTGCTCCACAGCGGCATCGATACCGGACAGCTGCCGCACGACTTCGACGTAAACCTGGCCGTTAACATGATGTTCGGCTTCTACTACGCAAGCCACATCGGCGGGGACCCGCAGCCGCCCGACTGGCCTTCCAGCGCCGTCGACGTGATCCGCCGCTCGGTCGCCAGCCCTCAGCGGCCCGCGCGGGCCCGACCGGCTCCTTCCACGACCACGACGTCCGCGGCGGTGCCAGGCAACCGCCAGCGGACGCACCCTCGCGACCGGCCTGTCTCACCGGGTTAGGCCAGGAACGACCCACGCCGAAGCCCAACGTCTGAGGAGGTTCTTCGTGAACAACATTGGTAAGAAAGTACCTGGACGCAACAACGTCGCCTCAGCGGCAGGTGCAGCGACCTACGTAGACGACGTCAACCCTGCGGGTTGCTTGCGGCTGATTATCGTGCGCAGCCCATACCCGCATGCCAAGATCCTGTCGATCGACGCCTCGCGGGTGCGGGAACGCACGGACGTACACCTCGTACTGACCGGCGAGATGCTGCGCGAGGAAGGCGTCACGGTCACCTCTGGTGGTGGCACTAACGTCGGGTACACCGTGCGTAGCGCAGTGCGGCACATGCTCGCGGTCGACAAGGTCCGCTACGTCGGCGAACCGGTTGTCGCGATCGTTGCCAACGACTACATCAGCGCACGTGACGCGGCCGACGCCGTGACCGTCAGCTACGAACCGCTGACCGTGATCGCCGACGCGCTCAGCGGGCTCGCCGACGGCGCCCCGCTGGTTGAGCCGACCTGGTCCGACAACGTCATGATCGACTACCCGATCCGGCGCGGAGACGCGTCCGCCGTGCTGGAGATAACCGACACGGACCTCACCTGTAGTGGCTCGCTGGTGTGCAACCGGATCGCGGCCACGCCGCTGGAGACTAGAGGCATGGTGGCGGACTACAAGCCGTTCCAGGAGACGCTGACGTGCTGGGCGTCGACCCAGTCGCCCCACGTGCTGCGGGCGACGTTAGCCGACATCCTCCACCTGCCCTCTTCGCAGGTCCGCGTCGTTCAGCCGCAAGTTGGCGGCGCGTTCGGATCCAAAATTCCCTTCTTTCCCGAAGACGTCGTCGTCGCGTTCGCCTCGATCAAGCTGGGGCGGCCGGTCAAGTGGATCGAGCAGCGCCACGAGTATCTGATCGCCGGCGGGCACTCTCGCGACGTGCGCTGCGACTACCGCGCGGCCTTCGACTCCGACGGCCGGATCACTGCCCTAGACATCGACCTGATTGCCGACATCGGTGCCCAATCAACCTTTTCGGGCTGGCTAATGGCCGTGGTGAGCGCCTCCTGCATCCCCGGCTCCTACAAGTTGGACGACGTGTCCGTGCGTCTGCGTGCGGTGGTCAGCAACCGCGGGCCGTGGCAGGCCTACCGTGGCTACGGAAAAGAGGTCGCATCGTTCTTCATGGAACGCATCCTTGACGACGTAGCCCGCCGCACCGCCACCGCTCGACACGAGGTCAGGCTGCGCAACTTCATCCCCTCCGACCAGTTCCCCTACCAGCAGCCCTGCGGTTGGACAACCGACTCCGGCAACTACGCCGGCACACTGACAGCAGTACGCAAGCTCATCAATTGGGACGGCTTCGCCGCAATCAAAGCGGCGGCGCAAGCCGAGGGCCGTTACGTCGGTATCGGCCTGGGCCACGAGCTCACCCCGGAGGGCTCCTCACGCCCGGACAGCTTGATGAACGGGGCAGACTCGGCCACGGTGCGGGTGGGACCACGCGGTGACGTGACCGTCCTGACCGGCGTCACCTCGCCCGGCACCGGGAACGAAACCGGTATCGCACAAATCGTGGCCGACACGCTGGGCGCCGACCTCGATCGTGTTCGAGTGCAGCAGGGCGACACCGACTCGTCCCCTCATGGCAACGGCAACTACAGCTCGCGAAGCCTCACCTTCGGCGGCTCCTCGGCTCATCTCGCCGCGGTCGACATCGCCGCAAAACTCACACTCGTCGGTTCGCGAATGCTCGACGTGAACATGGCCGAGGTGCACCTGAAGGGCCATCACGTTGTCGCGGCGTCGGGCGCGAGCATACCAATCGACGCGGTAGCCGCCGAAATCTACCGCAACCCCCATGGCAAGCACATGACCGGTGTCGAACCGTCCCTCGAGGTTACCCGCGCGTTCAGGATGAGCAACATTCACCACCGAACCGCCGAAGACGGCCGCTACAACCAATATCCCACCTGGTCATTCTCTAGCGCCGCATGCATCGTCGAGGTATTCCCGTCCACAGGGCAGGTTCGTGTGGATCGGTTCGCCCTGGTCCACGACTGCGGGCTCGTGGTCAACCCGCTCCTGGCCGAGGCGCAGCTGCAAGGTGCAATCACACAGGGAATTGGTGCGAGTTTGTATGAAGAAATCGCTTATGACGTTAACGCAATGCCACAAACCGAGTCCCTGCGTGAGTATACACTTATTGGGGCACGCGAAGGCGTAGAAATAGCGATCGGTCACCAGTCGACTCCGTCTCCGTTCACTTTAATGGGAATGAAAGGCGTCGGTGAGTCCGGGATCAGTGCGCCGGCGGCCACGATCGCGTCGGCAATCGATGATGCGCTGGATACCCTTGGCGTTAGGATGACCGTGGTGCCCTTCACACCCGCGCGCGTGTGGGCCGCGATCGCTGCTGCCGCAGCGTCAACCGTTACCGAGGTTAGCCATGCATGACACCGATACCTCCCACCCGCAGTTCGTCGCCCCAACCACCCTCGAAGGACTGCTGAATATCCTCGCTGAGGAAGGAGACCGACCCGCGATCCTTGCCGGCGGGATGACCCTCATGCCGCTGCTGAACCAGGGAATCGGCGCCCGCGACAACATCGTGTCACTGGGACGAATCCCGGAGCTGCACACCATCGCATATCTTGGAAATGTTCTGCAGCTCGGAGCGACCGTCACACACACCGACATCGAGGGCGACCCAGTCGTCGCCAAGCACGCCAGCATCCTTGCTAAAGCGGCCTGGGGCATCGGCGACGTGCAGGTCAGAAACCGCGGCACGATCGGCGGGGTAGTAGCATACGGAAATGCCGGCTCCGATTACATCACTGCCCTCACCGCACTCGGCGCGCAGATTCGAATCCGGTCACAAGAAGGTAACCGTGTCGTACCGACAGAGTCTTTCTTCGTCGACCTGAGACTCGCTGACCTCCATGCCGACGAGGTAATTACCTCGGTCGAGCTATCCTCGGCCGCCGGCATTCGGTCAGCCTTCTCACGCTACGTCCGGGTTCAAGGCGCCGCCCCGACGATCACTGCGGCGGCCGTGTTGCGTCCTGAAGGTGGGCGGCTAGCGATAGGGGGGGCGACGCCGACTCCCGTGCTCATTACGGTAAACGACGACACGGCCGTCGGCACCGTGGTCGAGGAAGTGGACGCGGGCTGCGCGTCCCGTCCGTTGGGCGACGTGCACAATCCGCCAACGTATCGGCGGGCAATGGCTCGTCTCTACGCAGCGAACATCCTCAAACAGGCACGCAACCAAAGAGGAGGCCAGTAAATATGCTAATTTTGATCACCATCAACGACGACGCCACTGAAATGACGATCGATCCTCGCGAGACTCTCGCCGATGTCCTGCGCGAGCGGGCTCGGCTCACGGGCACCCACATCGGGTGCCGTACCGCTAGCTGTGGCGCCTGCACCGTCGATCTCGACGGCCTGACCGTCAAGTCGTGCTGCGTCCTTGCCGCCGAGGCCAACGGTCGCTCGGTGCGCACGCTCGACGTCGATCAAACACAGCCAAATTTGGACGACGTCCAGACTGCATTCGTGGAATGTCAAGCGATGCAATGCGGATACTGCACTCCTGGCATGATCATGTCGGCTCGTCACCTACTTCGTGTGAACCCCCAACCAAATGATGCCGAGATCCGTCGGGGGATCGCCGGTAACCTGTGTCGCTGTACGGGCTACGTAAACATAGTTAAGGCGATTGAGCGAGTGCGGGACACTCGCCTGAGCGCCGCAGGTTCTGAGTAGACAAGCCTCGCGTCACCAGGTCGTCTAATTTTGCAAGGCGGGATTGATGGCTCATCGCACTTGACCGGGCAGCTCGGTAATGGTGGCTGGCACTTGCCGGTGTTGGCGGGTGCAGGCCCAGCGTATGCGGCGGCGTTGGTTGGTCGGGTTGCGGAATCCGAAGGCGTTGCGGCCTTCGTGTTTCGCGAGCCGGTTGTAGCCCTCGGAGCGGGCGTTGGAGTGGCCAGTGAGGATCGCTGCTTCGATCGCAGGCCACCAGGCCTCGATGGTGGTGGCGAGGCGGTGAACCTCGGGGGCGCCCGAGGCGGCGGCACTGGCGTAGAAGTGGTGCAGAGCGCGGCGCAGGATGTGCGGTTCGGGGTGAGTGCCGGACAGGGCGAGTAAGGCGCGGAGCTCTTCCTTGACGACGTAGGCGTGCAGGATCTCCTGCCCCGGGTCGCCGGTGTCGACCAACGCATTCCACATCCGAGCGAACGTCTCCGGGCGCAACCGTTCGTGCGCGGTGAGCAGCCGGCGCCGCACCCGCCACGCCGGGTCAGTCTTGCGGCCGCGGCGTCCTTGGTCCTCGCGGATCACCCGCTGACGCACCGCGGTCACGGTGTCGTTGGCGAGGCGGATGACGTGAAAGCGGTCCGCGACCAGCACCGCATCAGGTAACCCCTCGCGCACCGCCTTGGCGTAGGAGGCGGACAAGTCGATCGCGACGTGGGTGATCCCCAGCCGCCAGGCCTGCGGTTGCGCGGTCAACCACGCAGTGACGACAGCGGCGGAGCGGCCCTCCACCTGGGCCAGCAGCCCACCGCTGCCGGCGGCGTCGACGAACCCGGTGTGCCAGCGGTCGCACGCAAGCTGCCACCGGTCCGTGTCGGGGTCCTGGGTCCAGATCGGCTTGCCGTGACGGGTCTCATCGATCCCCAGGACCCTCACCGGCGGTGTGGTTGATCCGGGTCTGGCCGCAGAGTGGCATCTGAGCAGGAACAGCGAGCTGACTCCGGCGGACGTGACACCGGGGTCCGGGCGCAGGGTGTGGTGGTCGTGCGTCGCTGGGCATGAGTGGGAGGCGGCAATCGTTGTGCGCCGTTCCGGTGATGGGTGCCCGTGACTGGACCCCGGTTGTGGTGCCAGGGCTTATGAGAGCGTTGGTGGGGTCGTGCTCTCTTGGTGGGTCCATTGCTGCCGGTAGGCCTCGGGGGTGAGGAAGTCCAGCGAGCCGTGGGGTCTGTAGG
>JAABUI010001517.1_pt1 | contig 13399 bp, 17 predicted proteins | sample 5559111 | NCBI WGS metagenome assembly JAABUI01 (sample SAMN10711870, study PRJNA513365) | rock metagenome | isolation source: Antarctica rocks | place: Antarctica: Victoria Land, Buttleship Promontory
CGACCCCTCCGCCGGTTGAGTCGGGATCATCCCCTCCGCTCCACTCTCCGCATTATAGTCCACATACTCCTTCTTCCAACCATCCGGTGTGACCCCATCGATCGTCTTCCCATACTTGTCAAGCTCTCCCTTCTGGATCATTTTCCTCTTCTCCTGCGCCTTGGGTCCCAATCCCCATCGCCGAGGGTAGAGATCTCGGTTCATGATACACCGCTTCACTTTCGCCACGACGCCGTGGTCACATGACGCTAGGTCAACTGTCGACATCATCGCGATCCCGATGGCTATGGCCTCGCCTTTGGTAGTCATAAGCACCACCTCTTCGTGCACCTCGATATCGGCTTCGTAACGGAGTAGACCGGGGATCATGAGCTTGGCACCGTAGCACACTGCGTTGACAGCGGAGTCTTTCACAACGATGCGCTTAAAGTTGGTAAGGAGGGATTCGAGGGGTCGGACAGCTCGGCGCAAGTATGATTCTACACCTGTCAGCAATGCGCAGATGGAGAATGGAATGGACTAACCGTCTCGAGTGTTGTCGTAAAGCCACTGAGCGTCCATGACATCGTGCATGGTGACAATATCATCATTCTCCCCGGTGGTCCCACTTCGTACCCTTCTCAGCTCCTGCATATGCGCTCCAACCCCCAACAACAGTCCCAAATGCACGCATAGCGTCCGGATATACGTTCCCGCCTCACAAGACACCCAAAACACCGCCAGATTCCTCGCATTATCGAATTCAAGCAGCTTTGACTCATAGATCGTCCGGACGCGCAATTGCCGCTTCACCGCCGAGATCAAAGGTGGTCGTTGGAAGAGAGCGCCAGTGAGAGTTTCGAGAGCGCGGGGTAAGGCCTTCTCGTCGGGGAGGGTATCATGAAAGCGGACGACGCAGACGTATTCCTTCCCCGCGCCTTGTTGGGATTTGACGAGTCGGGTAGCACGGTCGATGCAGACGATGAGACAGCCGGTGACTTTCGGGTCGAGGGTGCCGGAATGACCGGTCTTGTCGACGCGGAGGATGCGTTTGAGCCAGGCGACGACTTCGTGCGATGAGGGGTTGGAGGGTTTGTCGAGGTTGATCACGCCGGATCTGAGGGGGGTCAGTCCGAATCAGACAGGAAACCTGACCAACCGGATATATGTTTGGAGGTCCCGCTTCAGAGGACTCACCCCCTGTCAGAATTGTCAGCGGTCAATCTACGATGCTCGATGCAGACGTACTGTGGGGATTGGGGTAAAATGAGATGATCGGATGAGCAGCTTATCGTAATTCTTTAGCAATAAAGGCCACTGCGAAGTATCTGTATGACCATCATCGTCAGTCTGGCGTCTCCCTAGGCACAAGCTCCCAGCAGCGCGGCCGCTCCGTAAGATCGCTAAGAGGGAAAGACGACTCACCAAGCTTCGGCGTGACCGCTTCACTCTTGATCGCATAATCCTCCGACAATTGCAGCTCCGACACCTGACCATGTGACATGGCCGCAGCGGTCGAGGTGAACGCCGTTGCCGGATCCATCTCGTTCGGTCGCTTTCAGATAGTGCAGCAAATTCGAGACTTCATGAGGACATTTACGTCGGAACGATTTTCGGGTGTGCCTGAGATACGCTATCGCCGAGCGTGGCAATCCTGCTTGGACACGACGAGATTTGAACGGGGGGACTTTTCGCACTCATTTGGACATGCAGTGCGATAGCATCGATTGACAAGCCTCAGAAACCCCTCATCAGAGCCTGCATCGTCGTCCTCATCCTTTCCACGAGGGGAACATCGGCGGTAAATAAGTAGGTATGAATGTCTGGGGAAGCTGCCAACTAGGCCTGCTCGTTAGCTGGATAGGCGATTGAATTTATACGCCTTCGACAAAGATGACGTCAGCCTGACCTATCTGTCTTTCTCATACCGTACTCTTCATAATCCTGCTTGAAAGGTAGCATTGGTAAGTCTTCCAGGCCTTGGCAATGGACCTTCTGACTGTGACAGTATGAGCACTACGAGTGGCTACATGTCGCCTGAAGCCGAAGAACCGGTTCGGTCACAGCCCAGCGGCCATCCTGCGATGAGTGAGTCATCCTGCCAATCCTTCTCATGTCTCCTTCCTTCTATGACCTACGAGTCGTTTCTTACCTTCCCTTACACGATCCGATAGCAGCCTTGTCGCCAAGCTGATGTGCCGACTTAGCTTCCTCGCAACCCGTCTCCACCGATACCGACGCCGTCTCAACTACCTCCTTTCGCTCCCTGAGCTCGTTTTTCTTACCATTGCGACTCCGAGGGGGATGCAGCGTTGATAACGCTTGTAGCGTGAGTCTATCATACGTCTACCACGGGTAAAGACGCTGACTAGCGTGATATCGCAGTGCTGGTTGGTGCCCGCATAGTATCTAAGCTACAGCTGATTGGGAACAGCGAGGACCCCCTCGCAGACCAGCAGCGGCGACGAGTCGTTCGTTTTCAACACCCCTTCTTACCAGTCAGCGACTCTTGAATCAAGCTGATGCGTGTCCCTAGCCTCTGGAGTATGCACACCACTGGTATAGAGCCTCTACGGTCCCCGGTACCTCGATGACCTCGCCCAGCCGCACCAAATCCCGCGCGTCCAACGAGCTCACTCGAGCGAGCACCAACCGGAGTCTCGGGCTTGGAGTCACTACTGCGTTTGGGGACATGCCTCGTAGTGGGAGGTCACAGTCGCCTGTGCTGGGGAGTATGCCTCAGCTTTCTCATGGGAGGCCCGGGACGCCGACCTAGGGACTGATTAGGATATTTTGGGTATCAAGTGGGGAACCGTGGATCAGTTGTCCGATATAGGAGACGGAAGCCATTGTGGTGAGTCGAGGTGTGCGCGGTGTTGTTTGTATGTGTTTTTTCTACTTGTACATTGCTCTCATATGCGATTGATGTGAATTCCAAGATCCCATATACTCAAAATGAGTGACCCTTACACCAAAATTGATCCGGTCAGATAGCCATCTCTATAACCTCCTCGTCCCGCTCTTCTCCTCCGCCAGCTCCTCTGCCTCATCCTCCTCCTCCGCGGTATTCCATTTCATAGCCCTCTTCACCGCCTTCTTCCACCCCTTTATCATCCTCGACCGCGTCTTCTCGTCGATCTTGGGCTCGTACACGTACACATCGGCGGTGTTGACTTTTGACAGCGTTTCCGGTTCGTTCAGGTCCCATCCGAAGAGGCCGAGGGCGTGGCCTGCGAGGAGGGCGGAGCCGAGGGCGGTGGATTCTCGCATAGACGGGCGTGAGACCTTGAAGCCGCCGATCTGAGAATGATTAGGTCCTGCTCAGAACTCAATGTGGCAGACAGACATTCGCTTGGATCTGCATAGCGAGGTCTGAATTGGTCACACCGCCTGATAAATGCATAAGCATTGAAGTGGAGAAGAGGACCGGGACAGCTTACCGTCTACATTCAGGCAGTCCACTCGCACACCACACTCCTGCTCAACGACATCGATCACCGCTCGAGACTGGTAACACATAGCTTCGAGCGTAGCGCGGGCGATATGTGCAGAAGTCGTGAAACCGGTGACACCTGACTCAACAATGAGCACCGATTCCGTGCGTCAGGGGCAAGGGTTTACCAATAATCATTCCGGTCTAAGCACCGGATGAGTCAGCATAGGCACAAGGTAAGGTCACGGAGACTTACGGCCTCCCCATCCCAGTATCTGCGAAAGACCAACGACGCTCACTCAGCTTTACTGTTCGTAGAGGGCAGGAAGACTGGGGCTTACGGAGCGAGCAGTCCACTGAACCCGGTCACAAAGTACACCCCACCCGTATCTTCGACTGATCCCGCCAATTTGTCCATTTCGGACGACTCTTCAATCACATTCATTTGATCTCGTAGCCTGATCGGACGGAATATCAGTACCCAGCTTCGATAGTGCTTTCGTGGCAACAGCTACACACCACTTGATAGCTGATCCCGCCACCGCGATCGAACCTTCAAGCGCGTACACCGGCTTGGCATCTGGTCCCGCCTGGAATGCGATCGTTGTAGTCAACCCGTGATTGCTTCGAATGATCTCTTCCCCCGTATTGAACAGCAGGAAGCTTCCCGTGCCGTATGTATTTTTCGCTTGACCTCTCGCCAAGCACTTATTGCCTACCAAGGCGGCCTGCTGGTCGCCAATTATGCCCGCGATGGGTACGCCTGTCAGGGTAGTACCGGCTGATTCGGATATTTCGCCGTAGATTTCGGATGAAGTGACGATACGCGGAAGGATGGAGGGGCGGAAACCGAAGAACCTGAGAAGAGGCGGATGCCATTTCAGGGTAGAAAGTGACATGAGAAGAGTGCAAGAGGCATTGGTCGAATCGGTGACATGGACGCCGCCATGGACTCCGCCCGTGAGTCGCTGCTAAAATTCAGCTCCAACACGACAAGTTGAGTATAGGACCAACGTAGACGAGCCAGGAATCGATGGTGCCAAACATGAGGTCATCGGCCTCGTGGGCTTCGTGAACTTCTCGGTAGTGGTCCAGCATCCATCGAAGTTTTATCGCCGAATAGAAATTGAAGAGAGGTATTCCGGTACTTTAAGGCCATCAGTGGTTGCGCTGCATTCGCAATCGCAGCGGTTTGCAGCAATAGGATTTGCCATACACTCACATATCCAATAACCCCTCCTTCCCTTTCCGCCTTCTATTGCTGCCGCCTTCTTTACCTCTTCCAGCCAAACCCAGACCTTCCATCAGCTTGCCGACGGTCCCCACCACGCCCGCCGCATCATTCACCACCTTTCCCTTCTCTGCGAATGCCGCTTCTGCTGAGCCGGTGCCTAAGCTATCCACAGTCTGCTCCGGCTCTGCGTCCTCCTCATCGATCTCGATACCCTCCTCGTCCAGCTTCTGCTCAAAGTGGCGCACCACATTGCTCGTCCGCAGATCATCCCAGACGAGGGAGTTGCACAACGGTTTCCCGGTGGTGCGGGACCAACATACAGGGGTTTCTCGCTGGTTAGTGATGCCTGAGCCGGATTAGCCAATATAGATCAGGGAGACTGGGTAAAGATTCACCTATACCCTTTATGCTATCCTTCGACCATCCGATCTCCTCGAACTTTTCGACAGCTCTTAACATGCATTCCAAGACACTCTCGAAAAGCTCGTTTGGGGATTGCTCGTGCCATCCGGCTTGCGGGAGGATTTGGTTGAACTCGTTCTGATGCTCAGCGACAATCCTCGCGTACTGGTCGAATATCAGGAAGCGGGTGGACCTTAGAGTACCGGTCAGCTCAGGTCCCAATCATAGCCACAAGACTGTACCGGACTGTATGCTGAACAAGCAGAGTTGAGTAAGGGCTACTCACGTTGTACCACAATCCACACTGCCAATAAACTCGCCTTGTCGCAGCCCGTTCCCTGACTGCTCGCCCGAATCAACTTCACCCTCGCCCCCATTGGGATCAGGTCTCGGTTCACCTGAGGAGCTTTGCCTTCGGCTCGACTCGTACAGACTGCCCAGAGGGAGCGTTGGTGAGCCTGCACGTGACAGGATGGACGGTGTACTTGGCCTTGCGAGCTCGGCCTTCGAAGGCGGGCGAGGTCCGGATGACATGATGTGGCGTCGTGATGCGGTTTTATTCGGGTGTACGGGATTCAATTGACGATGCAGGTGGGGGCGAATTCCCGGTTGATGATGTTGCCTTGATCCGGCAGGCAAAGCGGAGTTCAGGATTGCTTTTGATTGGACGGCGGAGGGAACTGGTATAGACAGCGCTTGAAGTCGAGGTCTTACCAGCAATGAATCAAGTCGAGACTGACTTCGCACCCACGACAATGGGGTCCGAAGTTCAGGACGAATGTTGAGCGAGGAAATCCCCTTAGCTCGTCGAGGTGTACGGTCTTCAGTGGTTGGATAGAATGAACGCCTCGCTCGGGCCGGTTGACTATCTGTGTTGGGAAGACCTTATCAAAAGCTGGGGATTGGACCCGGATTTCCTATAGGCGTGCTAAACACTGCACTAAACACCCGGTGAGACACACCAGAGTGATACACGTGGAAGACCGTTCCTGAAATCTCCACCTCTTCGTCGCCTTTCTTCTGTTCTTCTTGCCAGTACTGTCTGATATTTTGAACCCGTAATCTTCTCCATCTCGACGCGTCATCTGTCATCGGTGGAATCATGCCCAGCTCGAAATCCTCGTCGCCAGGAGCGTTTTCTGCCAAGACCGACTTTTCGCGCTCCGTCCGCTCTTCTCTACGGTCCAACCCGGTTTCCCAGCCTCCCAACGGCTTCTCTCTCTCTACCGCCTCTAGTATCCCTAGACCCATCCGTCGACCTCGAAAGATCCTGTGCCTGATTGTCGTCCTCTTCCTGCTTTACTGGTTTGGTGCACGGCATGGTCTCGGCATCGAACGCACTCCGACCCCACCCCTCGGATTCGCTATCCCGGGAGGGCGACGAGGACGGCGGTCGTCTTTGTCACTGGAACCATTGGGAATGGCGACGATACCTGTGTCAGCCGATCAAAAGACCGAACATCCGATATACGAGCTAATGGAACATGCCGAGACGCGATGGACCAATCTCCTCTCCTCGCAATCCAAGACCCTCAAGGCGGCTGTCAAGGAATACAAGCGCCGCTACGGTCTCGCCCCTCCTGCCGGCTTCGACAATTGGTTCTCCTTCTGCCAATCGCATGGGATACGATTACTGGACGACTACGATCAGCTCATGAAGGACCTCCTACCCCATCACGCCCTTGCACCCGAGACTTTTATCGCTCGGAGTGCAGCGCTGGAAGGTGAGGGTTTTACCTATACCGTGAACATCGACCGGAATAAGGTCGAATTGAGTGGAGAAAGAGGTATCGCCACGAGACCTAAGCAGCTGAGAGCGCTCATCGATGGGTTTCGGCATGCTCTGCCGGAAGGGTTCCAGTTGAAGATCACGGGGAGCGATCATGATACCGGAAGTGTGGTTCTAGGGCGTGATCACAGGGAAAGGGCGATGGAGCTGGTCCGGGCAGGAGACCGTGAGTAAGCAGTGTATCCCAAGGAATGAGGTGATAGTATTCGACGAGCAGGCTTTGACGAGACGGAGCTGAAGGAGCTTGAGAATCCCAAACGATCACCTGCATTTGGCTGGTTTGTGAGTCATTCGACTTGCATTACTGCGTGTCTTGATGGCTGCATAGAAAGCTTGTCCGCTCGACTCGCCAGCCAACATTCGATCCTGGGCGGAGAACGCGACCACAGCTATCATACGTGAGTGCTGTCGTTGACTGGGGCATGTGTCTGACGATGCATCAGCTAAATCCTTCATATACGACCATCTCCCTACGATGGACTTCTGCGACTATCCGGAGTTGAAGCGTTTGCACGGCGCTATGCAGTGAGCTTTCCATCGAAGGTATCATCGTGATTGACGGTTGTGTCCAGCCTCGATTATGAACTACGTTCCGAATCCAAACTCAAACCCGTGCTGGTGCTATCCAAGTTCCCAGGCGACTCCTCGTTCCAAACCTGCCCGATGGAAGGTTATTCGAACATCTCATCCGGTGATACGGCACGTCTTGGAGACTGGGGCGATAAGTCTGACAACCGAATATTTTGGCGAGGCTCGACGACTGGAGGATATAATGTGCAACGAGACTGGAGGGAGAGTCACCGTTTTAGATTACATCTCATGATGAACGGTCCGAAGGGTGGCGATGCGCTGTGGGATAAGCAGGCCAGGGATGTGATGGTCCCGGATGGAAACGGTGGCTTCGAGACGGTCGGCGATGGGAGAGGGTTTTGTCAAAAGCCTACGCGGATGTCAAGCTGTCTGGCAAACCCGTGCAAGTGAGTAGATCATAAAGTTGATACCGGTGACGCTGAAGCATCCCGGTAGTGTCCCACGCCAGCTTTATGTGATGAGGTCGCCGAGACCATCGAGTTTGGCGAGAGGGTTTGGCCTGATCAAGCCTTCCAGTACAAATACGTCCTAGATGTTGATGGGAACGGCTGGTCCTCGCGGTTTCATCGATTACTGGGGAACGGAAGCCCGGTGGTCAAAATGACGATGTTCCCGGAGTGGCACATGGTGAGCGATCGCTGGGCTAAGATGTATCATTCAGTGCTGATGAATGGCTTGATAGGAGTGGTTGAGTGAGTTAGAGCGAGACGTCGCAGTCCGTTCTGGGCTGATAAGAGTATCAGCGCCCTGGTACCACTACATACCCCTCAAACCCGACTACTCAGATCTCTATGACATAATGGCGTTCTTCGTCGGGCCCGTAGATGAAGAAGGTAACGTGGACGAGACAAAAGGTCACCATGTAAGTTCACATCCGCGGCTCTTAAACACCATGGCCATGCTTGTCGTAGACAAGCGGGCCCATCTGGTCACGAGCGTCGCTTTTGCTGATGACGTCTCAGCACTTGGCTCGGAAGATCGGGGAAGCTGGACAACGCTTCGCGGTCGAACACTGGTCATGGCAAGACATGCAGGCATATGTGAGGCCTTCCGCACCGTCTCCCATCTGAGTTGTGCTGATGAGTAATAGACACTCCGACTACTACTGGAACTGCGGCGACTCCGTTCGCTTGACCGGGACGCGATGTCTCACAAGGATCCGGACTTATAGCTCGATTTCTTAGTAGACTTGGGATTGATACCTTGGATGAACCCTACAATTCGTCATGGTAGCGGAAAAGTACGACGCCGCAGATCATCGTGCCCTATAATTTTCCCATCGCAGGGATTTATCTTTTCCCTGAGGAACCCTAACCGGGCGCGAGACCAATGAGATTTCTTTGAGCTAGTTCCCCCCAATAATACTCCCTATTGCCGAAACCCCTACACCCTGCCATCTTGGACTGCTTTGACTCCACCGTCGTCGGGAATCGCTCGTTGCATCCACACATCACTTCTCTTGATCACCACTCAAAACCCATTGACTCGCCTCAAATCTCCCACATCCGTGAGTCCCTCCCTTCCGCCAACCCACGCTCGGTCCTTGGCGGATCCATTCCCTTGGCTTGATCCCATTGCGATCCCCTTTTTCCTCCTTTAGCCTCACGAAGATCGCTTCACTGCCTCGACACTCTGCGTTGTCTCCATTGGCTAAGCTTATCGACTGCCAGTCTTCACCACAGCAGACTGACCCTTATAATGTCGTCCATCCGCCAACGTGCCCCTTCTCCATCTGCAGGGCAGGTGGAGAAGGATCAGCTCCTTCGCGAGGCTGAGGAGAAGGAGCTCACCGATGGGCAGAAGTGAGTATTGATGCGCTTTCTGGTCCAGTCAGCGCTGATGGAGATCAGGTTCATCATCCCGAACTTCACCGTTAAACAGCTCCTTGATGCCATCCCGTGAGTCTATTCTCCGTAGCTAAGTCACATCAATGCTGATGACTCCTCAGGGCTCACTGTTTCTATCGATCGGCCCTCCGCTCCTCCCTCTTCATTGTCCAGGATGCCGTGGTTATCGCTGCTTTGGTGTATGGAGCGCTCCACATCGACTCCTTCCTCAGCAGACTGTGAGACCATTGATGGAGCTGCTGTTGTCTTTGCGCTGATGTCGGTATAGCAACCTCTCCACTGGTGCATACTACGCCGCTAGGATCGGGCTATACGCTTTATACACCTTCGTGACTGGCCTGTTTGGTACAGGGATCTGGGTCATTGCGTGAGCTCAATCTCGCCTCTTAGCGGGTAGCCGGGTATTAAGCACGATGATAGGCATGAGTGTGGTCACCAGTCGTTTTCTTCCTCAAAGCGTATCAACAACTCCGTCGGTTGGGTCTTGCATTCTGCTCTTCTTGTTCCTTACCATAGCTGGAGGATCTCGGTGAGTCTCTGTTCAATCGTGGAGATGCGAATAATGCTGAACCTAGTGGCAGCACGCGCGACACCACGCTGCGACGGGCCACTTGACGAGGGACGAGGTGTTCGTTCCGAAAACGAGGAAGGAACAGGGTATTTCTGAATACCGTGATGAGTTTGAGGCTATTGGAATCAAGTGTGTCTCTTTGTAATCGATCAGACATCCGGACGTCGCTAATTGTGACAGCGTAACCGCCTCCCGTCAAGCTGAACTGCGGGAAGCCCTCGAGGACTCTCCGATCTCCATCTTCTGGCATCTTTTCCTGCAACAGGTCTTTGGCTGGCCGCTTTACATAACCATGAATGCAACTGGGCAGAAGCACTACCCCAAGGGCACGAACCGTCAGTCTCCCTCAAGCGAGTCTCTTCACCGCTGATGCTGGCGGCCTTCTAGACTTCGAGCCTTCCTCCGTTATTTTCAAGCCGGACCACAGGTGGCAGATCATCATTTCCGATATCGGTGTCACCATCACCCTCGCTGTGCTTGCCTTCTGGGCATATAAGAGGAGCTTGGCGGAGGTTGCGGTGATCTACGGCATCCCATATCTTTGGGTCAATAAGTGAGCACCTCACCCACATGTTCGAGCGATGCTGACATGACTACAGCTGGCTGGTCCTCATCACCTTCCTTCAGCACACTGACCCCGTCCTTCGTGAGTGGAGCCTGCCCAGTAGTGTCCACAAGCTTATCAACCGTAGCTCACTACACCGCCAACAAGTGGACCTTCGCCCGTGGCGCACTTGCCACCATTGACCGTACCTTCCTTGGACCCATCGGAGCTTACGTCTTGCACGGTATCTGCGAGACTCACGTCGCACATCACATCTCCTCCAAGATGCCTCACTGCGCGTTACCCTTGTCAACAAATATGCGTATCTCTTGCTGACTGGGATTTCCTTAGACAACGCCTGGGAAGCGACCGCAGCCCTCAAGGATTTTCTCGGCCCGCACTACTATCGCAGCGACGAGAACATGCTCGTTGCTCTCTACAAGAGTCGTCGTGACTGCCAGGTAAGTAGATAGCTCGCGATATGGAAATTGATACTGACATCGCGCCAAGTTTATCGAGGACGGACAGGATGTTGTCTTCTACAAGAATGCTGCCGGCGTGGCTCAGCGTGTGCCGGTAGAGGACGGCGGCCACCTTTCCGACTCGGGCATCGACATGTCCGAGATGAAGTAAAGTCCGCGTTCTTTGTTCCTGGGTAGATAGAATTTCTGTGTGCTAGACGCACGGGAACCACTCGCTCCTTCACGATCACATAGAACGTTCTTTCTCAAACACATGCTTCACATCATAGTCTGTCTCTTTGCATGCAATCATTACTGCCGTCCAATAGTGCACACAACGGGTACTGTGTCAAGTTTAGAATCCTGAGAGGGGTAAGGTCATTCATGACCCGTCGCCTACCTGTCGTACCGCTTAGTGTGAGAAGCATTCTCCGTAAATCCGGTGGAAGCGGGACAGGGGGAAGCGCCACGTGGTCACAGTGCTCGGTTACCTTTCTCATTCGTTCATTTTTTCTCCGCAGGATTCAACTTGACATAAGACAGTCAGCATGTCACTGTGCAAGCCGAATGGCCTTCACGTCGTCACAATCAACATCATCTACCCTTGGAGGCAGTCTGTCAACTTCCCTTCCTTCCCCACCGACACCGAACTCTTCGAAGTTCTGGGCGAATATTCCAAAGACTGGTGTCTTCACCGCATGAAGACCAATGTTCTAAGCTTCAGCGTACCCACCGGTCCCCTCGCTGGGGAGTATGAGCGTCCTGAGGACCTCCGCGTGAGTCATCTGATTCCTACCTTCCATGGTCACTCAACCCGGGACTGATTGAGAACAGATTCGAGCATTATTCAATCTCGACCTCAAGTACCCTATGAACGTTGATCTACGCCTCGTCTCGAAGCTCTCGAGTCCTGCTCCGGATAGCGAGTTGTCGAGCGAGATTGTCGCGCTCAGGGACGCTGTGAAGGTCTTGACTGATCGGGTGGTCGCCAATACCCAGTTCCCCGACAAGCCAAGCGCTCCTGCAATCCCGCCGTCATCCTCATCCTTCTCTTCCATGATGACGGATCTCCAGAAGTACATGGATGTCGCGGAGGGAAAGAACAAAGACTATTACGAGGACAAGGAGATCGACGATACGCTATCTAGTGCAGCCAAGAACTGGGAGATCATCGTCAATACCGACAATCTCTTCACCTCCACCACCGCTGTCTTGCGCTTCCCACGTTTTCCGACGCACAGCGAGTTCCTATACCTAATGAGGCAGCTCACTCGCCCCACCTCGACTGCAGCAGACCTCAGGCCGCCTAATCTGTTAATGGAGGTCCAGGATGGACGGTTCGAGGGAAAATACGAGTCCTTCGACACACTTCGAGTAAGCTCTGATGTCCGTAATACTTCCGCCCCATTGACGAGCTGCTTTTAGGAGACGCTGATGCTCACAACGAACGCTGCTCGAGAGACCCACAAACACCTTAACATTCGCCTTACGAGGCGTACCATTGCCAGCGAAATATCCGGCTCGTCAGGCTCGTCTGAATATGACGCTGCCGCGGACATCGTCGAAGAATGGCAACGCATCGAGTCTGCTGCATCGAGCTCAGATGTAATAGTTGAGAACCTCTGCTCGACTCCGGGCTCGCCGGCCGGGGACGAGCCTGCAAGCAAAAACACAGCGATCAGGCATGTCGCCGCAATCCGCCAGAATAAGGTTCAGCCAACCGACTCAAGCGAGGGCGTCGCGTCGATCTCCGCTACTCCCATCGTCCTCAAGGATGATTACGTCCCTTACGATGTTCAAGACATTGCTTCGAGAGACGGATCTCCGAGGCTGTCACCGACGACTGAAGAGGCAGCCTCAAGCCCACCAAGCCTCGAAAAGCGACGCGAAACTTTCGGTTCCGGCGAGTGGGATAAGGTGCCCGCGAATGCTGAGGTTTCCTCATCGCCTGTGGAGGACATGGCCACGATGATCAATGCTCTTGCCGATCGTATCGCCGCGCTACCCGCTCCTACTTCTTCAATCGTCCCGGCCAATGTCCGCGCTCCAGCTCCCTTCGAGTCGAGCGGTTCGTCCACATCTGCCAAGGAGAAGACATCGGCTCACCCAGCTATGACAGGACCGACAGATCCGGTCGGCCCCGGGGGAGAACGTGTCAAGTCTCCGCGCCTACCCATCGATTCACCCAACGAGGCAGAAAGCGAGGCAGTCGAATACACCTTCTACATTTACAACAATCCTCACGCCAAGAAGACGCCGATGATCAAGCACTGCAAGAGCTTGCCGCTGCTGAAGGACGTTTGCGCCTGGATCGAAGACATGTGGGGAGCCACACCTGAACCTAACGAAATTCTGGCACATGAGAGTCCGAACGAGACAGAGATCAAGATCCAACATTGGCTCAACAAAGAGGTGAGTCTATGCGGGCTGCGGAATCCGCGAGAGGCTGATACTATGACCCCCGAAATCAGGTTGGCAAGAGATATGAGTCTGGAAGTGAACTACACGTTGTCCTGAAGATCGGGTACCGCAATGACTTCTCAGAACT